>Ga0114994_10000644_pt1 | contig 23932 bp, 16 predicted proteins | sample ArcticOcean_MG_C_9_FD_87043 | JGI IMG/M metagenome (GOLD analysis project Ga0114994, IMG submission 87043) | Marine microbial communities from western Arctic Ocean - ArcticOcean_MG_CB2_152 | ecosystem: Environmental > Aquatic > Marine > Oceanic | place: Arctic Ocean: Canada Basin | collected...
ACTCAGACGGCGCCCGCACCGGGCTGCCTCTCCAGCACCATCACACACGGCACAGCACGTAGCACACGCCGCCACGACGTCAACCCGCCTGGGCTGCCTCTCCAGCACCATCACATATAGCACAGCACGTAGCACACGCCGCCACGAACGACCATGGGCACCGGCGTCTCCATAGGGGCCATCATCGTTCTCGTCATCCTGCCGCTCGGCTGCATCGCCGCCTCAGTCGCGGCCTGCGTCTTCGCGTGCGCCCAAAATCCATCGGATTCTCTTCTGATGAATCTGACTCGCTTCTGCAAAATCAGTCGCGTCGCTGGCGACGGCTAAGGGGCTCCCCCCCCCCTCCATTTTTGAGCCCATTTCCAAGTCCCCTTCGGACATTTCCGCGTAATCTCTTAATTACCCTAGTAAGATGCCCCGGTTACTAGAAAACACGTCATCTCACTAGCCTCCACTAGCACTAGCAGTAAACAGTAAGGCTAGTTAAACTAATCAGAGAGCAAATTTCAATTGTCCGTCACGCAAGAATACAGTGTCCTGCGCATCGCAGCCGCATCGCACAGCCACGCAAACACATGCATCGCGTCCGTGTATTTTTTACGCACATGCTGCCGCGTTTTCAAGCCCGCGCGGTGCGATGCGGCTGCGCACAAGCGATTCTCGCCAACAAGCAATTTGAATGCCGATTTTCCCGCGCTTTTTCACCCGTGCGCCTCGCGTTCCCGCGTGCGGCTCGTTTGCTACGTGCAGTCGCCACGAACCGCGGGGAAGGCCTGCGCGCGCGTGTGTGTGTCTCACTTAGTGTTCTACACAGGCATAGTGCTCAGGGCGTCGCATCTGCGTGGAATAAAACAGACACCTTCTAATACATATTTACGCACCGCACCGGTGGTGCGGAGAGAACCAGGTCATCTCACAAGCAACCACAAAAAATATTTAGTAAATATAAGAAAAACAAAAACAAAAAAAATGACCAAGTATCCACAAACAAAATTACAGTGGACATCAAACAAGACTGGCTCAGATTCCGGCGATTCGCCTTCTGAAAAGGGAGAAACTTGTTCAGTGCTCAGAAACGTTGACAATAACGTACTAGCCGGAACTCCTACAAGATCTCAGAAGCCACAAAATGGAAATGGTACTCAAAGAAAACAGGACGCGCACAAGATCGGCAGTATCTGGGCAGTCCCGGTCGGCCGCGTCGAAACGGGCGCGATCAAGCCGGGCATGATCGTCATCTTCAATCCAGTATGGACTTTAAGCATTCAAGATTTGTACAAGAACTTTTATATGTATTTTTCATCGGCATTTTTTCTATCATCGACACTTTGTTGTAGCATCTGCTTAATACCCTCGTTGTCTCCATCATACGCGATTCTTGTTGCTTCCAGTTTCTTGATTTCGTCTTCATAGTAATACTTGAGTTTGTACTCTTCTAAGTACTTGATTCTTCCCCACTTCTGCTCTCCATCTAATAATGTCTCATTGAGCGCGCGGTCGTGCGCGCGCACCTTGGACGTGCTGTATTTCTGGTCCGCCGCCGCGGGCGCCGCCGCCTCGTCACCTTTTTTATCGTCTCCAGCATCATCTGCTACTACTTTACCACCAAAAGACAGCTCAACACCACCGCACTTGTTTGCGAACTCGAGCGCTGTGAGCGCGAGCTGTGCCGCCGCGCCCTTCATCTTTCCGCCGGCCTTGACGTTCTTTAAAATTTTGGCGTCGTCTCTCATGTATTTTTGCATGAACTGGATGACGCCGCTCGTGGCTGCCGCCTCGCCGTTCGCACCCCACTTGCCGCCCTTCTCCTTAACTTGATCTTTCAACGCGCGCTGCAGCGCATCCGCAACATTGCTTTGCGTGACCGCCGTGGCTGCAGACATATTGCCGAGCAGCTGCCGTGATTTAGCGGAGCGGACTAATTCTACAAAGTTACTTTACTAATTTGTTTATTTGCTAGGGCTAGTGAGATGACGTCTTTTCTAGTAACCGGGGCATCTTACTAGGGTAATTCGCGTAATCTCTTAATTGATATGCAACACCACCACCACCACCACCACCACCACCAACCCCTCCTACAAAACCCGCACGAATGTAGCGTGTAGCGTTTTTAGGCAGAGCGAGACTTCGCGCATTGGACTGCGCATTGCTTGCGGCACACCGTGACTGCCACAGAGAGCAACACACCGCTGTGAAGCTCACGAACATGTCGCCTAACCCTTTCCCTCATCACTGCGATGTATGAGGAAGCTGGCAGCGATGAGGAGTACGAGTACGACGGCGACACCACGGACGCTACGGACGATGACAGAGTTGACGACAGCCGGCCTGCAAGGGCGGTCTACGACAAAAAAGCCGAGCTGGCCGCCGCAATCGTAGGATCCGAGCGGGAAGCGGAATTAGAAGCAGCAGCCGCGATGGCCCTGGAGAAGGAGAAGGAGGCCAGCGCCAAGGCCGTGGCCCGCCACGAGGCCCTGAAGAAGAAGAAGCAGGCTCACGCCAAGGCCATGGCCCGCCAGGAGGCCCTGGAGAAGGAGAAGGAGGCCAGCGCAGAGCAGCGCGTGGCCCGCCACGAGGCCCTGAAGAAGAAGAAGCAGGCTCACGCCAAGGCCGTGGCCCGCCAGGAGGCCCTGGAGAAGGAGAAGGAGGCCAGCGCCAAGGCCGTGGCCCGCCAGGAGGCCCTGGAGAAGGAGGAGGCCAGCGCCAAGGCCGTGGCCCGCCACGAGGCCCTGAAGAAGCAGGCTCACGCCAAGGCCGTGGCCCGCTAGGAGGCCCTGGAGAAGGAGAAGGAGGCCAGCGCCAAGGCCGTGGCCCGCCACGAGGCCCTGAAGAAGCAGGCTCACGCCAAGGCCGTGGCCCGCCAGGAGGCCCTGGAGAAGGAGAAGGAGGCCAGCGCCAAGTACTTGGCCCGCCACGAGGCCCTGATTTACCACCACAACCTCTTGACAATTCTTCCTAATACCATTCCTCGGTACATTTTAAGGAAGGCCATGGCCCGCCAGGAGGCCCTGGAGAAGGAGAAGGAGGCCAGCGCCAAGTACTTGGCCCGCCACAGACTTTTTCTTCTTCATCGCCACCAGGAGGCCCTGGAGCAGACCATGACCAGCCAGGAGGCCCTGGAGAAGAAGTATGATGCTCGCGCCAAGGTCGTGGCCCGCCAGGAGGCCCTGGAGAATGAGAAGTGGGCCATCGCCATGGCCATGGCCCACCAGGAGGCCCTGGAGAAGGCCATGGCCCGGCAGGAGTCCCTGGAGAAGACCATGGCCCACCAGGAGGCCCTGGCATGGAGATATGTCCGGTCATGGTCTTTAAGTCATGCTTCATGGTATTTTTATTATGACCGGTCGGAAGCTCAATGGAGAAATGATGCTCTCCATGATCGGAATATGTGGAGTATGCTCTCCTCCGGTAATCAATGTTGGTATTATGCTCTGGCGGAGGAGAGATGTCGGGTACGCGCAATTCAGGGTGGAAAACGGTGGGAAATTACGCCACGGGAAATGACCAGAACCAGAACCAGAACCAGAAAAACCTTTTTTCAAATCCAAGAGCTGATTCGTTCAATGAAGGCAGCTTCATCGACCTCTCTACATAATGGGCAACCTTTTTGTGAGGCCCTGGAGAAGGAGGAGGCCAGCGCTGCGGGCGTAAATGTCGGCGACGTCCTGCTCTCCCTGAACGCGCGCGCGCTGCCGCCCAAGCTCGACGCAAGAGAATATGAGGCGGTAGCGCCCAAGCTCATGGCTCTACTGCGGGGCGAACCCATTCCACGTCGGAAGAGATTTAGAGAACCCCCCTTGGCTGTCGATGTGGATGAAGCAACACAAGAATTCCAAGACAAACCTCCACGTCGGAATAGATTTAGAGAACCCTTATTTTGGGGAAAGTATTCAAACAGGGCTGAACTACCCATTGACCCTTATTTTGCAGACCACCAATCAGCCAGGAGGTACTACAAAAGGTTAGAAGTACAACGAAAAACTAATATAATCCGTGCATATGGGGAACGGTTGCGTCTGCGGATGACATGGCGTAAACTCATATTTGCTGCGGCAGCCACATGGGTGGAGAAAGTGCAGAACCGGCAGGGGCTCTTCATGTACTTCAAGCGGTAGCGAGCCCTTCCCCGATTTCCCGATTTCCCGATTCCCCGATTATAGATGGTGAATCGAGAAATAGGGGAAGGCACGTCGGTTTAGAGAACAACCCCATTTAAAAAAACCCTTCGCCCTTTCCCCTTTTCAGTATATTTTTACACCTCAAGTTTTATTCTTTGAGTTTCAATTCCTTCCACTTTAGATATTCATCATACATTTTTCCACAAGACATCATAGTTTTGTGATGCGATGATAACTCTCCAATTTTGTTTACTTCAAAATCAAAAACTTCATGATACACCTGTAGTAAAAACTCCTTTGTAGAACGATGATTTCTTTTCTCCAGGTAACCGGCCGCTGCGGCCGTGGCAATACCAGGACTACGACTACGACTGGGGGAATGGAAGGTAATGTTTATTTGCTAGGGCTAGTGAGATGACGTCTTTTCTAGTAACCGGGGCATCTTACTAGGGTAATTCGCGTAATCTCTTAATTAAGAGATTACGCGCGTTAGAACCGGAGGTGCGCGACGCGCCACCGCCGCCGCGCGGCGCAGCTCGGCCGGCGCTTTGGGGGCGCGGGCGCGCGCGGCGGCGGGCGCGGCGCGCGCTCGTCGGCCCACGTGAGGAAGGCCGAGTCGTCGCTTGGTGGGGGCTTCGCCGCCGCCCGCAGCCGGATCATGCGGGCGAAGCGCCGGACCGGGGGCGGGCTCGTCGGTTGAATTCGATAGAGGGGCCGCGACCGCACGACGCGCACGGGGGAGCCTGGGGGCGCGGGCCGCCGCACGGGGCGTACCGGACGCGTGGCGCGGCCCGCGGGCGGCGCGGGGGGCGGCGGCACGGGCATGGCATGCGTGACGCACGCGTCCAGGTATTTGAACACCGAATCGACGCAGGCCCCGGGCACGGCCTTGTGGTCCCGCGTGCCCGCGCTCCGGACGTGGGAACCATTGCCCCGTATCCAGGGCCGCGGCGCCGGGTCGTCCAGGGGCTTGCCCGAGGCGTACCAGTGCACGGTGGCCACCGGCGGCAGCGCGCCCTTGTGGGTCGAATCCAACAACGCGAGTGCCGTGGGTAATGAGCCTCGCCTCTTATGCGCCCGCCGGCACCGCTGCACCATCGCGGCCCCACCTAAAGAGTGCGCGGCGACAACGACGCGCCCGTCGCCACTTCGGGCCGCGACCGTATACGCCCCTTGCAAAACTTCGGCGTCCTGCTTGGCACTGCCCGTCATGGAGGGCGCGCACACGATGCCCCAGCCCCGTTGTATGGCTCGCTTACAATACGTCTCTAGACTGGGATACTGCAGCGTCGACCACACGCCCACGCCGTCGAAGCCGCCGCCCGGCACCAACAGTAACGCGGGCGCCGCGTGCGTCGTCGCGCCGCGACTCAGGACTCTCTCGGCATATGCTAATCCGAGGTCCTCCAAGGCGCGCCTTGGCACGCCCCGCTTGCCCGCTTCCGCCGGACACACCACCTTCGCTTTCTTTGGTGCCCGGAAGGTGCGCGTCGGGTCCTCCACCGGTTCGCTCGGTTTGGTCACGAGCTCGTTGCACAGCGGGCAGCGCCGCCGGTCGGGCGGCAGCGCCCTCAATACTGCGTCGCAATCTACGCACACGCAGCTGTGGCCGCACTCGGAGAAGCGCACGCTCCGCGGCGCGTCCAGGCAAATCTTGCACTCGAGGCGCTCCTCCTCAAAGCTGGAGGGCTTTGCTGCGAGCGCGGCCTCTTGGGTCGTCGCGCTGGAGGGTTTTGTATGAACGGGGGGCAGCTCCGTCCGTGCATTGTGCGGTGCGAACGGCTTGAGCTTGGGGGGCACGTCCGCCGCGATGGGCTCGAGCAGCATCGTCGACCGTCGCGCGGCTGGGCCTGTTTTCAACGGCGCTCACCTCACGGGTTTTTAGTCCCCGCTAGTGGCCTCCGCTGGACCTGGTCTCTAGGCGACGCTTGCCGTGCGCAGCGGTGGCACGGGCCGCGCGCGGTATCCGTGCCAAAGAAAAAACCCGCGAGGGCCCTTAAGCTTTAAAAGAGCTTTTAAAAGCAGCATCATCTCTTCAGCCGCTTTTGCAGCCGCGCAACCCAGCCATCCACCGCGATTGGCAGTGATTATCCCTTCAGCATACCGGTTCTCAGCTCCAACAATTTTCTAGCAATCCAGCAATCCAGCAATCCGCATCAAGTTCGTTCAAAAGCTGCCAAACCAATGGCCGACGCCGGCAGCCCGGGCCGCAGCCACCGCATCAAGAGCGCCCCGAGCCACCTGGCCGAGTACTCCTGCAGCGAGACCACGGGCTCGAGCGAGACCTCGCCCAGCGAGCCCAAGCCGAAGCGGAGCCGGTGCGACACGGCCGGCGACGCGGCGTTCGCCCGGCGCCTCCAGCGCGAGGACGCGCGGCCGCGCGGCCGGGCGCCGCCGCCGCCGCCGCGGCTGCCCGCACCGCCGGCCGTTCTGGAGGCCACTTCCCCCGCGAACCCACTGCTGCCCTGGCCCAACGCGCTGGGGGACGAGAGACGAGCGTCCGCCGCCGGGCGCAAGTCCGTGGCTTCGGGGGCGGCATCCTTGGTCGCGGCGGCTTTAGCAGCGAGGGACGCGCTCGGCGCGGGCGCGGGTGAGTTCTTGCTGGAGACGCACAACGTGCCGCGCGCCCGGGACCAGTTCCGGGCGTTGGAGAAGGCCGCGCGTAGTTACTTGGAGGCGAGCGACCCCCAGTTGACACACGTGCGGGCGGTCGAGAAGAGTTTGGAGCACTTGCATACGCAATGGGGCGACTGCGACCCCGACGGCGTGCTACGAAGTCTGGCCCAACGCTCGCAAGTGAAGAAGGAGCAGCCCGGTGGTTTCCTAGAAAGATGTAGAGTGCGGCGGTGCGGGCACCTGCCCGGCCAATACGAGACGGTGGCGACACATGCTATTTTGCGGGGCGAGTCCATGCCCTACCCGGGCACCATTGTCCTCGACGACGCCCAGGCTTCCGCTTTACTCGAACAGGGGAAGCCCTTCGATAACATGCGGTGGCGGACGTACACCTACGCGTTCAAGGAGTCCAGTGTGGAACTGTGGCCCCACGTGGATCCGCTGCGTGGCCCGCCGACACCCTTCGTGAACGACGCCATCGGGCCGGACCGCGGAGCCTGGTTCGAGCACCGACTCAAGCGGAACGTGGAGTACATCGAAATACGGGAGGGTGAGCCGTGTAACTGGCGGATTAGGATGCGGGCGACGCGTCGCATAAAGCCGGGCGAAGTGATCCTGGCGGACTACGGCGACGGCTACTGGAAGGCCTGGAGCGAGACGAATAGTCGAGCGACGCGGTTATTCACCGAAGCCGTGCACAACGTCTTCGGGGCGCATTCGCGAGGCTCGCGGTGTCGCGCGGCGTTGTGGTGCGACACGGCCTTTCGACTGGCAAGGAAAGGCGCGATGTCGAGTCCGCACTACTTCGACGGGCGACGTGTGTTCTGGCGCGAAGTGGCCGTGGACTGGCGCTGTTTATTGGGCAGCGCCGTATCGCTGCCGCTGGGCTTGGGGTACGAGGACTCGGTGGGCACGTGCACGGGGTTGATCATCCATGCCCCTTACAGAGACGCGGCGCTGGAAAGAGTGCGTACTGCCTTGGCGGGCGGCAAGCCGCTGACCGCGCGCCGGCGGCGGGAGACGGCCGACGTCACCCTCGAGGCGGCGTGGCCCGACGACGGTCTCCCGTACAAGGTGGCGCAGACGAAGCCGCGGTCCGATGGACAGGTCGACGTCGTGTTTGCCGACGGTACGCCGTCAACTGTGGACCGGGTCGTCCCGTCCTTAACCCCCGGGCAGTGGCGGGCCCTGCCGCGCCTGCCGGACGGCGCCTGGTGCCGGCCCCTGGCCTGGGAGCCGAAAAACCACTGGGGGCTCGTCGTGGGCGCGTCGCAAGCATCAAACGGTTACACGTACGACGTCCTCATGGACGGCGAGACGCGGGCCGTGCGCGTGGCCGAGAACTCCCTGGAGCCCATCATGCTCGTGCGGGGCTCGCACGGGGGCACGGACCGGCCGCCCGACGCCGCCACGTGGCAGCGGGCCTACGCGCCCCACTGGTTCCTGACGCGGGACGAGTAGGCGCTCCTTAACAGCTAGTTATCTATATTTCTCACGGCGGCGCAGCGGGCGCTGAACGCTGCTCGCGACTCTTGCAGTGCCAAAATTATCCACGGCCTTATACGAAGCGAGCGTCGGCGGCATACGTCTCTTGGACTAACGAGACGAATGAAGGCGGGTCTGGGGCCTCTCCGGTGCTCCGTCTACGCACCGTCGTCCGCGGAGAACGGGCAAGTGGGTCGATCGTGAATAGAACAACGGCGGCATGGTCCCTCGGGGTAGTAGGGTCGCTGATACTCGCAGATCTTACTCATTTATCTGTCGTTTGAAAGCCGACAATTTTTGAACAGATATGAATTTTTTTTTCGTGCGCAAATCAACAGAGCACTCGAGCGTGAACTCATCATACTCATCTGAGTTAGTATGGCCAGTAGGAATGAGCCTCGACGGCCGTGGACAAACATGCGCCCGCACCGGTCACCCACACAAACCACCCACAACGCACAACTACCATAAACAAACTTACCCGTCCCAATCAATCTCCTCGTCCTCGCCGTCGCTCTCTTCCCCGACCATCGCCTCGTCCTCATCCTCCTCGTCCTCCTCAGGACGGTCCTCGTCGTCGTCCTCCCGAGGCGGCAGCGCCGGCACCCACAGCGCGTCACACAACCGCTGCTTGCAGTACACCGCGGCCTTGGGCGCCTGGATGCGCGACGCGAGGTCCCAGGCGAAGACGTGCCGATCGTAGCCGACGCACGCGACCCGGTCCTTCCACTCCCCCTCGAAGGGGCACACGTTCAGCGACCATATTGCCCCCGCGGGCCCCGCGAGCCGCTTGCACATCCGTCTCGTGCGGGCGTCCACACAAGAAACGTCGCCGCCCACATCCGCGCGCACGACGCCGGGAAACGGCTCCAGCACAATACACAAAGCAGAAATGCCCCTGTCGCACTCCTGGTGGCCGCCCTTGTCTCCTGAAATCCCTTTGATCTCGTGCTGCGGCCGCCTCGAGGCCCGCAGGTCGTAGAAGCGCAGCTCGCCGTATTTCGTGCCGGCGACGACTTCGTGCGCCGACGCCGACGCGATGGACGAGACCCAGACGGGCCGCCGCATGTCCAGATTATCCCGCCGCACGTTGCGCGCCTGCGTGTGAAACGTTATGGAGTAGACGTCTTGATGGCGTGCTCTCTCTCTCTCCGGTATGACGGCGCTCAGACATCCAAGGAAGTAACATTATGTGCCCCAAAGGCCCGTATGAAGGGGCGTCGGCTTTAACTGCGAATGTTGTGGGAAGTGGTTTCATCATCGCGCGCTTGTATGAAGATCACTACACCGATGCGCGCGGTCCAAGACGGCGTCTGCGTCGCCAGGTCCCAGCGCGTGAGCTCCGACTCGCGGCCGCCCACGAACAACGCACCATCAACAACGGCGCCGCAGTCCAGGTGGTAGCCGCCCTTGCCTTGGGCCAGGTCCCACGTATTGACGTCGCCAGCTCTTCTCGATTCAAAACTCGTGAGCTGCGCCCGGCCCGTTTCTGAACAGGATAAGACGCCATTCGGAATCACACTCAGGAAGCGCGGCGCCGGCGCGAGGCCCGCCGCGGCGCCCTGCTTGACAAAAGGCTCCTCGAGCGAGGGCCGGCTCCAGCGCTCGAGCGCGCCGTCCTTGCGCGCCGCATGGAAGGCGCAGGCGCCCGTGGCCGCGTCCACGTGGGCCGCGGCGAGCTTCAAAATACCCCGACTCCGGGCCTGGACCTCGTTGTCGTCGATGCGCTGGACGAAGTCGCGGTGCAGGTCCGCGACCTTGAGCAGGCCACACTCGTCGCCGGTGACGAGGGCCATCGCTGTTGGTTTGGCGCTGCGGCTGGCGTGCGGCGTGGCGCAGCGCTACCGCTGGCGTGCGCGCTGCTATGCAGCTGTGTTATTATCGCTCCTCCTGAGTGGGCGCTGCGCAAGCCCTTGCTGCAGGCGGCTTACACGGCTTCAGCAGTCAATAGAGAACTGCTAGATGTTTGTACACCCTGGCGTGCATGAATGCGGCAGCCTTTATCAAGCGATCGCGCAATGAAAACCCGTACATCAAGAAAACCCGTGTGCTAGCTTCAGGTAACAATTCAGCAGGACCGTCCTCTGCCTGGCGGACGCGCTGATTGAACACACGTCGAGCAAGAAAGCGTATAATATTCGCTGAGTCATCGGCTGGCTGCCAGCGCGGCTCCCGACACACATCCAGCAAGAAAGCGCCTAATACCTGGAGAGGCTGCCATCGGCCCTCATGAAAGCCCTGAACCTCGTATGCCTGGCGGTCGCGTGCGCGGATGAGCACATCGACAAAGCCAGTGAGTGGCGGCGTCGCCGACGCGCAGAACGGAAGAGCCGCCTCACCGTCGTCAACGGATTAGAAGGAGACGTGGCGGTCGACGTCTTCTTCGCGGGCCGTGAAGGCACCGGACTGTGGAGCGCGGGCCCGCCCGCGGCACTGAAAGAGGGCACGATGGTCTGCGTCGCGGCGGGCCTACAGTCGGGCTTCGAGTTCGAAGTCGTCGTCGGTTCAGTAGATGACGCGTTCCACGTTGTAAAGCACGACGCCGCGGTGGAGCGCGGCGCGACCTACGCGCAGACTGGTGCACTTATAAAGTGGCAGCATATTAGAGGAGGCGACGCCACGATCTATCTCACTGGAGATGGAGACGCGCACCCCGTGTGGGCCGAGGACGCGGACGAGGTGGCGTCCTTGGCGTGGAAGGACGGCGTCGGCGCGCTCTTCGAGGACGCGGACCGGTTCCTGCTGGCGGGGGACGATGGAGGTGCATCCCGCGCGTTCGCGACGGCGCGCACTTCATTAAACTTGGCCGTCGCGACGGACGGTGCGGCGCCCCTCGTGTATCCGCTGGCCGTGCTCGCGGGCGTGGCGCCGGTCAACGCGACCCATTTACCGCGCGTCGAGCGCGTAGTGCCATTGGACGGGGACGCCGCCAGACCCTACGTCGACCGTGTGACCCAGCGCGCGGCGACGGGCTGCTGGTTGGCGCGCTTGACCCTCGGAAGTTGGCGCGCCCACGGTTTGAGAGGTTTCGCGCACGACTGCACTAAAGCTTCTGACGCCTGGACCGCTTTGTTAAGGGACATCGCCCCGCCGGGCGGGGGTTCGCCCCAAAAAGCGCTAGTGCGGACCAAGCACGTAAATCTGGTAAGTGCGGAGCTGCTGGTGGACCACTGGCTGCGGGCGGACGGCATGGCGACGCTACGAGATGATGCATCAAGACATCTGGAGGACGAGGACGAGGACGACGCCGTGGTGCCCGAGCTACATACGGATCCCCGGGATGATTCCCCGGGCTTGTTTGCGGGCTTCGCGCGGCGGCTGTTCCACGGGCCCGACGACGTGTACGACGAGGTCGTGTTCGACGGCGCGCCGGCGGAAGGTCCCGGCGGAGGTATCGTCGACGACGCCGGGGCCGCCTACCTCGAGCGACGAGCTTTGGCGGGCGACGGCCACGCGGCGCTAGCGCTCGGTGACGCTTTACTAGACGGGCGCGTCGACAATAGAGTAAGACGGCGCTTCGGCAATACAGCCGCGGCCGCCGCGAAGATGTACGCGGAAGGCATGAAATCTAGTGACGAGCACGCCTCCGCCAACGCGGCCGCGGCTCTTGCTGAGCTGTGGCTCGGCGGCCACGAGGGCGTGCCCGCGCGGCTCGGGAAGGCGCTAGAAATCCTCGAAGCAAGTGCAGAAACGCCCCTGGGCGAGCACTTGTTGGGCCATTTATATGATGTGGTGGACCTGCCCGAACACTCGTTGCCGAACCGCTCGTTGGCTATACAAAGGTGGGAGACGGCCGTCGAGCAGGGCCACGCGGACGCGTTCGTGAGTCTAGCGCGAGCTTTGAGGGACACCGACGCCACGCGCGCCGAGATCTTACTATCCGACGCGCTGAAGGACGGCGACTCGCTCACGGCGGCTTTGAGTTTGGCGCAGATGCACCGCCAGGGCTTTCTGGACGGCGACTGGGAGCTCGAAACGACGAACCTGGAAGCGCTGCGGTGCTCGCGGGCCTTGGATGTCCTACGGGAGGGCGTGCAGCAGGCGTGGGACGCCGCGACGCCCGGCTTCGGCGTGAGCGACGCCGTCGCGGCGGGCCGCGCGGCCTGGGAGGTCCAGCCTCTGTCCGAACGGTTCTTCGCGACATCAGTACCAAAGGAGGAAGCCATCATCGCCAGCGGCGACGCGGCCGCCGACCTGCTCGAGGCGTTGCGGAGCCGCGTCGACGCGCAGACCGAGAGGAGGAGGCGCGACCACGCGTCCGGATTGAACGCGCCGGCGCGAGCGCGCGGCGCGTACCGCATGCTCGCGACGTTAGGGGAAGCTGGTTTGGGCGCGGCCCACGTCAACGCGGGCTTTGTGCTGGAGCGTTTGGCGCGGCAGGATACTATAAATGCGGCGCCGCTGCTGCAGAGTGCCAAACGGCATTATTCGGAGGCGCTCACCGGAAAAGAGACGAGCGACACGCGCATCGCCCGCTCGGCGCGCAAGCTCGAGTTCGCGGAAGCGCGGCGGGCGATAGCCGCGTGCCGCCGTGACGGCTGGCGCGGCGCCTGCGATTCGTGTGAAGAGGACCCGGCGGCCGCGTTGCTGGAGGCGGCGCAGCGCGGCTCCGAGTGGGCCGCCCTGGAGGCGTCCTTGGAGGCCGTCCAGCGGGGCGCGTTCCGCCGGGCCACGATCCTGGCTTCGGACTGCTCCTACCGCTTCGGCTGGCCGCACCGCGTGCCCTGCGCCCTCGTGGCGGCCGCGCTGTCGGCACGCGCGACGGCGCTCGACTTCGACTGGTTCTTCCGGCGCTGGGGCCGGCGCGACCGCGCGCGCCATGTGGACGCGCCGGTCGGCGCGCTGCTCGCGGAGTTCGGCTAAGTTGGATGTTGTTGTTGCTCGTGAGCTATTTTCCCCACCCACTAGTACGGACCCCGAGCGTGTCCAAGAACCCTGGTTGCACGATATCTCTGTTCGATGGCGATTCACAATAAACTTATCAGATTAGCGGAGGAGGCGTCCCCGGGCCTTCACAGGCTCCGGGGGATAATGGCAGGGTAACGTGGCCGAAAACGGCAGCATCACATCAATTGCGCAACTTCCGTCGTCGCCCGCAGAAGTAGCGGAAGAAGGACCGGCTCTTCGGCGTCCCGGGCTCGATCTCGGTCTGGGCCGTTGTCAGCGACGACATGGTCCGCGTCGTCATGAGGCGGCGGCGCTGCTCGTCCGTGAGCCGGAAGGACACACTCTTCTTCTCCTCGAGGACGAGCGACCGCGACTGCACCAGCGGCGACGGCCCCTGGTCGTAGGCTTCCGCGTCGTCGACGCCATCGCCGCGCTCGCCCGACCACTCCTTCGTCAGCTTACGGAGTCTGTCTACGTCGTCCACGGACTTCAGCTTCGCCAGGGTCTTGAAACTCACGTGCCGCTTGCTGTTTTTGCGCGCCTCGGGCGCGGTCTTTGCCACGAGCAGCGGGCTCGTGTCCAGCGGCGTCACGCTCGCGCTGGTCGACCGTGAGGAGCTGAGCATGAGGACTTTGAGCGACTGGGACGTCATGCCCGGGGACCGGTTGCGCATGCTGATGGCCGAAAGCGGCGTCGATGCGTGATACCGCGTTACTTCAGAGGCTGGGCGGCCAAATTTTACACTCCGGCGCGGGCCGGTGGCGCGGGGCCGATGTGTGATACAGCGTGTGCGGTTGTTTCGGGCCACGCAACGGGCGGCGCGCGCGGCAGCAAACTTCTCAGATTGTTTCCTCTGTCCAGTTGGATGTCCGTCGGTGCGGCGCGTTTTGACGTACGTGTGAGGCTAGGTCGAGTCGTATAGAAACCTCAACCAACTCGTTGTCTGCGATGGTCGGCCTCCTCGAGTAAATCACGGGCGCACTTCTCGCGCGCTTTGTGGGTCGTTATCGCTCACATCAGATTCGTTCGCCATCGCTCACATCGAACGCATGATGTCTCCATCCCGCTTTGAAGCCTTTTGCGCCTGCACTAAACCCGCATGTAAAACCCGCGCACCCAGCGCGTAACTCGAGCTTGTTTGCTCGTCTCGAGGCTCCAACCACAGAGCGTGGACGTTTACCACGCGCACGCGTTAAGGGGCGCAGGTCGAACACCAGCGCCGTGCGCGACCGGCTGCCCGGCTGCCCGCACCAACAAAACAAGCCTTGGCAGCCACACCAACAGCGGACCACATAAGACGCGATGGGCTTCGGCGGCGTCGAGGACCCCGGCCACGAGTACACGCCCGAGGAGCAGGCCACGTTTGCTCGACTCATCGTGGAGACGCACATGACCACCACGACCGTCGGGACGCTGTTGGAGGCCAAAACGTGGCCCGGGCTGCTCTTTTCGACCTTGACCGAGTTAAAAAGGGCCACGCGCCAAAAGAAGCTCGAGGCCCACACCTACATGGCGCACGCCTTCAAGGAGGACGGCGGTGGGTCCGATAGTGACGATGGCCAGGCGAGCGCGCTGTTGATCACCGACGACAAAGAAGAAGATAAACAATGCGAGTTGGCCTGGGACTGGCCGCGACGGCGGGATAAGGTGCAGAAGCAAATGGCCGAGAAGATGGCCGTGCCGAATCTACTGGCCAACGACTTAGTGGACGAGTGGCGTCGCGCGGCAAAAATCGAAAACGAATCGCAAAACCGGCGCATGGCGGCCTACATGGCCCATAATAGGCCCCAACCGTCTTCCATGAAACCGCGCGACTTACTACGCAGTCTAGCGGATCTCGCCTTGGCGGACGCCACCTGTGAATCGTCCAACGACTCTACAACAATAGACGCCCTGGTCGGGGCGGCCTGGGCTTTAGACCGAAGTAAGGAAGAGACCAAGGGCGCCGCGGTGCACGCGGCCTTCCATTGTTCGGCCTTCGCCTTCGACCATAGAGCTATGCCGCGGTCACCACCTTACACGGACGACGACGTCTTCGATTTAGCAAGGCACCTGCTGAGTGTGAGGAAAGGTTTTCGCGTCAATCACAATCTAGATGATCCGCGGGACGTGGCGTGCGAGGGGGCGCTGGGCGTCTTGCGCGAACTTTTGGGAAGTGAGAGCCCCGCGGCGCGGTGCGCGGCGTGCGCCGCACTGGCGGACTGCGCGCGCTACGCCGACGGCGCGCGCAGTCTGGGCCCCGCTTTGGCCGTCTTCGTGGCGCCCCTGATCCCGTCGCCGGCGCCCGCGGCGCGCCGCATGAAGCGCAGTCCGGTGAGCGCGGGCGACCTCGGGCCCCTTTTAGCGTGCGCCGCCGTCGGGGAGCTCGCCAGTAGGGACCACGCGATGACGCGGCCCGCCCTCATTAAGGCGGGCGCCGTCGAGAACCTTGTGAGGGCGATCCTCGACGCCTTGAATGATGCCAAGGACCTAGGTGGGGACGCGTCGTGCGCGTCGCGCTTGATCCCGCGCTACGCGTTGAAGGCCCTGTGCTTCCTTACCGAAGATCAGAAAGCAAGAAAGCGGGCCATGGACGCGGGCGCCGTGGAGGGCTGCAAGCGACTGGTCGCGCGGGACGTCGACGCCAAATCGGCCACCGTGAGAATAGGGAAGCGGGACGCTTTACGGTTCTTAGCGTCTTGTATGACCTTCACCGAAGGCCACGCCCTCGACGTGTGCATGGCGCCTGGAGTCATGTCCTTATGTAGTGCAAGGGAAGTGGTGACACGGAACGCGGCATTCAGATCTCTTTTGTTCATCGCGCAGCACACGGAGGAGCCGTCGTATCTGGTGAATGGCGACACGGGGTTGCTAGAGGCCATGGAGGATGGTTTAGAACAATATACTCTGAGAGGCACGGTCCTACGATTAGTATTAGTATTAGCAAAGTACCCGGCGGCCCAGGCCGAGTTAAAACGCCACGGCCTCGCCGACGTCATTACCGATGTCGCGGAGGATCCCAGTAATTCGGTCATGAACCGAGGCCTGGCCGTGAGAATTATGTTCACGATGGGCGAGGAGGCCTTCTTCAACGAGGGGACGGCGTTAGCGTGCGCCGGCAAGGACAAGGACTTTCGGAAAGAAATAAAAGAGTACGAAAAGCTCATTAGGGATCGAAAAGCCCAGGTCGCCTACGAAGTGAGACCTGAAGAGGAGCACATGTTTGAAAAACACCAACTTAAAGCGTACAAGCGCCTCTTCAACGCCTACTCCCAGGGCTACGGGCAGGAGCGCTTCGTGGACACCAAAACCATCCGAGACTTGTTAAGGCGGTGCTGCGCGGAGTTCAAGGACTGGAAGGCGCGCCGGGCCATGACGAAGAAGAACGTAGCACGGTGCGTGACCATTTATGACGCGGACGGCAGTGGGGCGATCGAGTGGGACGAGTTCCTGAACATCATGCACGACATGACCCAAGGCGCCTTTCTGGACCGCGTGAGCGGCTGGGGCCTCTTCTAGTGCCCTCTTCGGCTACGCGGGGTGGTAACTACTATGTGATTATTCCTTACGCTCCTCGACGCCTGGGTCCTCCACGACCTCGGGTTGCAAATCCACCACGAAGACGTTGAGCGTGCAGTAGATCGTGCCCGTCGTCTCCGTGGCCATGCCGAAGCGGTCCGCGGCGCTGACCACCAGCTGTGGCCGGACCAAGCGCGGGTACCCTCCGATGAACTGGGCAGAAAGGTTCTCGTGCCAGGAGCCCGCGGGCCGCCAGCACGCGATTTCCAGCAGGTGCGCGCCCGTCTGCAGGGGCACTTGGACCATGCCGTACCCCGCGATGTCTAACCTATCTAATTCGTCGAGCTGGTACACCTCCACCTTGATGCGCGGGGCGGCGGCCTTGGCCACCGAATCCACGTGGAGGCGCACGTCGAGCGGGTGGTCGAACGTGCACAGCGGGTCGGCGCCTCTGTTCATGTGGATCTGGCTCGTGCCCTCGCCGTGGCCCTCCAAGAGTTGCCACTCGTCGGAATGCTCGAGGGACCACCGCAACTGGAGTCCATAGGCTTCACTAGGGAAGTCGGCGCCCGTCTCCAGGTTGCCGATGCAGTGCACGTGGGCCGCCATGGGTACGTGCTCTTCGCTGGCAGCGGCCGGCGTCCACCCAAAATGGCCCAGAGCTTACCCCTTGGCCAATTGGGTAACAGACCTTCTTGGATGCTGTGGGGCAGCCTCTTATCCGCGCGGCGGCGTCCCGGATAAACTGTCTTTGTCTTTGTTGGTCAAGCGTGCACGCGTGGGCGGGCGCGGCGGCGTTTTGCTGCCAAAGTCGGACCCCGCACGATCTGCGGATGCATCAGTCCCATGGCTAAGTGCCACTAATCGTGCGGCTAGTGATAAGACGCCCTTCTCCAGGGGAGAATTAATCTCCACAAAACGGGTTTTACTCATTTTTTTCCATGACAAGTCGACAGTGCTAGGCTACGACGTAGCATCAGTGCTGCACAGCACACTATCGGGCCGCAGCGATCAAAAATGCCGCCACCCATGCTCTTAAACGACGGCACGGAGATGCCGTCGATCGCCTATGGGCTCTACTTGGTGCAAAAAGACGACGCGGCGCGCTGCGTCGCGGACGCGGTGAAGGCGAGCTACACCCACTTCGACGGCGCCGCCTTCTACGCCAACGAGAAGGAGGCCGGCCGAGCATTACCGGACGACGCGTGGTACACGACCAAAGTCTGGACGACGGACAGCTCCTTCGACGACGCCGTCGCGTCCGTTAAAAGGTCCCGGGCCGAACTCGGCCGCGACTTAGATTTAGCGCTCGTGCACTGGCCCGTGCCCGACAAGCACGTCGAAATCTACCGCGCTTTAGTGCACTGCAAGGAGGAGCTCAAGATCGTGAAGCGCGTCGGCCTCTCGAACTACACCCAAGAGGACTACGAGGAGCTGGAGCGGAGCGGCCTCACGAAGCGGTGCCCGCCGGTCGTCAACCAGCTCGAGGTCTCGCCCTTGCTGTACCGGAAGGCGTGCGTGGACTACTTCCAGGAAAAGCACGTCGTCGTGCAGGCCTTCAAGCCGCTGCAACGCGGCGCTGCGCTCGACAATCCGGTGGTGACGGCCCTCGCACTTAAAAACGGAGTGACGCCGGCCCAAGTTTTAATTAAGTGGGGCCTCCAGAAGGGGCTGTGCGTCTGCGTCAAGTCGTCGTCGCCGACGCGCATGGCCGAGAATGTGGACGTGGACGCGTTTTGGGGCCTGGACATGGACGCCATGGACGAACTAGATGCGCTGACGACGGACGCGGCGCTCAAAGCGTGGCGGGCGCACTACGAGAAGTGGCGCGCGGGCACGGACGGGCCCTGGGGGCCGGGGCCGCGGCCGGCGCTCGCGGACGTTGCGCCTGTCGAGTCGGTGCCTGCGCCGCCGAGCATGCCTGCCGAGCCGGAGGCGGAGCCTCCCTCCGCGCCTCCCGCTGAAGTGCCCGCGCCGGCCGCCGCGCCGAAGCGCCCCGCCTCGCCGGAGCCCGCCGCCGCCGCGCCGCCGCCGAAGCGTGCGCGCGTCGTGCACTCCTTTGGAGAGCTTGGCGGCGTTCGGGAGCACGACGAGGCGCCCGCCGCCGCCGCCGCAGAGCCGCTCGACGAGGCCGCCATCAAGAAGATGACCGTGCCCAAGCTGAGAGCGGCCTTGACCGCGCGCGGCCTCGACACGACGGGCCTCAAGGCGGCGCTGTTGGCGCGGCTGCGGGAAGCTATCGCCTAAGACCTAGATGAAGGCGGTTGCAGGCGCGCGGCTGCGGGAAGCTATCGCCTAAGACCTAGATGAAGGCGGTGGCAGGCGCACGGCTGCGGGGAGCTATTGAAGGGCTAGTTGGAGAAAGCTAGGTTAGCGGCGCGCCCTCGTCTTGGGCGGGCGCGGCGGCTCGACGGCCTCTACTCCGACGCGGCCTCGGCGGGCTCCTCCTCGTCGGCGGTCTCCTCCTCGGCCTTGGGCTCCTCGGCGGGCGTGTCGTCGCCGCCGAAGTCGGGCAGCCACGACGGCTTCTCGAAGCCGAGGTCCTTGAGGAAGTTGGGGCCGAGGGGGCGGCCGCCGCGCACGAGCGTCGCCGGCGCAATGGTCGGCGTGAAGGCCGCGGCCGGGGCGGCGAGGGCGAGGGCGAGGGCGAGGAAGGAGCGCATGTTTTCGTGGTCGGCCTGCGCGCGCCGGGGCGTTGGTGGGGCTGTTCAAGTCAGACTTCGACAATTCTGCGTCCGGTGGGCTCTAGCGTAGCACTGCGTCCTTTTGGTCCGCGCGTGGGTCCCGCAGAACGGCGTTTGGCAGCAGTTTAGCGCGCTTGGGCGCCAGAAAGCCGTAGATCTCTGCTGCTGGGACGTTTGCTGCGCATCCAGCGGCTCTGGAGTTCAGTACGGAGACTGTACAGATTGTACAGCACGGAAGGCGCCTCTTTTGTCGAATTTGCGCTGCGCTTCACCTCTTTGTAGTCCGCAAATCTTGAACAAAAAAGTTGATCGGGTGAAGCCGCGCGCGCGGACCCCAACCGCTAAGCGCGCAGCAATCTGGAGGCATAGCACAGTCCTGGACCGGCTCTGTGCGGATGCTGCCGCGGGTCGCGACTCACGCGCACGAGGACATTCATAGGACAGTCCTAGATAAAGCCTAGCGCCCCACCAGCCGCGCCGCCAGGCACGCGACGGCGGCCTCGGACAGCACGAGGTGGTCCCGCCGCAGGATGTCGTAGACGTTCACGCCGATGTGCGGCAGCGCGTCCACGCGCGGCGCGTTCGCCACGGCCCGCTTCAGGCCCTCCTGGACGACGTCGTCCACCAATAGGGCCGAGCCCATCTCGCGCCGCTGCAAAGCGGACGCGATGACGCGCGTCCGCGGCGCCACGTCCAACGAAGGGACCACCGTCAGCCGGCCCTCCCGCAGCTTCTGCGACAGGACCACGCGCATGGCCATCTTGCGCTGGCGCCGGTTCAGGCCCGTGGCGAAGTCCCGCGCCGTCGGGCCGTGCGCCTTGCCGCCGCCCCGGCGGATCGGCGCCCGCGCGGAGCCGACCCGCGCGGAGCCCGTGCCCTTCTGCTTGTAGAGCTTGCGCGTGGAGCCCCGGACCTCGCCGCGCCGCTTCGAGGCCCGGTGGACCTGCCGCCGGTTGTTGCGCTGCCAGCGCACGCAGTCGTGGACGACGTCCGAGCGGAAGGGCTCCCCAAACACGCTCGCGGGCAGCGCGCATGTGCCGGGGGCGCTCCCGTCGCCCGCGAGGAAGTCCGCCTCGACCCAGACCTGGATGCTGTCGCCATTGAGTTCCCAGTTTTTGCGCGCGGGGGGCAAAGGGGGCGGCGGCGCCTCGGCGAGCGTCAGGTTGCTCGGCGCCGCCGAGAGCAAACGCGGGTGCAGGGCCGTGCTTCGTCGCGCCACCGCTAAGGAGCGCGCGACCACGCGTGCCCGTAGCAGCATCATGCTGATCGCTGAGGTGTGGCGCTGCTTGCAGTGTCGCAGCGGTGCTTGCGCTGTGTTGGAGCGTTTCTCTCGACGACACAGAGAGACCGGCAGCGACGTCGTAGCGTGTCTGCCTTGCGCAGCTGCGCAGGCTGCGCTATTCCACGGGTTTTATGCGCGGGTTTACACCAAAAAGTGCCCGCCCAGCCTGCCTCGACACCTGGCAGCACCTGAGGCCATCAACGCGTGCCACAGCTTCGCATAAAACCAGACAGCAAGGCCTGAGAACCCGCGCGCTTCAAAAGCACCACAGTTCGCGTGTGAGGCTCAACTGCACAAGGACACCGCGCACTCAAAAGCACTGCGAGGATGGCGAAGAAGCGCAAATCCGCCGCCGGCCCCAGCCAGGGCGGCCGGTCCACGAAGGAGGCCAAGAAGCGCAGCCGCGCCAAGTCCAAGAAGCACGCGCTCCGCAGCGCCACGTACGCGGTCAAGAAGCTCATCGACAGCGCGCTGGCGGACGGCCAGCCGCGCGCCGCCGGCGCGGACGCGGAGGCGCTGCTGCGGCGCAAGAAGAAGTCCATCCGGCGCGCGGCCGCCGCGACCGCGCGCCTCGTCGAGGCCGCCGTCGCGGAGGACGTGGAGGGGCGGCGGCGCCGGTCGCACGAGACTACTACTGATATACACCCCGGGAACCTGGAGCAGGACGATGAATCTGACTCGGACCGGAGTGACGACCCGCGGGGCGCGGCGGCGGCGCTGGCGCCCTTTGTGGGCCGGGGTTTAGAAGGCATGATCGACGAGAGCCTGCGCACGACCCGGGACGAGGCCACGACGATGGCCATGCTGGAGGGCGCGTCGATGGCCGTTGACGACGACGAGGAAGGCACCGCGCCCACGTACCTCGAGGACGCTTTTGTACAAAGCGGCGGCGAGTACTTCGACGAGAGCACGGAGCGGTGGGCCGAGTTCTGGGCGTCGTCACCTACTGTGGTAGGTGTTGACGCCGAGGGCACGCACTTCTCGCCCCCGCTATTGGTGCAGATCGCGGCAGATTCAATGAGGGGCCGCGTGCTGCTGTGCGCGCCGGGGAACGCCCTGACCGCGGATCTCGCAAGGCTGATGGGCGACGCGTCGATCCGGAAAGTCTTTTTTGGGGACCCGCGGAGGGAGCGCATCGGCTGCGTTATCAGAAACGGCGTCGACACGCAAGTCGCGGAGCGATTAATATCGCAGATCGAACAAGATGCGCCCCAGCGCGGTTTAGCTGATGTTTGTGGCCGATTACTCCAAGGAGCGCCGTACGCCAAAAGAAAACGCCTCCAGAAGTCCTTCGGCTTCTATAGACAAAGAGCGGACCAGAGCCTGCGCCATTCCCGGCACTGGCTGAGCACGGCCCAGCGCAAATACGCGGCCGCGGACGCCTGGGCCACTTTGGCGTTGTACACGACGCTGAACGGCCGCGGCGCGGCCTTCGCGGTGCACGACGTCGTGGCCGAGGCGCCCTCGCCGGCGCGCCAGCGGGGGCGGCCCACGCTCCAATCGCCGTCGCGCGCCGACGACATGCGGGCCTTCGTGAACCGAAGTTTCGCGCCGGCGAGCCCGAGCGGGACGCACACGCGGTTCGGCGCGTAAGTAAGACTGTTAAATACATTTACACAGCAGGACGCCATCGCCGCGACGCGCAAGTCACATCACCAGCCGCAGCAGGGCCTCCTCGAGCTGCTCCGGCGGGACCCCCGCGTCCAGCTGCCGCTGGAAGTCCGCCCGGAGGTCCGGCGGCAGCTGCGCCAGGATCTCGCCCATATCCACACCACCGGGTCGCCGGTTGAAGACGATGCGCTGCTGCTGCTGTTGTTGAGCGCGCTGGTGCGCCGCGGCCGTGAGGAACGAATCGTCGAAGCCCTCCGCGGCGTCCGGCCCCAACACCGGCAGGTCGTCGGCAAAGACTTCGATGGGCACGCGCGCGTACTTGACGAGACTGGTGCGCGACCAGGCGGCGTCGACAATGGCCAGCGTTTGGAAAGAGGCCTTGCCGGGCCCCAGGCGCCTACTTAGGAGTTGGGCGCCGTCGTGCAGTAACTTCAATGCGTCCGGCTCGGTCCAGAGCTTCCGGCCCCTTACACAAGCGGCGTCCAGCGCGAGCTCGTAGGCCCCGACACTGTAGGCGTTCGCCAGGCACGCGCGGCGCGTCTGCTTGCGGAAGTGCTCGTGCACCACAACTTCCCGGAAGTCGTAGCTCGTGGTAAAGTCCGCGTTCGGGTTGATGCCGCAGGCGCCGAGCATATTTGTTAACAAGTGCGGATGGGCGGCCAACGCGTCGGCGACGGCGTTTGTGGCACTTATTCTCTTTTCCTTCCGGTCGCCCGGTACTCGTAACAACGCTAACGCCCGGTTGAGCGCCAGCCCGGGTAGTAACCGACTGGACGAGTCGTGCGTTGTGTGCGGCTTCGTGTGCCGCCGCGGCGCGTCGTCGAAGACGTCACACGCGGGCAGCTTGGCCACCGTCATAGGTTGGTCAAATAAAGCGAGCACGGCTTCATTGTCACCTGCTTGCAATAAGTCCGCGTCCAGGCGCAAGAGGACGCCGCACGGGTCGCCGAGCGGGTCCAGGGCCAGCAGGAAGCGGAGGAGGTTCGCGGCCGTCTCCGGCGCGCCCGACGCCGCCGCGACGCGCGCTCTGACATGAATAGCTTTGAAGAACAGGGCCGATTCGCCCTGCGCCGCGTCGACGCGGAGTACCGCTCGCTTCACCAGGTCCCGCGTGCGCTCCGAGCCCGCGTTCAGCGCGACCTCGTAGGCCGTCGTGGCCCGTCGCAGCAACGGCTCCGCCAACTCCTTCCGCCCGACCCGCAAGGAAAAGGTCGCCAGGGCCACCAACGGCGGCGCGAGGTAAGGTTTTTCTGCGACGCGCGCCGCCAGATAATTAGGGTCGCCAGCCATGCTCTCGACCGTCGCCTGGGCATACGCGTCCGACGCCTCGAACACGTGCCACTGCTCGCCCGGCCGCGCGCGGCCGGGCACGCGCTTGACGCAGCGTAGGCCGCCCCGGCCGTAGGTCGGGGCGGCGCCGAAGCCGTCGGGCGGCGCGCCGAGCAGGCTCCTGCGGGTCCCGAGGCCGCGCCGCCGCGCGCCGCCGGCCCCGAGCGCCACCGCGACCTCTTTTTGCGTGTCGACGCGCCCGAACTCAAACCTTAAGTAGGGCGGCGCGTTCGTCGGCGCCGCGACGGTGGCTCCGCCGCCTTCCTGCCGCGCCGCGGCGACGGCCGCGTCGAGGGCTGCGGTATCGTCGTCGTCGTCGTCGTCGACCGGCGGCGGTGCCGGGGGCTTCTTCGACTTCTTCTTTTTGCGCTTTTGCGCCTTTGGCGGTGGCGGCGGTGGTGCGGGCTCTTCCGCCGCGGGCT
>Ga0114994_10000649_pt1 | contig 23899 bp, 14 predicted proteins | sample ArcticOcean_MG_C_9_FD_87043 | JGI IMG/M metagenome (GOLD analysis project Ga0114994, IMG submission 87043) | Marine microbial communities from western Arctic Ocean - ArcticOcean_MG_CB2_152 | ecosystem: Environmental > Aquatic > Marine > Oceanic | place: Arctic Ocean: Canada Basin | collected...
CGTGACGATTAATGGGCTGCCGGCCTTCGCTACTTTGAGCCTCCCGCCGTAGGTGGCGACGCTATACCTCAAATCTGACGCCAATATGACGGGAGATGCCAGCGCCCCAAGATTCGACCAGGGATTGGGCTGAAACAACCAGGTGATGCGGTTCTTGCCGCCTTTTTTCAGAAGATTAGCCGGGATGACGATGTTTTCATCGGGCCATTGCCTCATGCGCCCGAGCGGCTCGCCGTTAATCCAGAGGTGGTCGGTCTGGTCTTGTTGCCAATGTTGGATTTTTATGGGCGTGCCAGCCTTAAATATGAGCTGGTTGCCCTCCCAGTCCGCGGGCAGATCGAAGTCCCGGGCCAACCAGAACCCCTTGTTGTTTTTGAAGGGGATATGCCAGCCGTCGCCTAGCATTTCCTGCAGCGAGGTGCGCCCGCGGATAGGCGAGTATGAATAATCGTCGTCATAAAGGTCATAGCCGATCCGGTGGCGCGGCCGCTCGATGGGCGACCATTCCAACTCAGCCGTCAGTGCGGCGAGCTTATCGCTGTCTCCAATAGGACGGCCCTCGCGGGCCTCGGCAAATTGCCAGGAGTCGACCATGTCGACGGCCGGTTTGGTCTGCTGAAATTTCTCGAGCAGCGCCAACGCAGATTCCGTGTCGCCGCGAACGGACAGCATAATATCCGAGAGCGCCAACGCGGCCGTTCTCCACTGAGAGCTGCCGGCGGGAGCACGCTCGAGCACGGCGACCAGGAGCTTTTCGGCGGCAGCGTAGTGAGCGCGGCTCGGTCCGCGTTCCGTACGACTCAAATTCTGTGCGATCCGCAGCAATTCGCCGTACGAATACGCGGCGATCAAGTCATCGGCCCGTTCGGCCAGCACATCGCCGCTGCGTTTACGGGCGTGGCTATGCTTCTTAACGGCATCATCAAAGATCTTGATGCGTGAGATAAGAAGAAGGTTTCGGTCGTCTGCCGTAGGACGCTGCCAAGAGGCAGAGTCCAGGGAGCCCTCGTCGAAGCCATTTCTAATACTGGCGTTATTCAACCACTCGTAGCAGTTGACCAGATCGTCCACCGGCACCCGCTCAAGCCTGCCTTCCTCCGCAAATTCCCAAACCTGCGCCAACAGAGGATTAAAAGATGGTTGTTTTACATCGTGAGCCCACGCACCGGTAATTACATCCTGACCCGATCGATTCATTAAATTACCGTCAGCCCAGTCGTCCACACTCATATGAACCGCGACTTCGCCGGCGGCGCGGGCGAGCACCTTGCCGCCCGGAGCATCCAAGACCTCGAGCTGTACCTTCCTGATGCCGCCCCGCAAGAAGAGCTTGCGGATCTGCTTGCCTTCGGCCGTGCGGCCGTCGGCGAATCGCCAGCGATAGACGGCGTCGGCGGAAGCACCTGGGGCATCGGCGCTGAAGCGATACCAGTTCAGGGCATACTTGGGATAGCCAATGCTGGGATAGAGCCCACCTTGATGGGCGAGCGGATACCAATTGAACGAGGCGCTCGAGTCTTTCGCACGATGTTCCAGCGGCGCGCTTGTCGCATCCGCCAGCGGCTCCCAGACCATGTAGTTCCCGGATGTGCCTTCGTTTGTTTGGCCAAATAGCTGATAGCCTAAATATTTATCTCCGTTCAGATCCTTCAGGCTCGGATTCTTCCACCACAGCCCGGCCCAACCCGCATGCCCGGTCGGGCCATATTGCAAGAGCTCGATACGATGTTGTCCTTTTTCTATTTTCAAATTGAGAAGTCGCCCCGATCCTGACCCGGGCGTCGAACTTCCATCTCGAAACGAGGCGACCAAGTGGCCGTCGAGCAGCACATAGCCTCCAGGCCCGGACAAGCAGAAGAACTTGTAAAAATCGGTTGCCGGAATATGAAAGGTGCCGCCGATTCGCCTAAGCGTTGCCGACTGGGAGCCCACCACCTCGTGCAGGGTGACCGGCTCCGAGCCGTTTTTCCCAAACGAAGGAGAGAAGCTGTGCATGACGCGTGACGGCCTGAGCCACCCCGTTCGAGTGGCATGCCTCGCCACAGCACGCGACTTCGGAACGCCTCTTCCCACGATTTCCGCGGATCCCCACAGCTTTTCAAAGCCGGCGAGTGTTTCGAGCTCGGGATTGTAGCGATCGAGCTGGCGGGCCTCTTCCATAATTTCCGCCTGCGCCTTCCAAGCGAGTGGCGCGGGTTTCTTTGCCTCGTCGAGCAGGTAGACCCAATAGTCTTCGTCGCCGCTGGACGAGTCGAACATGATCGTCATCGGTATCGATTTTCCCGCCCAGACAACGCGGCAACCGACCCGCTCGCCGTTTGCTCGAACCACGACGGGAATCAGCCGGCCGAGATCAAGTCCGGGGAGACAAATCGTCGCGCGTGCAACCTTGGGGTGTCGGGTAATGAAACCCGCTTGACCTACGTTTGTGGTGTGAGGACTAGGAGTCACTTCAAATTGGAGCGTCTTGGCGTCGGATGGGATGGACACCAAGGCGGATTGATGGTCAGCGAACTGCGAGTTAGTACCGACAACTTCAAATCCCTCTTGAATGTCTATCTTTCCGTCTTGCCAGCCTATCTTCCCCTCTTGCCAGTACCTTGCGGGGTTATTTTCTAGCCTGACCGGCTTACCGTCGATGAAGACCTTGGTGCCCGAGCGCCCCCTCCAGGTGAAAAATTGATACTCCGGTTTCAGGGCAACGGTCACCGAGCCTTTGAGCCGCAATATCGGGCCGCCCTCCGTTTCCGTCAGTCCACCGTAGGCATTTGCGGTCTTCTTTTTGTACGCCTCCCATGCAGCCACTGAGAGAAAATGTTGTGGCTTCAATTCTGACTGTTTCAACTTAGCGATCGTCGCCGCCTTCTCTTTCGGATCGCGGACGTCGGTCTGCATGGCCTTTTTACTCAGCGGATCAAAGGCAAGCCCGTCCTTGGTTTCGAGCGGCTTCAAATCGGCGAGATACACCTGCGGCGGCATCCGCAGCAGCGCGCCCTTAACATCCACCTTGACCGGCGCGCGCAATTCCGCGTTCTCCAGATGCCAGGTAACGGGCTTAGGAGCCGGGTCGGGTTCGGCGGCCGAGAGTGGCTGCAAGAGTGGTGCCGCTAAACACAGTGAGAGTGTGATTAGGAAGGGTGAATTCCGGCCCCGCATAGTCATGCTGATAGCCTTGGAAAACTCCCCACTCACAGCCCCTTCGCCTTTTCCATGGCGATCATCTCGGTGGCCAGTGCGTTCAGGTCCAGCTTGCCGGCTTGGCCGGTCATCTTTTTCGGCAAGTCAACCTTGTAGATGAGCGAGTAGAGGATCAGCCCTTCCAGGTCCTGTAACAAGGGACCCGGCAAGCCGCCCTGAACCGCAAAGATTCCTCTGGGGCCGACCAGCTGTTTGACCCGGGGCAACTTCCCTTCTTCGTAGCGCCGCCGGAGCTCAGAGTTAACGCGCCCGGAAGACCAGAAGATGATCTGATTATCGGAATACAGCGCCCGCATGGGCAGCACGATCTCCTTGTAGAAACGGGCACGTATTGCATCGCCGGTTTTGTTGAACAAGCGGAGATCACGACTGACCGGGTCGAAGGAAGCCGGCAGATGAATAAGGAGCCGCGCCTCCGGGTTATGCGCCAGAACAAAATCAAACCACCTTTTGTAATGTCGGAGCCTGCCCGTATCCTCCATGTGATAGGTCAGGCACACGAGATCATACTTTTTAGCGGCGAGATCGAGTTGTAATGAGTTCCCCTTTTTATTCGGCATCAAATTCATGGCACCCACACCAGGCCCACCTTGAAAAGGCTTTTGCACATGAGCCTTTATCGTTTGGTCGTTAATCCCGCTTTCTTTCGCGATTACAGTTGTCGCCTCAACCAGCGGAGCGAAGAATTTATGTCCCCACAGGACGGCGTTGACGCCCTTTTTGTCGGTCGGCGGCACCGTATAGCCCCAGGGTGGATCCCAGGTTTCGGGCGTAAAGACATTCGGTCCCGTTCCCGCAAATGGTTCTGGAACGTGTTCGCGATGCTTGACTTCGAACCGCAGAACGGTCTTGAGCATCGGACCCAGGTTCGCCTTGTATCCCAGACCAAGATCCTTCTGCGTGAGGTCGACGTCGTACAGGATCGAGGCCGTTATCATGGCATTGAAATCGTCCAGCACAGGCCCCGGATTTCCCGCCTTGTCGCGGAAGACACCCTTCGCCCCGACCAGCTCCGTAATACCCGGCAGGTCACCATCTTCGAACCGCGTTTTCAGCTCCGACCCGGAGCGCCCATAATAGGCGCAGTGTATGTGGTTGCTCGGATAGCGAACGCGCATCTTCTTCACAATCGCCTCATGGGCGACCTTGTGATAGCGATCACCTGACCATTTGAGTTCGCTTACTTTCCGTTCCGGGACGTTGACTGGACCGGGCACCATAATAAGGAACCGCATTCTGGGATTAATCGCCAAAGCCTGGTCCATGATGGGGATACACTGAGATGCATCACCAAGGATCCCCGGGACTATTGTTTTACCTTTGTCCTTTGTTTCTTTCGCGGAAACGGTGAGCGCGAGTAAATCGATGGGCCCGCTTGACAGGGCGGCTTTAATTTCGGCCGCTCGTTTCACGTCATCCCGATCGAGCGTCAATTCCACCTGCGAATGACCCGAAATTCCGGCTTTTTCAGCAATCGCCGGCAGGCGTTTTTGACTACCCACCAGTGACGACTCAAACGAAGCGGGAACACGCGGCGCGAGGAACACGCACTTGAGCCCTTTCACGGGCGATGGTGCGTCGGCAGCCTGAGCCCGAAGGCCCAACAGCATAATGCAGCCGGTCAGGATGATCTTTAGCTTTGTCATATGTTTGATGGCGTTCCCTCGTTTTCTTTCTTTTGTCGAAGCTTTGTCGACAAATTTATCAGCCCCCTGATCACTCCCCCTTCGCTACCACCCGATACAGCAGGGATCCGCTTTTTGCGAAATACTTGATGCTGCCATCTTCCTGAGGGAAGAGCTTGCCGCCATCCCCCATCCAGATCGAAGAAAACTGCCGGCCGAACTTAGCGCCCATCGACAGAGCAAATACTTGCTTGCCCTCGGGCAGGAACCGTCCAACGTAGGCCGGCACTGACATACCTCGAGAAAACATCAGTTGGCTGATTACGCGATCGCAGCCGTCATCGATCGTTTTGCCGTCCACGTAAACATTCCATTGGCCGCCTGCCCCGAAAGCGGCCCAGGCCACGGATTTCCCATCCGGGCTGAACACCAGCGAACTGGCTTCCACTTCCCCATACGGCCCCATTGATTTCCCGCCCACCAGAACGAAATGCTCCAGCCCGCGCCGGGCGCGGTACGCCAGGACCGAACCGGCAGGTGAAAAACCCAGATCGGCCACCTGGTCAAAAGCCGGTCCTTCCTTGCCATCGAGTACGACAAAATTCTTATTCCCATCCCCGGCGACGTAGGCCATGGATTTTTTATCAGCACTAAAAACAACGCTGTCACCGGTCACCTGCGCATAGGCCTTCCCTTCCTTGCCATCCACCACCATATGGGCGGGCGTCCTGGACTCGCCAAGCTGGGCCGCGGCAAACACAACGCGTTCATCACCGGCGGGAAACAGGCTGTCTGCGTGCTGGATCTCCGCGTAGGCCTTGCTCGGCACGCCATTGACCATCATCACGAGCTTGCCGTCCCGCTTGGCCGTGCTGGCCCAGGTCTGACCAGACGGCGACGACATCAGTCGGCCCAGGGTGTCGAAAGGGGGCCATTCCTTCTCCCCGACAAATACTTGCCACTTCTTATCGCCAGCGACATAGACCATTTCCTTATTCTTGCCCGGCGACACCTGCAGCATGTTGCGGGCAATAAATTTCCACGTCTTCTTGGTGACCGGTTTCTCACCAGGCAAGGTTAGAATGCGCTCCTTTTCCGGGCCATCCTTGGCGATAAAGGCAAAGAGATCTCCGCTGTCGTCCTCGGACGTTCCACCCATCCACACCGGCGATCCGGATCCGATGGAAAGATATGGTTTGCTCTGTACGAGATGCACCTTGTCTCCGTCGACGTGCCCTCGGCAGGCCACCATCTTGTCGCCGACTTTGGCGCGATAGGCGAAATAGCTTCCCTCGAAATAGAAATCCCAGATCCCGGGCAGTCCGCCTTTGATACTATCGTAAGCACCCAGTTTTTTGCCATTCACCACCACAGCATGCTTATCCTTCTCTGACACCTGGTAGGCCAAGTGAGTCTTCGATCCGTCCGAACCAAACACCAACCCGGTAATGGGCCACCGATTGGTCGTCATGGCATAGGATGGCTGCTCCACCCCGTCAACCACCACCATGCAGTTCGTGCCGCGCGTGCCGACAAAGGCATGGCGCTGCCCATCTTCACTGAAGAAAGGGGTGCCCTTGGCGATGTCGTCATACGAGCCGGGCAAGAGTGTTCCATCGAGATTGACCCGTCGCTTTTGTGTCCTTGAGTCAACCGTTACAGCTAGAACATGTTCCCCTCCGGGGCTGACCCGGATCGTCGAAGGCACGACGTTCTTGACCTGCCCGATCACCCCAGCCTTGGCAGAGAAGGCCCCACTGAGAGCCGCCACCACCAGCCAGATTGACGAGTATCGATTCATTTGGCGCCTTATGCCACCTTTTGTGGGGCTGCGGCAGATGCCTTTTCAGGAACGTGCTTCACCAGCATATCGACGATGTCATCGGTACTCTGGCCTTCACTGACGGCGGCGAAGTTCAAGCCCATGCGATGGCGTAAGACCGGATGCACGAATTTTTTCACGTCCTCGAACGTAGCTTCGGACCGGCCGGCAAGTCCGGCGTTTGACTTGGCCGCCAACAGCAACCCCTGCCCTGCTCTCGGGCCACATCCCCAGCGCACCCACTGATTCACAAAGTCCGGCGCTTCCGGGCTTCCCGGTCGGGTGGCACGCGCCAGGCGCGCGGCGTAGTTGGCCACCTCGTGACTCACCCCGATGCCGCGTACCGCTTTCTGCATCCCGATGATGGTTGGACCGTCAATGATCTGCGATAATTTCGGCAGCGACTCCAGCGTGGTGGACAAGAGAATCTGTTCTTCTTCGCTGAGCGATGGATAATCGATCCGCACCAGGAAGAGGAAGCGGTCCAATTGCGCTTCGGGGAGGTTATATGTCCCTTCCTGCTCAATCGGGTTCTGCGTCGCCAGCACCAAGAACGGCTCGGGCAGCTTGTAGGTCTCCCCGCCGACACTCACATTACGCTCCTGCATGGCTTCAAGCAGCGCGGCTTGTGTTTTCGGTGGCGTACGGTTGATTTCGTCAGCCAAGAGTATGTTGGTGAAAACCGGCCCCTTGGCGAAGGTGAAGTGGCGCTTGCCGTGTTCATCTTCGTTCAACAGCGTGGTGCCGGTGATGTCCGTCGGCATCAGGTCAGGCGTGAACTGCACGCGGGTAAAATCCAGCGACATGGTTTCCGTTAGACTACTGATCATCAGGGTCTTGGCCAGTCCCGGAACGCCCTCGATGACACAATGTCCTCGGGCAAAGAAGGCCGTAAGGACCTGATCGATCACATCGGCCTGGCCCACTATTATTTTGCCTACTTCGGCCTTAATGTCTTCGCCCGCCTGCGCAAGAGCGGCGATCGTTTCGGCATCACTGCCTGATCCAGTCGGGTTGCTTTTTGATGTTTTCATATTTTGCTCTCTTCTATTTTCGTTTATTTAAGGGGTTATCTCTTTATTGAGGATTCTTCAGCCACGGCTTTGAAGTAGCTGCTGACAATATTCTCATAGCCGGCGGGAACTGTTCCGCCAGCCGTATCGCTCTCAAATGCATCGCCGGTTTTCCTATCCGCGAGTTCCTTCGCCCGCCGCTCGTAGGCGCCCGCCAATGCCCTTTCGGCCGCACGCACGTGTCCCTGCGCTTCGCTCAGCGCTTGCCTGACGTCGACACCCTGCTTCTCATTGCGTCGCAGTTGCTCGAGGAGGTTAAGGGCCTTTTTGAGGTCGGTTGTGGGCAAATGGTGACGTTGAAGCGCTAACAGCAGCCCATGGTTGTTCTCCTGGCTCTCCTCCTTCGGAGCACCCATCAATTCCTTCAGCTTGTTCAATGCATCCGGCGGGAGCTTGCCGCTTTTCTCAAAATCTGTCGTTTTGCCGGTTCCTTTACCCACCCCGACAGAGGTTGCTGATGCAGTGTCTTCATCCTGAATCTGGCCATCTTCCGCCTGACTGTCGGATACGCGAGACGGCATCGCCACCTCATTATCCGGAATGGCGGGTGCCTTGTCGGCCACCATCTGCCCATCCGCCTGACCGGCGCGACCCAGGTTCCCGCGCCCCTTCGCTTTGGCCGTTGGGTTGGGCGTTTCGTCGGTCATCTGCCCGGCCGCGCTCGCAGAGTCAAGGTTATCCGAAACAGGCGATCCCTCAGGGTCTTTCATATCCATGATCTCGCTACCGGACTCGGGTATCGGTTCCCCCAGTTCGTCAAGTCCCTTGGTCAGCTCAGAGATCTGAATCGGAAGTTGAGCCGGCAGCTCGCCCAGGTCCGGCGGCATGCCTTCATCTTCCGGGTTTTCCATATGCCCGGGCTCTTTCATGGCACCTGACTGCGAGAACATCTGGCCCGTCTCCAGTTCCATCGCCCCATCCTGCTCTTTGCTGTTGTCCATATTGCGCGACATGTCGCCCCGCTCCTTGTCACGATCCTTCGTGGCCATCGCTCCGAGTTCGAGTTCTTCCATCGCCTCCTGGATATTGTGCATCGTCTCCTCGAAGGTCTCGATGTCGGTCTTATCCGCAAAATCCCATCCATACTCGGCGTGGTCCTGTTCCATATCCATAAGTTCACGTTTCAACGCTTCCTTCTTCAGGTCCAGGTCCGCCAACTTTTTCTCATCCTCTTCGGTCAAATCTTCGGGCGCTTTCCCGGCGATGATATTCCGCAGCTTCTCGTTATCCTCATTCTCTTCCAGCCAGTTTTTGAATTTCTTTTCGGCGTCCTCCAAGTCCCCGTCGACCGAAGCGGAGGCCTCCTCGCCAAGCAAGTCCGCAAGCTCAAGATCGGCGTCCTTCGCCAAGGCTTCAAATTCAGCGCCTTTCAAGGCCAGCAGCTCGTTGTAGATGATCTGCTGCACGGTTCGCAGGTGCTTGAACTCGCCGTCGACACGTGCCTGTTCAAGTGGCATCGGCCCGATCGTAGGCGCCTTTGCCGTGGTAAGGTAAACGGAAACACCCTTAGGGGCAGCGTCATTCCCACGATCTTTTCCAAAACAGGCTACACCGGAGACCGGCTGCTCGGTTCCCATGTCGAAGACAAAAGTTGCGGGCAAAGAAGGCAGCAATACCCCACCAGTCGCTGGCTTTCCCTTTGGCGCAGCCAAGGCCTTTGGGGCATCCTTGACGCTTGACGACACCAGTTTCCAACTCGAACTGTCAAGGTAAGCGCTCTTCTCACCCACGAGGGCCAGACTATCGAGCCATGCCTTACCCGACCAGTTATGACTCGAATCGACAACTAATCCGAAATAGCGCGCGGGCATTTCTTTGAATCGGACAACCTGGGTCGTGTTCTTTTTGAAAGAGGTCCCCGGGCCATAGCCGTTGGCACGCTTCAGTGCACCCGCATCGAGGCGCGCCCGGCCTGCCGCAAAGGCGCGAGTATTGGCGTCCACGGCCTCAATTTCGGCAATACTCTTCATTCGAGCAGCCATGTGTACTCCCTTGTCCGGTACCGTCCTGACCCCGTCGAGAAGCGTTTTCCGCACCGCCATCTGCTGACCGGAGATTCGCTTCTGGTATTTATCGAGATCCCCCTGGATCGCCTTGTCGTCGCGCCGTTTACGATTTAAGTCAAGCCAGACACCATCACTGTTGGCGAGCAGACCGTCGGTTCCATCGAGCGCCTGCTTCTGGAGTTGGATGGCCCGCTCCAGCGCGGCGTAGAGATCCTTCAGATTTGACTCGCTGCCGTCGGCAAGGTCGGCATCCAGCGTCTTCACCGTAAGCAGTAGCGGATCAGACACGCCCGTGTCCGTGCCGGGACAGAAGTCATTGCCATGCACTTCGAGAAAGTACTTGTTGCCCAGTTCAAACTGGCTGGCATCGATTTTCAATCGAACGCTCTTTTCAATCAGGTCCCGTTCGCCGGGTGCCTCAAAGGCCCAGTCCTGCAGAACCTCGGGCTGACTACCGGCCTGAGCGCGGCGAAAGGTCAGCTTCATATCCTTCATTCCATAGTCATCCTTGCCTTCAAATTTCAACGACAAGGTGGCGCCGGGCACCACGACATGACTCATCTCGGTGTCCACGTAGCGCACTTCGGGTTTCCGGTCCGTCACCATCAGCACGCTGCCACTGCTCAAGACGATGTCGGGCATATCCTTCACCACGGCGATTAAATCGTAGTTGCCGCCGGAATCGCCCACGTCAAGCTGCGCGTTCCAGACCCTGTCGCCCGCATCTTGAAACACGATCTTGCCGGCTGGCCATTCCCAACGCAGAGATTCAATGGCTTGATCCACTTTGATGCGCACCCCCAACTCAGTCGTGGGTAGGCACTTCACCGGGTTCGGCGGCCCGCTTTGCGTCCGGGCCGGAATGGCCACGTAAGCCGGTGGCGTGACGGTGAAGGTCGATTCAATAATCTTAGCCGCCGGATTTACCGTGACCTGCACACTATGGGTATAGGTGCTACCCACGAAGATGCGGAAAGAGAAGCTCCGGCGAACGGTTTCAAAGGTATACTGGTAGAGATTGGGATTACCAACAACCGGCCGCATCTTGACTTCCGCGCCGTCGACACTCTGGCTCTCAAAGACGCCGACTCCCTCCTTGTATTTGATCGATGGATATATCACCAATTCCTTGCCCTTGATGAACTCGCTGACATCCAGCGAGACATCCAAATTCGCGTATTCGGCGATGGTCACATCCTCCGCCGGCGTCATGACCAGCTTGGATGCGGCAGCTGGGGGTGCATCAGCGAAACTGAACGCGTATCGATTGAATGCGCTCTCGAGATAGTCCGGTGCCACGATGTGGTAAGCAATCCACGTCACTAGGAGCACGACGACTGCACACGACCATTTTGTTAATCGACCCACCTGCAGCAACTCCCGCAGCGGTACATGGTTCCACCCTGTTGTGGCCGCATCAGCGGTGGCATTGATAAACGCTTTCTGCTCCTCGCTGTAGCCCATGTCTTCAAACTGCATCGTGTTGATCAACACGTTGTCCTTAATGCCGAATTGCTCCTCCAGCTTCAGCGCGGTCAACTCGTCACTGCTGCGCTCTCGGAGCGGCCCGACGACATACTTGAAAAAGCAACCCACGGTGATGACCAGCCCGAGGATCGCAAACGGAAAGCGCAGGGAACTGGGCAGGTTGAGTAGATTGTCGAGGGCAAAAAGGCTAAGCCACGTCGTAGCGACGATGGCACCCCAGGTCAAAAAACCTAGGATCACTGAGTATGTTCGCCGGCTGCGGTTTGCCCGTTCGACGACCGTCCTGAAATCTAATTTCTTTTCCTGGCTCATGGTTTATCTCCCTGTTCTTTTGGTCCGACAATCAATCTGCCGTCCTTCATAACGACCGGCCATAGCGCCGGTGAAACCCCCACCTGCGGTGTTTCATCTTCAAGATCTATCCGCACCCGACAAAAGGATCCGCGATCCTCCAAGCTCATCTCGCCGGTCTTGGGGTCACGCGCATACTTCATAATGCTCAAGCGATAGTACTCCAACAACTTGCCGTCCGCACCCATCTCGAAACTACCCGCGTTCCCCCACCGAGTACTCATCGCCCACGCGAGGGCATGCTCGGGGTCCGGGATATCTCGGCGAAGCCGTACCAGGGCGAGAATCTCTCGACCGTTTTTCTTCGGGATAATCCCAATGAGTTTTCGTTCGTTGTAATAATCCAATGTTTTCTTGAATTCCTTTTCGACCGACTTGAACAGCTCCGTGCGGACCGTGCCCTCGAGCGGCCAGCTGGCCACCCACTTGCCCTTGATTTGGGCAGCCAGAAACACATTTTCGCCGAGGGTTGAATGTACCTTGACGCTACCATCGGCCTCCTGCTGAACACGCACCTTCGACAAGGTATCGTGAGTCAGTCCGGTCATGCGTATAAGGCTGGGTTCGGCCGTAGCCGGCTTGCCCTTAGTGGAAGCCACAAGCTTATTTTCCTTGAGAAATGCTTCTTCAGTGACCACGCCGTGGGCAAGGAGATTGGTATCACCGGCATCCTTGATACGAACGTAGTTGGTATCGATTGAATCAAAGTCAAAGGCATTGAAGGTGATCGGCATGTCGCGCGCAAACTGGGTCCCTTCATCCAGCATCTGGATATGCTTGATCCGCAGGAGATCCTCATAGGACTGACCCGGTTCACCTGAATACTTCGACTTCACGACCACCTTGGAGGTCTTTATCTTAAAACCCGTATCAGGATCCACTGTCGTCAGGTAGACGACACAGGTGCGGAGGAGTCCGGTCACGACCTCGCCACTGTTAAAGACGACGGTACACTTGGGCTTGATGACCGGATACGGCAAGCCAACCCTCACTTTTTTGACCATGTTCTTACCGTTTTCATCCACTTCATCAATAAAGCTGACGTTAAGTATCTTGAATTTCTTCAGGTACTCCTCGCTATGGGGCTCAAACCTCATCTCTTTCACAACATTGAAATTGAAGGTGTAGATTTTGCTTTTCCCTGCAGAAAACTTATCTGCTTCGACAGGGGCCTTGGCGTCGCTGTCGTTGCGTTTCAAGTTCGTCAAACTAAACTCGATACCGCGGGACAGTTCGATGATGCCTTCACGCTGCTCGCCATCCGACATGTGCAGGATGGCATGCCGCTTGAGCGGGCTCTTGGACTTCTGCGCGGGCAGGTCGAGGGGTAACGAAACAAACAGGGCAACAAGCAGAGCAAATCCATACCACGCTCCCGGCGTGGAGGGATTCAGTCCTAAGTTGGTCTTTCTGTTCATCGTCTTCATACCTCTAAACAATATTCATTCGTCTGCGCAGGATCCACTCCCACAACAGAGCCCCCATCAGGAGGATGATATACAACGGCAATAGGTTAAACAGAGCCGCTATCTTTACCAGCGGTGTGTCGTGCAAATCGGCCGATGCCAGCAACAGCGCATCCAGACGTTCCAAAAGCTCTTCTGACTCGCCCTCGCGGCTATACGAACCCCCACTGCGCGTGGCCAGGCTCTCCAGAAAGGGATGATCAACCGCAAGATCGGCTCCTTCGCTAACGCTCGACCCAATGCGGATCGTACGCTCATAGGCATCCAGTGGATTTCCGGCCAGAGTAGCTTCCATTTTGATCTTATATTCGCCCGGTTTCGGAAAGAACACCCGCGTCTGAAAATCGCTTTCCTGCTTGAGCGTAATCGGCAAGTTTACTGTTTTTCCTGCATGCTCAACGGTTCCCTTTAAGTGTACCGCACCCTCAGCATAGCGACCGACAACCCCGATATCCACAAGCCCTTCCTCACTCGGTCGGTAGCGTTTACGATCCCATTTCACGGTCAGGAATCGGCCGCCTTCAATCTCACCCGACAAATAACGAATCGTATCCCGCCAGAACTGATGACCAGCGTCGGCGATATCACCGTCCATCCGCCCCCAGCGCCAGAGTGTATCGGTAGCAACCCCTAAGATCTGTCCTTTGCCGTACGGTTGCAGGACCACGACCGGCACCACCCGACTGCCAACAGAGGCATTCATCAGGCTCATCGCACCGCTACGGCGCTCCCCTACTCTATTAACCGAATGGAACACCGGACTTCCAACACCCTTCAAAATCGTCGCCGTTGCGCCAAATAAACCATGAGACTCCCCTTCGGGCGGCACCATAACCGGGAAGATCCCTGCACTGATGCCTTGCCCCTTGGTGCTTTTCTTCCAAGGCAGAAGCGGTGCAATGGCCGTGTTATAGTATCCTCCCTTATCAAATGAGTTCGGTCCGCCAAGCATCACGAGGTTACCCCCGCCTTCCACATAATTCTTCAAGGCCGTAAAGGAATCGGAGGAAATGAGCGCCGAAGGGAAGGACCCCAGAACAATGATCGTATAAAGACCGAGGATCTCCTCATCCTTGGGGAACCCGCGCGCAAAAACCGCGTCGCCTTCCTGCCGTTTGCCATCAATAATCACCGTCTCGGCACTCTTGCGGTAGACTGTCGTGAGCTTAATCGTCGGATCAACGCCAAACTTCCGCTTGAGTAGGGCAAAATTCCAATCCAACATATTGCCATACAACAGTACGTTGATGCTCTTCTCGCGGACATCCACCGCAAATTCACGGGCGTTGTTCAGTTCGGTCATTTCACCTTTGATTCCCTTTACCGATAGACGATATTGATACACCCCCGGCGTCTCCTCGGCCGGAAGATCAAACTCAACCCGACCATTAGCCGACCGCGGGACAATGTTCACCGTCTTTAGTAACTGGTAGACGCCGGAGACCTTCTTCTCGACCTGTACGTCAACTGACTTGGTCTTCGCCGCAAAGCCAATCGAGGCACTATGCACGACAATATCCGCGGAAACCTTGAAGGGCGTGTCCAACTCGACCTCTTCGGGAATCTCGGCATTGCTGATTTCCAGATCATCCCACGTCGACAAATCTGTGCCGACACCAAGTATATAAAGAGGGACCGGAGGCAGACGCTGGGTGCGAATCATTTCGTCACCACCATCCGTCAATAGGATAACCGCTTTACAGTCAGCCACATCCGATCGCTCCGAGAGCGACACCACCGTCCGCCCGAGATCCGTGTGGCGGATACCCTTGGTCGGCTCATCTTCTGAGCCCAGGATATCGACATCAAAGCGATAATTCTCTACCCCAGTCGTACCGCGTAGTTCGCCGGCCATATCATCCGCGATCCTTCCGGCGCGTGTGACCCGAGTATCAGTGCCATCGTCCGCCACGTCCATCGAAGTTGAGATATCGATAATGATAGCCACCCTGTGGGTCTCATCCGAAGGCTTCATGTCGCGCCATGCCGGGTCCATCAAGGCCAGCACTACGAGCAAAGTAACGACCAGTTTCGGGGCTAGAAGTAGCAGGGTCTTCTTGACCGTGTAGCGCTTCCGATAGCGACGCCACATGACGTACAACCAGACCATGACACCAAGGATGACGAGACTATTTGCCAGCGTATCGAGATGCGGTTTCCATACAAGCATAGCTAACATTATGATATCTCCTTATCCAGCCCTGCGGGCGTTTTACTCGGGAGCGTGTCGTCAGAATCGGCCGTGACACTGCCTTTCCATTTTTTGGCTGGCGAGCCCAAGATTCCCTCGGCCATCATGCAAACCAAGGCCAAAAGCAGGAACGGCAAAAATAAAGCGGTTCCAGCCAGTGATTTATCCAAGTCATCGCGGAAGTCATCTTCGTCGGAAAGCGTACGCACCCCATGAGGGATGCCCGCGAAGCCCTCGATTTCGTCGCTCTCGATAAAGGGGCTGCTCCCTTCGCTCTCTGACGGCAGAACGGTCAGACAGCTCTCGCGTTGGCCCATTTTAACGATGTATGCACCGCTACGCACCAATAGGGGCGACTTGTCCTTCAAGCCGAACCAATCTATCTGATCGCCCAAGAGGGTCGTGATCGACAACTCGTTTCCTTCTCCTGGTATCAAGCGCGTCGGCTGGCCGGCGACAATCGATACATTTGCATTGACCAGTCCGGATACGGCACCCAAAGCGATGGGTTGCGCCATCACTAGAAAAGTTTTCTGACGCGGAAGCGTGCTCCAGTCGCCCGTGCGGCCAAATGCCAGACCGCTCACGACGATCTGACCCTTGCCGTGTTTGCGAAGAGCCAAAAGCCGATGGTCCTCACCGGTCGCCAGCAGGGGTACATAATCGGCGTCTTGCCCGAACGAAAGTGGATGGTATTTCCTCGTAAACGCATTGCCAAGCCGAACCCGGCCGTCTAGTCCACGAAGGTCAAACCAGAATTCAGATTGCGCGCCGGCAATGCGCAAAGGCATGCTCACGGGCGCGGTTTGCAAAGGGCCCCGATCGGCCCCAATCCAAGTCGGTGGCTTGCCAGATAATTTGCCCCCATCGACGGCCGGCAACACCATTAAGTTACCGCCCTGCTGCGTGTATTGATCCAGCAAGGCACTCGTTGGAGCATCCAGCGACGACGCCGTCCCCCAGGTCATGACCACGAGCATTGGCGTCTTCTTTTCCAAACGGCTCTTCAACTCGTTGGGATCCAGGAAGACCGGCACCAAAGAAGTGAAACGGCCATCGCCACCGGGTGACAATGCGAGCGGCAATAGGCCGAAGGTTTCGGACTCTTTGTTTCCAAGATAGAAGACATCGCCTTTATTCTCACAGACGTACGGGACAAAGACTCGATTATCACCATCAAAGCCATCGCCTTCGATTCCTACACGTACCCAATGACGGCCTGCGGCTTTCGGTTGGACTGGCAACTTAACCAATTTCTGGCCCCCAGCCACCACGGTGACAGGAGTGGTCTGCATAAGGGGATGCTCAGAATCCGTGCGATTGACGTGAACGCCTAGATCCCGATCGCCGTCATTACGCAACAGAAGCTGTAGATAATACGGCTGATTTGGAAGGATCCGCCGCGCTGACAATTCGGCGCCCAGCGGACAGATATTCGGCGTGTCAGACTCGGTACTCGGCACGCGATGCAGGAATACACTGACCCCTGTATCCAGATCTTCCGGCTCTAGGACAGGCGCTTTCCATTCCGCCTCCTGAAGGTCTGTGAAAATATGCATCGAACCGCCGCCGGACCCTACTTCCTTTAGCATCTTAGCGGCACGCCGAAGCGATGTCGCAGGATCCCCCGACGCTTCGGTCACACGAATCGACTCGAGGAAATTCAACAAGTTCTCCTTGTCGGTGGTCATTCCTCCAAAGCGGTCCGCTGCCGGATCAGGTACAAGCAGCACCACCGCTGCTTGTCCGCGGTCATCCATATTCTTCAAGAGTACACGAGCGCCTTCAAGGGCCACACTCAATTTAGTGCGATCATTGCCCGCGACATTCCCCACCATGGAACTGGAGTTGTCGATCACAACCACGACCGCCTGATCGCCACTCAATCCCAGGATACTGCCCATACCTGGAAACGCCAGACGAGCAAGAGCGAGCAGGAGAAATAGCAGCAACAGCGTTCGGGTCGCCAAGAGTAGCGGTTCGCGAAACTTTCGATGAAACGACAATCGTGGTTTCATGCTATCAAAAAATAGTTCTGTTGAGAACATGATCGTCTTGCGCTGGCGCCGCTTCAACAAATGAAACAGAATGGGAACCGCGACCAGCGGCAGTAATCCTAAAAATAATCCCGCACCAATCGTCATCGGCTTTGGGTTCTCCTCAGTAACGCGTCACGCAAGTCTGTGGACGTATCGACCAAAATATAGTTGGCCCCCTCATTCGCACATCCAATTCGCACATCATCCAAATACTGTCGGATTCTCTGTAGGTAGAGATCACGAAAATCGTCGATATCCACATTCATTTTCCTGCTGGTTTCGAGAAACTCCACCTCAATCAAACCCTCTTGGGGTAAACGGATTTCGTCAGAATCTAGGACATGAAAAACCGTCACATCATGGCCTGCGTAGCAGAGGCTGCCGATGCCTTTAAGTGTTTGTCGCGGATCCTGCAAAAGGTCAGAAATGACGACCACCATTGACCTTCCACGGAAAAATTCGGTCGCCTTCGCCAGCGCTTGTCCAATATTGCTTTCGCCCTGCGGTACAATCTCCTCCAAGCCCTTGAGCATGGGTCGCAACCCCCCCAGGGTCGCGGCAGGTTCGTACCTCTTACCCAGATTATCGTCGAAGGTGGTCAGGCTGGTCGAATCGCCCTGGTTGATCATGACATACATCAGTGCCCCGGCCAGATGACAACTGTAGTCCATCTTCGACATCGGCCCTGCGCTCTGAAATGACATGCTCTCAGAAGTATCCAATAGAATATTCGAGCTGATATTGACTTCGTCATGAAAGCGACGAATCACATACCTATCAGTGCGGGCGTAGACATTCCAGTCGATACGTTCGATCGGATCGCCCTGCATATATTCTCGATATTCGGCAAATTCCACCGAAGACCCGAAGGTCGAAGATCGGTGTTGGCCTTGCAAGCCAGAGTCCATCCGTTTGCTGACCGAGATCTGCAAATCTCTCAGATGATCAGCTATGGCCGAGGGCAGGTATTTATAGGTATCGGGTTTCTTGGCCATATTAGGTCACATCCACTTTCTTTTTACGCCGTAGTGAGCCGCGAACTTTCTCCATAAGCGTCGGCTTTTTATCCCCGTCGTAAATCACTGGGACAGACTCGAGCAGCCAGTCAATGACCGTATCGGTATCATAACCCTCACTGGTCGCGGTAAAGGTCAAACCAAAGCGATGCCTGAAAACAGGGTGAACGAATAATCGAATATCGTTCACGGAAACATTGAACCTACCCGTCAGCAGAACGTATGCTTTCGCCGCCAATAGCAGTGCCTGCCCGGCTCGCGGGCCGCAACCCCACTGTACCCATTTGGGAATAAAGTCAGGCGCAAGCGGATCCTTGGGACGTGTGGCGCGGGCAAGGCGAGCGGCATAATTTGCCACATAGCGGCTCACGGGGACCTGCCGCACTAGGCGCTGAAACTGCATGATCTGGTCGCGGTTAATCATGGCATTTAAGGAAGGTAATTCATCCAAAGTTGTCTTGATCAGGATGGCCTCTTCCTCGTTCAAACTTGGGTAATCGACTTGAATCATAAACAGAAAGCGATCCAGCTGCGCTTCAGGCAACATGTAGGTCCCTTCCTGCTCAATTGGGTTTTGTGTGGCCAACACCAGAAACGGCGCCGGCAAAGGGTGTGTCACGCCGCCAACCGTCACAGACTTCTCCTGCATGCCTTCAAGCAAGGCCGCCTGGGTCTTCGGCGGGGTCCGGTTAATTTCATCCGCCAGCAGCATGTTGGTAAAGATTGGACCATTTTGGAAAACGAAAGAACGTTGCTTCTGGTCTTCCCCCTCCGCCAACACCATGGTGCCCGTGATATCCGTTGGCATCAGGTCAGGTGTAAACTGAATGCGCTTAAAATCGAGCGACAGCGTTTTAGAGAGACTGCTGACCATCAAGGTCTTGGCAAGCCCCGGGACACCCGTCATCAGACAATGCCCTCCCGCGAACAGGGAAACCAGGATCAGGTCAAGCGCGTCCTGTTGCCCCACAATCACCCGGCCGATCTCTTTGAGCAGACGTTTGCGTGTGGCGGCGAGTTCCCCCACTAACTCCATCGTATCCCCAGACAAGCCCTCTTCGAAGCCATGGACATCTTCCCCCGGATCCGCTGCCGGCGAAAGGTCCAGTGGAAACGAACCTACCCTACCTTTATCTTGCGATTCTTTCATCAAAGACAAATTTCTTAGTGCTCCATCGCATACATGATAATGTTACAGCCCAGTTGTTTCGCAGAGGCCGACTGATACCCTCGACTCAAGGGATAGCGAACCTCGTTCCAGCCGCCCTCAAGATCGTAGGGGCTGTACAGTAGACAAAGTCTCCCGCCCACTGTCGCACCAAACAAAACGGGACGCCCCTGCAGTTGCTCGCCCTTGTCCTTCATCAGCGTGGGAGTATATTTGACTCGTTGAATCGAATTCAGGTTACGGAATATATCATGCGATTGCGGCAGCAGTGCCAAATCGCTCTGCGGGAATGCACGGCGCATCTCGCGAACCACGGCCTGATGAAAGGTCGCCAAGCCGAGCGCATTGTTGACCACGAGAGTGCCCCCGCGCATGATGTGTTTACGCAGGGCGTCGATTTGCTTGCCCGTCAAGACGAAATCGTCCAGCCCGGTAAAGAACAGAAACGGATAGGCCGATGTGTCGTCGCGGTTTAGATCGATTGACACGCGCTTGAGACTCACGGGAATTGCGGAATCTTTTTCCAGCTGCATCAACAACTGTCGGGCCGCCCCCGGATGCGCATTCCAGGCACCCTCGTGTTTGACCTGGGCAAAGATAAATTCGGACGTGGGCGCATTTTCATCAAGCTTTCCGAACAACTCGGCCTTCCCTTCCGCTTCACCCACGCGACCGTAGCCAATAATGTACGGAGCCAGATTTTCGCCGATCAACCGGGCGGTCTCCTCGCTATACGCCATGGGCTTAAGTCCGTTCGCTTCCAACTTTTCAAAAACATCCATCTCGCCGGCCAGACCACAACCCAGACCGTACTTCGACACCAACACGCCAATACGACTGCCGATGTAAAGGCCTTCCATGAATGGCTTGCCACCCTCTTTCTCGCCGCCGCAGCTATAGCTTGCCGTATCAATATCAACCACCATATGAAAGAGCGGATGATCCGGCGGTAGCTTTCTGAAACGCGACTCAGGGAACATGTCATCAAACAGCTTCTTCGCCGACTCATAGAACCACGGCGAACCGTAGACCGAGTCGCATACAATCATCCCGCCATCCAGAACGTATTTGCGTAGTCGATTGATGCCCTCCGGCGAAAAATTCAGCTCACGAACGCCGCCCAAGAGAATGGAGGGCATCAGGGCCGGATTAAAGCTAAAATCCTGGATGGCCGTCTGAGTCGGCATATACTTAAAACCCTTGCTGCGCGCCTTCTTGTGAAACTCCAGCATATCATTGGGCGAGAGATTCCAATCCTGAGTCAACTCGTCTCCGATAATTGCCGCTTTGCCCCACTTCACTTTCGCCAAAAGGAAATCAGGCGACGGCGGCTTCAGTCGGTCCGTTTGTGGAATCGGCGAACCCGGTACCGAAGGGATGATATCTCGTTTCTCGCCGCCCTTCATACCCTGCTGCAGCTGTTCTTTCCTATCCTTAGCCGATTTGATAAACCAGTCATCCGAGGACGCGCCTTTTCCCTGTTGCCCGAACGCTGCCGGTTTAAAGGCCAGCAGCGCAACCGTCAGAATGGCGGTCGTCAGTAGGAAAGACGAAAACGGTTTCAGAACTAAAAGTTTCGAGGGCGTCATGGCTGCTTTCTTTGTGTTCGATAATCCCTCATTGGACTATCACTCCCATCGATGGAGAATCTGGACAAATAATTTTCACATTAGTTACGATTGAAGTCCCCGTTCCGGACATTTCCACCGATAATGATCGTGGGCGTAGGTGCGGGGGGCGGATCGGAAAAGGGTGTCCCCTCCAATTGAAAGTCGTCCAGGCTTCGTAATCCCGGCTTGCGAAAGCGTGTTACCTGCAACTGGAAGTTGTCTATGTGAGCGAGACCGGGGAGTTCTTCACCTGCATCTTTCGTATCGATGGCAACGAAGAGTTTCTTTCCGGATTCCGTCTTCGTAGCGGTCACACGACCAGAACTGGCTTGGTACGCGCCGTCGCCGGTCGCCGTCCCCGAAAGAAGGGTTGCGAAAAAGGTTGGTGCGCCGTTGATCAGATCGTTATCCGTGGTGAACAATCTGATGGCAATCTGGTCCCGAGCGGTCCACCACTTGTCGTTCCGCCAAACATAGTGGATTTCCAATAAGTCGCCGCTACGGATAGTGTGCCCCGTATCCTGAGCCGGCAAAGTGGCGGGCTCTTCCGACAGCAACAGGTTGCGTGTCCCGTCATAATCGCGGGTTTCCTGCGTGGCGATCGAGTTCTGATTACCGGAAGTCGAGAGATTCTCCCAAAACGGCGTCTGGGCCCAGGGCCGCTCAGGACCAACGAATCGCAGCAGCATGTCGCTGTCCGCGGTTACCACGACGCGATGGTCGGCGGGCACATCAATTGTTTTGCCGTCACTCACCCGACGAATTTGGACCTTCGACTCTCGGACATAAAGCGTCGTCGATTCGAGTCTTGCCTCAACATCAAACTGCGTCCCGATAACCTTGAGGTCGGCCACCGGGGTGTGGATCAGCATCGGATTATCCGTAGGCTGAGGTGCCACAGTGGCGGAGAATCGGCCTTGCTTTAGACGCAATTCCTTCTGCCCCTGATCGGAGAAGGTAAGGATCGAGTCACCGAATATCATAGCCGACGAACCGTCATCGAACTCCAACTCGAACCAGGAGTCCGGTGCTGTTCCTTCAATGGTTCCGCCGGGCAACTCGGCTTCCTCGCTCAACACATTCGACCAACGTGTAGGCTTTTGCTCCGAGCCGGAACCTTGAACAATCCGGCCACCGTTACCGATCCAGGTCAGGGCTCCGTTCAGCCCGGTAATTCGGGCGATGTTGCGGTTTGCGTTTACATGCTGGTAGTACAGGGTTCCCGTTACCGCAACGATGATTACCGCAGCGAGCGCTAGGGCCGCTTTAGCGAATGGCGTCATTATCGGACTAGAGGTCGACATACTGACCCCGCCGGCTTTCGATATCGTCCCAACCCCCTGGGTGTCGGCTACTTCACGAATGACCGTGTCGAGCTCGGCGTACAACCTGAACGCCTTTCTCGCCTCAGCAGAGTCGCAGAGTTCCTGCTGGAGCGTATCCGACTCTGCTTCGCTGATACGACCATCGAGCCAGGCGGCGATGCGTTGTTCAAAATCGGCCTTCATGTTTTCTCTGTCTCGATCGACTTTAAAACACAGTCCCGCAGACTAACACGCAAACGCTGTATCACCTTGTAGAATGCCTCCTCACCTTTTCCCGATTGCTGCGCCACTTCCCGTATCACCACCCCGGAAGTATGGACCTTCAACAGCAGATTCCGTTTCTGAGTCCCCAATTTTCCAAGGCAGATTTCCAGGTGTCGCCGGCGAATCTGCAAATTCTCCTCTCCACCGGCTTCCTCCGCCAGCAGTTCCCAAACCTCGTCGGTGAAGACCAGCGGGCTTCGGGCCACACGACGTCGATACTTCAAGGCTTCAAAGCGAGCGATGGTCAGTAACCACCCGCCAAAGGCCGTGCCCTCTTCAAAACTATCGAATTTTCGCCACGCAATCAAACTTGCTTCCTGGGCAACCTCTTCGACATCATACCAGGTTGGCAGCAAACCGCGCAGGAAGGAACGAACCCGCGGTTCGTGTTCTACCAGTAGCCGCACAAAAGCTTCATAACGCTCGTCGTCGTCCGAAGAGCTTTGTTTTTCAGCAGATTGCTTCACAACTCCTCACTCCCGCCGCCAGTCAATCTGGACAGAAAAATTTCTGAAATTATCCAAACCATCAACTATCAGAATAGAATAACCGGATGAATGGCAAACAATACAAACTGGGCGTTTACCTCGGTCATTGGCCCTAGATGGTACTTTTGCCCTATGGTATTTACGGAAAATGCGGGCCGAAGAAGGATGACGAACGGCTAGATCCATTTTTGTCATTTGGATTGAATCTCCTTGGTTTGCACGAGGGCGGGAATGAAGTTAAAGAAAGGCAATAATCAGTTACAGGAAGATGATTTTCGCCGATTATCCCAAGTGAAAGCCGAAAAATTTTCAATTAGTACAACCCAATAACGGCTCAAAACACCTCTTTCCACTCCTCGCTGAGCCCTCCCTATCTTTCGACAATTCGGGTCAGCATCTGCCGACCCGAGTCAGGAAGGTTAGTCAATATCTTGATCAAATTTCATCATCGGTTAAACTGCGAATCACTTCCCCTCAAGTAAGTAAATTGGAGTCGGTGTATACTCTGTCAGTCAGTTTCCGATCGTAGTGACGCATCAGTTCCATGGTGGCTAGTGACCCTGCCTTTTTCCCATAAGGATTTTCAGATGGTTACATTAAAAATCGAAATATAGTAGAAATGTTAAATATAAGCTATTTGTACTCACCTGCTTTTCGTGCATCACGGCTCAATTCCTCCTGGAGCATTACCGCCATACCACGCAGTTTGCGACTGAGTTCTCGGTTGCGGATTGGTTTCGATTCCCCAGGGTCGCTTTCTAAATCATAG
>Ga0114994_10000656_pt1 | contig 23719 bp, 19 predicted proteins | sample ArcticOcean_MG_C_9_FD_87043 | JGI IMG/M metagenome (GOLD analysis project Ga0114994, IMG submission 87043) | Marine microbial communities from western Arctic Ocean - ArcticOcean_MG_CB2_152 | ecosystem: Environmental > Aquatic > Marine > Oceanic | place: Arctic Ocean: Canada Basin | collected...
ACCTACTTTTTTCCTAAAAGCTTTTAATTCTTCTAATTTCTCTTTATCGAATTTTTCAGGTTTAGATATAAGTTTATCCATCACTTCCATCACTTCTTTCTGTTTTTGTTTATGAGAACCAACTTTCATTTTTTGTAATATTATCTTTTTTTGCTGGGGTGTCAATGGAGGTTGCTGAATGGAATTAATTTTCCCCCTCGTCTCCTCAACACTACCAATGAAAGAATATAATATATCGTGTTTGGGAATCAACCCTTTTACTTTTTTTGCTAATTTCTTCTTATTTGTCGGGAGGTCATTTATTATATCTATAATTTCTTTTTTTTTCTTCATCTTGAAAGTATATATAATTTACATACTTTTATTTGGAGGTGTAATCCATATTATCCGAAGCGTCAAAAAACACATAGCATCAGACATGCTGCCGGGGAAGGAAACCTAAGAAGCAGTCAGAAAAATCTCTATTAAACACATATTTTTCGGAGTATCCTAAAGAAGAACCCGCCAATTCCAAGTGTGACGATAGTAAAGAACCCGGTGAAAAGCTTCAAAGACCATACGAAAACATTAAATATATGTCACAAAAGGATAAATCTATTTTTGAGAGCAAATTTTCGAAGCCTAAAAACAAAAATCAAGAAAACTATGAGATGATGTTGAAAAACAAAAATAAGAAAATAATTGTTGCTACAGGGCCAGCCGGAACAGGGAAAACGATGTTTGGTACCGAATATGGAGTGAAAAATTTCCTGACCGGGAAGTATGACAAGCTTATTTTCACGCGCCCATCTGTTTCTGTGGATGAAGATTTAGGTTATTTGCCTGGAAATTTGGAAGAGAAAATGGCTCCTTGGGTTCGTCCTATTTATGACATATTGTACCAGTTTTTGTCACCAAAGGAAATCTCCGCATATATGGAAGAAAAATCCATTGAAATCGCACCTTTGGGTTATATGCGCGGTAGAACATTCAAAAACGCTTGGTTAATAGCGGATGAGATGCAGAATTCAACCGTGTCTCAGATGAAGATGTTAATGACTCGTTTAGGAGAAAACAGTCGGTTGGTTATCACCGGAGATTTAGAACAATACGATAAACCAGAAACCACAAACGGATTGGAAGACTTTTTAGATAAATTCAAGGGAAAACGATCATCGAGTATTACCAGTTTAGAATTCGACAAAACCGATATACTACGTGAAGATGTTGTCAAAGAAGTTCTCGAAATATATTCTGGAGAATGCATTCCTACAGAGTATATGGAAGAATAGATAGATACTGTGTGTGAAGTGCTTCGTCGATTTCTATATTTCAATATTTCTATTTCTATATATATATTATAATTCATCGATGTTAAAATCCGTTTCAAAACTTGGAAAAAACATATTCAATTACAAGTCTAATGTATCCATTTTATACAATAAGTATTTGTTGTATGCTTTCTTTATCGTTGCTCTTACACAACTCGTATACTTACTGCAAATGGGGAATTACTATTTTGCGACCATCTTACTATTAATCGCGGTTCTAACAAGATACTTTAGTAAAAATATGTTGGTAGTCGTGTGTGTCGCCCTTGCTTCTACAAATATTTTGATGTTGGGACCTAATGCCGGAAAAAATATTGTAGAAGGATTTGAAGATGATGAAACCGACGAGACAGAAAAAAAAGGGGATGATGAGGAGAATGATGACGAAGAAACCAATGGTGACGAAAATGAAGCTGAAGATGAAGCCGAAGACACCGACATTTCTGGAAATACAACAACACCTTCCCCTAAAAACCCGTTGAAACTGAATAATGCCAAAGAATCAAAAGAACTTAATATGGCATTGAACGCAAACAATAGTATGAAAGAATCGTTCAACAAAGTAGATTTTTATGATCAAGAAAGTGTAATGAACTATGAGAAAAATTCTGACCGGGTTATTTTAGCACAGGAAAAAATGTTAAGCAGCATCAATCAATACAAACCACTATTGGAGACCATCAATAGTATTTCCAAGAATATGTCCTTTTTTAATAATACAAAACCAAGCGAATAAATGTGCTTTATAGTATATACATAATAATAATTATATATATGTCTCAAATAGAAATCATACGTAGGAAGAAAGAACCGGAATTGTTTGAACATTATTCTCAAAGAATTAGCAGAATAGGGAAGAAAAACCTATGTTTTAGTGAAGTATCCGATGAATTCATACAACATTGTAGTGAAAACAGCGATTATTTAATCTGTCACACTTTCGATAACGTTATTCGGGGGTTTTCTTACTTAACTTTACATTCGAATCCCAAACATTTATATATCGATTTAATATGCAATTCCAAGTTCCATTCGATGAATAGACGCAGCATTTCACGCGCGATAAAATATAGCGGGAAAAACATTATCGAAGCCATCATAAATTTTGGGAAAACGCTCAAAGTAAAATATGTGAAATTAAGCGCAATAGAAAAGGTAATCTCATTTTACTACAAACTCAATTTTCGCTTTATAGATTCTTCAAATACCAATACGGCGTTTTTAGAAGAATTGAGATTGGCGCAAAGTTCTAACAATGAAACCGCGAAGGACAAGGTTCTCAACAAAATCATCGGAAAATATTACAAAGGATTTTATAACGAAGCATTTCAAAGTAAACTGGGAAAAGAGAAAAAAGTCGAGGCTATGGACGATGGAATCCCAATGATTTATACATATAAACCACAAAGTGTGTGTAAAGGGAAAAGCGTGAAAAATCCAAATAAATGTCGAAAATACAAAGAATGCAAAATAGCAAACGGAACCAACCGTTCGTTTTGTCGCACGAAGAAAAACAAAACTTTCAAATTTTCCAACGAATTCAAATAGTCTATGTATGTTGTGTTGGACAACGACATTATATTCTATAGTTTATATAGCATATAATTTATTAAAATGGCATTTCCAGGCCCAGTAGATCCATTAATTATGGCAAATACAATAAGTAGTATGGTATTTCAAGTAGTAGACCGAATCCAATCGGGACTGATGCAAATTACAGGACTGATAACCAAATTTATTATTGCTAATATTTATGCGATTTTGATGATTATTGTTATGGTGATTGTTGCCTTTGCTGAGATGATATGGTACACACTGAAGTGGTTTTTTGGAGAGGCAGTTCCCTGGTTTTTCGTGAAATTCATACCCTGGTTATTCAAATTGTTTATGTGTGGGGTAAACGGTATCATTAATCTTCCTCAGTGTTTCATATGGTATATGTTAGATATTGCTGGTCGTATTATTTATTTACCGTTTAAACTTACTTTTTGGTTCTTGGAGTATTTAACTGAAATCGAACTGACAAAAATAGAGAAAGATATCTGGTGCTTCCTTGAAGACATTGATAAGTATGTTCATAGTCCAGAACCAGAAGGTTTAGGAACCGGTATTCATATTATCCATTTTCCAGATTCGGTTATGTCAAAATGCTATACTTGTAAAACAAAATTCCCCAAACCACCGGAATATAAAAAACAAAAGGCATTTTCCACCATTAATCGAATTAAAAACGCATTTTCATAGATTCTAAAACCATAGGGTAGTCACTATTTATATGTATGATATATATAAATAGGAACATCGAATTATGCCGAAAAAATGCGCGCCCGGAATGTTTTGTATTGAAAACATGACCATCGCGTTGTTACTCATCATCATATTTATGATTGCCTTTTTCTATTACACCATCTTGGGAAAACCGCGATCACTTTCCGCGTCGTCCGATAGAGAATCCAACGCAAAATATATGCCGCCTATCATACAAATTGGTGTCGACAGTCGCAACCAACCTCCGATAAATATGGGTCCTCCCGAAAACAATTCCCACATCATTCAAACACAATCTCGAATGGCCGTTCCCGTCAATGTGGAAACCCGCGGAACGAATATGGATTACACACAAGTCGGTATTCTAACAAGAAGCCAGCAACACCAAACGTTGAATGGAAAATCAGACGACTTGATATTGCCTCTAATGGGACGTAAACAGCAAACCGGAAGAGACAAATGGCAATATTATACCATGTCCACTACGGGAAATATGAACACAAGACTTCCAATCAGTTTAAACGGCAAGAGCTGTTCCGGAGAATACGGATGTAATGATTTGTATAATGGTGATAATGTTTATGTGGAGGGTTACAAAGATACATTCACTGTAACTTTATACGAAAACGGAACATTCAGATACATCCCATATTTGTAATTCTTATATGAAAATAGTGGTTTTAGGAACCATTCGAATTTCACGGTGATATATTTATATGTATTATAATTATATACTACATGTCATTTAATATACAGGATAAAGAAATAGGAGATTTTGACAAGATACATTATCATTATCCAACACAGAAAATATATAAAAATCAATATGAAAAAACGGTTGAGAATGGTGGGTATATAAAAATCGCGTATTCCCAACAACCGAATGTTATCAATATCGACTACGCCGACTACGAATCCGGGTACGTAACCAAAAACATCTATATATCTAAGAAAGTTCACACCATAGACTCGATGAACTTCGAAGGTGAGCTTCTCATCGAACACGTGTCAAATACCAACGGGTTTAAACCGCTGTATGTGTGCATCCCATTGAAAACAAACAAGAAAATCAAACAAACGGTTCTTGATAATATTATCTCGCAGAAAGAATCCATAATTGAACTCGAACTGAACGACATTCTTGGTAAGTCAGACACAAAAACTATTCTTTATGATAGTCCAGGGTATTTAACAGAGCAATCTGTTATATTATTTACGGAGCCAATAGAGGTAAAGTCATCGTTCGACTCTTTTCAAATGGTGGATGTGGTGAAAAACTACGATGAATCGTATAAAATCATAATTGCTTCTCACCAGAATCTCGATACTACAACTCCTACACCATCTTCATTGACAGAGGGTTTCGAAAGTGAAACGAGCACTTCTACGGCATATTGTCAGCCGATCGAAGAAGCCGAATCCGACATTCAAAATCAAGCTAATTTAGAGATTCCTCTGAAAGGAAAGTATAGTCTCCAAGATGCCGAGTATGAATACATTAAGGTAGTTGTCAGTTTCACCTCGTATTTTCTTATGATGATTTTAGGATATTTAGGGGCACCTTCTATGTATAGATATCTTATCATCGACCTCGTAAATGAAAATACCAATTTGAAAACGTGTATGGCCCGCGCTGGCAGATTATACTCCATCGACATTTACATATGTGCCATAATGATTATGTTTATCTATGCTCTAATGAGTAGTGGAGTTTCTACAAACAGCAAGGGGCAAACTACAACCGCATTACTGGTGTTTATACTTTTCGTTGTCTCTATGTTGCGCATTTATTTTTATAAGATCAGTCCGGATTCAGATTATACTGAATTGATTAAATGTGTTCAGAAGGAGGAAGATAGCCCCAAAAATGAGAACCCAAATGACGCAGACCCCGATGAATATGACGTGGAAAATATTAAACAAGACCTGTTTGATTTCTTGTCTGAAAATGTCGGAGAATTATCCACTGTCTTCACCGGATTTATTCTCATCGCCTTTTTTGTAGTATCCACGATTGTATTAATAGCCACTAAATCTGGTTCATTCTGGTTTTTCGGTTTATTATTTGATATTTATATTACTATTTTCTACATTGTTAAGGCAAAACTCCTAAACGATAAAGAGGACAAAACCTAATAAGAATGAGAAGGCGAAGAATAAAAATATTAACTTGATAACAAGAATACATTTGTCTAATATAATTAAAAATGTTAGACAAATACTGAAGTATAAATATGGAAATTATGCTCTTGACACACCATTGACAAGGTCATACACAGGTTTGAAATTGCTACCACTATCATCACGAATAAATTCTTTTTGAGCAGGCGCCATTTTCTGGATGACTTGTTCCTCCAAAGAGGTTTCTTTGGGTGGATTCATCTTGACCATTTCTTGAGTCTTTTTGCGTTCAGTTGGACTGTGTTTCATCATAGGGCGTGCACTATAGACAGAAGCACTTCTTCGTAATAGTTCATATGCGACAAAAATGAAGACTACTCCTAAAATAGGATTGGCATATAAAAACACCAGAACCACTACAATAAAAATCGTCAATAGTCCCATGGAACCGTTGACAAAGGGGGCAACGATTTGAGGAGTTGGGAATGGAAATATTAAATAAACTACAAGGGCCAATAGAACGACAATTTCCTTGGTGGATAAGGATTTAGTGAAATCGGTCAACTTCATAATGATTTATATACTATATGAAAACAAAATATATAAATGAAAACTTAAAAAATTGAATCCATTTAAACAGTATTCGTCATACATATTAAAACGACTTTGACCATCACTGATGAAACCATTCAATAATTACCGAAAAACGCCATTAAATAAGAAGAATACAAAAGACGAACGCCCCAACATTGCCATTTCCGAATCATATAAATCCGGAGTGTGTGAGAAAGCCTATCTGGGCCGACGAGGCTACACTATACCTAAATCTATATTATCCGAACAAGACATCGCGTTCTTGAAAGATGACCTTTTTCTAAAAGCCAAACCTGGAATTAATATGGGAGCACCCACAGATGTCGTATCTTTTCCGGTTTACCGCGAAAGCCCCAACAAAATATACATACCGCGATTTTACGGGGAAAAACGCTACGGAAGACCTCATAAAACCGACATTTCTCTTGGAGACCCATGCGACCTCGAATTCACCAAACCCCTTCGTGATTATCAAACAGAAATCATTGACATTTATTTGAACCACTTGGATAAAGATGGTTCGACTGGTGGGGGCGGTATATTGGAAGTCGGGTGCGGTAAAGGGAAATGTTTAGGCAAAGACACGTCAATATTGATGTATGACGGTTCGATTGAAATGGTCCAAGATGTTTGTGTAGGCGATGTTATAATGGGCGACGATTCAACTCCACGGAATGTGTTGACCTTGGCAAGGGGAAAAGAACAAATGTACAAAGTGATTCCAAAGAGCGGGGTTCCATACATAGTGAATGAAAGCCATATATTGTCTTTGAAATATCGGTATACAAAGACAGTGGTGGATATGAGTGTATTAGAATACCTTTCGCTGCCTGATAAAAACAATTATTTAGGATACAGAGCCAATATTGTGTTTGAAAAACCACCACAGAAAACGTTGATGATCCCTATAAGTGATAACATGGAATACGAAATTATGGTTGTTAAGACTATTGTCGATGACTATTATGGATTCGAAATCGATGGAAATCGACGGTTTGTCTTGGGCGACTTCACCGTTACACATAATACGGTGATGGCTTTAAATATTATAAGCAAAGTCCAGAAAAAGACTTTGATACTGGTTCATAAAGAATTCCTAATGAATCAGTGGATAGAACGCATCGGCGAATTTCTCCCCTCGGCTCGCATCGGAAAAATACAGGGACCTAAATTCGAGGTGGACGACCGCGATATTGTCTTAGGAATGATTCAAACAATGTATAGCCGCGATTTTCCAGCAGGTTCTTTCGACAGTTTTGGACTCACCATCATCGACGAAGTTCACCGAATTGGCAGCGAAGAATTCTCCAAAACATTGCTGAAGACCGTAACACCATATATGTTGGGAATTTCCGCTACGGTGGACCGTAAAGATGGATTGACCAGCGTATTACATATGTTTATTGGTGACAAGATATATCACGATGATTCCGAGAAGGAAGACCCAGTTATAGTTCGAGGGATTCAGTTTCAACATACTGATCCGGATTTCATACAAATGGAATACGACTTTCGAGGAAATCCTAAATATAGCACGATGATCAGTAAATTATGCGACTTTGGTCCCCGCAAAAATTTCATCGTAAAAGTCACACAAGACCTATTGTCGGAAAATAGCGGGAAACAAATTATGATATTGGCTCACAATCGGTCATTGCTAACATATTTACACGACGCTATCCAACACAAGAGTATTGGAACCGTGGGATATTATGTAGGAGGAATGAAAGAGAAGGCGTTGAAAGAAACCGAAGCGAAACAAATTGTATTGGCGACATACGCTATGGCGGCAGAGGCGTTGGATATTAAAACACTTTCTACACTCATAATGGCCACACCTAAAACCGATATTGAGCAATCTGTTGGACGTATATTGCGGTCGAAACACGAAAATCCGATTGTGGTGGATATCGTTGATTTACACGATACATTTCAAAATCAGTGGAAAACCCGCAAACGATTTTATAAAAAATGTAATTATAAAATCATATACAACACGAGTGGGAAATATGTCAATATGGAAGACTGTGATAAATGGAAAGTCGACTTTGACCCAAAGTCATCCGGTGGTTGTAATAAAAAACAGTCAAAGAAGGACCCACAAGAAGGTGGCGTATGTATGATTCAATTATCAGAAGAAGAACAAACACAAGAACTCATTTCGTATGTGTAAATGCTACTCCGATTATGCACTTGCACATTCAGACACCCCGGCTAAAAACTTGTGCCATTTAAACCCCGAACCTCTCATTTTTCGTTGATAGGCAACATAGTCGCTAAAAGAATACACCAAAACGATAGCTGCCGCAGATAATAGTCCATATTCGATATATAGAACTTGTTGATTGGTTTTTTCGGTAATTTCCTGGCGATCATACATATATGCTCTATAGGTGTTCACGAAATATAGGATAAACACCAATGAAAAGAATACCAAGTTGGGAATCAATTGACTCTTGGAAGAAATCAAAAACAATAAGTAAATACCAATCGCATAGATGAATGTATTGACTGTGTTTCCACTAGCCCAGTCAGTAGGGGACTTATCTTGTCTTTTTTTATCGAAATCCCACCCACCTTCCAACATGATAAATACAAAAATCATTATCACGCCAATTATGTGTCTCGCATACAAATTGTTTTTCAACATGTTTTGCATTTGACAAGATAGTACATCGGATACATACCCACTTGAGACGACTACAAAAATTAAAAATATGAACGCAACTTGCGATATAGCCCTTCCAACGTCCATTATAATGTATATAAAATGCTATATACAATATTTTGTTCTAAATGAGTATTTGAAGAAATGGTTATCGCAATAAAAAATGAGGAATTTTAGATTTGTTTTTACTATATCTACCTACCTACCTATCTATCTACCTATCTACCTATCTACGCGTTTTTATTTGTTTTTATGACCTGTCTACACATTTGTTCGGATTTTCATAATTAGTTCCAGATTGAATATCCTCTTCTTCAGCTCCTCATTCTCACTCTTGAGGGCCTCGTGGTCCCTTCGGATTCTGTCCGCCATATCGGTGAGTTGGACATTGTTGTATTCGAGGTCTGGTCGGATTGGATTTGTGTTGACACGACACTTCAAATACTGAATCGACAACCCCATAAGTGGAAGGTCGTATGATTTCGGATAGGAACAAGTGATATTTTTCAAGTGGTATTCGATCAACGGATTACTATACCAATACCGGAAATGGACAAACGCCATATTCATAGTCCCTTCCTTCTTCTTCACTATGTCCACACGGAATATTTCTCCGAAATATTGGAAAACATCCCGTAGAGTGTCTTCGCCTAAGTCTTGAGGGAGCGTTTGGATATAGATGCTCTTGTTCCCTGTGCCATATATCCAGTTATTCAGTTGTGTATTGTCTCCTTCCAACAACATAGTAGTGTTGAAATCGGGAAAGTATTGTGTTTGAGTAGTAGTCATTATATTATATTGAGGTTTATGCCTATACACAATACACAAAAAAGTGAATCAATTTTTTATATATAGATTCTCTAAAAAGTTGATAAATCGACCATTATTATCACATCTTTATTTCTTCGTCGAATATTTTGAACACTTCCTGGTCGTGACTAATAATGAAGACATTTTGCTTGTATTTTTTAAAGTCTTGAATGATCTGTATAACTTCGCGTTTGAGTTCAGGGTCCAGAGCATTTGTTGGTTCATCCAAAATGAGTATTTTAGATGGGTTGATGAAACCACTAATAAGATTCACTACTTGGCGTTGTCCGCCCGACAAGTTTTCACCGAGTTGGCCCGACCGTTTATTGTTTATGTCGACATTTTCATACAGTTTTGCGACTTTAGGATATTTCATAATTTGTTCTAAAAACGATTTACACCGTTCCATATCAGTACACCCATAAAACATATTATCAACCACCTTTTTATCAAATAGTTTGGAGTTTTGATTCACAAAGGTAATATCCTTTCTAAGTTCAAATGGGTCGATGTCTTTAATGTCTACTCCATCAATAAGGATTCTACCGCTGGTTAAAGGATAAATTTTTATGAGAAGTTTTAAAATGGTGCTTTTGCCACAGCCCGAAGGTCCGGTGATTCCAACAACATTATGTTTTTGAGGTTTTATTTCGAGATTTCGTTTTTGAAGAACCATTTTATCGCTATTTTGATATTTGTAATCGACATTTTCGAATTTAAAATGTTCGAATTTCAGGTTGTGTTTTTTTAGGGCAGGTTTATTGACGACTTTCATAAAATTATCATTGACGTGTTTCATGTGATTCGTGGCGTTCTCGATACGACCGATGTAAGAAATTATTTGTGGGAGTTGCTCGAAGGTTCCAATTAATTTTTCTCTGAATACCATCAATAAAGTCAACGAAGTTATGAAATCTACGTGCTCAATCTTTTTACTGATGACTAATTTTACCAAAAAACCAACAGATATTAAATACACAATCGTCATTATTATGTGCATTCCTGTGTTTGTTATATTCGATATTTTTTGATATTCTATTCCGTTTTTGGTATTTTCTTCTGCCAACACTTTATAAGTAGCAGCCTCATCATTAGCTTTCGCACGGAAAACAATACGGTCCATATTATTTAACATATCAATCATTTTACTCTCAGTTTCAGTCATCTGGTGTTCATACTTTAAATTCTGTTCTTCCAAACTGTGGAATCTCCAAAAGTAAAACAACAATACCAACATGTTTCCTACAATAAATACACCAGAAAATGATATATCCAATTGGAAGAAATAAAGCCCAGTAATAAGGGTAAAAATCACATCAGGAAAGATATACGACGCCATATCGCTTAATAACCACGCAAATAAGTCTGAAATGCGATTAATGGGGGAAATGTTGGAAGCGAAATTCTCTTCGCTGAAATTTATAGTATTTACCTGCATAATCATATCCAATAATTTGTATCGACCCCAAGGTTTCATAGAATAAATAATACTATTTTGAAACTCGTAAAATACATAGTAAAGTCCTTGGTACAACACGTAGAGGCCACATAATATGTAGAATGCGTTCCATATACTGTCTTTGGAACCGTCTTTTGTATACTCAATCAGCTTCGCAACAAAAGCATTGATGCCGTGTGTTTGAATCAACGCCAGGATTACACTTAATCCCGTGATGACTCCCACCGATAATTTATTCTCCTTCACATATTCCTTGAACAGATAATTGATGATATTGGGTTTCTTATCCAACATATTATGTTGTATTGACTATAATATATTTTGGGATATTTTAATATTTCAAAAAAGTACTTCCCTTCTTGAGTTCATAGTATAATTAGATATACTATGAATCGAATCATTCACACACTTAAAAAAAGTATCCTCTTCGTGTACCTCTGCTCTTGGTTTTCTTTCCAACAGATTTACGTGCGGTCTTACCCTTCTTTCGCGTACTCTTGGCAGCAGCACGTCTCTTTACATCCTTTTTGGATGGTCGACCGATCTTTCTGCGTGGTCGTCCGATACGTTTTTTTCCACCCACCTGATTACTATTGAATACAGACATTCCTGGGTGTGTGGCACTCACAGCGCTCATTGGGATAGATGAATTAGCCATTATATATATATATATATATAATAGAAAAAAACGCATCAGTATCCATTCACCAATTGACATATATGAACAACTTTCTGGTTCCCTTGTGAAACTCTTTGTGGGACCCATTTTTTAAACTTGGGATGGAAAATACATTCCATTATTAAAGTTTTTTCTAAATTAACGTATTTATCCACCGCGGTATTCTCAAAGTCTTCTTCATCATCACTTTCCTCTATGAAATCTAAATTGGAATTTTCCTTGATATTCCTAAACAACGAATTCATAAAGACGCTACACTCATAATTGTGAATGTACGCTACATCGTAATATATTAGTGTTTTATTACGCCCATACGCTCGTAAATGATACACATCGTGCTGAAAATCCGCATTCACAATGAAAGTCGTCTTCATTTTATATTGAGGCTTTCTCACATCTACACGGTGATTCGGATTCTTTCGATTGTGCAACATCATCATCATCTTGGTGTTATCTTCGGGCTTCTTGATTAGATTCTTTCGCACAGGATACGTATTCATATAAGGGGCTAATTCACTCAAACATCGATATTGTGTATGATGTATTTCATAACTACCTTCAATCAAATATTCTTGAGGAATTTCATACACACAATCGTATGAATGGGAATTGTGGATGGTCCACAAATATGGCAACCGAAAAACACGCAACAATTTCGGCGCTAAATCCTTCCCCATTTCATACGGTATTTTCAGCGTTTCTTCATCATAAGTTGTTTGTGACCATTCTACTAAGTTTTTGAAAAATAACTCCATAAAACCCAACTTTTCACCAAAATAAAGGGTTTTCATCGTCTCGCCCTGGTAATAGTAAATGTCTTCGATTATAAATACACCGTTTTCCAAAATGGTTCCATAAAACAACGTATTCTTAGCCAACTGTAGTGGAACATCCATAATTACTAAGTTCACTTTGGTAACCTTTTTATTACGATTCAATTCCAGCGTAAAACAAGCATCTCGATCACCTAAATAGGTAAACCATACAAACACCTTCTTTTCACCATAAGGAATCGCCAGACATATATTGTATGATTTGGAAACTTTCTTATGGGGAACGGTCTCATAAGAAAGTTCGATTTCAGGGAAATGACTCATCACTTCCTGCATCTCTTCATGGTCTAATGTACGTATGATTTGATTCATTGTATTTCTAAACTACGTATAAATATTATGGTGAATTGTATTTATACTCTTTTCATACAAAGTTTTTCGTTACTTAGATTCTTCTTGCGGTGAATTTACAAGAAGGTGTTGTTTGTAAAGGCGATAATGATGTAGCTTGAACCATTAAATGAACAACTGTGTTTTCAGTTACTTCCAAGGTTGTCGACAAATTCTCGTAGATTTCATTACCTGTGGAAAGTGTATAAATAGGAGTGGCAGATGTTCTTTGAATGCATACTTCGGGATTTATTACAGCAGCTCCTACACCCATACTTAATGTTAATCCTGTTAATTCATTGGAATTGTCAATTGAAGTAAGACCCAGATTTGCGTTCAATATCCATATACCGGGTGTCAACGTAATGACTGCCAAAGGTTGAGGGTTTGAGTCGACTGGCACAGAACCGGCGATTACTTGGTCCAAAAGGGTATTTGGCTTAATAATCTTTGTGTTGTCCTCGTAGTCATTTACATTAAATAAATCTTGTTCTGTCAAAATATTGTTTCCTAAACTTTGAGCGTACGCAATTAATTGTGCGGTTGTTAAATCAGACAATTTGGTTGCTTCAACAACAGAATCAATAGCGTCCTGAACACTTGCGCCAACAATACTTGCGATAGATGCTGGTAATGCAGAGGTCTTTCTTTTACGGAATTTCAAATCACCGCCAGCGTCAACTCCTACACTATGCTTTTCACCAATATACATCGTGTTATCAGACAAAAATAAGTGTCTTATCTTATATTCGGCAGATCCTAAATCATATACTGCGTTTGTATCAGGTATTATGTGACCGGTAAGGACTCCGCTTGCGTCCAACACACTTGTGCCTTGGTCTCCGGTTAGTCCTTGTGGGCCTTGAGCACCTTGAATACCTTGATCTCCGGTATCTCCCTTAATACCCTGTGGGCCTTGGTCTCCGGTATCTCCTTTGATACCTTGAATACCTTGCACTCCGGTATCTCCTTTGATACCTTGAATACCTTGCACTCCGGTATCTCCATTTAGACCTTGAGCACCTTGATCTCCGGTATCTCCCTTTAGACCTTGAGCACCTTGATCTCCGGTATCTCCTTTGGCCCCATTTCCACTTCCAGATGAAACCCCACGCGCAGTTCCTCCTATACCTACTGGTTGTAAATAGTTGTTTAGATTTTGGTTCTCTCTAACAATACTATTTGTAACTCTACTCTTCAAACTAAAAATCCGAGACATATAATAAACGATGATATATAAAAAATTGATAGATTTTTTTCTAAATGATAATAGACATATAAACCAATACCAATATAACCAATAGACACAATAGACACAATAGACATATAATGACAATTATATTCACCAGATATTTGTATGATGAGATGAGTGTGTGCCGTTCGTTAGTTTCTTGTTTACTAACACATAAACAGGATGAAGCTTTGTTCTGGGCATTCGAGTTGTATTGGTCAGGGTTCCATCAAAAACCATTTGACTTATTATATCAAACAGTAAAAATCCGATATCCTGACTATAAAAACCTTCATACGACGGTTTGCCAAAAATTTGCGGAAGAGGGTATGTCGCCTACATTGTTGGCGTTGTTTATCGAAAATATATGTCTTCTCGATAAAGTTTCCGATGACGTGTTCGCACGTGGACAATTACATATTAATACTGTAGATGATATAATGAAATATGAAACTGTAAACACACATATGAACTACTACTATTTACCGAAGGTTTGTTTATTCCCTGTTGTGGAAGAAACAAATGAAAAAAATACAAAACTCAAGCTTGATGCTTTCAGTAACAATTGGTTGTTTTACGCATCATATTCACCAATATGGAAAGAACGCGTTTTGAAATTCGGTGGGAAAATCAATAAACGAAAAAAGACTGTAGACTTTCGCGACGATGATATGTTCGAACAGTTTCACGATGAATTTGGTCTCGAACCCGAAGAACAGTCTAAATGCCTTTACCGGTCGTGTTTGGGAATTTCGTTGTAATAAATATGAGAATAAAACACAAAAAAATATGGATTTAATTTATTCCTAACTACTTATTTAAACTATCTTTTTTTATATTTTTGTTGTTATGTTTGTTGTCTCTATTTGACATATTCTTCAAGTTCCAATTCCGGTGTTACAACATCATCCTCAACATCGTCGAGTGTCTTAGGAATAGGGTCTACAGTCTTTTCCTCCTCAATCAAAGGTTCTGCAACTCGTACATATACTTTTTTCTTTCTTGGTTGCTTGGCTTTCAGGGGGTCGTCAATGCGACAAGCGTTCGCTGCTTCTACTATCTGCGCAACAATATCATCTTCTGCTATGGTTATCGTCTTCTTTTTAGAAGACTTCTTTCGCTCCTTTTTTGGAGACGCTTCCTCGACCTTTTCATCGACCTTTTCTGCGATAACTTCTTCGACCTTTTCCTCGATAACTTCTTCGACTTGCTCTTCGACAAAATCTTTCACAGGTTCTTCGATAACTTGTTGGATAGTTTCTTCGACAAAATCTTTCATAGGTTCTTCGACTGCTTCTTCGATAACTTCTTGTAATTCTTTAACTACACAATTCATGTTTTCTTTGTCAAAATCTTTCACAGGTTCTTCGTCAACCTTCGCTTTTTTAGGGGCTCTTTTTCTTGGTTTGTAGTTTGGATTCTCGTGAATATTCACCATTTGTTTTAGTTCCGCGTCAAGTTGCTTCGAGTCGTTCTCGAAATCGTCAAAGATAATTTGTTTATCTTTGGTAGATTTCAAATAGACTCCCAGCGCCTTGACTGCGTCGCCAACTTGAGATTCTCCTATTATTTCTTCTTTTTGAAGGCGTTTCATAAACCAATACGCAAACTTGGTATAGTTTTTATACTTTGCGGCTAAAGGCTTTTCTTTGCCAACATGAGCTTCATCTATTATTTCAACATGAGCTTCATCTATCATTTCAACAGTAGTATTGGTAGTCATTTCAGTAGTATTGGTAGTCATATTATTCTATCAGTTAGTTTATGCCTTTCAACTTTGCGATAAAAATGAATCAATTTTTTAATTAGTAAATATTGACAAAATTAGAAATTTCCTACAAATTTGAGAACCTGTGGTTGCTCACCGATGTTTCTTTCGACTTCATTCAAATAACTATCACTTTGGAATAAGGTAAATCGGGTGTTTATTTTATCTTCATCCATATTCATAATGGAGTATTTCAAATGTCGTAGATTCATTACTTCCGGCATCAACTGTTTTTGATATATATCGATGACGTCTTTCAATATATCTTTTTGATTATTTTTTTTGTATTCTCCCAATAGTTCTTGTATATGCAAAATGGTTTTATGAATGGCCAGTTTCTTTACAGTCTGTTTTTCGTGATTCTCTTTTGAAAAATGCAACATTTCGTATTGCGTTTTCAAATTGGTCAGCATCATATTAATTCCATTATATTCGTCGTATTCATTTTTGAAATCTTTTGATATTTTGGATTCACTAACATAATCCAACAACGTGTCCATCTTCATTTTGATTATGTTTTCTTTGTTTTCTTCTATGGCGTGCTGGCAAATTTGGATTGAATGAATCAAATTATCATACTCGCCCATATAAATTTTTACATCCAAGTTACATTTTGAAGAATTAACACCACCACAAATAGCTTTATATGTACGATTCTTATTTGAAAAAATAGTACCGACAGGTTTCTTACAATTAATGCATAATGGTTTCAACTTCACCACTTCCTTTTTATATCTGGCTTTGTTATTAATTTTTTTATACAATGCCTTCTTCTTAGATTTCGTGTGGGCTTCATATTGTGTTTTCAACATAAAATATTTATTCAACGACTCATACACATCATATTGTGGGATGTCTTCTTCTGCTTTAGACCGTGATATTTCATTCGTAGGTAAATTATCATTATTGAAATCCGCAATATTTTCGGGTAGGTTATGAATATTCATCGATTTATTTCCCGAGCAATGCAACACACCCAACTGTGTCAATCCATCCAAATCCAACTTTCTTAAATCATTGTTATTACAGAACATTTGTTCTAAACTTAGCGGAAGGTTCTCTAATTCCACCAAACGATTTTCAGAAACTTTGAGAACTTTTAAATCTTTGACCTTGGAAACATCCAACGTCTTTAATCCATTTCCCTCGACATCCAACACCTCCAATGTTTCCGGTATATTTTCTAAACTATTCAGTAAATTCTTCGGACACGATAATTCCTTTATGTGGGTTGGTATGTTTTTGAGACTCGTAATCTTTCCGGGAGAAAACCGGAGCTTTTCGATATTTGTAAAATTGCATTCTTTCAATACTTCTAAATCAACATCTCCGACCAAAGGTTCTTTGAAAAATATATCGGTGTCGGTCGCAAACAAGTTTTCCAGAACATCAAATATTGTTTTTTGAGCACTATTTTCTTCTATTGCTGTTTCGCGCTGTCTTTCAAACAAATCCATTTTATATATATTTATATAATCTATAGTAAAATCATAGATTATATATCCTTGAAACCAACTTCGATGAAATCATACTGGGCGTAAGTCGGTTGTTGGTAGTCCAGTAATGGATGCTCTTGAGTTGATACTATGTTGATGGTCCTTGTAAAATCTGATTTTTTGTAATATGTATTCTTGTTCTTTTTGAGTTTTGCGGATTTGTTCAGGCGGGGCCAGTTTATTTCGATAACAATAATACAAAATGATTGATATTGATCCAACAAACATTACTAAAACGCCGATGTTCAATATATATAAATAAATTGAAACACGATTATTATGACAATTTGATAATAAATTCGTCATATAATTTCTCGCCCCCGGTTCTGTTAATCTTGGATTATCCATCCGATGCTACTGGATTATATACAATCGTAATCATAAAAATTTTATCCCACTCAAACACGACTAAATTATCATAACCAATAAATAACTAAATATTGATATCAGTATTGCGATTAGCCATATGGGAACAACCGTCTTATGTTTATACCCGATGCCAAACGTGCGAAATCCACCGTGTCGATTATATGCGAATCCGGGTTTTGAATAATGGACCAAGGTAAATAGCGTCAGAAACGCTATGATGGCGAACATAACTCTATTATATCGTATATACACCAGATTAATATTGAGACTCATTTGATTACTACTATAATATGAGGAAATTTTATTTTTTGATATATGACAAATACCCTAAATGATATGAAGTGAGAGTCGGCCTGCCTAAAAATTATCTTCTTCGTCCTCACTGTAATATTGACCGTCCATATAATCTTCGCTCAATCCATTTATATTCAAAGCCTCGGTCTCATCTGCCATATTTTCCTCCATCTCGACGTCGTCATCACCTTGTAGATTCGCGTCAATGTCGACGAAACCTTGTTCGATGTTTTCTTGTCGCTCTCTATCACTTGTTAGAATATCATAGACAAATAAACCCTTGTTTTGTCCAACATTCCATTCCGCCAATTTATAATGTTTCTTCATATTCTCGACTCTTCGTTCTTCAATAGACATATTGCGCAATCTCTCCACAATGCGTGCTTTTTCCTGTTGTTTGTATTTGTGTGTCTTTTCGATTATACTTGCATAATCAAAATCAACTATGGATTTATTATTCATCGCAATTTCCAAGAACACCTTCAACATAGTTCCTACACGCTTCTGGAATTCTTCTTGATTCCCCACTTCAATATGAAGTTCAGCCATTTCATCATACACTTCCTGATTCTCATCCCCGATTTCTTCTTCCACACCAAAATTCACGGTCGATGGATCATCGCGTTCTGAATTCATTGTTCTGCGTTCTTGTTTTTGTGCTTGGATATCTTGCGTCAATAAATCGCTATTAATGGCACCTTCCACATACTCATATACAACCGAATACAGTACATAATTCATCAACATATACAACGTTGACTTGTCAAATAGAGTGTAAAATGTATGGTCTTTTTCATTAGAGAGTTGAACACTGGCAAGACATCGATGAATAGACGCACATTCTTCAATCGTCTTTGCATCTCGGTCAAAAACCGTTCTAATCCACTGTCGCCGAAGAATGGCTTAAATTTCTCATAGTATTTCGAAATATTTTCTTCGATTTCGGTCAAGTCTTTTAATCCTAAACCCCAATATTGATGAAATAATCTGTTTTTGTTAATACATTTATGTAACACCATACTTGGGTATAGATGTGTCATATTGTAGACGAAATTTCTTACATAATTTACTATTGTGTATAAGCCATCGTCGCAATAATGATTCATTTCTTTATCTAAATTCCACTTGGTGAGGTCGTTAAAGAAATCGTGGAGTTTATCGTATTCCCGGGTTCGAAGTTGTCCATTTTTATTCAAGAATCGCATGATACCTTCGTATTTTCGCACATTTTCTGTTGCTAAATAATCCTTTAATTTCCTCATCGACGACGCATATTGTTTTTGAACGCCTTCATCGCCATCATCATCAGTGGCAGCATCATACACATACATCTTGTTTTCTTTATATTTGTCCAACACACTTCGCATCAATTCGACAAATTCCTTTGACGAAAAAGATAAATCTTCCTTCTCCAAAACATTCAAAATATCTTTTAACGAATTAACCGCGTCATATTTGATGCTTTCCGCCATATTTGTATCGGCGATTTCCAGAACATTATCTTGTGAAACTATCTGCATAAAATTAAGGTAATCGTTCACCGAAAAATTTTTGTGCGCCTCTCGTTTCAAAAATGAAATCTTTTCTTCTATGGACGACGCAGGGTCATATCCAATAGGTATTTCTTGAAAGTAGGCGTGATATTTTTCTGGAATTGGCAGTCCCTTATCCAATCCACAGTAATGTATAAAGGCCAAATAAATGTTTTCCTCTATCGGTTCCTTAGGAAGTGAGGTGGACGATTGGAGTGTTGCCGACGGTTCATACACTAATAATGTTGCCCGTGATATTTTATTCGTATAATCGATGAGTCCGGTCAATGACTTAATAATGCGGATATAGTGGTCAATACTCTCGTTTTCTTCAATAAAATAGAAAATAGGATTGTCTTTTTGAGTTTCATTACAGCAAGCATTCTGTAAGAATGGCTCATTCCCACTCGTCTTCAACAACAAATCCTTCTTGTTGACAAGTTCTTGTATAGCTTCCATAATTCCATACGAATAATATGCGACCTTACTTTTCAAAACCATAAAATCCTGGTGTTGGTGTTTTTTCCCGTTTCTCAATAGCTCCAAGTATTCCTTCGAAAAATCTTGGGCTACACTTTTCAAACCTTTTATCACGTTTGTATCGACCAAAGGCGGCATAAAATGACGCCATTTTTCCACAACATATTCGTCTGGTATTTCTACAATAGGGTGATTCAGCATATACTCGCGCTTCTTCAAGTACATCTCATCCACTTCAACGTGTTTCAATACAATTGAATCTACGATGATCCTCAATTGGTCGGTCAGTATAGTGGCACCCGTTTTACCAATAGAGTCCCAGGGTTCATACGAAGCCTTCATTTTATCCAACACACACCCTAAATATTGAAGACCATCGATGTTTTCAGGTCCGGTAAGAGGAAATCCATCGAACGACTTTATACATCCTGGAAACGTTTTCTTTGTTTGAAAATAAGGCACCGTCGTCTGAACACTCACAAAAATCACCGAAATGATTATCTGGATCATCGTCTTGTTCTTCTTTTTGGAATACGAAATCGGGGTTTTCCCGGTTTTCGCCTTGGTGTCCGCAATATACATTTCATACTCGTCCTTATTCACAATATTTTTAGAGCACAATTCATAAGATATGCGTAAAACTTGTTCTTCCAAATCATTCAAAGGCAATCCAATATTTGTTGCAATCGCCACATAAATGCGGTAAATCTCTTCCATACGCTCGTTCTCAAATACTTTCCCCCTTTTTTGTTTTAATTTCTCCAATACAACTTCACTTGTATCCTTTTCCAAAACTGCGTGTGTGCTTATTCGAAATCCGTCTTCAGTGAACGACGCCTCGTCCACGTTGTCAATCTTACAAATCTCCTCTCCACTTCCATACTTATCTATGATGGCATCGCGGTTTTCACTCAGTCGCCCCCGTTCAGCACAAACTACATCGAGCGCCGTGGCGTATTCGATTTCACCATACAACACATAGGCTTCCGCAAGAGTGATATGGAACGACGCAATTAGTTTTGTGTCCGTTTCTTTACAATATTTGAAATAAGGGTCTTCTTTGAAGTCTTCTGTGGTTCTCGGTTCTCTACAAAACTTTTCGTAAAACTTCATAATATCCTGCTGCTTCTTGGAAAAATCCGATTGGCCCATTATATTGTCTTTGAGTTTCAAGTATGGGGAACGAATTATATTTTCATCGACGGTTCTTACACCTAATCCAATATGATACGCAAGATTATTATATCTATATAATTCTGTATGATTCAAGGCACTCAGTCTATGAATATATTTCATATGTTTTATTATTTTCTTTTCCAAGTTTTCAATGTTGTCCTCTTTACTAAGTTCATAACGCCGGTCAAACTCCTTTAAAGCTTTTTTTCGAGTGGCTTCACCCAACCTCCTTTCGGCATCTTTTGTGCTTTCACACACATCGCTACCAATAGGACTTTTCAGTTTTTGAAAACATTTCTTGGACAAATTACAAAAAAGTGTGCTGGAATCCATAAACGATTCTTCGTCAATATCTTTATCTTCCACCCAGTACCCTTTCTTTCTTTGGAAAAACTTCATCTTCTTCCTCATATCCACTTCTTGGTCAACCTTTTCGCGTTCGGACTCAGACAAATCATCTATATCCACATTTTTCGGTAGTTTGGGAGATATTTCCAATATACAATATTCGCCTTCTTGAACGAGCCGTTTATTTGCGACCAGACGTTCGGCCATTTCTTGCGCCATAGACTCTGGACAATCGTGTTTCTCCACTAAAACCTCTTTCAACCATCCTGGGAATTTTTCGGGCAATTTCTCTTTTTGCTGTTGCTTGTATTTTTCCATAATGTAATACGGGGTATCATCGAAATCTTCGTCGTAATACACTTCATCGAGATGGTTATCCTTTTGTAAGTCTACTACACTGGTGTATTTTTTCGTTAGTACGCGTTGATTACAATCTTTGGCCTTTATTTTTTCGTTTTTATCGCTGTCGTCGTACTGTTCAGAGGAACCACCTTCCTCCAAAATCGTGGCTAAATTATTCGGGGTCATCAACGATGTTAATAAAGAGGCTATTAATTGTGTGAGAAGGACACCATTATCAAAATCCAACATTAACTTCAATATTTCTTGTGATGAGTATTTCTCTTCTACCAGTTCTCGATTCGGTAGTTTGTATCCTGTAAGACATTTCTTGAGAACATCTTCTTTTTCCAGTAACAAACGGATAATTATTAATGGTTCTCGGTTAACATTGTATTTTGTGTTTTTCAGCTTCTCAAACTCATCGCGAGACAACGCTATTTCCTTTTTCAGTTCTTTGATTCGTTCCCTCAAGAAATAACGGATTTCCTTGTACTGTGGAAACGAAATATCTCGGCTATACACGAAAAATGGTTCTAATGTATCTACCGCCGATTTAAATGACAAGTCATACTGTATGTGTTTTCGAGTAATTTTTATCAATTGCCACGTGTTTGGAATAATGACTTTCAAAAACTTATTATATTTATCGGGGTCGTCGATATTCTCGTCCAAAATGTATTCACTGATATTGGATAAAAACGCAGACTGGTTATCATTCTTATCATAATCGATTTCTTTTCGAAAATCTTCAACTACCTTGGGCAAAATATGCGTGTTTTTCCGGAGAACTCGGGATATCATAAAGAAATCGCGATGTAATTTTGTTTTTTCATACAAAGATGTCCCCGGCATATCTATTGCACTGAATTTCATCACACACAAAGGCATCGTTATGAAAGATTTAACCGATAACTTATCGTTTCTGTAAAGAGGACGAACAATTGCCTGTTCCTTTCCGTCCACCATTTCTTTCACCAGCTTCGTCATATTCAAACAATACTTCTGTGTGATGAACTTGCGTTTCACCAATTCCATTTTCTTTTGAGAACCGCGCAGAACACTACTTTCGAAATTATCCAGATTGGTTAATATGCTTTCTATATCAGTATTCACATCGCGTTGGTCTATATAATCTCGCCGGTTCGTCTGGGTGAAGGGTGTGAAAATATTACTCATCTCTTGTGTCTTGGAAATATACACATTGCTTCCTTCATTGTTGAAATTATACATATTATTATACACATCGTCTACGTGTGTATCCAACACAGAAACATCGGTGACAGATTCATCGTGGATTATGTCGTCTTCGGATTGATATACTTTCTTCGTAATCAGCGTTGTAGGAACAAACCATCGGAGTTTTTTGTCCATCTGCGCAATATGCTCAATTAACGGTTTGTGGAAATTTTGGTCGTGAAATTGGGCACGGATTACATCTCCATTTTGATCAAACACCGAAAAATCTTCGCGCAGTTCTTTAAATCGCTCTATCATAGTATGAATCCTCTTTAAAATCGTGTCGGTTCTTTGCGATGTTGGAAGCGTTGATAAAAGCTCGTCCAATAAACTGTTGGTTTGCGTATCGATACCATACCTGCGTTGATTATCCGG
>Ga0114994_10000657_pt1 | contig 23667 bp, 17 predicted proteins | sample ArcticOcean_MG_C_9_FD_87043 | JGI IMG/M metagenome (GOLD analysis project Ga0114994, IMG submission 87043) | Marine microbial communities from western Arctic Ocean - ArcticOcean_MG_CB2_152 | ecosystem: Environmental > Aquatic > Marine > Oceanic | place: Arctic Ocean: Canada Basin | collected...
GACAACAAATATAAGGAGGCCGTCGCGGTCGCGGTCGAGGCGTGCGACGAGGACACGAAGGGCCAGACGTGCTTCATCTGCATGGAGGGTATCAAGCGGCGCACGGCGGAGGGCCTCGTGAGCGGCTTTTGCGCGTGCCGCGGAGGGTCGAGCTTTGCGCATGTGTCGTGCTTGGTGCGGCAGGCGGAGGTCGCGGTCGAGGAGGCCTTGGAGAACAATTTAGATGCCAACAGGGGTCGACCAAAGTGGGCGCTCTGGACCGACTGCAGCCTGGGCGGGCAGGACTACCACGGCGTTGTAAGTTGCGCGCTCGGGTGGGCATGCTGGAAGACGTACGTGGGGCGACCAGACATTGATACGTTTAGGCTCTGCGCGATGGGGGTTCTCGCGAGTGGGCTGGGTGATGTCGGCCAACACTTAGAGCAGCTTGGAATTATTGAGGCTCACTTGGCCACTTTACGACGCAACGGGTGGGACGACAACGACATAGCCGCAAGTAACTTGGCCCGCTGCTACGCGCAGCTCGAAAGAAATGACGAAGCGCTCGCAATACATCGAGATGTCTACGCGAGGCGGGTGAGGCAAAAAAATGATGCATGCAGCGTGTATACCTCTGCACTTAATCTTGCAAGTTTGCTTGCCAGCATGGGAAGATTCTCCAAGGTAAGAGAGTTTATGGGCGACGGTATGCTCCCTGCGGCACGTCAAACTTTTGGGCCCGAAAGCGAACTGTTTCTGAAGCTCTGGCGATGTGATGCAATTGCACAAAAAGAGACCGATCCTGTGCGCTCCCTCGCTTTGCTCGAGGAGATCGAATGCATAGCGCGCCGCGTCTTTGGTCCTAGACACCACATCACGTCACTTATCCAAGAGGATATCGCCCTGGCGAAATGAATGATATACATCCTGGTGACTCTCTCTTCCCACGCAAACACGCACCAATTTCAATCTCCCGAGGGAGGGGTGGACTAAGCAATCGCAACTCGAAACACCACATAACCTGTTTAGTGCACGGGGGATGCTCGCCTCGCTCGGCGCCCAGTCAGGCAACCCATGATAGATAAGTCCAAAATAAAACACATATCAATTTAGTTGCGGGCGCGCCCCCTCCGCGGTCGCCTTGAGCGCCTTCATCGCCGCCGCGTACCGCGCGGACACGGCCTGGAGCTGCTCCTGCCCCGCGAGGCGCCTCTCAACAGCGGCCGCGGCGTCGCGCCCGGCCAGGCGGAGGTCCGCCTCCAGAGCCGCGGCGTCGGCGATGTCCGATAGAATAGGATTGGACTCCGCGAGTTGCTCCCGCAATAATGATGATGCCTCCACATCGCCGCGCTGCGCCGCATTGGCCAGCTCGATCGACAAAAACAGCACCAGGAAGTTGCGGATGCCAAAGCCCCCGCAGCCCGGCCTCAAAACATCCTTGGCCGAGCAGACGCGCTGGATAAATTCCAGGAAGGGCGCTTCTTCTGCGGAGGAGGCCTGGAGGATGGGTCTCGTAAAAATCTGCAACAAAACGTCGTCGCCCTGCACATCTACTAAAACGCGCTCCCGCACCCAACCGACATAAGTAGCTTCACTAAATCTATCGCCGAGCATGCCGTGGACGTTGTGGTAGCGCGATAAAGCGATCGTTTCTGCGAGAACGTCGGCGTGGGGCAAGCCGGTCAGGACCACTGATGCTTTTACAGCGTCGCAGGTTAATGAAACGACGCCCGCGTCGTCGACCAATTGAGCTTCATGAAGGCGGTCGAACGCTTTTGAAGCCTCTTCCACATCGACTGATGCTCTTTCCGCCAGCACTTCGGAAGACGGCAGGTCCCCGTAGTACGAGAGCGGCACATTTAAAAAGGCCAGGCCCTCGCCCGTGCTGCGGCGAATGCGGTTCGCGCGTCTGATCGTGGCTAGTAAGTCGTCGACGCGCGTCGCGACGTGCTGCACGCCGTTGCCCAGCTGGCTCAGGAACGAGGCGACATGCCCTGCGTCCGACAGCGCGTTGTTCACGGGCAGGAACACGGAGCGGTCGCTCGGGCCCGCGACCGTCGACTCGATGATGGCGTCGCCCGCGGCCACGACGCCCGACGCGAACTCAACCTGCGACTCGTAGCCGAGGCAGTCGCCCAGCGTCTTGAGAAACCCTTGCCGATCGTCGACGTTCGACACCCAGTGGTCCGGTCTGGCTCGGATAGCGTGAGAAAAATCCGGTCGGCGCGTTAGTAAACCGGGCAGTTTTGGAGAGTCGTCGCTGCGCTGCACGAAGCGGAGGACGGTCCCGGTGTCCGGGCCGTCTTTGTCATAATAGGCGTAGGCCTCGACGCTTCTTAGACCGTCGCCCAGATCCTCGACGCCCGTCCTCAGTAAAGCGGGGTGCGTCTCCGAATACGCGTCGTGGACGTCCTGAACCGTCGTGTCGCCCACAACCCGGAAGGCCAAGCACCCTATGGAGCCGCGCCCGGCGTTCGCCTTCCTCGCCTCGGCCCACCGGTCGTGCGACGCCCAGGCCGGGCCGGCGCCGTTCGGACCAGTGACCACGAACGTCGAGGCCTCCGGGTCAAGGGACGCCGCGACGACGACCGACGATTCACATGAAGCCACGACGCGCCACTGGAGCGCCCACAAGAGCTGCGTCACGACGTCGCGGTTCGTCGAGTCGAAGCTAGCTTCTGTTGCGTCCGCGTTGAGCGCGGCGCACGCCGTGCTCGCTTCGTTTTCAATAGTTGCATAGGCCGCAACACTTTCGACGCGGTCCGCGAAGATCTGGACGTGGTCGAAGCGCAGGTCCAGCGGACGCGCGGCGGTGGTCGCCGTCGCCCGGAGCGGTGGACAGCGCTGCGGCGCGAGGGCGGTGGTGTGCGTGGCGCCGAGCAGCGCCAGGAACGCGCGAGTCGACCGCATGGCAATGTTTAGCGTTTGCAACGCATCTGTTATGGTGTCTCTGGTGCCTCTGTACCGAATGCGTTGTGCGTGTGTGACGCAGAGCGAATTTTGACACGATGGACGTGCGTGCGGGTTTCCTGAGCCCGCAATTCGGGTTTCATGTATGATCGAGCTAAACGACGCAAAGCGAGCCCTAAAGTGAATCATAATTGCTGCGTACAGCACGGTCCAGTCATTCGAGGCGCTGGTGCAATTCTGCGCTCAACTAGGGCAGCAAGCGAAAACCTGTCTAAAAGCAACACTACCGGCCGCGACGCCGTCGACGCGGCCCGATTCAGGACGCGCGCCATGAGCACCTATGCGGTGGATGCGATCATCGTGCAGCGCAATGACGGCACGCGCCAGGCGACGGCCTTCCACGTGCGTTTCGAGCCGACGACGCGGGCGCAGCTGCGGCGGGCCTCGGCCAGCGTGGGCCAGCGGGCGACTCACGCCCTGCGCTGGGCGCGCGGCGACGCGAGCGGGGGGTTCTCCGAGGACGACGACGACGATCGCGAGGTGGCGGTCGCGCTGGGCGGCGAACGCGTACGGTGCGAGTGCGTCTCGGACGGCGACGACGGCTGGTGCCGCTTTAGAAATGGCGACCGGCCGTCGCCGGAGGAGCTCGCGGCGTGGCCCCTGCGGCCGGGCCGCAACGACCTCACCTTCGAGAGCGGGGCGCGGTGCTGCCGCTGCCGCTGCTACCTCTGGGCCGAGGGTAACCGCGTCCTGGCCTGCGACGTCGACGGCACGGTCACCAAAAGCGACGTGCGCGGGTTCCTGGACTCGACGCTCGCCCAGGTGCCGACGCACGCCCATAGGGGCGTCTGCGCCTTCTTCGCGCAAGTCGTGGCGCCGCAGCACGCGCGCATCCTCTATCTCACGAACCGCCCGGCGGGCTGGGCCGGGGCCACGCGGATATTTCTTGACAAGCTGGCGCAGGACGGCGTGCACCTCCCGGACGGACCGGTGCTCTGCCAGCCGGCGGACGTGATGGGCGCCTTTTACGGCGAGGTGACGCACGCGCCCAATCCGTTTAAAACGCGAGCTTTGTTGGATGTGGCGCAACGCGGGCTGCGCCTCGCGTGCGGCTTCGGTAACAACGCGCGGGACGCGGACGCGTACGCGCGCGCCGGCATCGCGGCCCTGGCCGTCTTCGTCATCGACGGCGCGTCGCGCATCACGGTGCCGCGCGCGCACAAGTCCGCGGGTCAGTTTGTTGGCTACGGCGACGCGGCGCTCGTGGAGCGCGTGCGCGGGCTCCTGTCGGACGTCGTGGACCGGCTCATGGTGAAGACCGCGGAGGCGGTGGTAATTTGACTCTATGTTATCTAGTTACTCTTCGCGAGAGGAGGGAATGCCACGGCCATTGCCACCGGCCGTCACCGGAACTCAGCCTACTGATTCTCGGAACTCAGATCGTACGGTTTTGTGAAAGTATTGCCCGTGATGAATTTTTGCTTGATGGGGACCGTGGTCTCGGAGACCGTGGTCTCGGGCTTGGTGGGGTGGGCTTTCAACCACGCCTTGTAGGCTTCATCCTGCGCAGTAGTCTGGGCGCGCAGTTTTTTAGAAGTCTGGGCCGCTTCAGCAGCCTTGGCGGCCTGTTCTTCAATGAACTTCTTGTAGTTGGCAAGCTGAGCCTTCGAAGCAGTTGTCACCAGCTCCGGCGCCGGCGCGGGGTCTGTGACGGCCTTACCCCACCCCGGGCCGGAATACAACGCCATCGGCGCCGCGCCGCCCTTGACGACGGAGAAGTGGCCGGCAAACACGCCGACCGAGAAGAGCAGGAGGGCCACGGCGATATTCTGGCCCGCGCGCGCGCCGCCCTTCGGCACGGTTTCGCGCCGCCAATCTCCTCGTCGACGGCGCCGTACGTCTTTAAGTTTTGCTGTTCGATCGCCATGGTTGTTGAGCCTGCGCGACGTTAGGGGGTTAGGGCTTGCGCCTGCCTGGCGTGGATTCAGCCGGTGGTCTTAATCGCGCTCCGCCGCATTCTCTCCAGGCGCTAAGTGCAATATTTAGAGCAATTGCGGCCTCGCGCGGCGCCGCCGGCACCGCAGTCGCGGCGCGTGCTCCTGTCGCACTGCAGGACGCGCGTTGAGGGTTTGACTCTGGTCGCGGGCGGCGAGGGTAGGTAGCTGGCGAGTTGGATCAGTGGAATGTGCTCGAAGTTTGGGAAAAAACACAACCCGTACCACTTTAAAAAGTCAATCGAAAGCGTGTGGATGGGTTAGAGGACCGAAAGGAGGTCGATTTGACACATGCATTTAGCCTAGCAGCGACTGGAGCGCGCCCCCGACGGCCTGGAAGAGCGCGTACTGCGGCGACTTCTTCCATGGTTGGGCCTCCGGGAACGGGAGTGGTCGCCCGATCGCGTAAAGGACGCCGTATAGCCCGCCGAGGCCACCGGTATTGCCCACCTGTCGGTCGACGACGTAGCCGATCGTATAGCGCGTCACGAGGCCTGTTTTGTCGAACGTCAGCGAGCACACTTGCGGTGGGTTCACGAGCTTCTTGCCCGTGCCCGTCGGCGCGAAGGGCGGCAGCGGGCCCGTGTTGGTACCCCTCCCGCGCGCGGTGTACCAGACGCGGTTCAGGTCGAACGGGTCCACGTGGAAGCCGTAGAACTCCCCTTGGAAGTCGGGAAACGCCTTGTCGAAATCCACCGAGCCGAGGGCGTCGCCGAAGGCCCTTTTGTCGAGCGGCCCGACGACCGGCCCCTCAAACTTAAAACTCGCGGCCAGCAAGTCGGGGTCGGCCCCAAGCCCGCCGCGGCTCGAGAGGAACTTCTTCGAGAGCGTTATCATCGTTTCGGCGGAGAGCGGGAAGGTGCTCCGCGCGAACGCGGCGGCCTCGTCCACGAACAGGGACTCGTCAATCTCGTCGGCGGTGACGAGTTCCGGCTCCGCGACCGCGGCAGCGAGGCGCAGCGACACCGTCTGCAGTTGTACAGCAGCATGGCGCACGAATGCCAGTTGTACGGCAGCTTCGCGCACGAATGCCGACGCGTGGGCACACAGCAGCAACAATGTTGTGCTCGATGCAGTCTTCATCATGTTGTAACAAGCAGCTTGCTTGCTTGCTTGCTGCTTGCTTGCAAGTTACTGCTCTGCTGCTGCTGCTGGGTGACAGCGTGGCCCTTGCTCGCTTGGACGTGCGTGCGTGTGAGCTTTTTTGGATGTGACTCACTGGGTGTAAAAAACCCGTGTCGTCGACCAAGAGTAAAGATTTTACTCTGCTACGTACTCCCTAAGTTAAAGACGCTACCGAGGATTAAGACGGCCGGCCGCCGCCCTAGGGACTGGGGAACTAAGTTTATTTCTCCTTAGCCGCCGCGAACTTCTTCAGCCCGTTCTCCCATTCCGAATACTGGAGGCCCCGCGGCGTCCGCTGCGTGACGACGCCGGGGCAGTGCTTCGCGACGATGGTGCAGTGGTCGCTCCAGTTCGAGTCGTCGAAGAAGAGCATCTCCCCGTACTCCATGCCCGTGGCCTCCCGTATCAACGGGAAGTGCGTCTTCGACTTGTCCGACGATAACGGCGCGGTCCGCCCTATTATAATGTGGTCGTTCATCCCGTCGGGGTGGCCGCGACACAGGACCTGGCGCAGCGTCACACCGGGCACGATCTCCAGGATATCTAACGCTGCTTGGGCAATCGAGGCAGCGAAGGGCGTATCGGCAGAGGACGCGACCGCGAGTTTCGTCGGGTCGTGCGCCCCGTCGTGGAATTCCTGGAGCACGCGCAACGCGTCCGGGAAGAGTTTAATGGTGTCGCCGCCCGACTTGACGCCGATGACGCCCTCGCCGCGGCCGTTTAGGTCACCCATTACCGGAGGAGCGCTCGGCATTTCATTCAAAGTAAACATTTCGGGGGACCACAGGCAGTCGTCCATGTCCCAGACAACGAGCGCCGGCTTCGCATGCAGCGGCGCGCACCGTCGCGACTGTGCCCCGGGCCGCGCGAACGCATGGATGCGGCGTACTACGAGCAGCATTGTCGCTGCGCGCATCGTTCGGCAGCTGCGCGTTTCTTTGCACTGGCTCGACGGCGTGTAGCGTACAATCACGCGCAGCGCAGAGTTGCCTCAGAGAGCTGACCACGCGCGCAACTGATCCCGCACAAGTCGACCGATGGATCGAGCGCAGATTTTTCACAGCGTGCACACTCCCCGTGGCGTACACGGAGCAGTATGGCCGCTTTTTTTGGTCAAAGTCGAGGGCATAAAACCCGTTTTTTACAAGTTTAACGTGCCGGACGGGCCATCCGTCGAGGGGGTTGCCCTACGTCGCCCCATGAGACATCTAGGGACAGGAGCCATTTTTCAAACTGGTGCGCGGGTTTCTTGTTTCGGGTTCGCGCGACGCCGGCAGAGCATACACTGTAGTCCTTGAGTGATAAACATCGCACCGGTTGAACAGAAGCAAAGAAGACCGCAGCCCCGAGCCATCAACTGCAGAGAGGCAGCCCACCGCACCACACGATGAGCAGCTGGCGCGGCCCCGACGAGCCGCACCCGCCGCGCGGCCGCCGCGACTTCCGCGGCGACGCCGGCCCGCCGCGGCCCTACTACCCGCCGCCGCGCGACGACCGGCGCCGCGACTTCGACCGCGACGACTGGCGCGGGCGCTCGCGGTCGCGCGAGCGCGGGCGGCCCTACGACGGCGGGCCGCCGCGGCCCTTCGACGCCCGGACCATGGGCCGGCCGCCCCCGGGCTACGATGGACGAGGTCGCGACGGCCCGCCGCGCGGCTACCAGGGCGGCCGCGACGCCTTCCCCCGGCGGCGCGCGGACCAACCCGTCCGCAAGGGCCGCATCGGCCCGCGGCCCTCGCGCAAGTGCATTGCGCTAAACCGCGAACTCACGAACCCCCAAACGGACGTGCTCCGGCTCTTCGCCGAGCGCGGCGCCGAGTTCAACGGCGTGAACCTCTCCACGGCCATCTACCAGCTGGCCAAACGGCGCGCGGACGGCCAGGACCCGCGCTGCGGGCAGATCCTGGACCGGGCCGCGGCGCGCATCGAGGCGGAGGGGGGCGAGTTCGACGCGCGCGCCCTGGCCAACTGCGCCTGGGGCGCCGTGAAGATCGGCGCGGCGGCCTGGCCGCGAGTGTTGGACGCCGTGGCGCGGGCCGCGCCGAACGTGCTGCACGACTTCAACCCGCAGGCGATCGCGAACACGCGCGTCTCACCGCGTCTTCGCGTCTTAGTTCGAAGGCCGAGCCTCGACAGCGTCTGAGAACGCCCCTCCCACGCAGGCTCTGGGCGTTCGCGACACGCGAGGTGGCCGCGCCCCAGCTCTTCGATGCGCTCTCGGACGCGGCGCTCCCGCAGATGGAGCGCTTCAACGCCCAGGACCTGGGCAACACGGCCTGGGCCTGCGCCAAAAATGACAAGTGCGACCCGCGACTCATGCGCGCGATCGAGGCGCAAGCGTGTCGAACCATGCGACGGCTCGAGCCGCAGAACCTCTCGAATCTGGTCTGGTCCTTCGCGACTGCGGGCATCGCGGCCCCGAATTTGTTCAGAGCCGTGGCGGAGAACGTGGTCAGGGACGGTCGAAGAAACACGCCGCGGTGGCGGCGTTATAATGCGCAGCCCCTGGCGAACATCGTCTGGTCCTACGCGACGGCCAAGCACGACGTCCCGCAACTGTTCGAGGTCATCGGTAATGCGGCAATGAAGTGCTTCGCTGACTTCGACACGCAGAATTTGGCCAACCTCGCATGGTCCTACGCCACCGTCGAACGGGCCACGCCCGAACTCTTCGCGGCGTTAGCGCACGCATCGCTCGAGCGGATGGGCGACTTCGTCGCTCAGGCGCTCGCGTCGACGGCGTGGGCCTACGCGAAGGCCGGCATCAAGGCGCCGGCGCTCTTCCGAAATATCGCGATCCAAGCGCAAGCCAAGCTTGCGAACTTCAATCACCAGGCACTCGCCAACATCGCGTGGGCCTTCGCCGCTGCGGAAGTCGACGCGCCCCGGCTCTACGACGAGATCGCGGAGAGTGTCGTCACTAGACTCGACCATTTCAACTCCCAGGACCTGGCGAACCTCTGCCAGGCCTACTCGTCGGTGCGCCGCTCGGCCCCGAAGCTCTTCGACTTCATCGCCGAGACGGCGGTCACGCGCGGGCTGGCCGCGTTCAACGCGCAGGACCTGGCCAACACGGCGTTTGCCTTCGGCACGGCGGGCCACCAGGCGCCCGTGCTCTTCGCCGAGATCGAGAAGGCGGCGCCGCGGGAAATGGACCACTGCACGGGCCAGGGGATCGTGAACACGTGCCGGCGCGGCGTCGACTTTGTCTTCGCATCGATGGCGTTGTGCTCCAGAGAGACGACGCGACAGCTTGTTCACACAGGCTCTGGGCCTTTTGCGTCATGGGCCTCGAGGCCCCGACACTCTTCGACGCCGCCGCCGCGGCCCTGCCGGCGCACCTCGACAAGATTTCGACAGATGTGGCGGCGGCGTCGCAGCTCTACCAGGTGTTCCTGTTCATGCAGATCGAATGCCCGCACCCGCGGTTACTGCCCGTCGTAGCCGAGGGCCGCGCCGTGATGCTGGATGCCTTCTGCAACGATTTTATACATCCCTCCCAATCGCAAGCTCACGTTTCTGAGGCCCTGACGGCGCTGGGCTGGAGTCACGACCAAGAATTCCGCACGGAGGACGGCCTCAGTCTCGACATGGCCCAGCCGGCCACGAAAACGGCGGTGGAGTTTGATGGGCCCACGCATTACTTAAAGGGGCCAAACGGCCCTTCCCTCGACGGCCGCACGGCGTTTAAGCGGCGGCTCCTCGCGAAAATGGGGTGGCGCCTCGCCACGGTGCCCTACTTCGAGTGGGACCCGCTCGTCAACCAGCCAGACCGCCGGAACGCGTATCTGAAGGACGTGCTGGCGAAGCTGCGGTGAGTAAGTGTCGAGTTCGATCGATCGGTCGGCCCCTGCACCGCGCGCGGCTTACGTGTATTAGTTACTTTTTTTAACTCCGCACGCGCTTAGGGCTAATCCAGAAAGATGTTCTCACCGTGCCCAGACTTCCGCGCGGGTCGAGGCTGGCACGTGACGAAACTGTCGCGAGCCTGGGCAGTGCAGCCAAACGAGGAGCTGAAGCGCATCAGATGCAGCGCGCAGCGCACACAGCGCTCGGCAGTTTTTGCCACGGATGATTTGCCACGGCTTTGAGGCCATTCATCCATAAAAGTATGCTGTTGTGGAGCGCATAGATCTGACCAGGGCAGCTTTGAGCAATGCCGCGACCTCATTCCGCATCGTTAGACATCGATGACGGCGTCAGTGAGACTACACCGGAGACGGCGCGCAGCAGCATTTGTTTCAATTGGCGAAAACCTCGACGGTCTTCGCTGCCAACGCAAACGTCGTCCGTGCTCGTGCGGATACTCCTTGGCACACTAGCAGCAACCGCAGCGTATACAGGCCACAGCAAATTCAAACGCTCCAACCTCTACGGCGTCGCGGACCGCTCGCAGTGGCGCTCCTGCGCCGGCTACGACAAGCGGGACTTCGTCGGCGTCAGCGTCGCGACGATCGGCTTCCCATTGGCGTGGCTTTTATTCGTCGGTGCGGGGAGTGGCGCATCCCGGCTCGATCGATGGGCGCTGCCGACGCTCGCGCTGCTCTCGGCGGGGGCGCTGGCGACCGTCGCGCTCGCGTCTCGGGACGCGGCGGGCCTCCTGCGCTGCGGCGTGCTGTGGTGCGACGCCGCGACCAAAGGGCCGTCGAGCTACGCCACCACCGTCGCGCTCCTGCTCTTCGGTGGCGGGTGGGCGGCCTTTTTCCTTTTCGCGGGCCTGGCCTACCGCGTCTTTCAAAGGCGTTCAAAGCCCCCGACGCCATTGACCGAGCCGTTGCTCGACGACGCGGAGGCCGCCGTGGAGCCGGAGCCGCTAGCGTCGACCGCGCCGTCCGCTTCTGGGACGATTGCGTGGACGGCGCTTCTACTTGCTCTGTTAGCGGGGCTCCTGCTCTTGACCGCGGTCCTCCCGAACTCGTGGCAGGGCTTCACGGCCGCCGGCATCGCGACGTACCAGCGCACGGGCCCCGGGGCAATGGTCGACGCCTGGACCAAGGCCGCGCCCGAGGGCCAAGAGGCCTGGCTCCGCACCGGGTTCTTCCTGCTCAACTCGCGCCTCGTCCTCAAGGTCTATCCCGACGTGGCCATGTACTACGGGTTCCTGGCGGTCTTGGCGTTGGTCGCGTGCGCGGGGCGTGTCTCCGCCAGAATCGCGAAGTTGCTCCGGCGGCGCTTGCGCGTTGTTTATACGGTGTGGTCCGTCGGCGAACTACTTGTCGTGGGCCTCTTCGCGCTGCTCCTGGTCGGCTTTGGGCGTTACGCCTTCTTCGACCACGCGTACGCCTCGGACCCGTCGAAGGGCCGGTGGGAAGTCCTCACGCGGGGCACCGGCCAATTGGCGAACCTCGGACTCGCTCTCTTATTACTACCGGTAGCGAGAAGATCAGTAATCGCGGAGGCCTTCGGTCTGGCCTGGGAGCAGCTGCTCTGGGCCCACATCTGGGTCGGCTACGCGACGCTATTGCTGTTTGTGGTCCACGGCGCGTGCTGGTTCAAGGTCTATGACTCGTTACATGTCTTCCCGGAGGATATCCTTGAGATACCGATGTACTACCCCATGAACGGCCAGCCCAAGTCCGCGGGGCGGTGCTCCGACGACTGGACCGTGCCGCTCGCGACGCTGACGACGCTCGGAGCGTTATTGTTTCTCGGCGTCCTGTCGCACTATCAGATCCGCCGCCGGCACTTCGAGCTCTTCTACTACGCGCACCACTTTTTTATTGCTGTCTATGCGACTGCTTTGTGGCACGCGGCGAGCTGCTGGTACTTGGTCGTCGGGAGTCTTGCGCACGCCGTCGTCGATCGGATGTTACGGTTGCGAGAGGCCGGACGCCGGTGGCGCGTCGTAGAGCTGACGCCGCGCTTCGATAGTATTGTAAATCTCGAGCTCGCGTTGCTCGACGGCGAGTTCCGCTTCGAGGCCGGCCAGTACTGCTTCCTGCGCGTGGGCCGGCTCTCCGATGTCGAGTGGCACCCCTTCACACTGTCGGGGGCACCCTCCGACGGGAAGGTCCAGTTCGATATAAAAGCGATGGGCGCCGACCACACCTTCGCGGCGCGTCTATTACAATTGGCCGAGGACCGCGTCGACCTGGGCACTCTAGATATTGCGGTCGAGGGCCCCTACGGCTGCGCGTTAGATTATGCGGCCAACGACGCCGTGTTGTTAGTGGCGGGTGGCATTGGCGTGACGCCCGTGCACTCCGTGTTTCGGGAATTGTATATTCACGCGGACGGGCCACCAGTCACGCTGCTGTGGGTCGCGCGGCACCGCCGGTGTTTTGATTTGTTCGGCGCGACGCTGCGAGCCGCGGCCGCGGACCCCCGCGACGGCCGCTACCGCCTTGATTTGTACGTCGACGGCGAAAAGCCCAGGAGCGACTGGGGCGAGGCCGACGCGCACCGGGGCATACCCTTCACGCACGGCCGGTCGGACGTCGCGCGGGCGGTCGCGGACCTCGCGGCGACCTCGTCCGCTCCCGTTCTCTTCGTCTGCGGGCCGCCGGGGCTCACCGCCGCCTGCTCGGCGGCCGCGCTCGCGCACGGCGTCGATTTCCACTCCGAGGTGTTCGCCTTCTAAAATTCTAGTGTTGTGTGAATACAGTCTTATGGGAGCCTCACTCGGCGCCTAGGATCGCCGCCGCTTTTTCTACGACGGCTTGGCCGCCCGCCGCGAGGACGTCGAACACTTTCTGCACTGCCGGCGCCACCGCATTGACGGCGCCCAGAAGCACGTCCCGCGGCAAGAGCGCGACGGCGGTGGCGATGATAGCACCGACCAGCGCCAGGAAGCCCACGAACCCGAGGCCGCGCGGCGCCTTCGCGATGCGCGTGGCCCGCGGCGTCATCGTCTTAGGCAGTGGTGCGGGGGTCGCCGACGCCCGTAAGGCGAGCCGACACTCCGGTGCGCCGCCCAATCGTTTGAAGAGCAGATTCTTCCAGCACATGCGCACGCCCGCCTCCCGCAGCGTCTCCTCCGTCACGAACGGGTCGAGGCCGAACACCGTTTTCAGCTCGTCCAGCGACCCGAAGGCCTGGACGATGCGGTCGACGCTGGCCTCATCAAATCCATCGCAGAAGTCCCTCAATTCATCTTCACTCTCTCCGCTCATATTTGGCGGCGTGACGGGGCGCGGGCTCTCCGACATGCAGCCCTTTGTGGCTGCAGCGTGATCCGTGGAGGCTACTCGTTCCGCAGCCTTCTGTGGGGTGAGGGGCGCTTTGCAATTGCGCCTTCCCAAACTGTTTAAGATTTTGTTCAAAACCCGTACGGTATACTACAAATAATAAATTACACATTGAGGACGGCAGATGTCCCACGTCAGGCTCGAGGCGGCCGGGGCATCGATAGGAAGGACTCGCGCGCGTTCGCCTCGACAGGAATCCCCCGCGCCGCGCACCGCGCCCGCAGCAAGTCCAGCGCCGCCCTATACAACGCCTCGTCGTACACGTCGGTATAGTCCGTGATGTTCGCGAGGGCCGCGTCGCGCTCGCGGCGCGTGTAGCGGTGCTGGGCCCCCGCCGCCGAGGACCCCGTCCCGTTATGGTCCGCCCGGAAGAGGGCGACCGAAGCCGCCCAGTGGTCCTGCACGCCGACGAAGCGAAAGTCCTCGCGCACGCGTCGGACGGCCTCCCGACCCATCGCCGGCGTCACCTTTACCAAGGAACCGCAGTGGTGGCCGAGGACCATTTTGGTCTGGCAGTGCGCGATGCCAGGATAGCGCGCGTACGCCTGGACCGTGGGCATGGTCTTCGCTAATCGAGCGCGCGCCGCCCGCGTCCCCTCGAAGAGCTTCTCCGGGTGGCCCAGGGGCAGCATGGGCACGCCACCCTGCTTCTCTTTTCCGAAGAACCAGGCGCTCACCAACCGCTTCCGGGGACTCCGAAGCAAAGTGACGGCGGTGCCGAGGCCGTGTTGGTGCGGTACGTAGGGCGTGTGCGTGTGCGCGCCGGGGCCCAGCGCGTAGGCGCACGCCGCTGGCCACCTGCGAAGCGTGGCATTGGGCTGCCCGGGGCAGCCCGCGTTAATGACTGTTTCACTAAACTCCGTACCCGTCTTCTGGACGTGGAGCCAAGCAATGCACGGCCGCGCGCCGCGGCCGGGGCAGCGGCCCCGCGGGACGTCCAGGGCCGTGGCGTCCGTGGCCGCCGCGAGGGGCCGCATGGCGTGGCGCGCGCGGAGCGAGCACAGGCCCTCACGGCAGGGTGCTGGGACGGACCCCTCGCGGGATGGCACGTGGCGCTCGACGCCGTCCTCGTGCTTCACGTCGTAGCCCGCGGTCGCCGCCGCCGCGCCCACCGCGAGGAGGAGCAACGCGCGGTTCCGCGTCCGCCGCGGGCCGGCCGGGAATGCGACGGCGGCGCTTACGGGCAGCATGCGGTCATGGCTAGCGCGAAGCGGACACCGGTGAAGATATTAACGAGTAGTACGATGCTGGCACAGCACCTCAGCTACCCATGCTTGCCCATCTAGGTGCATGCTGCCCACAGCAATGCCAAAAGGCAGCGGCACCCACTCCGTTTGGCGTGCCGAAACGGCCACCCCGGTGGACAGCCCGAGCTGCGGGCTGCCCCGCTGGGTGTAGCAATGCTAGCGCGGCGCCGCGTCGTCGGGGGGTATATATACAACTTTTGGATACGTGCTAGTGCCTGTAATCTTCGGAGCTATGACTCCAGCTGTACGAGTCACTTGCTGTGAAGCCCTTGGAATCCTGCTTTATTCATTGCGCCCTGGCGAAGATGGAGGGTCTCGCGGCGACTTCCTTGCAAATAGAGGTCGTGCCCGACTTAAACCTAAACGGAGAATGGATCAGATGGGTGACCGAGCAATCCATCCGAACCTCTGTCTCGCGTCCAGGAACACGTAATCGAGAAGTACCTTGGGTGACTTGGAAAAGATCACGGAACAGCCGGAGTGGTGGGCACCCCTTATTTTTGCTCCCCGGCGACGTGACACGCGTGCATAGGCGCCGCGAGAGAAAACCCGTTTTGCAGCTTTACTCAAAAACTAAAAGCTCAAAACTCAAAACTGCAGAACACTTTTTGGGCGTAAAGCAGCGGCACTGATATGGCTGAGACGTAAGGCATGCTTCGATTTGCCGCTGCCACTGCGCGGCGGAGCGCTGCGGCCCGTCCAGCCCGGTTTCTGGCCGTACCACCGTCTTGGCCAAATGCTGCACCAATGACCACTGCACCCGGGTCACCCGGGTCACCCGGGTTGGCCTCGAAGTATAGAGTAGCGACAGTTTCGAAAGATGCCGCAGCGACAACGAGGGAAGACGAAAAAAAGAAGGAGCTCAAGCTCTCGTCGCGCCAGCTCTTCGCGGCGCTCGGGCTCCGGACGTTCTCGCGCGAAGAGCTGCGCCTGCGCTTCGACGCCGCCGACGCGGACAAGGACGGCTTCATGACGGCGCGGGACGCCGCCGACCTGATCTGTGCGTCGGATGTCGAGGCGGACCGCGCGGCTGCAGCGCGCGCCGTGCTGCGCCGCCTCGACAAGGACGAGGATGGCCGCGTCTCCTGGGCCGAGTTCGAATCGACAATAATCGAGGAAGCTTCTCGGAGAGATAGGCGCATCTGGCCGCTGGCCGGCACCATGTTTCTCGGAGGCTTGTCGGTCGGAGCCGTGATGCCCATCATGCCCATTCTGGTGCGGGACCTGGGCCTCGGGCCGGCGGACTACGGGCTCGTGATCGGCGCGTTCGGCGCTGCAAAACTCGTGGGCAACGTGCCCGCAGCCGCATTAGTCGAATCGCTGGGACGACGGCCGCTGATCGCGGGCGGGTTGCTCATGATCGCCGGGGGCTTCGAGGCAACAGCCTTTGCTGGAGGTACGGCCGGCCTGTCGGGCGCGCGGGCCTTGACAGGTTTAGGCGTTGCCGGCCTGGTCACTGGGAGCTCTATGGCAGCTGCTGACCTCTCCACACCTCTGTCACGGGCCTCGACGCAGGCGCCTTTAGGCGCGTCGTTCAACGCCGGGACGATTATGGGCCCGGCGCTCGGCGGCGCCTTGGCGTCGCTGGTGGGGCCGTCGGCGACCTTCGCGGCCGTCGGCGGCTTCGTGGCGCTGGACGCCTTGGTCGCGCGCCTCACGCTGGCGGAGACGAGGGGCCTGGGCTCGTTGGAGGATGTTGACCCGCCCGCCGTGTCGCCCGCGATGATCGTCACGCACCTGCGGCGGTCGCTCCACGGTTCGCCGGAGCTGCGGCGCCTGTGCGTCGCGAACTACGCCTACTGGGCCACGCTCGCCGGCGCCTCCATGACGGTGCTGCCCCTGGTCCTCGTGACGGATCTAGGCCTCGGCCCGGGGCAGATCGGCGCCCTCTTCGCGGGCCAGGCATGCATTTCGGTGGCGGGCGCGGTGCCCGTGGCGGCCCTGGCGGACAAGTACGGGCCGTCGACGATGATCCCGCCCGCGCTCATTGTGACGGCTATAGCGTTAGGCGCTTTACCCTGGGCGGGCCAAACGGGCTACGAAGCCGTGGCCGGCGCAATGGCGCTGCAGGCGTGCGGCTCGTGCTTACTCGGCTCGGCCCCATCCGCAGCGGCGGTGAACGCGGTGCCCGACAGAGACCGTTCCTCGGCGCTCGCCGCGCTACGCATCTGCGGCGACGTCGGGCTCCTGACGGGGTCGGCGGCGTTGGGGGGCTTGGCGGCCGCGTCGGGCACGGACGCGGCGTTCGGTGCCGCGTCGTTGGTTCTCGTCGCGTCGGCCGTGCGGTTCCGGCTAGCCGCTCCTGTGTAATGTTGTTTTTGTTGTGATTCATCCGTTGCCAACGGTAAACCGGTTCGCCATGATTTTTAGACGGGTTTTTGGACCTGATGTGTTTATCTCCTGCGTTGGCTCTTGCTGGCCTCATCGCTGCACGTTGGTGGTGCACGTCTCTGTTATTTTTGCAGAGCAGGCGAGCAGGCCTATTACCTCGCTCCGGCATCGCTGTGCAAGATTGTTCGTGGAGGCCGGCTCGCAGTCGTGGCGCTGGCGCGCCTCGCGCGGGGGGCGCGGCGCGCGGGGAGCATGGCCCGGCCCTCGCGCAGCATCGTGAAAACCGATGCGCCCATCGTCGAGAAGATGCGTACCCTGTCGAAGCCGGGCGTCGCGTCGCTGGCGCAAGGTATTGTACATTGGGCGCCGCCGGACGCCGCTATCGACGCGGCGGCGAACGCCGCGCGCGATCCCTCAAGCCACGCGTACGGCGCCGACGCGGGTTTGCCCGAGTTAAGAACGGCGCTCGCGAAAAAGCTGCGGGCCAAAGGCTTAGTGAACGCAGAGATCATGGTCACCGCCGGCGCGAACCAGGCCTTCGCCAACGTCGCGCTCACATTGTTAGACGCGGGCGACGCGTGTCTTCTCTTCGCGCCGTACTACTTCAACCACAAGATGATGCTCGACATGCGCGGGTGTAGGGTTGAAGTCGCGCCCACGGACAAGAGGCTCCTCCCGACGGTGGAGGCGACGCGAACAGTTTTAGACGGCGGCGCGACGTGCGTCGTGGTGGTGAACCCGGGCAACCCGTCCGGAGCGGTGATCCCGGAGGAGCGATTACGGGCCCTCGCGGCCCTTTGTGGAGAAAGGGGCGCCTGGCTCGTCGTGGACAACACGTACGAGGCCTTCGTGTATGGGGCGGAGCACGTCTTGGTGGAAGGTCCACACGTCGTGAACCTCTTCAGCTTCTCCAAGGCCTACGGGCTCATGGGCTGGCGCGTCGGCTACGTGGCGTACGATCCAGCGCTCGGGCCGGAGTTCCTCAAGGCCCAGGACACCATCGCGATCTGCGCGGCGCAGTGCTCGCAACGAGCGGCGCTCGCGGCGCTCGAGGCGGACGCGGATGGGAGGTGGACCGGGTCCCGGGTGGCAGCTCTGGCACGGGCGCAGAAGACGCATGTGCTGCGCGCGCTGGCGCCGCTCGGCGGCTGCGTGGGCGCGGCGGACGGGGCGATCTACGTCATCGCGAAGCTGCCGCGCGAGGACGACGAGGCCGTGGTCGAGTGGCTCGCGAACAAACACGGCGTCGCCGTGATCCCCGGCTCGGCGTGCGGCCTTCCGGGGCACATCCGCGTGTGCTACGCGAACTTGGACGAGGCCGCGTGCGAAGCGGCGTGCGCGCGGCTGGAGGAGGCGTGCGTCGAGCTCGCGAACGGTGGTGGGCCACCGCCAAGTTAACTTTATTAGAAGAGTGTGGTCGAATCTGTGGACGAGTGTGGACAAAACCCGTGCATGAAACCCGCGTCGAGCCCCTGATTTTAAACGCCGCATGCGCAGACGCCATCGCATTTGTTGTTCTTACCTTTTTTCATCCTGTCAAATCACTCTCACAGCGCCATCAAGTGACGTAACCGCACACCTTGCAGCTCCGCAGAGAGGCCACACTTGACACTCTGCTGCTGCGGACGACCTTGCAGCTCCGCAGAGAAGCCACACTCACACTCTGCTGCTGCGGACGCGTACACATGATGCGATCCCTGCGCTGCCTCATTTTCGTCGCCGTGGCGGCGGCCGCCAGCATCACGCCGGATCAAGCCGACAAGCTGCGGAGCCTGGGCTACCGCGCGGCCGAGATCGCGGCCATCCGCCCGAGCGTGGCTAGCATCGTGGCGCGGCGGGGCCTGCCGCGGCCCAAGGCGGGCATGCCACCGTCGTGGGTGGCCGACGAGGCAGAGGCGGCGACAGCGACGACGGCGGGCGCGCGGCCGCGACCGCTGGCGGGCGTCGCGCGGTTCGTGCAGAAGCTCGCGTTCTCGGTGAGCATGCTGCTCCGGGACGTCGTGGAGGTCGCGCGGCGGGCCGCCCTGCCCGTCGGCCTCGTGCTCGCCGTGTCGCAGGCGGACCGCCTGCGCTCGCAGCTGGGCCTCAGGGTCCCCCAGCTGGGCATAAGCGTCCCCCAGCTGGGCCGGCCAAAAGCGAGCGCGGAGGGCTCCTTTCTCTACGACGGGCCGTGCGACCCGTCCATGATGCGCGGCGCGAAGGCCATGGTCTCGCCGGCGGCCACGAAATAGCCTGTGTGTGTTGGACCGGTGGTGCGCCTCCTAAAACTTGATTCGTTATTCCCCATGCCGCCCGTGGGTCTCGTGGCGCACACGGTAGACTACTAAAACTTTTCAGTTACTATCCGCCTTCCCCCGCACGAATTTCCGCACGGTGACCGCGTCGTAGACCCCCTTGAGCCGCCACGCCACGGGCAGGCACAGGCGCCGGAAGACGAACGGGCCCACGTAGGGCACGCCGCGGCTGACGAACCACCGGTGCGCGCTGAGGAGCGGCCGCGCGCCGTCTAGTACGGAATAGCCCGGCAACAAGTCCCCGGCCATGCCGTCCAAACATAAGGCGTTGATGACGAGCGTCGCGTACTGCGCGCCAATGCGCACGCCGTGCTTGCGCAATAACTCCAGCAAACCCCGGACCACGTCCCCGAAGTCCACGCCCGTGCCGTAGCCCCGGCACTTCTCGTCGAAGAGCGCAGCGACGTCGGCGTCGAACGCGGCCTTTTGAGTTTTGGACAGGAGCCGGTCGTTCGACGGATCAAACGCTCTTAAGCACTTGGCCGCGTTCTTCGCGTCCGCCGCGCCGATAGACTCGATCAGCCCGACGAAGCGGTCCGACTCTCTAGTTGTAAGGGGCGCGACCATGCCGGCGTCCACGACGGAAATGGCCCTACTTGCCCGAATGTTCAGGCCCCAGAGAATGGAGATGCTCGCCACGGGCTCGCCGTCGTAGAGTAAATTGCCGGGATGCAAATCGGCGTGCATGACTTTGTCTTCGAGCAGCATCTTGAGGTACAGGTCCTCGCCCCGCGTGACTAAGTACGCCCCGGTTTTTCTATCCAACCTCTGCTGCAAGTCCGCGAAGCTCCGGGCTCGTTTCGCAATGTGCACCACTAATTCCCCCGGCAAAAACGTCTCGATCAACACCGACGGCGTTTCTAGAGTCGGTCTTGGAAAAGAGATGTCCCCCCACTTCCAGAACCGACTCCTAAACCCCCGCAACTCGTTCGCCTCGTAGTCCAAGCGGCTCTGCTGGGCCAGCGTGTCCCCGAACTGGGCCACCGTGTCACTCAACCGTAGGGCGCGCAGGGGCGGGAAGACTTCTAAGCATCTCGCGAAGAGCGCTAACAGCGTGACATCCAGCCGTAATCGCGTCCCGACCTTGGGATGCCTTACCTTAACAGCTAAGACCTGGCCGTTTCGTGTCGCCCGGTGGACTTGGGCAATACTCCCCGAAGCGATGGGCCTCCTTTCAAAGGAGTCAAAGTACCCGTCGATGTCACACCCGACCGCGCCTTCCACCAATTTCCGCGTATGCCTATTCGAATGGCATGGCGCCCCGGCCTGCAGGCCGGCCAAGGAATTGCACAAAGCCACGGGGAATAAATCCGACCGCGTCGCGGACCACTGCGCCCATTTCACAAAGCACGCCCCGGCTCGGCCCAGGCACCACGTCAGTAACGGGTACCAAATCCTCCTCCGGAACGGAGGCAGCAAGACCGCGAGCCAGAAGGTGAGCGTCGCCGGTAAAAAGGCCCAGGTCAAGAAGACGGCCCGTATACACAGGCGCAGCGCGCCCGGCTCCCGCGCGTCCGCGAGGTCCTCCCGGGCCATTTCCCGTTTCGTGGTAAGAAGGCTCCGCTCCCGCCGCTGCTGCTCCGCTTGGCGCGCGGAGAGGGTCTTTACCTTACCGCACGGCTTGTTTAACGCGACCGCTTGCGCGGCGAGCGCCAGCAGGCATGCTGCGCGCAGGCGCATCGACGGCTTCGCGGCTGCGCGGCCAGTGACCTGTTGTCGCCTGCAGCTGCTGGTGCCAGCCGGATGCGGCAGCGCTGTGCTGAGTACGGCGCGCTGGTCTCGCTGTGTCGTAAGAAAAACGGGATCCGTCTGCCAACGCCTAGCAAGCGCGGCGCGGCTGGCAGCTTGATGCTTGCTCGACGCCGTCAAAATACCCGCACTCAATTAAAATCGACAAGCAACCCACTCCCTCCGAAAGCTCCTCATACGCATCGAGGCCGCCCGGGAGGCTTCGCAGCGAAAAAAAGACCTCGTGTCAAAGTGCGGATCCAAAGTTCGAAGCTCCGACGATGTGTACTCCATGTGTACAGTTACTCGTGGCCGCAGCGGCAGCGGTAGCGTTCACGACGCCGCCGACGACGCTCACGCGATTCGCGCAGCGCAACACCGCGGAAAGACGCTACAAAACAGAATACTCTGACTCTGATGGATCTGATGTTCGTGACCGAGCGATCGACGCGGTGCGATTGCGCGCCCTCGAGTCGCTGCAGCTGAAAGGCGACACTGCCGCCGTCGCCGCGCTGCGGGCGGACACCACCGACATCGTCGTCAAAATCGACGGCGTCGACGTGGATGTCACACAATACGCGCGCGAGCACCCGGGCGGCGCCGCCGTCTTGAGAAAGTTCCACGGCAAGGACGCGAGCAAAGCCTTTCACGCGGCCAAGCATTCGAAGGCGGCGCTCGACCGCATGCGCGCGCTGCAGCCCGCCGCGATTCGGCCCGCGAAAGCGACGCCGGCGTCGCGGGTCGGGAAGCTGTTCACTGCCGAGGACCGGTCGCAAGTGCACAAAGTCTTGGGGCTCTGGTGTTTGGGCCACTACGTTCTGAGAATCCACCACGGGATCTGGTCGGCGGACGCGACGGGCGGCCTGCGCGGCATGGGGGCCGTGCGGACGCGGCGCCTTGTCGAGAGTGCTCCTACCCCACAACACTTCATCGCGCAGGTCAACTGGCTGCTGCCGCACGCCTTGCTGTCCCTCTCCTCAGTGAAGTTCCACGTGCCGCGCGAACGCGTCGCGAAGAAGCCCATGATCTGGCAGGAGTTCCGGGCGCACAACATCATCTTCGCGCTGCGGTCCTTCGCCTGCGCGGCCCTCGCGGCGGCGTCGCTCGGCGCGTCCCCCTGGGCGCGGGCGCGCGCGGCCCTGGGCGCCGCGGGCGCCGTCCTCGCGTCGCTCGTCGCGGCCGACGTCGCCACCGCCAAGTTACGGGAGGACGCCTCCGAGACGACGACGGACACGATGCCCTACTGGCCCGGGGCCGCGCCCGCCACGGTCCGGCGCTTCAAGGCCTTCTACGCGCACTGCCAGTGGATGGCCACGCTCGGGTGCCTGGCGAACGGCAACCCGTTGTGGCCCCTGTGCATCGCGCTCCCGATCCAACTCGCGTCGCTACTCATGACCCTGGTGCGGAAGGGCCTGCTCACGGCGCGCGGCTACCACGTGCTCTACGCGGCGTCGCTCTGCGTGCCGTTCGTCGTCGGCCTCGCGCGTGGCGGCGCGCCCTTCCTCGCCCTGCCGCCGGCGGCCTACGCGCTCCTGTGCACGCGGCGGTGCCTCGGCCGCGCGCCCCGGGGGAAGTACCTCGTCTGGGCGCCCGTGCTGGTCGCGCGCATCCTTGCGGGGGACCACCCCCTGTTCCGAGCCGCATAATTCTGTTTACCCCGGTGTCCATCCGACATATGTCTATCGTTGGTTATACAGCTCACACGCGAGCCTACCGGCTGCCGAAGAGGAAGGTGAAGGGCGCGCTCAGCACTTTCAGTAAGGACGAGAAGAAGCCCCGCCGCTCCTCCTCGGCCACGAAGCTGTACACGCCCCGCACGACGAGCGGATTCCTGGACTTTGTCGGCACGTTCCACGTGGCGTAGAGCGACTTGGGCCGGAACTGGCCGTCGCGCTGGTCGTACTCGCCGCCGACGGTCAGCTGGTCGCCGAGCCGCGTCTCGATGGTCCCGCCCAGGTTCATCATGGGGCCCTTGGGCGCCTTCACCGTCTGTTTTGTGTCTTCCGGCGCCGAGGGGTCCGTGGCCGTGACCGAGACCTGGCCTCTCCTTGATTCCGCGGCGCCGACGACTAACGCGGCGAGGACGAGCTTCATGCTTCGCGGCATGGCGACTGCGGGGGGTCACGCGTCGGCTGCGGGACGGGCGCGCGCGGCGTTTGGGTGCGAGGCCGCAACGAGCGGTTTTTGAATGCAGCGGGTGCAGGGCGTGCGGCGGTGCGTTGCGCCGTCAGAATCAAGGCGTGCAAGTGTTCAATGTAACGGCGCAGCGCTCGAACAGCTCAGGCGAGGTACAGCGTGTGCCGTGTCTCCACTTGTCAAATTCAGGTTTGAGCTTAAAACCCCGTTTTATAACCCCTTAGTCGTCGGAAAGTCTGAGTGGGCTCTATATCTGTCCACGACCCATGTCTATAGTTCCGGGGACACAAAGAAATCCTCCGGATGCGTCGCGGCGCGTGCGGGTGCAGCCGCCTGGGATTATCCCGGTACATCCACTCGCCACCTCTACGCCGTCGCGCGCGGCGTCTAAATAATTCTCTACGGCCCGCCCACAGCCCGCGCCGTGACCCTAGTCGACGGAATGACCGCGCGGCGCCTGTCGCGGCGATATGTTGACATTTGCCGGCGTCCAGGGCCTCCCGGCGACTTCGAATTGCTTAGTTAGTCAGCCCAAAATGGGCATTGCTCACGAAGGCTACGATTGCCAGCCTATCACCAATTATGTGGAGCGCTTCCAGGCGAAGCCCAAGTGGAACTCGGATTACCTTAAGGAGTGCGACGAAGGTTTTACAGGCCCTCAGTGCGACACCCCGGTGTTCAAGGCGGTGACTCCTGCCATCTTCAGCGAGACAGTCCAGGAGTGCTTTGGAGTGCC
>Ga0114994_10000659_pt1 | contig 23622 bp, 32 predicted proteins | sample ArcticOcean_MG_C_9_FD_87043 | JGI IMG/M metagenome (GOLD analysis project Ga0114994, IMG submission 87043) | Marine microbial communities from western Arctic Ocean - ArcticOcean_MG_CB2_152 | ecosystem: Environmental > Aquatic > Marine > Oceanic | place: Arctic Ocean: Canada Basin | collected...
TAAAAGAGAAGACGAAGTTGAAGAAATAAGTAAAGGGTTTCCCTTTCTTAGTTCTGAATGTCTAAGCACTCATACATAGTATGAGAGCGTAGACCTTTTAGAGAGTCCTTTCTTTTCTTTATTCTTTTTTTTTTACCCTATCAGTCGATATACATTTTAAATGTCTATCTCGCTCTTTTTGGTGCGATATGCCGAAGCATAAAGAGTTATTTGCGTATGAGTACGTGAAAACGAAACGAGTTCAACACAGCGAAATCTAATAATTCTAAAAGGCAAAGGCAAATAAATAAACCAATGTCTATTTAAACATAGGCAATGGCTTAAACACGTTGTATTGGCGACATCGGAAAGTACTTTAAAAAAACGTTTTGATATAACATATTTTTAGTTACATTTGTTTCGCTAACGTTATAGAAATGCTGAGAGTTAAGAACAAATTATCAAAATACTTATATTTACGCAATGATTTTTTCATATTGGCGGGGTTACTCAATCTTTTAGCATTGGTACAAGACGTTAGCACTTCTGTTCAATCACTCTCTGACGTAACCCTGTCTCTATGAAGAAAAAAAAGTCATACTACAAAAAGAAGTATAAAGGAGTAAGATATATTGCTCAACGTCTGACTAAATATCAAAAAGGTAAATACAAAAACTATAATCAAGCGTTGCCTGACGCTCGTAGATTCTTCTCTCAAATAAAAGAAGATAAAAAGAAAGTAGTACTGACTAATATTTGGGACTTATCAAGAAAACGCAAAACAAAAAAAGGCGTACCGGTTTTAGATAGAAACTTAGCACAAATGAGTTACTATTTTGAACTAATTGATTATCCAAGATGGATATTAAGATGTTCTAACGACTTATTTTTCATTTCTGAAATATCTCCTTCAAGTCTGCCTGAAATACAAGGTGGTACGTTGCCTGACTACGACCAATACTTTGTTGACTTCGTTAACTATATAAATGCAATGAAGCAGTTAACAAGTCCGGGAGAAAATAGATACGAGACAGATTGGTTCGTTACTTGTACTGAGCCAATATTTAACAAGGCAACAAAAAGATTTGAGAGTAAAATAATATCAGTCAATTCAAACGGAGTCAAAATGTCTTATGGCTTTGACTCTAAAATACCGACAAAACTTCCTACGCAAATCGCACCAGGAACTTCAACAACAACAACAACTAAAACGCCGGAACCAAAAGCACAAAAAGGCTCGTCTGAAAGAGCAAAACAGGTGAAGGATATAATAGCAGGACTAAGAGAAGACGTTAAGGCTGGAATCTTATCAAAAGAAGATTACGGTGAAGCGATAAAAGAATTAAGTAAAAATTTAGAGCGAGGCGGAAATTTATAGAGCAAAAAAGATAGAGAATGATTCAGTATGCAAAACTAAATGTTGACGTTCAGCAATATGAGAATATTATTAAAACGCAACTAGAGAACAAAACAGATGTTCAAGAGCAGTTTATAGGCAGTCGTCGTAAACTATATAGTCAAGGAGTAATGATAGCAACAATTTCTGCCACAACTCACTTAGACATAGGACAAATATCAAAACAGCAATTCAATTCTTTTTTAGGTGGATTCACTAAACAACTATACAAGCAATTAAGAGATAAGCCTGATTTACTCAATTTGCATATTGATTTTGACAATTCGTCAAGAGCAAAAAACTATTACAACTGGGACAAACTAAATGTCGGTGATTTCTTTTACAACATTGACTTAAATTCTGCATATTGGCAGGTTGCTCACAAACTAGGATATTTAAGTGATAAGATGTATGAATCATACATTGACTTAGATGAGTACAAAATGGTTAAGCGTTTGTGTGTGTCTTTTTTAGCCAGAACAAACAAGAGAAAGTATCATAACGAACATAAGTCGTTTGAAATTAAATGCAACACAGAGTCGTTACAACAGATTTATAGAAACATAAGATATTATCTATACAATGTCGTAGCAGAGGCGGTTGACTCAACAGACGAATGGATTGAATATAATATTGATGGAGTTACCGTATTGAATACAGACGTAGATAAGATTCAAAAGTACTTTGACGATAACAATTGGAAATATAAAATAACTGAGTGCCGAAAACTATCCGATGTCGAGTACTTATATGGTAACAAAAGTCGGAGATTCAGAAACAGATAAAATTTAGTATTATGAGCAATGAAAAATCAGCAAAAATAACCAAGAGTAGTTTTAGTAATGAGTGGGTAAACCCGTCAGGCGGCACAACCTATTACTTTGACATTGTGTTCGATAACAAAGACGCTGGAGCAATTGGTGTAACAGATAAAGATTCAGAAAGGGTAGTTGTAGGTAAAAAGATAAAGTACACAATTATAGGAACAAAGATTAAGGTTATAGAGGTTGAAACTGAAACTGCAAAACCATCTTACAAGCCGTACAAAGGAAAGAATAGTCAAGAATCGTTCTTAGGATATGCCTGGTCTTATGCCAAAGACCTGCATATAGCCGGCAAGAGTATGGAAGACATTGAAGAATTAAATGATATGGCTAGATATATATATAACGAAGTAGGTAAAATGTTAAATGACGAATAAAAATAAAACTAATGTTTAAAATTAAAAAAGAGACCAATGCAATTACCAGATGAACTAATCTTGGCGCAACCAAGAGAAATGAAGATTGAACTACTAACGAGATTGTCCAAAGAGCGACAATTTATAGAGTGGGCAAGATTTAGTCAAGTATTGTTAGACACGCCCATTGATAAAGGCGGAATAGATACTGAGACGATTAAAAATATTTGGGATAAGTACAATTCTAAAGCAAAGAGCAAATCAAGTAATAACAAATAAATAAACAATTATGAGTACACTAATTAAAATCGGTATTAAAGACCGAAGCGGCAAATACAAAGACTATATGATTTCCGTATCAGACGAACTTGACCGTTTTGGTAATAACGTAGCAATGTATGTTGAACAGACCAAAGAGGAGCGTGACGCGAAAGTCAAAAGAACGTATGTTGGAAACGGCAGAGTGGTTTGGACAGACGGTAAAATTGAAACGGCACCTAATCCAAACGCTCCAAAAGAGGCAGGAATAGACATAGGCGAATCAGCACCTAAAACCGAAAGTGTTTTACCTGAGCCAAAAGAAGATAACATCGCAGAAAGTACAACGCCTATTGTAGATGCGACTGACGACCTTCCTTTTTAATATATAACTTTAATAAACTATAAGCCAGTAGTTTAGGATAGTTTTAACAGAATTATCTTACACTATTGGCTTTTTTTTGGCTAATTGTTAAATTTATTACTTTGGTTATCAAGGACTTAGATAAGTTATGAGAAAATAATTCACATTTACCATTGCCGTTCAAAAAACATCTTATACATTTGTGCAACGAATTTACAAATAAACAAAAATAATTATGGAATACTTACTAACTGGATATAGCAAGGAACAGCAAGAGAAAATAAACGACCTTTTAATCTTAGATAAATTATCATTAGCACTATACATTATAGCCCTAGAGAATAAATAAAACACGACTGATATGAGCAAATATGAGAACGGATACTTCCCTAAAATAACGTACTACGCAGAGCAAATTACACTTGCGTCCTTGAAACAAGACCAGGAAGCAGTAAATAAATACGCCCATAAACTGGAGTATTTTATCGGTAGACAAAACACTATAAACCCTGAAGGAAAAACAAAATTATGATACGAGCATTTGAGTTAACCTCCCACAACCGATTTCACCCACAATCTTCGCCCGTTCGACGAGTGATAGATTTGAAAGGTCCGCAAGGCAACGCATTTTATTTACTTGGCATAGCAAATAGCACATCTAAGCAACTTGGACAAACCAAAGAGCAAAGAGAAGAAATAATAAACGATATGAGAGACGGGAATTACGAGCATCTTTTAGAAGTGTTCGCTCGCAATTTTGAAACAATATATATACTTGAAAGATGAGTGATACATTTGAAGTTCACGGATACACAATCGATATGTACGTACACAATAAATTAAAAGGAAATTACGTGCTTGAAAAACCGGACAGAACAATTTTTGGATACGGCGGTCGAACAACACATTTTTTAGAAGCAGATGTTGTACTAAGCAATAAGCGAATTATAAAAGCCGGCACCAAAGTTATGAGCGAGTGTAGTCCGATTTGCGGTCGAGTAAAAGTAAAACTCAATTGGAAAACAGACGCAACTCAATATACTAACAACGCACTTTTAGAGTTACTAAAATCAAACGAGCAATTCAATGAGTTAGTAGCCAAAAGTGGTGAAACGCAAGAGCGGTGGAAATCTATAACTAACTTTATTGATGGAAAATTAAAATTAGAAATAACAAACGAACAACGAAACTATGTCCGAACGTATCTCACAATTAACCCCGCTAGGTAAGATGAAAACAACTTATCCCCCAAAGCCTTGGCCAACTTTTAATGAATGGGCGAAATATATATATGAACAACAGAATCCACCTACGGTGAAAAATAAAACAAAAAATAATCGAGTTTAGCCATTGCCAATTAAAATGCTTGTTGTATGTTTGTGCAACATTAACGAATTAACAAACCCAAAAAAAACGATTATGCAGTATTCAATAAGCGAATTAAAAGAGCAATTCAAAAAAGAATTTATTAAAGGTGCCACAACAGAGGCGAGAACAGAAATGAAAGATTATAGGTTTTCAACCGCTGATATGTTAAAAATTGATGAATCACTAATTTCTACCTCTGGCGGTTATTATTTAGTATGCAAGGAGGATGGCGATAGATTATTCGACCCTATGTATGAAGGAAATATAGATTATCCAAATCGTTTGAACACGTTTAAAGTATATGAGTATGCGAAACAAAACGGTCACACAGAATTTAAAATATACTGGCAAACGGACGGTCGATATTACGAAACGTATGCAGATAAGCGTAGCGGTCAATGTGAGCCTTTAGACGATGGTACAAATACTTGCCTACTAGAAGTATCACAATAATTTACCTTTAGGTAGAAAAAAAAATCAAAAATAATTCACATTTACCATTGCCGATTAAAATAAGTGTTGTACATTTGTGCAACAATCAATTCAAAAAACAATTAGTATGCAAAACGAAACTCAATCTTTAAGTAAAAGCACTTATCAAATGGCCAAAGAAGGCAAACGTGTAGTAGTAGGTAACGGTATGTACGATGAAACAAGCGTAATACTACTTACGATTATAACACCAGGAAAACCACATATTGCATATATGATGCCGAAAGAACAAGATGATAATATGGATTTGTTCGATATGCTGGGAGATAAAGTAAACGAATTAGAAGCCGAAGGTTTTTCAGTCGAGTATCGATTAGATGAAGACCCAATAATAATTTCAACAAATAAGTAATCAATTCAAATCTTAAAAAATAAATAGTATGCAAACCACACAAAAAAAATCAGTCGTGAAGAAAGTAGTAAAAGTAACGCCAACTAAAAAGGCGAAAGCATCATCGAAAGCGAAAACAAGTGTTAAGAAAGATGAAACTGACCCGTTAGCAAGCGCAGTAAAGAAAGTCTCTGCAAAAGATGTTCAAGAGGCTTACAACGAAGCGGTCGCAAATAAAAAGGTCGCAGTCAAATTACCTAAGCCAATTGTACTCGTAGAGCCAACTGAGCCGGTTGTAGAAATCGAGCCAACTGAGCCGGCAGAACCTGAATACACGTTAACACCTGTTCAAGCAAATGTATCACAACTTGATGCCGCTAGTCAAAAGGAAGTTAAGCAAATACTAGAAGATAATAAACTTGACTGGGACGTAAGAAAAGAAGACCTTATTGCAGTTAGCACATTTGCACCAAACGGTAGCGAGGGAATACATTTGCCAACACCTAATAGCGGTATATATAGAAACGATAACAATACTCATTTGGGTACAACCTCGAAGAAATATACGTGCTATCAGAACTCAGAACTTGTTGAGTGTATATACGAAGCCAGTAAAGCAGTAAATCTTGAGATTACAAATGGAGGTTGGTGTTACGAAGGCTCAAGAGTTTTTCTTGATTTGAAACTGGAAGATGTTTATGTTGGTAACTCTAAAATCAAACGTAGTATCACTTGCTTAAACGCTCACAACGGCAGAGGTAGTGTTCAGTTTGGAGCAACGTACACAATCATAAGCAAAACCGCAACCGGAACAAAGGCAAACAAGTTTACTAGAATCTTCGGTGATAACGGAAAATTCTATCACTATGCGAACGTTAGTAGTCGAGTAAAAAGCGCCATATCCGGTCTGTTTGAATCTTTAGCAAAAGAAAATGCAACAATCGAAACGATGTTAGCAATGACCAAAGTGAAGGTTGATGAGAAACTATTACACGAAATCGTTAAAAAGTGTTTTAGAGTTGACTTGAATAACACAACGGGTAACGTAGCGACAAGAACGCTCAATAATATTACCGCCGTATCGCAAGTAATGACCCAACAAATCAATAACGAGGAAGGTACGTTATGGGGGTTGTTTAACGGAATCTTAGCAACAACGGCCAACAGAACACCAAAGAATCAAAGCGAGGAAGATTACGTAAAAGCCGGACGTGGTAATCTTGTAAATATGAAAGCGTTTGATATTATATCTAACTACTTAAATAGCAGAAAATAATTGAACACGTATAACGAAAGGCGCACTTTAGCGAGTGTGCCTTTTTTTACGGAAAAAAAATCGTATGTCTAGCAACCAGGATAAAAAACAATGTCTATGAATCAATCACAACAAGAATATATAATCGCAATCAAAATGCTACTCGATGCAATACATCACTCAAGCAATACAGATATTTTGAGCGAGTCAACCTCTCATAAGTTTTCTGAATGTATAACACACGCGGAAGAAGTTTTAAACGACTCAACTGAGCAAGTAGAACACGAACTCGATTCCGAAAACTTAGTACACGAGGCAGAGGTTAAGCAAGAGTCTGGCAAAACGATTACAATACTTAAAGGCACTTCCGCTCTTACAGATACAGGTCAATCAAGTATGTTTGAAGATATGCCCTTTGAAAATGAAACAAGAATTGAAGAAGGACTAGACCACAAGGGAGAAATAACAACTCAAGAAACAAAGAGCAACGTAAATAGAAGCGATATGCCTTTTAAGGTTGCTGAGACTATTGAAGATATAGAGAAAGACCTAAAGCAGGACGTTGAAGACGGCTTACTAGACCAAAACACGGCTGAGAAAGTTGTTTCTCTCGTTGATAACGAAAGCAAGTATTACAGATTTGAAGATGGCGTTTTATACGTTTTGAAGCCTGACGAAATGAATGTCGAGGTTACATCAAAAACCTTCTTCGCCAACTTTCTTAGTCAAGAGTACAGCCAGAATTTAAGTGAGATTAACGTAGAGCAAATGAACATTGACTACAATAATCATGTTTTCAAGAGTTTGACCTGGACTAACAAGTATGGAGTCAGATTCAGTTTAGTTATACGAAAGTATGTAGAATTTTTAGAGCGATATGTCTTAAACTAAATAAACAATGATAAACGATATAATTTCTATTAAAATAATGTCCGAAATATTCAAAGAGGCAAACATAAAAGTAAAACCTGCAACTCAGATGATATATCAGAGTGTCTTGAATCATTGGTTTAGTAATCAGGCAGAAAACATATCAAATCTTGCTAAATTCACAATGTTCAAAGTTGACATTAGATACGATTCTTTAAAAAGTCACTATGATACACTTCAAAAAGCAGGTTTAGTTCATCTTTCAGAACACAAGGTTACGTTTTTAGACGCCTGGTCTAACCTTGTTCCAACTCATCGACTACACGAAGTAAAGCATAAGTTAATTTTAGCAGATGATTGTAAAGAGGAGATGTACAATAGCCACTCATTAAGAGACTTAATGGGTATGAGATATAAGATAAACAGGAAGCAGTCTCAGGAACTCTTAAATATGTTCTTTGCAGAGCAAGGAACTATACAGCAGAATTACAATAATATAGGAGCAGTAAAGAAACATTTTATATACTGGTCTCAAAACAATCTTGAGAAAGTTAAGTCTCAGACCAATGTCAAATCAGCCGCAAAAATATTAGGCAAAAACTAAAAACTATGGAGGACAACAAAGATAAAAGAAATTTTATGTGGGCTGAGTACACAAAAGACGTAATAAACAAAGGTCTTAGAGATGAAATATCCTTCGATTTATATTGTGGAAGAATACTAAACCCTTCCGCTTATTCTAGAAATCAGTTTAAATAATATTATGGCAGAAAGAAAAAATAAAAAGATTGTAGAACAGAGCATCATTCCGTCAGACAACTCAATAGAGCAAGTTGTTCTTGGCTCTTTGCTAGTTGATTCTCATTTAATTCATAGTTGGATACAAGACTTTCACGTTGAACTATTCTTCAACACGCAATGTCAAGCCGTTGCAGAATGTATATTAGAGTTATATCGTAAAAGTGAAGCGATAGATATTATGACGGTTGTTCAGATGTCAAAAACTCTTAAAAAAGAAGAGGTCATTACAGCATACTTTGTTGCAAGTCTAACGTCAAGAGTTGGCTCTACGGGAAACTTTGACGAACACTTTAGGATACTTCAACAATATGCTTTGAGAAGAAATCTTATAAGACAATGCGGAACGACTTTACAAACTGCATACGAAGACTCAGAGGACATATTTGATTTGTACGCAAACACGGTCAACGGAATTGATAACGCAATGAAGAAGGTTGTCAACTATCAGATTGAAAAGGTTAACTCTATACACAAAGATATTCTTGAGAAGGCAACTAAACTTAATCTATCCGGACATAAGTCAGGTGTCGAGTGTGGCTTAACTATGGTAGATAATCTGACCAATGGTTGGCAAGAGAGCGACCTTATCATACTGGCAGGAAGACCTAGTATGGGTAAAACAGCCGCCGCAATAACGATGGCGATGCATCCTGCAATTAAGCAGAACATACCAATAGGAGTGTTTTCTTTAGAAATGAGCAGTAGTCAACTAGTTTCACGGATGCAGAGTATGTTAAGTGAGGTCAATGTAGGTAAAATCGTAAAGAAACAACTAACGCTTGATGAGATTGAATTGATAAAGGACAAGGCGGACTATCTTGAATACGCGCCTATTTTTATTGACGATACGCCAAACTTATCCTTGATGGCTTTTAAAGGTAAATGTCGTAAGATGGTTAAGGAAAGCGGCGTCAAGTTAATCATTATAGATTATCTACAACTAATGAGGTCAGGTGTCAAGACACAAAGTAGAGAGCAAGAGATAGCCGAAATATCAAGAGGGTTAAAAGCCGTTGCAAAGGAGTTGTCTGTGCCTATTATGGCTCTTAGTCAATTAAGTAGAGCCGTTGAGAACAGAGGCGGTGATAGAAAACCTGTTTTAAGTGACTTGAGAGAATCAGGTCAAATAGAACAAGATGCTGATATGGTAATGTTTTGTTATAGACCTGAATACTATGACATTTCTGAATATGAGATTGACAATACTCAGTTTGAGACTAAAGGTCTATTTATGCTGTTAATTTCTAAACATCGTAACGGTGAACTAGGAGAAATACCATTGACATTCATTCACGAACAAACTAAATTAACTAACCACACATTTTCGTCAGGGACGTTTGACCATACTGATTATAATAGTACATTTGTACAACGAGATAATTTGAAGGCTGACGAATTTAAAGACGACACACCTTTTTAGATTTAATATGAAAGAAAGACCAAGAGAGTTTAATACACTTCTAAGTGACTCAAAATATCATGTTTCAGAACTGCTGTCCGTATTTATAATAAAGGTTGTTAGAATGTATTATGGGCTTGAGGAGAATTACGAGAAATCTCGTAGTCGCTCAACAGATTTTGTGAAAGGCAGACAAATGGCTATGTATTTGATACGAACATCTACAAAACTTAGTCTATCGTCAATAGGACAGATGTTTGGTAGAGACCACGCTACCGTTCTACATTCTATTAAAACAATTAAGAATTATCTTTTTTACGATAAGCAAGTCAAGATAGACGTTCGAGAGATTAGTCAGATAATAGAGTTTAAGTCATTAGCGATAAACGAAGACGTAGACTGGAAAAAAGATTACTATTATGTCGATATGAATAGTTTTACTTCGCTAAAGTTTGACAAAACAGACCAGTCAATTATAATGACTGGATTTTCAGACGATGAAATTGAAGATTTTAGTAAAATGTTTAAGCACTTAAAAAACACTAGAAAACATAATAATACCGGTATGTATATACTTGAAAGAATTTTAAAAAATAACACGAAAAATGGAAAGTAAAAAAGAAAAAAAGTCAAAAGAGAAGTTGCACAGCAATAATATTAGAAAAATACTAAATAATATTGGTATGTCTCAGCAAGAATTAGCCGATATATCATTAGCAGGAAACTCAGCGCACTTGTCTCGAATTATTAACGGTCAAAGACGATGTATCTCTTTGCCTATTGCTATTAAAATATCAAACGCTTTAGGGTTTCCAGTAGAAGACGTTTTTCTGTTGTATGCTCAAGAAGACCCTGAATTAAATAAATCAGTAATTAACCAATCAAAAACAGAACTATGAAAAAAGTTTGGCAAAGCATTTTATCATTTTTTGGCTACAATAAAAATGAAGCGATTAAGTCTAAAACTAAAAAAGGCGTTAAAGATGAAAACGTAACTCATTTTGATGCGCCACTTCACTGGGACAATCTTACAACACCGACCGTTATAAGCGCGGATGATATTTGTGATTTTGGAGAAAAGTATGCCGATGAAAAGTTATTCACTAGAAGCAAGCCTTGGAACAGAGAGAATTACACTCTGTATTCAGACGCAAAAAGACAAACTATTGAGGTGACCTTAAAAGAGGACTTTATGCTTACTCATCTTTCGTTCAATAGTCAAGAAACAGACGGAAAAGGCTGGATGACCTCAACAACTTTAGGTAGACTATATGGTAAAACTATAAAAAAACGCAACGATTACAACGCAGGACATTCTCGTAATTGCTTGTTACGTCTAGTTAAAATGAAATTAGTCGTTGTAAACAATAAAGGACAATTTCAGATAGCAAAATGATAGTTTCAATTATACTAGAGTTTCTACAATGGGCGACATTAGTTTATTTCGTTTGGCAGTACTCTGTCGTTAAAGGAAGAAAAAACAAAATACATAGAATAATCAATATAATTAAAGATGACAACAAAGGAAGAAACCGGGAACGGAGAAAATGCAAAGAATGTGACTGCAAAAGTAAATACAAAAACAAAGCAAAACGTAAAGGCAAAGAAAAAACAAACTCAGACAGAGATTATAACTAAGCCTAAAATAGAGTATCGAAAAGACACTTTTGCTGAGTATTTAGGCTCAGACGCTATTGCGGCGAGTGATTGCAAGAAATTTCTTGAGTCTCCTCGAAAGTTCTATTACGAGCGAAATAATCCTAAAGTAGACGACCCAGATAAGAGACACTTTGCAATAGGTTCAGCAACTCACGAACTAACTATGGAGCCGGAGTATTTCTACGAGAACTATGTTGTCTCTAAAAAGTTTGACAAAAGAACAAAGGCAGGAAAAGAGGAATTTGCTCAGTTTTACGAATTAAATAAAGACAAAGTAATTATCAATGAAGTAGAAATGGCTATGGTAAAAGAAATGTCTGCAAATGCCAAGCTAAACAGAACGTTTTTAGAGTTTTTAGAAGATTCTATTTGTGAAGTTTCAGCATATACAATAGACGAAAAAACAGGATTGCATATTCGTATGCGTCCAGATATGTTACCTCAAACAAAAAATGCAATAGTAGACATTAAGACTTGTCGTAGTGGTAGCCCAAAAGGCTTTAAAAAAGACTGCTATAATTACGGTTATTCTTTGTCAGCAGCCTATTATACAAACTTTTTGGGTAGAGAAAACTATGTATTTGCCGCTTTAGAAAATCAAGCGCCTTATCAAACATCTTTATATGCTCTTGACGATGAAATGATGGACTTTGGTCGCTATCAATATCGTATGGCATTAGACTTACTCAAATGGAGTTTTGATAACAACTATTGGTGTGATTACGTAGAGTTTGAGATACTAAAAGAGTGCTATCTTTTGGATGATTTATCAGACTTTTTTGACACGTTAGAAAAGTCAGAACTAATACAAATTTTATAGCACTTATCGAAAAATAAATTGTATATTTATACAATAATCTAATTCAATTTTAAAACAAATAGTATGTCTCAAGCAAATCAAATTGCGGCTAATCGGCCCACCTCAGACTTAGTTAATTTTAAAGATAATCTAAGCAAGTACACCGAAACAATAACAAGACTTTTAGGTCGTAAATACGGAATAACTCAAGACGAGTTTATGATTAAAGTCATAAACGCTGTAAAGAAAAACCCTGATTTACTAAAATGCACACCGGTGTCTTTGTTTGGAAGTATAATGTACTTTGCTGAGATTGGTCTCCCTTTTAACACTCCCGAAGGCTTTGGATATATATTGCCTTACAGAAATGGACAAAATACAGATGCTACTCCTATTATAGGATATCGAGGTTTAATAGAGATGGCTTATAGAAATCCAAAAATGAAATCTATACGTATTCAGTCTGTTTATGAGAACGACTCTTTTGAGTACGAGTACGGAACAGATGAGTATATAAAGCAAAAGCTTGCAAAAGACAAAAGAGGTGCTTTAACTCACGTTTACGCTATTGCAAAAATGGAGGGAATTGACCCTTTATTTGTAGTTATACACAAAGACGAACTTAACAAGATTCAACTTTTAAGTAAAAGTGGAACGAGCAAGTACTCTCCCTATAATAACGGAACAGATGTCTTTAATATAATGCAGTCAAAAGTGGCTATTAAACAACTATTCAAAACACTACCAAAAACTAACAATGAAAGTTTATTGATGGCTTTAGAAAACGACAATGCGTTTGACTATAAAAAAGGCGTTAAAATTGAAGCAAGTAAAGATGGTTTTGAAATCATAGAAAATGCTGAGACAGAACAGAATCCGTTAAAGCAAGTTACAATGCCGAAAATAGACATTAAAGAGAGTCAAGACCACGCTCAAATGCGAGAATCAGTAAAAAGCTAGATTATGGGTGTAATTAAATTAAAGAATGAAATAATCAATGACGCTTACACAGAGTATGTGTTTGACAATTTTGATATTCAAAATAAAGAGTCAACAAACGTAGAAATTCTTATGAATTTTGCAGAATGCCAAACGTTTGAATGGAATATTGGTGTTATTTATGGAGGTAGCGGAACAGGAAAGACGACACTATTAAAGCAATTTGGAGCAATTACAAAAAGCACGTTCGACGGAAAAAAAGCACTAATAAGCAACTTTGATTGGCTAGACCCAAAATCAGCAACATTTTTACTTACTGCAATGGGACTTGGTAGCGTTCCGACCTGGTTAAGACCATTTCATACTTTAAGCAATGGAGAGCAATACAGAGCCGAACTTGCTTACAAAGTGGCTAAAGCAAAAGAAGGAGATTGTGTTTTAATAGATGAGTACACGTCTGTTGTTGACCGAGACGTAGCAAAGTCAATGTCTAACGCATTACAGAAATATATAAGACGAGAAAACAAAAAAATAATACTTGCATCTTGCCATTTTGATATTATGGAGTGGCTCAACCCTGACTGGACATATTCACCTACAATAGGGCGGGTCGAGAGACACGCCTGTCTTCGGCGAACAAGACCAGATATCAACGTTCAGATATTCCGATGTAGATATGAAACTTGGAAACTATTCAAGCAACATCATTATTTAACCGAAGACTTAAACAAGTGCGCTGAAACATTTTTAGTAGAAATGAACGGTCAGTATATAGGCTTTTTTGGTATATTGCCTTTTCCGGGAGTTGGAGACCCTAAGACACGTAGATTGAGTCGTATGGTTATTTTGCCTGATTTTCAAGGTCTTGGAATTGGAACTCAAGTGTTTAACTATCTTTGTTCTTTATACAAAGCGGAAGGGCATCAAATGTACGTTCGTACGGTGTCACCTGGATTAGGAAAGTTTATGGAGAAAAACGAAAACTGGTTAGCAACGTCGTCAAACGGAAAAATTCCTGGAGCAGATACATCAGGAAGAAAGTTAATGTTAAGACCTGGATATAGCTACAAGTATATTGGTATCGCCTCAACAGACGACACTTCGATTATTAAAATGAACGCAGGTGCTTGGAAAGACGTAGCACAGAATCAAATCACTATGTTTTGATAGATTTTTTTGACGATAGTGTTTTAGTTGTATTTATGATTACTATATTATTATGGATTCTAGCGTTAATTTTAGTGCGTAATAAGAACGAATAATGAAAAAGCATACTAAGATATACTTAAAGCATTTTGACTACGTAGAACAAGACTTTATTGCGTGTGAGGTCTGCTCACGTAGAGCGGTAGACATACATCATATAGAAGCAAGAGGAATGGGAGGCAGTAAAACAAAAGATTACATTGAGAATCTTTCTGCTTTATGTAGAGAATGCCATATAAAAGCGGAAGCAGAGCCAGAATTTAATCTAAAAGTTAAAGAGATACATTTAAGACATCTAAAATGAAACTAATAAATAGATATTTTAAAAATTTGTTTGATACTCTTGTATATTTTGATTTTCAGCCTTTGCTATTCTTTTGGGTAACTAGCGATATACTTAACAATCAGGTTCTATGGACTACACACGCTTACTGGGTAGAGGTAGGACAGGGTAGTACTTATTTTTTATATTTGGCTTATTTAATTATAAGTCTATTTATGCTCGTGTTTATACACAACTATCGTAAGATGGTATACTTCATTGGCGCTTACTTAACGCTTTACCTATTCTCTACAATAAGATACTTGGTTTCTATTTATATAAACGATGATTTTACGTTCAAAGAGGATTTTAGAGCATTACTGATAACAATGTGGTATGCTAGTATGTGGACTTGGATATGGATAAAAATAAAAAACGAGAACTTTCATAAAAAGCTAAGAGATGAGCGATAATATAACTACAATTATAATAACAATAGTATCCGTGACATTTGGTGCGGGAGCCTGGAAGTTTTATGAGTTTCTTATTCGCAATAAAAGAGAGAAGCAAAAAGAAGACAAATCTGAACAAACGATTTTCAGAGATAGTTTAATAACAAGAGTAGATAAACTAGAGAGCGAGAAAGAAGAATGTAAATGCAGACTATTAGACATATCAACTGAACTAGCCTCATTAAAAACTAAGATAGAATTTATAGAAAGAGAAAACGACAGATTAAGATATAAATAATAACATACGATGAAAAAATTAGATAGTATAGAAGACTTGAAGTACGGAAAACTCAATTTAGAAGACATAGAGTTTATTGAAAAACCGAGACCAGCAATAGACGAAATATTATGGAACTTTCTGTCTGAATCTTACCCTGACAAAGAACAGAGTATGAGTGAGATAAAGGAAATTAAGCAATATCAATCTTTGTATTCAAAAAATAAATTCAAGTTAGACTTTTGTAAAGACGCAGACGAAGACCTGCATCACACTTTATCGAACTTACTTGAAACAATAGGACTTGAAGTTGACCGTTCGTTTTTTAAGATAGATGAGGTTTTAGGCTACATTGTAGTTAAGTTAAAACAACACTACAATAGACCTCGACCGTATCAATTCGCATACTACACAGAGCAAGATTTTAATCCGTTTGAAACGATAACAGGAAACTCACCGTCTTATCCGAGCGGACACGCTTTGCAAGCCTACTTTTTATGCTCTTTGTTAGCGAAAAAGCATCCTGAACACAAAACAAAACTAAACTTGTTTGCTGATATGATTGCTGAAAGCAGACTTGCTCTAGGTGTTCATTATCCTAGCGACAATGCGTTCGCTAAACAAATAAGTAATAAACTAATGAACTACGAAACAGAACTATGGCAGAGCGTAAAAAAAGAAATAGCAAACTAAAACAGAAATAAGATGAAAAATTTATTATACTTACTTGCTCTAATGTCATCAACTCTTACTGCACAATGTGATGTAGCTATAAATAGTTGGAATGCTATTACGGGTGACATTGTTATTGAAGCTATCAATAGTGAGAACTGCGGTTGTAATGAGTTTACAACAGAGGGTAATACGTGTGAAAATAGCGGAAGTTCTTATGTAAGCAACAACGCAACAATAGGACATATAGTTTTAGGTTTACACGTAGAGGGATTAGACAATAATTGGGGTTGTACTACTGCAAATAATCATCCTGGATGGACGTTTAAGGCTATTACATTATATGGGAATCAAGTATTAGAGAGTGGCGATACTTGGAGTGCTAATGTCTATGACTACGCAAATAACAATGATTGTTGGTCAGAGATGCTATCAAACGATACTTTGTGTACGGAGTTAGTTGTGTGGCAAATTAACTTGTCTCAAACGTCTACAACAGATAATGAAGGATGGGCTGTAAACCCTAACATATCGGCTCAAACACAAAATTACCCAGACGTAGACATATCTAATAACACAGCTATAAACTGCTCTCTACCCGTTAGTGATACAATCTTTGTGGACATTGAGGTTATAGAATATATTACAGATACAATTATAGAATATATTGATGTTGAGTGGGTAACAACTGACACACTTTACATTACAGATACGATAGAAGTTGTTGTAATAGAGTATGTCATAGAACACGATATTGTTACTGAGTTTTATACAACAATCGAATATCTTGATTGTGAAAGTGGACTTAGTTGTGATAGTATATTTAATCCGTGTGATGAAACATCAATCTATGCACCAAATATAGTTACCCCAAATAACGATGGGTGGAATGACACTTGGAAAATTCTATCAAAAGGAGAGTGTTGGGACTTTTGGGAAGTTCTTGTTTATAACAGATGGGGCGAACTTGTTTGGAGTAGTGAATCAGTAATAGACGAGTGGATAGCAAATGTTACTACCGGAACTTACGTATATACTATTAGAACATCTAAAAATAACTCTCTAGAGTTTTATAACTTTAACGGAGTCGTAAATGTTCTAAGATAAAACTAAAACAGAAATATGGCTGAGCGTAAAAGACAAAGTATAGGAACTCACTTCACTAACGAAGGTGCTAGTATTGAGATAGACGAAAGTTTGGTGTATAAGTTAGACACTAAGCGCAAGTACTATATGTTTGATGTATGTCCTGTTGCCGCACCTAGAATGACTCAAAGTGATAGATGGAAAACTAATCCAGAACACCCAGACATAAATAGAAGGCAAAGGCCCGTAGTAACGAAATACTGGGCGTACAAAAATATTCTTATAATTCAGAAAAACTTAATGAACTATGAAGTCAAAAGCGTACTCGATATATTGTTTTTGATTCCTATGCCAAAATCTTGGTCGATTAAGAAGAAAGAGCAAATGAACGGCTTGCCTTGTAAAGTTAGACCTGACACAGACAATCTAATGAAAGCAATAAAGGATACGTTCTGCAAAGAAGACTCTCATATATGGAGAGAAACAGGAGAAAAACGATGGGCCTACTCAGGCTCTGTAATAATATTTGAATGAGAAATAAAAATCTAAGTTACTATCTAAAAAATTATATTCCTTTGTACTATGAACTAGACAAGTGGGTTAAAAAGAAAGTGCAATCAAATATGAAAAAAAAGTATTTAAAGCGTGAAGAATCTAAACGTCATCAGGAAGTTTAAGTAACTGAGATATTGTGCTTGTTTCTTTATCGGCATCTTTTAGAGTCTTTTGTTTGCTTTTTTTACGATTATCTAATGCTTTTTTTATCTTTAAAACAGCTATTCCTGTAAAGCCTAAAGCAATAAAACTTATAATAGCCATTTTTGTTTTCTTTGATATCCTCATAATACGTCAATGTTTGCCTTTAAAAAAAGGACAATCAAGTTACGTTTGTACAGACATACAAGTATATAAAATCGTAGTGATTTCGATATATTTGATTTATATTTGTACCAGCCGTAATGAAATAAGTTTATGACAAAGATAGCTGGTAAAAAGACAAACGACGGAAAAAGAGGAGGTAATCTAAAAGGAAAGCCTCACGATGACATTCAAGGTCGTCCAGCCGGTGGTATAAAAGCAGTCGTTACAGACAACAATAATCAACCCGTAGAGTTAGAAGGAGGAGAAGTCATAATCAACAAAGCGGCCAGCAAAAAGCATTGGAAAGAATTATCTCGTATAAATCAGTCAGCAGGAAATGGTGTTGCAATTGGTCCACCAGTTGACCCACACGAATCTGACCCGGAAGAATATAAAAGCGGTGGTAAAATAGACTTTAATCCAAACAAAGTACCAAACAAGTGGATACTAAAGTACGCTGAAAACATAAAAGCAAATCATAAAGACGTTTGGGACCTTGGTGGGAACATATTTGGAAACGAAGCGTTTACTAATCTTAAAAGAGTTTCCGACAGAGGATATTGGCTCGATAGCGAGAAATGGATGATGATAAAATGGCGCTCTTATGTAGCACGTCATAAAAAAGACTTTCGTATTGCTGGTGTAATCGCAATGCTTAAATGGGTAGATAAAGTCGATAAAGGTTGGCCATATATGAAACAACTTATTGAAGCAGAAATCAAAAAAAGAAGCAATAAAAAGCAATTAGGCGGTAAAACATCGAAAAAAGATGAGATAGAGTGTTATAGTTGCTCTTGGTCTTGGGACAAAGCAGATGGTGGAGACGATATGTACGTATGTCATAACTGCGGAGAAGACAACGAACACAAATACAAAAAGGGTGGTAAAACTCATAAAGAGAAGTATAATACAAAATACAATCATCCAAAAGGAGAGTCTCACTCATTAAAAGACATATCGAAAGAAACCGGGGTAGGTATGAAAGGTATTCAGCAAATCTATAATAAGGGTGTTGGTGCTTTCAAAACCAATCCGTCAAGCGTTAGAGACAATGTTAAGTCTAAAGAGCAATGGGCTCAAGCAAGAGTTTATTCATCAGTAACAGGCGGAAAAGCGGCAAAAGTAGACGCAAAAGAACTTAAAATGGAAACAGGTGGAAACATAACCGTAAACGGAGACGAATATGAAGTTGGAAGTTTAGGTCGTTGGAACGGAAACAAAGTATTAGAAATTCAAATAAATAAGATAACCGGCTCAAGCGTTTTCTTTTGGGACAAAACCAACGGTAAAGAAATTCGTAAGAAAAAAGTTGACTTTAATAAACTCTACGTTCCAGACGGAAAAATGTTGCCAACAAGCGCACAGAAAAAAGCGTCTCCTAGAGCACCAAAAACAACAACAAGTGCACCTGTTAAAAAAGGACCAGGAAAGTCTTGGGATAGCATCTTAAAATACTATTCAGAGGAATACCGAGACGAAATATTGACTTGCGTAAGAAACGGAAGTAGAAATTCGGCTTTTGTTGATGGAGAAGACTACAAAATATCATTTACAAGACATACAACTAAAAGTTTTGGAGTTTTTTTTGACGATAACAAGGGTACTGAAACTGGATATCGTTTAAGCAATGCTCAGTTTTTAAAAAAGATTGAAAAATTTGTAGCAGACAATACTTGGGAAATGAGTTTTCGTGGAGGTAAAGTTTTACTTGAGGGAAACAGCGTAAAAGCGGCAGTAGGCCCATCTAATCAAGCAGACATAGATAGAGCAATTGCAAAGTTTAAAACTCTTAATACAAATACTTTTTATGAGTGTACAGAAGCCACATATAACGTGGCGGGTAATCAATCGTTCTTTGTAAGAAATGATTATATAATTAAAAACGACTCTGTAATTCAAAACAGAATTTTTAATCAAAACATAGACTTTAAAATATACACGAAAGACTCTGATACTTTAAGTGGCGAGGCTACAATAGAGTTCGCATCTTTTAAATATCAAATCAAAAGACTTGAGGACGGAAGAAATTTAGTAATAACGTTAGAAGACGAAACGCGAATTGTACTCAAGCCTATTGATGTTGCGGTAAGTCTAAACGTTGACGAAATAAAGTCAGTTACAGACAAACTGAGAAGGGCACTATTAAATAAAATATGGGAATCTAGTGAGGGCATGAATGGTGTTAGTATTAAAGCGAAAGACCAATTTACCGTTTCAGATATGCAAGTTGATATAAATGGTTTGTCTTTGACTCTTAAAGAAACTACTAACAATACTAAGTTTAATTTTGAAGTTAATTTTAGTGAGGCTAAAAATATTCTAAAAGACTTACAAGAGAAAGTTCCAAGGTTTTATATAAACGCAACTGAATTTTATGAAGCCAAAAAAGCACCTCGAAAAAAGTTTCCTGAGCCAAAACAAGAACCTTTTAATAAAGGCAATGACTATTTAATGTTTTTCAAAAAGTTTCTAGGAGATGATGCTAAAGAAATTAGCACAACAGAGGTCGCAACAAAAACTAATCTGAGGTATTTAGAGATAGCAAAATCACCTACAAAGAAAGCAGACACTTTACAACTTCGATTTAAGTCAAAAAGTGAATATTTAGAGTTTTTAAAGTTAGTTGATGAGTCTGAAATTCTTAACATAGTAAAAGACTTAAAACATAGCAAAAGAACAAAGGACTGGGGAGTAGAAATGAGAATAGACGAATTGAAAGACGAATACGGTAATTATATAGACGGATTGAAAGGCGACTTTCCTTCAATTATTATAAGTTAATTTACAATGAGCGAAAATTTAAAAGACATAGTAAACAAGTTAGGCAAAGCAAGAGATATGATTGCTATGTTAGAGTCTCCCTATGGAGATGTCTTTACAGAGCCTACACTAAAACAAAATGTTTCTAAGAATTATTTTGACTTAATGGGAGAGGTTGATAAAATGATTTTAAGCGTTCAAAGAGACCCTTCTAGTTTATCTTATGAAGCAAAAGAGATTGTTGATGAGATTAAAGAATGGAGAATGTTAAGCGATACTATTCCGGAAACGTCTTATAAAGAGAAAGGCATTACAAAAGATAAACTAAGAGATTTACAAGAAAGACTTTCAAACGTTATAGTTTACTCTCCAGAATCGTATTTTAATACTTATTTCTCATTAAACACTTTGGGTGCAAAACAGAATTTCACAAGTCAGTTCGGTAAAAGTTTTATCACTAATACACAGGCATTTGAAACTTGGTTTGGAGATAGCGTTTTAAAGAACGAAGAAAATAAACCGATACTATTTTTCCACGGAGCAAAAGCAAATGAATTTGTAAGATTTGACTTCAATGTATTTCCAGGAATGTATTTCGCAGAAAACATAAAGTACGCAGAGTATTTTGCAACTGAGCAAGGCACTATGTACGAGGTGTATCTAAGAGTATCAAATCCTATCGATTTAAGACTTTTTGGTGTAGATAAAATTGCATACGAGGAGTTTGTAGGCTATGTAGAGTTAAAGTACGGCTTTCAGCTAGAGGAGAACAAAATGCTAAAAGCGTTGTCAAACTCACAAGGAGGTGCTTGGGCCTGGCAGTATTTACGAATGTCGCCTAATTGGCTCAAACAAGTTAGAGACTCAAAAGTGTTTGATGGCTTTAGATTTCAGGAAAACAATCCAGACCACAAAATATCAGGTAAACAAGCACTAACAGACGCTGTAATGGTGTTTTATGCAGAACAAATTAAGTTAGCTAATCTTAATATTACATTTTCAAGTTCATCTAAAGACATACGCTTTGAGAAAGGCGGAGTTATGTATTCATTTGACGACCTCGCAAATGAGGAATTTGATATGGATTATGACCAATTAGGAGAAGGAGAGAAAGAGTGGGTTAGAGATGAAAGAGACATACGCTTAAATAAAGGAGGGTCAGTTGACGATTATTCTGATTACTCTTGCGCAAACCCAACTTGTCGTAAAGAATATTCCGGTGAATACAATAGCGGTTATTGTTGTGATACTTGCTACGAGCAGGATAATTATGCAGTAGGAGGAGAAGTAAAACCCGGGGCAGGAGTTAATGTCTTAGGTGAAAGAGCAACTATTATTGATGAGTACGGATTTGACTATCTTGTTCAGTTAGAAAACGGAAGAACTAAGGTTGCTAAAAAAGACGACATTAGTATCTTAGAAGACTATAAAAACGGAGGACAGATAACAGAGTGTTATATAGAGTATCTTAACAAAGACAAAGGATTTAAAAAAGATAAGAAGCGATTTGCAAATTATGACAAAGCGTTATCCTGGGGAAAGAAAAACTTAGGAAACTTTAACTCAGATATGATTCAATACACTTATAAAAAGGGCGGAGAAGTTAAAGGTAAAGTTTTAGACTGGATAAGAGAAAATCTAAACTATGCGTATGATGACGTTCAGTCACTAAGATTCACTATTTACAATGAAAACGCAAATTATAAGTCTGAAAAGAAAGCAATTCAAGAAGCATTAGATAGTTCTTATAATTCACAAAATGTAACGGTGTCTGACATTAAAAGATGGGCCGATAGAATCAACTCAGATGAGAGAGGCTGGATAAATATTGAAAAATTGAAAACAGCTATTTGGCCAACTGAAAACGAACTAACTCAAGTAACTAAATTTAATTGTGGAGGTTGCGTAAATGAAGGCTTTGTAAGAAAGTTAATTTCAACAGAATTGCTGACTAAATCTTTAAGAACTAATCTTGGCTCACTTGCAAAAGTAAAGACTAAAGACACCAATAAAGTCGAAGTAGAGTTTAATAGTCCAATAAACAATAAAAAAGTAAAGTCATTATTGAAAAGGCCAATTATGAGTTTTGAAGATAAATACGATACATCTTTACAACTTACAGACTTTAAAAAATATTCGTTTGTTATTAAGACAAACAAAGATGTTAAAATGAAACAAGAATGATTTTTGATAAAAACGACATAGCATACTTTGAAAAAACTGAAACAACAACCTCAGGTGATTTGTTTATTAAATACAGATTGTCTAAGTCAACTGGAGTCTTTTTTAATTGTGTAGAAAGTGCTGAAACTAAAGAGTTTTTATATTTCTCGGTTGGTACAATTACGTCAACTTTTGATACTGAAAACACTAAGACATTCACAGGAGATTCTCAAGCAGACTTTTTTGCCGCAGTTGACTACTTTGAAGGTCTAATAGCAAAGCGAAAGCCAAAGCAAGAGAAAAACCCACCATCGGTAGGTTACTTTATATACAGCAAGAATGGTCCGTCAATAGTAAAAGGAATTGCTGAGGAGCCAATAATGATTGATAAGGCAGATGTTCCAAAAGTGTTTACGCCACCACAGAAAAAACCATTTGGTAGACTTAATATGTTAGATATTACAGGTAACGCTCAGTATGATTTAATACGTGGAAAGTTTGCTTTAAAGTTTGATGAAGAAGAAACTCTAAAGTACAATGACGGTCAACCAGAAGGAGATTTTTTCGCATACAGAATGACTCCATACGAGACTAATGAGGAGCCAGACAAACAAGAGAAAACTCCTCAAGATGTAAACGATGAAGATTTGACTACTAAAGACATTGAAGACGAAGATGAGAAAGGAATGAAAGGTGATGAACCTGAAGACGACAAAGGCGACGACAAAGGCGATGATAAGGGCGATGATAAGGGCGACGACAAGGGAGACGACAAAGGAGACGATAAGGGCGA
>Ga0114994_10000661_pt1 | contig 23602 bp, 17 predicted proteins | sample ArcticOcean_MG_C_9_FD_87043 | JGI IMG/M metagenome (GOLD analysis project Ga0114994, IMG submission 87043) | Marine microbial communities from western Arctic Ocean - ArcticOcean_MG_CB2_152 | ecosystem: Environmental > Aquatic > Marine > Oceanic | place: Arctic Ocean: Canada Basin | collected...
GCGCGCCGCCGCCGCGACGGCGCGCCGCCGCCGCGACGGCCGCCGCCGCCGCGCCGCCGGCGCCAGGCGTTGGAGGTCCGCGACATCAAAGGGGCCGTCGTTCAGCACCTGCCACTTACTGTCTTCGAATTCCCGTCGCGAGATGCTCCCGCCCGCGTGCAAGTCGCGCAGCCGCTCGAGCCGGCTCACCAGGTCCCCCGGCGCGGGCCCGTCCGGCTCCTCGATGGGCACCCGGAGCTCCGTCGTCGAGTGGGCGTAGGCGCAGGCGACGCCGTACGGGCACGCGCCCGCCGCGTGGCGGCACATGCGCGTCTTGTAGTTCCTATCCTTGCCCCCGCGGCCGGGCGGCGCCGGCCCCGACCACCGCTGCGCCCGGGGCGGCCTCAGTTCCGAAGCTTCGTGCGCGAAGAAGCAGTGGCCCGGGCCGTAGGGGCACAAATGGCCGTACCTACACACGCGCGTCTTGTACGGGCGCTGCGGCTGGAGGGGCTCTTTGGCTTCCTCCGATCCCGGGCGGGTCGGGGCGAGTACTAGTGCCGCGAAGTCTTCTTCGGGCGGTGGCGGCGCGCCGTCAAAAGGCGGATCCGTGGGCGGCATTGAATCCTCGCCGTCTTTATACGCCGGCGGGGCCGTGAGCGGCAGCAACACTTCGTCGTCGTCCGCCGGCGGCGGGCCCGTGAGTGGCGTGTCAGGCCGCGGGGCGTCGGCGTCGGTCGGCCGGGCGGTCTGCTGCGCCCGTCGCGGCGCGTCGCTGGCGTGGGGAGAGACGGGGGTCCCCATGGAGTCCGTTCCCGGTTTGCAAGTTTAGATTCGACGATCTCGGCGCGCCGGTGAGCAAAACGCGCGAATGCAGCTAAATCGCCTCCAAGGGTGCCGCGCGGTCCTGCGGGCGGGCAGCACCGGCAACCAGGGCCGCGCACGCCATCAATCAAGGGTCCCACGAGGGCCAGCGTGCGGCAGCGCACGCACCCATGTCCTACGGATTGCGGGCTTGCAGTCAGCAAGTGTCTGTCCAAAGCTCAATTGTTGATGTTAAAATCCTAGTTTTTACCCGGTTGAACATATTCCCATCCGGCTCGAATGGAGCTCTCCGGGACGGCCTTTATCTGTCGGAGAGTGGTATAAGCAGTCATGGGGTGTTTTGGGTGCTGGAAGCTCCAACTTTAAAAACACAGCTCAGCACTGGTTGGTCAGCTGGTTGGTCGAGGTCGAGGTCGACGACGCACGCCTAATACCCCTAAATAAGCCAACATACCCGCTCGCATGGGACCCTAGAGAAAAAAATCGCGGGCCCCGGCGCTTGACTTCAGGCCTGTTCTGCTCGAGCGCCAGGAAGTCCGTCGAGGCGACGATGACGACAAGCGCTACGACGCGTACCGCCGCGCGAAGTACCTGCTGAACCTGCCCGGCGCGTACAGCGGCTCGTACTCCAAGAACGCGAACCACCTCGATGTGGCGCAGGCACGCCTCGGCGGGCGCGCTGCCCCAGCAGTCGTCCAGCGAAGCGCCGCGACTCAAAAGCAGCGACACATACGCGAGACCATTCACGGTATGGCCTTCAATTTCGTATCGAAACCAATCGAGGCTCGTACTGAGGGGTGTTTCACCGAGAATCATTTCTGGGCCTGCAGTGTTAGCGACGCTGGCACGAGTCGTGCGCGCGTCAATGTTGGCGCCGACATCGAGAAGGCAGCGAACTGCGGACAAACCGAACTCGGTTGATTCGTCCGCGTTACAAGCATGAAATAACGGGCTAGCTCCGCTGTCGTTGCAAATATCTACGTTCGCGCCTTTCGCTAATAGGAATTTTACGATGCGGAGCCTATCGTCCACGTCTTCCAACTCCCATCCGCCACCCGCTTGTATATTTAAGCTTAGCGCCGTGTTTCCTTCCTCATCTACCTCGTTAACGTCACCAGGCTGCTCCCGCTCAAGCCAATGTCTAATGTGGCTATCGCTGGCGTCGTCCCCGACCCGAGCGCTGTAGGCGATAACCATGGCAAGAACCATCGGGCTGGCGCCTCAGTGGTCATGGCGCGACGTGTTTTAGGAGAGAGTAATGATATCACGCTCAGGATGAGGTTGATTTACGCGCGAGCGCTTTACAGGGACGACAGCGCCACGATCGACGATCTCCGCGAGGCCGTAGCGACGCTCGAGGACATGGAACCGATCGTGCGGCGCGTTTTCGGTACTTCGCACCCGACTGTAAAAACGATTGAGGGCCGCCTGCTAAAGGCGCGAGCAGTGCTCCGCGCCCGCGAAGAAACGCCGTCGCCGGCTGCCTAAAAACTAGTGTGCACTGTCAAGTTAAGCAAAGGGTCAGATGGATTTCCATCGCCAAGGGGGTGGCCTACTGCGCGGCCGCCGTGCCGGGCGTGAACGTGGGCGCATGAGCGCCTAGGTCGCAGAGCTCCACGGCGTCAATGGTAGGGTTTGCTAAATTCGTATCATCTTCCGCCGCTGCGGGCATGCGCGGCCCCTCCCGCGTGATGGTGGCCTTCTGGCCGGAACCGCACGCGACGCCGGGCGTGGCCCGCAACAATTCGAGCATCTTCTCGTACCCGTACTCCGACGGTTGGAGCTTCTTTCCGACGAGGTCCGAGTAGCGCTTCGGGAGGTGCGCGGCTAGGACTTCGCCGCCGGCCTCGTCGATGCAGCGCAGGATATCCGCCGAGAACTCCGCTAATTCCTCCGCGGCGGCCGGGTCCCGGTCCAGCGTCGGGGCCCGCTGCCCCTGCTTACCGCGCGGCTCCCGCTCCACCTGTGGCGGCGGCGCGACGTCCGGTCCTTCTCTGGCCACAAAACCTCTGGGTCCCGTCTCCACGTGTAGACCGTCCAAAGCCTGTAACAGCTGCGAGACCTTGTCGTACGAATAGTCTGATGCACAAAGCTTCGTCCCATAGGTGCGCTGATACACTTTAGGCAGGTTCGCCAGGAGGATGGACCCCTCCTCATCACACAACTTCTCGATATCAATGGTGAGCGACGCCAGCGCCTCCGCCGGCGCCGCCTCCCGTCCCACCTTGGAACCGTCGGCGCGGCGCGGTTTCGCCGAGGCGGGCGGTTCCGGGCGGCGCGCGCGGGCGGCCCCGCTCGTCGTGCGCGTCTGGTCTCTGCGCGTGGCCTGGCCGCCATCGTGGGGAGCAGGAGCCACCGCCGCGCCCGCGCGCGTCACGACGCCGCGGCTGCCCGCGCCCACCGCCACGCCGTCGCACGCCCGCAAGAACTCGCTGAGTCTCTCAAAGCCCAGCGCCTTGTAGTCCAACGTGCACGTGTACTTGTTCCGGTACTGCCTTCCGACGTTCGCCGCCAATAAATCGCCGTCCTCCTCGTCAACCAACGTGAGAATGCGTTTAGCCAGGCTCTTTAGAGTGATTGTGCCCTCGTTTTGAGATTGAGGAAGGATCGAGGGCCGGGGGACATTAACCGCGTCGTTCACGGGGCAGAGGTCGCGCGCTTGTGCTTTGCCGTCCTGGTAGGCTAAAGTGAACGCGACCTCGGCGCCCCGTTCTAAGTCGCCACCTAACCAGTCCTCGTGCGTGAAGTAGGCCTGGTTGTTCTTGTCGTGTTCCTGACTTCTTTCTCTCGCTGGACCCACGAAGCCGAAGAACTGCGTCTTCTTGGAGCGCTTGAGGTAGTCGACCACGCCCGCCAGGCGCGCGCCGACCATGGACTCGTCGAGGATGGGGATGGACTCGGACATGGTCGCTTTGGTGCTGCGCTGCTTGTGCGGTCCTGCAGCTGCCGCGGCGCGCGATACGTGCTGGCTGCCTTGAGAGAAGCTCTCCCGCGTTCGTGGTGTGCGCGCTGCGCTTCGCAAGCTGGCTGGTGCAGCTTCTCCGCTGGTCGTTGGACGACAGATGCCGTACTCGTACGTGCCGGAACGAGCTGTGGGCCGCAGTGTGGCTGAGCTAGCGGGATCTAGCGGACGGCGCGCAACCCGCACATTAGAAAACCCGCGCAAAAAACCCCGTGCATTGTCACCAAATCACCAAAATCGATCGCCGCTAAGTCACGCTCAGCGCTAGCTCTAGCGCTTAACACTTGCAACACTGGCTAAAGAAACTCCCAACACCCCGGTGGGAAGCATGCTGCCGAGCATGCCCCCGAACCCGCTGGAGAACCGGAACATCGGCTTCTTGGGCGTGGGCGCCATGGCATCCGCCATGATCAAAGGCTTATTACTAAGCGGTATTTCCCCGGGGCGCATTTCTGCAGCGGACCCGTGGGAGCCGGCGCGGGCCAAGTGGAAGAAAGAAGGTCTCAACGTCACGGGCAACGTCGAGTGCGCTTTGGTCAGTGAGATCATCGTCGTGGCGGTCAAGCCCGACATGGTGGCTGCTGTGCTAGCGCCCTTGGACATGCGCGGCAAATTGGTCATTTCCATCGCCGCCGGTGTCCCTTTGATGGCTATTGAAATCGCCGCGGGCTCTGGCGCGCGCTGCGTCCGCACCATGCCGAACACGCCTTGTCTAGTAGGTGAGGCCGCTGTTGGCGTCGCTCGGGGCTCCATCGCGACGGACGCCGACGTCACGGCGGCCATCGCTCTATTTAGAGGCGTCGTTGTGGAGGTGCCCGAGAAATTACTTAATGCAGTGACCGCTCTGAGCGGTTCGGGCCCGGCCTACGTGTTCCTGATGATCGAGGCCTTGGCTGATGGTGGGGTGAAGGCCGGCTTACCTCGCGCGACGGCCCTGAAATTAGCCGCGCAGACCGTGAAAGGGAGTGCCGCTCTCCAACTCGCCACCGGTACGCACCCCGGCCAGCTCAAGGACCAGGTCTGCTCGCCGGGCGGCACGACCATCGCCGGCGTCGCGGCGCTGGAGGAGCACGGCTTCCGGGCCGCGGCCATCGCCGCCGTGACCGCGGCGAAGGCCCGGGCCGACGAGATGAGCTCCTCCGCGACGAAGTAACCTCGCCCCGCTCGGCCCCCTTCTCGATCTTGACGACACGGTCTGTACTAATAATAATAATAACCGAAGCGAGTTACTACTGGGAGTCCTCGGCCCGCCCGGCCAACGACAAGTTCTGGCGCGCGCGCGCCACGCGCAAAGGCCCCTTCGTGGTCATGTCGTTCACTAAAGTCAAAGCAACGGTGCCCGCCGTGACGTACAGCGCCTTCCCCGGGCAGAGGTCGTAGCGGTGCTTCCTTTGCGGTTCGATGCCGTCCGGGCCGGGGGCGCTCTGCGTGTGCCCGATGCCCTCCACGCATATCAAGATGGACGGCACTTCACAGGGCGCGATGTCGTAGGACGCGCCCGTCTCCACCGTCGTTATCAACACTTCGAACTCCGGGACCGGCGGCGTGTAACATAATGTGCGAGTCCCGGGCCCCTGGTGCACGAGTCTCCCAAATTCAATATCGGGACCCCCCATGGAGTACGTGAGCATGTCCACCAAGTTATCTACATCCTTCAGCTTCGGCGTCAGGCCCGCGCGCACCACGTTATCGCTACAGGCCATGCACTCTAAAATTTCACCAGCGACATAAGCGTGGGGCTCGTTGGCCGCCATGAAGAAGGACTCGCCCGGCGCGATCAATAAGTAGTTCAAGAAGAGAGGTGCCATGGCGCCCACGTCGCCGGGGAACTGCTCCTCCAGGCGTAAGATAGCTCGCGCGGCTTTCCTTTCCCAGGCGGACTCGGGCACGTCGTCGTCTTTCGTGGCAGAACCCGGAGATAAGACGGACGACGCGGGGTTGATATGTTGCGCACCGGAAGGTCGGAACTGCGCCTTCTGCTCCCGTCGCAAGCGCTGCACCAATAATTTCAACTGCTTGGCCGACTCCTCGACCTCGCAGGCCATGAAGGATTCAAACACCTTGTGCAAGGCGAGCTTCTGCGCCTTCACGTCGCGAGGCCCCGCCGTGAACACGGCCAACTGACTTTCCGTGGAAATACAAGCGGCGAACTCGGGATGTTTCCTCAAATGAACGGCGATCTCCGAGAGCCTTCGAAAGCCGCACATGGCCTCGAAGGGCGTTAAAGCGATCGCCATCTCAGGCTTGTGGTTCGCGTCCTTGTATTGCTCGGGGTTCGAGGCGTGCAGGCGCACGGCGCGCATTTTGTCCGGGTGTGCTTGGATGGACAGGGCCTTGCCGGCACTCAGGACTTTTAGTAAGAAAGGTAGCTGAGCACCTTTGACAACCTTCGAGAGCTCCGTGCCGTCGTCTAACAGTGAAGGCCCGGAAGGGTGGGTGCCGAGCCAGATCTCGGCGTACGGCGCGGATTGGTCAATGGACTTCAAAGCACCGGTCTCCAACCCATACCGCGCCACGCGCGAGTCGCCCCCGCGAATGCCCCATGCGTACTGCTTCACGGCCGGCTGCAGGCGGTAGACGCGGCCCTGCCTGGCCTTCGGTTCTTGGATGCCACTGAAGTCGTCATAGTTCTTCTGGGGCGCGAGGGGGCTGTGGAGCGTGTCGTCGTCGTCGTCGATGAGTTCTTTTTCGCCGCTGCTGAAGAAGGCCATCGCGGATCGCGGCGGCTGGCGTCTAGCGGGGCGGCTGGCCTCTGCTTGTGGTAGTGCTATGCTGGACGCGCACGGCGTCGGGCGTCGGTTGGCCGGTTTGCTTCGACGGCCGCGGTTTCAAGCTATCGCTGCTCGGGATTCTGTGGCTCGTCTCTGCAGGCTGCCAGGAGACTGGAGAACAGCTTCTTCGTAGCGAGACGAGCTGAATGCAGGTGGTGTAAGGCTTTTTTTTTGTGGTCGGCCAAAAAATTGAAAAGAAACCCGCACGTAAAAAACCCGCACGCCCAATACACTCCTCGTTGCATCCCTTCGACCTCTGCGCGCGTTCCTCCCGACCGGTAGGACGCTTCGGACACCATTTGCAGTGCCCTGGCTTTTGTGAGGCGCCATCTCACCGACGGGAACCTCGCCGCTTGCTACGCCCAGGACGCTCATTCACTGGGCTGGCCGAGCGAACATTACATTTGAGAAGCCACGGTGGCGGAGGTCCAGCCGCCGCCCCCGCCCCTCTCCTGCGTGAGCAGCTCTCCGAGTCCAAAGGAGGCTCAAGAGAACTCAAAAGCGGCGGCGCCGCCGGCCGCGCCCGCTTCCCTGATGACGGACGCCAACGTTTTTGACGCGCCCGCCGCACCTGGAGCCGCGCCGCCGCTGAAACCGGCCGCCGCGAGCGCCGAGGCCGCGGCGCCCGGCGCCAACGCCACCACGCCGCCGCCCAAACCGGCACCGGCCGCGAGCGCAGAACCCGCCACCACGCCGCCGAAGCCAACACCACAAACAACCGAGGCCCCCGCCGGCACGAACAAGAAGCAAATCAAGCCCGCCCTGAACGGCAAGAAGCGGCCTCAACCGGTCGTCGCGCCCGTCGTCGCCGACGTTTCTAGGGCGGTCCTCCGGGGCGCCCTCAAAAAGGGCGCCTTCGAGGGGCGGTGGGGCTTCGGGAAGGCGGCCACGGAGACCAGTGCGTTCCGCTACGACGCAAGGCAACTGCCGCAGATGGACAATCGGCACGAGGCGTCCGGTACTTATGATGGAGGGTTCGACCTCGGGTTGAACGAGCACAAGCAGAACATCGCCGAAGTTCTTAGGATCGAAGTCGACGAGGTCAAGGACGGCCGTCGACAAGTCCGGTGCGAGGGCGACAACAAGTTCGGGCACTTCGAGATGGGCGGGAGCTGTTTGGAGGACGGGTCTGATTGCGTTCTTATAAGGACGTACGCCGTGAAACCTATTCAAAGACCTCGGAGGCGCGTGGCCCCCGCGCCGAAAAGAGAGCTTTCGCAACGAGCTAGACAGCCCGCTCGCAAAAAGCTGAAGGGCAAGTACGGCGGCAAGGAGCCGCGCTTCGACCCCGACGAGACGGAGAAAGTGAGAAGTGCGCGGACGCCCTCCACCCGCAAGCAGCAGGGGGGGCGCGTCCAAGACGTCGGGAGACCCCTGGCCGAGGTCTTTGAAGCCGTGGCGGCCGCGCAGCAGAATAAGCGCATCGGTGTCTTACATGCACCATCTCGAACAATCGAGGAGGCCGCGTCCGACATAAAAAAGTTGCTGGAGCCGTTGAGTGTACCTCCCCACACGCGGGAGCGCTTGAAGTCGCCGCAGCAGGGTCAACGGAGGCCGCCCACGGGCAAATTAAGGCCCTTTGGGTGCTTCGACGGCGACACGGCAGCAACCACTCTTCTCAGCGAGATCGACTACGAGCGGTGCTTGCGCGACTTCCAGGACGCGTTCGAGCGGGGCCACCTCGCGGACTTCTGGCTGGCCGTCGAGGCGCGGCTTACGCAAGCGCTGGAGCAGGCCGAGGCCGAAGGCGCGCGGCCGCAGATTGTTCGTCTAGATTGTGGGAACGAGCGGGGCGCGACCGCGATAACGCCGCCGCCGCCGGGGCGGTTAAGGCGCGCGCTGCAGAAGCCGGATAATGCTCCTGAAGTTAGAGGCGACTTGGAGCCCACGAACCCGGGCGCCTACCACGTGAACACCGTGGCGTCCGGGTTCGGGGTCGCGACGTTCCAGGGCATCGATGGGTTGGCCCAGGGGGGCAAGGCTCTGGCGTGCGACTCGCACACGCGGTGCGTCGCGCTGGATACGCGCGTCCGCGTCGGGTCGGAGCTGGACGCTTATTGCGACCGACTGGCGGCGACCGCTATGGTAGAAACGGTGTGCCCGTCGTCGAACGGCTGGCGCTTCGGGCCCCAGGGCCAAACTTTAGCTGGAGACGAGGATCGGCGGCATTACTTGATTGCGGGCTGGCCCGGCGGGTTGACGCCGACGCACTGCGACTTCGGGGTGCAGGCCGTGTTTTATCATACGTTAGCGGGGAAGAACCGGGTCCTGGGCGTGCCGCGGCCCGTCGCGGCGTTGTTGCACGCGTCGCGCGAAGCCCTGGTGGCCGTCAACTTAGGCGGCGAGTCCGACGCGCGGCTCCTGCAGTTCGAGGCCGACGCTTTATTGGGGTGTTTGAACCGGGGTCTCTTGCAGTACGACGAGTTCGGTCCGGGCGAGACGATGCTCATTTTACCGCGGGGGGGCCACGCGGTCTTAACGGGGAGCCCGTACAAGGTCGTGCTGGCGGGCGAGTGGCACCTATCGCCGGACGGGATTCGAGCCGCGGCCATCCCGCGGACCTCCGCGCAGCGGCGATTGCGGACGCGGCGCGACGCGACGCGGGCGCGCGACGCCGCCGCGGTTAGAAGAAGGAGCGTCGAATCAACGCGGTCCGAGGAGGACGAGTCCCAGGACGAGGGTTCGGGAAGCCGCCGTTTATCAATGGAGCGGGTCGCCCCGGCGCCGGCGCCGATCCACACCGAGGCCGGAAGGATCGCGGTCTACGTCGAGGACGCCAAGCACTCGGCGCTCGAGACGGGGCGCGCGGACGTGGACGGGGAAAGAGGGCCCGGCTTTGCTGCCGTGGCCGCGGCGGCGGCGCGCCAGGCGAACCCCCGGTCCAAGACGGTGCTGCATCTGCGGCCCTCCTGGAACGCCAAACGGTGGGCCGCGTGCGACGCCTGGGATAGGATTGCGATAGAAGCGGACGTCGAGGCGGCCCGTTCCTTAGGTGTGGCGGAGGTCGTCGCGTGTCCCGTCACGAGCAAGGGATTGCTCGACGGCGCCTGGTGCGGGAAGCTCGTCGACGCGGCGAAGCCGTCGTGTTCTCTAGTGCTGGGCCTGAAGCTGGACGAGGCCTCCTTGGCCCACGCTCAAAGTGTGGGCGCGTCCGGCGTCGTCGTTGCCTCGAAGGACGAGTCCCTGGCGCAGCTGTGCCGCTCTATGTCGTGGAGCTTCGCGGTGGTCCGCGGGCCCTAAATACTACTATGTGTCTCCCCGGGGATGATTAATATTCCATGCCCCATGAACGACTTAAAAAATATATGATTGCGCGGCTCAGATCGCCCACGGCGTCCCCTTCAACACCGCCCGCACCTCGTCAATGTTTGAAATACTGTCCTCGATCTTCTTGGAGGACGTCTTGACGAAGCTCGAGTGCACGGTCACCGGAGTCAACCCGAGGAAGCGGAACGCCGCGTCCAGGCTCCCCTGCGTGTCTCGGACCAATGCGTCGTAGTCCACGACGTGGTACTGCAAGGCCGGGAAGGCCTCCCGCGCCCACGCGAAGACCACGTCCCAGTCGTGCGTGAACGTCTTCAAAACGGTAAGGAGCTTGTCCACCTGGAGTGTCACCTTCAAAAGCGGATCGGCGCTCATATCAGGTTATTGGTAAATTTTATCGTGGATGGTGTTGCTCCCTGACTGGAAGTTTCTTGCAATACAGGTCGTCCACCGGCGGCGGGTCAGAGTGGGCGACGCCGTGTCGTCGTTGGCTGGGTCTCGGGCCACCTGCGCGCTCACAATTTACGGCCAGTCGACCAGCGCCGCCTAGTTGAGCTGCGTTTTTCACAAAATTTCGAGGTACGGGTTTCGTGTACGGGTTTTATCCAATCGGCGGAGATTTTAGAATACCACGCACAGCATTGCACATACACCTCAGCCCTGCGAAATAAAGCTGCCACTGCCACCTATCACAATGCTGCGCCGTACCCTCGCCCTAGCCGGCCCGCTCAAGCTGCGGCGCTGCGCCAGCGCGGCCTCCATCGCGCACGCCAAGCAGTGCCTGCGGACGGCGGACGCGGTCTGCTTCGATTTCGACAGCACGCTCATCGGGGAGGAGGGCATCGACGTCCTCGCGGAGCACTGCGGCGCCGGCGCCGAGGTCGCGGCCTGGACGAAGAAGGCCATGGACGGCGGCGTCAAGTTCGAGGACGCCATCGCCGCCCGTTTAGATCTCATCAAGCCGAGCGTTAGCGATGTCGAGGAGTGTCTGAGCAGGCATCCTCCTAACTTAACGCCCGGCGCGCAAGCGCTCTGCGCCGCATTGACGGCGCGCGGCACCGCTGTCTATGTCGTGTCCGGCGGCTTCCGGGCCATGATCGAAGCCACGGCTCTGGAGGCCTTCGGCGTGCCCAAGGAGCGCGTCTTCGCGAACACCATCGAGTGGGACGCCGACGGGGCCTACACGGGCTTTGACGCCTCGGAGCCGACGTCGCGAGACGGCGGCAAGCCCTCCGTAATCGCCCAGCTCAAAGCGGACGGCGCGCAGACCGTGGTCATGGTCGGCGACGGCGCGACGGACGCGCAGGCCAAGCCGCCGGCTGACGCCTTCATCGGGTTCGGCGGCGTCGTGGCTCGGGGCGCGGTCGTCGAGGCGGCGGACTGGTTCGTCGAGGACTTCCAGGACGTCGTCGCGGCGCTGGCCGAGGTCGAGGATGCGGCTGAGGCCGAGATGGCCGAGGCCGACGCTCAAAACGGCTCGGTCAAGTTTTTTGGCAACAAGGGCTTTGGGTTCATCGCGCCTGCCGACGGCAGCGAGGAGCTCTTCGTGCACTTCTCGGCCATCAACAAGGAGGGCTTCAAGTCCCTGAACGAGGGCGAGACGGTCACGTACGACCGGCGCTTCAACGTGGACAAGGGCAAGTGGTTCGCGGCGAACGTGAGCGGCGCGGGCGACGGCGTCCAGCGCGACGAGCGGTGGTGAACACCCGCTGCGCATATCCCCCCCATAAGTCTATTTCTGTCGTACCTGAACTCGCACGCGCCCGCCCCGTTACGCAATAAAACTCACAATAATACATGATTGCCAGATCGCGCCACCAGCACGCCATCGACTAGTTCCCGCACTCGTACAGGGCCGCTTGGATGTGCCGCACCATGGCCGGCTTCTTCAGGTAGTGGAAGGACACGCTCCCCGCCGAGCAGCACTCGGCTCCAGGTAAAGGCGGCCATTCCGCCGTGTAGTCGTAGAACCAGTCGCGCGGCTGCCCCTTCTGGGGCGGCTTGATCGTGAGATGGTGCCCCGGCGCGAAGGGGTGGAAGCGCTCCTTGCCTTGCGCATCGCGCGTGTCCTCCGCCACCACACCAATGAGTGACAAGCATTTCGCTATTTGTACGTCCTCCGTCGGCGTCTGTAATTGTGGAGCGCAGGCGCGGTCGTTCTTATGTTTGACAAAGGCTCGCAACGCGCCGCGGCTCAGAGCGTAGCCGGCTCCTCCACTGTTGAACAGATTGCGGCCGTAGTCGCGGAACCGCCTCCCTAACATCTGGGGCACGTCACCCTCCTGCCGCGTTTTTAGGAAGTCCCGCAAGTTCTGAGGTAATACATAAAGATCTTCCCCACCGGCGAAGAAGAAGTCGTAGTCGTCCGCGTAGTGCTCATTTACAAACGTCCAGATGGACCGCAGCTTCTGCCACATGTTCGTGTAGGCCTCGGGCCCCTGGTGCTCGATCTTGACCGCGTTCAACGAGGGGTCCGACTCGGTAGAAAAGGCCACAAACCCGTCGCAGCCGGGCGCCCACGTCTCGACCGCCGCCCGGACGTGTGTCGCGTGCGACTCGCTCGTCGTGTACATGAGGCACAGGACTCGGGGCCCGCTCCGCTCTACGAACGGTTGGGCTTTTATCGGCGCCTCTTCCAGCAGCCGCTTGTTCGTGTCTTGTCCGTTCGCCCCTTGGACCGTGAAGTCCTCGCAGAGCTCCTTCGGTAAGGGAGGCGGGCGCGCCGCGAGCCACCGCCTTCGAACAGCGCCCGCGTCGGGCACGTACCCCGCGGGCGCGTCTTCCGAGGACCGCGGCCCCTCCCGGCAGAAATGCAAACATTTCGCTTTTTTTCTCTCATCAAAACACTGGCGCCAGTCGCAGCCCGGCTCCGCCTTCACCGTCACGGGCGGCGTCCACGTCGCGGTGACGCTGCCGTGCAGCACGTCGTTCGCCTTGACGAAGGGCCCCGCCATGTCCTCGATGACCGGCGCCCGGCCGGGGCTGATCCAGCGGTCGCGCGTCAGCTGCGTGGGCGCGGGCGGCGGCGGCGGCGGCGTCTCGTGAAACGACTCGAGGACGCGCTGGGCCGCCTCGGCACCGAGTCTAGCTTCCCGCCCGACCTCCTCCTCCACGCGCCGCCAGTCCCGCCGCACCTCGCCCTCGACGGCCGACCACTCGCGCCGCGCCTCGCCCTCCACGGCGGTCCACTCGCGCCGCTCGAACGCCAGGGCCCGCTCGGCGTCGCGCTCGAGCTCTTCCGCCGTGAGGTGGTGGTTCGCCGCGAAGCGCGTGCCGAGGAGCAGCCAGGCGCCGAGCAAGGCCAAGAGGATGGCCTTGATTGCATTCATTGGTGGCTTGGAGGGCTGCCGTCGGGAGTGACTGCCGTCGGTCTCGCTGCAGCAATTACAACCGTGGTTTGACCGTGTTGCAGCGTGCCAGCGAGCGAGGTGGCCCGACCAATATTTTAAAGTTGAAAAACCCGTCTCGGGTCGCGAAGGAAGGAAGGCGATAGGTGCCTCCCCCCCGGGCCCCCGCCCACTAGTCCTAGCACCGTACCAACAAATTCACTAGGGAGATAAGTATACAATAGTTAGCGGGGAAGATAACCTACTCGTCGTCGTCCTCGTCGTCGTCATCATCATCATCATCATCATCGTCGTCGTCGACGTTCATGCCCAGGGCGTTCTTCTTCGTGTAGCCCAGGATGGCGCTGGCCTCCTTGACGCCCTCGGCCCAGTTCTCCTCGATGTACGCCTCCACGTCGATGCCGGCGGCCGTCGAATACTTTTTGGCCTCCCAGCGGCCACTTAACCACTCCCGGGCCTTCGCGGAGATGGCGTTCTCGCGCGTCTCGGCCGCCTGCTTCCTGCTCTCGGCGAAGAGCTGCTCGTACTCCTTAGCCCGGTCGATGGCCTCGGCCTCTTTTTCCGCCTTCGTTTTCTCCACAATGGTCTCCTCCGGGGGCTTCTGGGCCTCCTCGAAGGCCGCCATGTCGCCCTGGATGAGCTTGCCCAGTTCGGCCCTACGGGAGTAGCCCTGCTCCCTTAGGGAGCGGAGGTACGCGGCGGAGATCTCGCCCCCGTTCGACACCACGAATCTTTTTTTGGTGGCCGGCTCGAGCACGAAGGCCTCCGCGACCACGCGGCACGCGTCGTCCCTCGAAATGGCCGAGGCCAGGTCCTGCGAGTCGCGGTCCACCGCTAAGGGCCCGCCCTCCGGCAAATCGTCGGCTAACGCGGCCACGTCAAAAGAAACGACGGACCAGTCCATGCCTTCGCCCTCCATGACCTTGAGCTGGTCGTCGGGCACCGGGCCCGTGGCCGCCACGACCACGCGCTCCACCGTCTTGGCCTTGATCGCCGCACTAAGCGTCGCGCCAACATCATTGGGCGCCACGTCGAACGCCAACCAAGCTTGGACCTCGGCGTCCTCTAAGGACGCCGCGACGTCCGCTCCCAATTCGCCGAAGCGTAACACGTCCAAGAGTCCAGAGTAGCGCGCGGACCGGCTCAACAGTCTCTTCTTGTTCTTCACCATATCGCCGGAGAAGGCCACAATGGCGCCCCACAGGTTCTGGGCGTGCAGCACGTCCAAGACGCGCTGGTCCGAACGGACGGCGTCGTTGAAGAAGCCGCTGACTCCCATAATCGGTTTGCCCGTGATGGTCTTGGTCAAGTCATCTTCTTCGGCCTTGGGGTCGACGACATCGACCTCCTCCTCCTCCTTGGGCCTGCGAATGGTAAAGTGAGTGGTGCGCTCGCGCGTCGACGATGACGCGTCAATGTTGACGCGTCGATGTGGCGGCGTCGCGGCTGTCCCGGGGCGGTTTTTACACTGCTTCGCACTTGTCGCTCGGGATGTCGATGACCTTGTACGTCTTCGGCGCCTCGGCCGCGCTGGCCTCGGACGCGGCGGCGGCCTCGGCGCGGAGAACGGCGCGCGGCGCGCGCAGGGCGCTTTGGGGTGGTGCAAACGCAGCCACGCTCGCCATACATGTTAGCACTACAATCCTATGCATCATTTTGGCGCCCTACTCTGAGCCGACGCGAACCCTGGCAGAGAACGCCGGCCAGCTCGAAGGCGTCCAAACTTGAGGCCGGGTTTTTTTTTAATTTTTGGTCCTCCGCTTTCGCTCTTGAGAGATCGCTAACTGTACGAGGCGTGCCGGGAGCCACCGCTAAGGCATTACAAGAGAGCCACCACCCGCGGAACTCTGCATGCCACCTCGAGTGTCAATTTCGTGGCCGTCCAACCGCATAAATCATCCGCTGCGAATTATAAGGGTTGCATTGCGCACTGCGAATCTAGGAGCGACCACTGACAGCCTCGTTTCGATCGCTGGCGACCAATGTGGCCATAACCACTGCCAGACTACTCAGCATGGCGTGCGCACGCCGCGTATGGCTCCTCGCACTGCTCGTCGGATGCGACGCGCTGAGCGCCGGCGGGTCTCTGCCGGTGGGCGCCGTGCGCGCCGGCGCCGTGACGCGCGTCGAGAGCTACGGCTGCTTCGTGAAACTTGACGCGTGCGGTGCGTCGGGCCTCGTGCACGTGTCGGAACTCGCGCCCGCGCGTGTGCGGCACCCCGAGAACGTCGTCGCCGTCGGCCAACCGGTGCTCGTAAAAGTTCTCGCGCCAAAGGAGGGGAAGACCTCGTTCTCGCTCAAGGCCGTGGACCAGCGCACGGGCGCCGCGGCCGCGCCGCCGCCGCCGCCACGGCCGCGCGCCGCGACGACCGCGAAGGTGACCCTCGACGAATGCACGGTAAAATACATCCGCGCGTCGGGCGCGGGTGGTCAGAACGTCAACAAGGTGTCAACCAAGGCCGAGCTGCGCTTCGACGTGGACCGGTCATCGCTGCCGCCGGCCGTCAAAACGCAGCTGCGGACAACGCACGCCTCGCGGCTCACCAAGGCCGGCGAGTTGATCGTCGTCTCAGAGACCCACCAGACGCAGCGACTCAACGCCGCGGACGCGCTCAAGCGGCTCCAGGGCTTCGTCGACGCCGCGGCCGCGGCCGCCGCGCCGCGCGCGACGGCCCCGGACCGGGCCCGGCGCGTCAAGAAGCTCGCGCGCGGCAGCGAGCGAAAACGAAAAGACGGGAAGCAGAAGGCCTCCGCGAAGAAGGCCTCTCGGCGACGGCCGATTGGGGACGACTAATGTACTGTTGTTGTGTACCACTAGTCACATGGCATAAATAAATATTATGTAACTTGGCCTGAGCAAGAGTCTTATGTAGGGAGGGGAGGAGAGTGGGGAGGGAGGGAGGGGAAAGGATGCGGCCGGCTAGTTCGCGTTGCCGCGCAAGTTGCGGCGGATGTCCTTGGCGCGCGTCGCATCGCGAACGTAGGCCCGGATGAACTTGCCAGACGCTGAGAGCGAGTCCCAGGAATCGGAAGCGCACGCGCCCGGAGCTAACGCGGCGGACGACTCGGCCTTGTCGGCCCACGACCACTGCGCCATCGAGAGGACTACGCCGCCGGAGCCGTCCACGTCGGAGAAGACGTCAAGGAACTCCTTGGCCTCGCACGTGCAGACCTTGCCGTTGCTTTTTCACTGGCTCCGAGCTTGCACCGAATAGACCCGCACGAAACGGCACGCGCATCCCATCCCATCTCCGAGAGACCTCATTAGTAGTCAGTACGGAGACTTGGTGCAGTAGGATGCCTGTCGGTGCCTGAGGTTTCGGCCTGGAGCAGGGAGCCAGCCGCGCGGCGGATAATCCCAGGTCAGCCACTCCCTCGCAGGTTTCCAATTACCGGTGTGTTGGTGTGAGACGAATAAAAAACCCGATCGCCCACGGAGCCACTGGGAGGCGTGCCCGACCTGTAGGGAGGCTCGATCTGCGACGGACCGCGCCGCGGGGGCTAGCTAGCTCACAAGTTTCCTAATAACCTTACCCGAACGCGACCTCCACGTCCTCCGCCGCGCGCTTCTTCTTCAGCAGGGCCTCCAAGTAGAACTCGCCGGCCTTGTAACTGGACCGGACCATGGGCCCCGACGCGCAGTACTCGAAGCCCATGTCCTCGGCCTCCTCCCGCAGCTCCTCGAAGACGTCCGGGTGCACGTACTCGACCACGCTGAGGTGCCGCTCCGTCGGGCGCAGGTACTGGCCGAACGTGACGACGTCGACGCCATTCTGCCGCAGATCGAACATGGCCCGGCGCAGTTCGTCGCGCGTCTCCCCCAGGCCCAGCATCAGCGAAGTCTTCGTGAGAATGGGCCGGGGCGCGTCCTTGGACGCGGCCTTGGCCCGCTTCAGTTGTAATAACGACTGTTTGTAGGTGGCGCGGGGGTCGCGCACGCTCCGCTGCAGGCGCTCGACCGTCTCAATATTGTGCGCGTAGACGTCCAGCCCGCACGTCGCGACGGCTTCGACCGGCGCGCTAGCGCCGGCGTAGTCCGACACGAGGCACTCCACCAGAATGGACGGTTGCAATTCTTTGAGCAATCGGACCGTCTTCGCGAAGTGCGCGGAACCGCCGTCGGCCATGTCGTCCCGATCCACGGAAGTCAAGACGATGTAGTCCACGCCCCAGCTCGCCACGGCCATGGCGGCCTCCAGGGGCTCGTCGGGGTCCGCCGCCGCCGGCTTCAGGTCCGTCTTGACGTTGCAGAACCGGCAGCCGCGCGTGCACGAGTCGCCCAGGAGCATGATGGTCGCCGTGCCGCCCTCCCAGCACTCGCCCGCGTTCGGGCAGGCCGCCTCTTCGCAGACCGTGTTCAGCTTCGAGGAGTCGATGGAGTCCCTTAATTCGGCGTACCGCGAGCCCGGGCCGCCCGGGGCCTTAGCCTTGAACCAACTTGGCCGCGTGTCCGGCATCGGGGCCAGCACGGACGGGGTCCGCAATTCATCTGTTGGCTTGAGGAGCAGCGTCGAGGCCAAGTTTGAAGCCAAGGGCGGTTCGGCGACGTCCAAGGGCGGTGGCTGCTCCGACGCCGAATATATCTCCAGGGTCGCCCGCACGGACGGGGTCCTTAAAACATCCTTCGGCTTGAGGAGCAGCGTCTTCGGTTTCAACTGGGCCGGGCGCACGCCCTCGAGCACCGCGTCTGCCCGCAGCAGCAGGACCAGGAGCAGCCATGTTCGTCGTCTTTGGTGCGGCATGGTCGCGGATGCTGTTCCGCGCCGCCGCGCTCCGTGTTGATGTAGAGTGCAGACCTTGGCTACAGGTATCTGCAGCAGCTCAAGATATCCGCGAGCTTAAAATGCGTTGCGCAGGCCGCCCGTCCGCTCTCCCTCAAGGTGTATGGGCGTTAGCACTGACTTCAAGCGCCGTCGCGTTCCGTTTTTGGGCTGCAACCCGCACGGAATCGACGCGTCCGACGTCCGCGGCACCCGCACGCCATCGGGGCGTCGACAGGTAAGACTAGAGACACGTTATCCGACGCCTAGGACAGCGACGCCTTCTTGATGTACGAGAGCCGCGGGAAGGCCTCCGACAAATACGCGTTGCCCTGATTGGTAATCTTGCCCTGGTTCGGCTTCTCGCCGTACTCCGAATTGAGCTTCTTCGCCACGTCCATGCCGACCGTCACCTCGCCGATGGGGCTGAAGCCCTGGCGGTCCAGGAAACCGTTGTCCTCGAAATTAATGAACATCTGACTGGTGCGCGTGCCCGGGCCGGCCGTGGCGAAGACCACGGTGCCCTTCTTATTGGAGACGACGTTGGGCCCCGTGTCGTCCTTCAGGTTGGCCGCCTTGTACTTCTTGTTTAGTGCCGGGTCGCCGGACAGCCCGAACTGGACAATGAAACCGGGCACGACGCGGAAGAAGCGCGCTTCGTCGTAGAACCCGACGTTGATCAGCTCCTTGAAGCGGTCCACGCCGATGGGCGCCCACTCGGGCTTCAGTTCGATCTGGATCGTGCCCTCGGTCGTCTCGAGCGTCGCGAGGTTGCCTCCGCTGGCGCTGACGGGCAGGGCGGCCGCGGCGCCCGCGGCGCCGATGCCCCGCAGCACGTTCTTTCGGGTCGGCAAGCTCATGCTGGCCGCCACGAGGAGGCACGAGCCACCTACCGCTAGACTGAAGGTGCGCATCCTTTTTTGAGCGTCGCCGCGTCTGATTGGGGGCGCAATGGCTGGTCTGTCGCTGCGAGAGCGACGTAAATTACGGAGCGGTGCGGCTGTAGGGGATCTATGCGACGCGCAGGCTGCAAAAATCAGAGCCGTAAAACCCGTGATTTAGCCTAGCGCCTTGAATTTGCCACGTAGCGGTGCTATCCCTAAGCTACGGGCGCCTTGCGTGTGCTTTACAGTCCTCTTATAACTCCGTTAAGACATCCGAAAGCGGTGAGCTAGTGCGGATACGCGCGAGCGTAACCTGCTCTCTCAAAGTGCCCTCCTCACTTGCAGCACCGCCAGCCGCCGCGGTACCACTCACCCGTACGCCAGCCGCGCAACCATGATGCGCTGCCTCCCGTTCATCCTCGCGGGCGCCGCGGCCGTCAACGTCGAAACGCGAAGTAATCGGGCCTCGGAGAGCGCGAAAGTGCCCGTCATCGGCATTTTGGCGCAGCCTTCCACACGCACGCCCTTCAAGAAGTACGTCGCGGCCTCGTACGTGAAGTGGGTCGAGATGGCCGGCGGCGTGGCCGTGCCGCTGTCGTACAGTGCGTCGAACGACACGACGCGGCACCTGTTAGACCAGCTGGACGGCGTCCTGCTCCCGGGCGGGTCGAACCCGCCCCTCCCGGACGCCGCGCGGGTTGTAGTCGACTACGCCCTCCGGGCCGCCACGAGGAACGAGTCCTTTCCCGTTTGGGGCACGTGCCTTGGATTTGAGTGGCTCGTGGACACGCTGGCGCCGGGCGCCCTGCAGACGGGCTACGACGCGGAGAATATTAGTTTGAAGCTCCAGCTCTCTTCGAAAGCGTCCTCGTCGTATCTGCTGGGCAACGCCGTCCTGCGGCGCGACCTCGCGTCCCTACCGCTGGCCATGAACAACCATTACCAAGGCATCGAGCCAGCCAGGTTCGCCGCGGATTCACGATTAGCCATGTTCGACGTCCTGTCGACCAATTTCGATCGGCAGCGGCGGCCCTTTGTGTCGACCATCGAAGCACCCGCGCACAACTTATATGCCGTCCAGTGGCATCCGGAGAAGAACGCCTTCGAGAACGCGTTGTGGCGCGGCGCGCCCTTCGAGGGTATCAATCACAGTGCAGAGGCGGTCGCGGCGACGTTTTCCTTGGCCCAGAGCTTCGTCGGTCGAGCGAGGGCTTCTCGGCACACCTTCCCGCAGCGGGACGCGTGGCGCTTCGAGAACTGCGCCGCGGGCCGGACGCACTGGCCGGACTTCGTATCCGCGTACGACCTGCCGCTCGCGTGGGACGGGGCGGGGGCTCCCTGTGTGTAACGTGTTTGGCTTGAGACCGCCGGCGAAGTATAATCTAATTGTGCCCCATTAACAAAGAAAATTCCCCACCACACTTATTCTTATGTACCCGGTGGCGTTTCGCGGGCGCAGAGCGCCGCGCGCGCGTCTCGCAGTAGGCTCTCAATTCCCGTTGTGAGAGGGTTCCCGCTACCAAACACGCGCCGCGCGGTCTGTTCCAAATCCTCGCACGTCCCAACGGCCTCGCTGAGATCGTCGAGTGTGGCGCCGTCATCCTTGTAGAGCGCCCTCGCGTAAGTCACCCTCATCTCGGCGCGGGACCTTGACGAGCCGCGGGACTCGCTCCGGGGCCTGCTCCGGAGCGCGCATGGCAGCCAATCCTCGCTCATCGGAGACACGGTACTCGTGCCCGCGCGGCGGGACAGCTCGCTGTCGTTCCGGCCCTCAGCGGCTAGTCCGGAGTGATCGCCGAAGAAACCACCACCACGAAAGAAGCCTCCGCCCCGTGATAAATTCGATGATTTCTAATTTTATTTATTTGCCTTTGTTTAGAGCTAGGCGACCTAGCCACCCGCCGAGTAGCGGCCGTATTTATTATTATTATTATTGTATTATGCGGGCGCTTCCGGCGCAAACGCCCGATACTCCTGGCCGTCGCTCCCGCGATGCATCTCCGTCTCCCAGCCGGCGGTCTCCGCCCATTCGCGGACCGTCTCGTTGATGGCGTCGCGACCGCCTTTGTATAATGCGGCGCACGCGGTGGCGGCGTCGTCTCCAGCCTGCCCGAGAGCTTCACACCGCGCGCGATACAGGTCCTGGAACGAGTAGTCGCACGCGTTCGAGAGGCGCTCCCGTTTGCAGCCGCACTGCGCGAGGAGGGCGGGGTCGACCATCGCTGTCGTTTTGGGCGGCTCGCTGGACGTCATATTGAGCTGGTCTTGATCTTACTACGAAGCTGTTGAGCGGACACTCGCTCGCGTCAGACTCTGCGTTGCTTGCCCACCGATGCGCAGGTCAGAGCACTCTGCAGGAGGGTAAGCAAAATTGATGCGTAGCGGTTTGCTGACGCGCAGCGCTCGTGCGACAAAGAATGAAGAACGTCTACAACTGTTAAGAGTCTTGTGCCTGTCCTTTGACGCACAGTCTCGAAGTTCAGGCTGCAGCCTAGCCGGCCTGCAAAACCCGCACATAAATATTTGAAGAAACCCGCACGTACGCCTAGACTCTGTTGCCGCTGCGCGTGATTTATACTCTGCAGTCTAGCTGTGCAAAGTTCCCAAAAGCTCAGGCCACGAGACGCCGCACAAATAAAGGAGCAGCCACACAAGACGAGGCAGGCGATGTCCACCACGCCGGACGAGGAAGCAGAAGACCCCGCGGCCCGCTACACGCTCGAGGAGCAGGTGGGCCGCGGCTCCTTCGGCGTCGTGCACCGGGCGCGCGTCGCCGGCACGCGGGACCAGGTGGCCGTCAAGATCGTCGATTTGGAGGCGGACGTCAGTGAGCTAAAGGCCGTGAAGAGCGAGGTGGAGACGATGGCCTCGGCCACGGCGTGCGCGCAGCTCGTGCGCTATTTGGGCTGCCACGTCGTGCGCAGACGATTGTGGATCGTCACGGAGTATCTGGGAGGCGGGAGCTTGGGCGACCTCATGGCCAAAACAAACAAACCTCTGCCCGAGGCATGTATCCGAGGCGTGCTAAGTGAGATCCTGAAGGGCCTCGCTTTCTTACACGCGCAGCGCCGACTGCATAGGGACGTCAAGGGCAAAAATGTCCTCGTGTCGATCGACGGGAGTGTGAAGCTGGCGGACTTCGGCGTCGCCACGCGCTTGACGGACACGACCACCAAGCGGCGCTCGCTGATCGGGACGCCCTACTGGATGGCGCCGGAAGTCATCGAACAGTCTAGATATGACGGCGCGGCGGACGTCTGGTCGGTTGGGATTACCGCGATTGAATTGGCGACGACGAAGCCGCCTCACTCTACTTTGCATCCGATGAAGGTGCTCTTCGTGGTGCCCAAGGCGGCGTCGCCCGTACTAGAAGGTGAGTTTACCGCGCCCTTCAAGGCTTTAGTAGCCAGGTGCGTGGCCAAGGCCGCGGACGACCGGCCCGCGTGCGACGTGTTGTTACGGGACCCCTGGATCGCGGGGGGCGATTTTGTGAATTCGTCGAAGCCGCTCCTGGCGGCGCTGGTCGCCGAGGCGGCCGCGGCCGCGCCGCCGCCGCCGCCGCCTTCATCGAGGTCGCCGACACCCTCTCCACATACTACGCCGGCTGCCTCGCCGCACACGCCGCGCACGCCGGACAGCTTGGCGTCGTACGGGCTGCCCTCCCTCCCGTCGGTCTCGGCCTCGCCGCTGCGCCCGGGGCGGTCGCGAGCGTTCCGGCAAGTCGTGGCGCCCGCGATCGCCGCGGCCGCGCGCCACGCGATTCGCGGCGGCGACCGGCGGCGGCCCGCGGCGGCGGCGCTGGACGACCTCTGCAAGGCGCTGGAAAGGGTCGACGGCGCGCTCGAGGGGGGCAAACTGACGGCGGCCTTCGCCGTCGCCCTGGCGGACGCGCTCGAGCGGCACCGCGGGTCTTTGGATCTGGAGGGGCTCACGGCGACGAGCGCGTCCTCGCCGGCGCCGCCGCCGCGCGAGTCGCCGTAATGACTTTTTTGTTGTAGTTTGTGTCTTCTAACGGCGGCGGTGTGACTCTTTCGAGAAAACCCCGAGCGCCAGGCCGGCCCTAAAAGGGTAAACGATCAGCGCGACAAATCGAACAACACGGGTTTCACCCGCGAGAGTAGTCGGCCTTTTTGGGAGAGAACGCACGCGACAGCGCAAATTGAACCGTCGGGCTTTGCGTGGAGGAGCACCCACATCAGCGCCAGCACGCTCACGCAGCGGCGCGTCCCCGAGGCACTGCTAGCCAGCTAGACCGGCAAGGCCAGCAAAGCGACAAAAAAGGACACGATGCCCAAGCAGAGCGCGCCCCAGGACCCGGAGCTGCGGGACGCCTGCCGCGCCGTGAAGCACGCCAATCCGCACTTCGGCGTGAAGCGCGTCTTCAAGGAGCTCGAGAGCACCAAGCCGCGCTGGAAGCTCTCGGAGAAGCGCGTGCAGAGGTGCATGAAGAAGCACGGCCTGACGAACGCGGCGCAACCGCCGCCGTCCCCGCTGCGGGACACCGCAGATAAGACGCCGTCCGTCTTCCCGGAGGACTGCGTCCGCTTGCGGAGCAAGCCCGCGCAACTCGGCTGGGTGCTAAAGGCGAGTGGTGTATTAGGAGGCGACGACGACTACGACGACGAGGACGACGTGGACCAGGAATCACGGGCCGTGCCCGAGGGGTGCGCGCGGGTGCAGTGGCTCGCGCAGTACGAGCCGCGCCTTGAAAGTAGTGACGCGCTAGAGGTCATGGACCGGCCCTTCGTCGTCGGGGACGTGGTCGCGCGCAAGGACGATCCCACCGGGGCCCTGGGGGCGGTGGTCACGGTCA
>Ga0114994_10000662_pt1 | contig 23595 bp, 23 predicted proteins | sample ArcticOcean_MG_C_9_FD_87043 | JGI IMG/M metagenome (GOLD analysis project Ga0114994, IMG submission 87043) | Marine microbial communities from western Arctic Ocean - ArcticOcean_MG_CB2_152 | ecosystem: Environmental > Aquatic > Marine > Oceanic | place: Arctic Ocean: Canada Basin | collected...
AATTGTATTGAAGAAGGATGGGTGCAGTCTCAAATTATGGATTATGAATACAAATAGCAGCAGGAAGTTGAAACTAATAAAAGAACAATCGTCGGAGTTAACCGATACTTGGAAGAAGAAACGGAAAATACAGAAGAAATAACAATATTGAATGAACGTTCGATAAAAAATCAAGTAACAAAATTATCAATATTAAGACAGGGTAGACCACAAATAACGAATTATTTAGACCGAATTGAACAAAAAGCACTCACCGATGAAAACTTGATGCCTCACATAATTGAAGCCGTAAGTGCTAAAGTTACTATTGGTGAAATTTGTAATTCTCTCCGAAAAGTATGGGGCGAGTACAAGTCTAAAACTATTTTATAAGAATCAAGTAATTTTATCTAATACCCTTTCAATTACTAAAGAATTGGCGAGGCTAGGCTAGTGTTGGTTAAACTGGGGGATTGTGGATCCCTTGTCCCGGGTTCGACTCCCGGGCCTCGCCCCATTTCTTATATTGGTTCACTATTTAGACAAATAGAATGAAAGTTACATTATACCAAAAACATCTGACAGGCAGACTAAAACATATGGTTATCAAAATAAAAGATAACCAAATTTTTACTGAATGGTGGACTTCGAAGGACGAAGAAGATGGTAAGAAACAAAATACAAGAGAAACAATCTCTGGAAAAAACAAAGGACGATCTAATGAAACTTCCGATAATGAACAAGCTATTTTAGAATTTGAAAGAAAAATAAAAAAGAAGAAAGAAGAAGGATATGTAGATGATCGAAAGAATGCAGTTCTTGGTGAAATGGCAGCAGTTAGCTCAGCCCTAACTCAAGCTTTTGCCCCCTCTAAGCCAATCAGTAAATTAAAAGAAAAAGATGAACCATACGATGGAAACTGGTTAGCGGAAAGAAAACATAATGGCTCTTGTATCCTCTTACACAATACTGGAAATGAACAAATAGGTTATACTCGAAGAATAAAACCAATAACTGAAATTTTATGTGTTGTCCCGCAAATTAAAGATAATCTAAAACTTTTACCTGATGAATCTATAGTTATTGGTGAACTAGTTGCTATTGATTCAAAAGGTATAGAAGATCCTAAAGTCCTTAAAGCTGTAACAACTGAAACAACAACTGAAGAAAAAGCATTAGCAAAATATATCTCATTAATTGATGATGGTTACAAATTTGACTACAAAGTTTTTGATGTTATTTTCTGGAATGGAGAAGATGTAACTGAATTGCCATTCACTGAAAGATTAGAATTAACAAGCATATTTGGAAAACGGGAAGTTTCCATATTTACTGAAGAAATGGCAAATGAAGCTACTGAAAAAGGCTGGGAAGGGTTTATACTTCGAAGACCTGAAGATGTAATTACATTCACTATGAATGGTAAGCCAAAACGAAAAGGATCATATAAATTCAAATTTATTGAAACTACGGACTGTATCGTTACAAAAGTTTGCCCTGGTTCAGGTAAACATGAAGTCCGATTTGCGAGATTTAGATTAGCTCAATATGAAAATAGCCCATTTTTTGATGAACCTGTGATAGTTGATTGTGGATGGGCAGGGGGTGGAAGATTAGGAGAAGAGAATATGGATCTAATAACTACTGATTTGATTGAAAAAGGATATGAACTTAAAAAATGTAATCTTAAAGAAAATGATTGGTTTGCTGTTGAACTAGAATATCAAAGTAGACAAAGTAGAAATGATAAAGGCCAACTCTGCTTTGAATTTCCAATTATTATAAGAACAAGAGAAGATAAACCTCTTAATGAATGTGAAATTTAGATATCACTTACAGAAACTTCAGATTCTTCACCAGTTTCTAAGTCTTTAATTTTAACCATTTTACGAGACCATTCATCAGGACCAATTAGAACTAAGCGTTTAGCTCCAATGCGTTCAGCATGTTTGAATGCCCACTTCATCTTCTTATCTTCTAAAACTAAATCAACCATTCGTTCTGAATCTCGCAACGATGCTGCAACCATAACGGCAATATCTCTTAACTCTGGAGATAGTGAAATTACTATATCTTCAATACCACTTAATAATTCAGGTATCAGACCTTTTTCAGAAAGTAATTCCATAATAACCATATCACCAAAACCAAAGCCAGTTGCAGGTAAATCTTTACCACCTAAAGTAGAAAGAAGTTTATCATATCTACCGCCACCACAAATAGCTCTAAACTTATCTTTTCTGTCATGAACTTCAAAAACTGAGCCAGTATAATAGGCAAGACCTCTAACTATAGATGCATCAAACTCAACCCATTCAGACATCCCATAAGATTCTATAGCATCAAACAGAAAATTAAGTTCGGACACCCCTATACTATCTACCTTGAGAACTTTTTGTAATTCATTCATATTTTTAATTCCTAAAATTGATTGAATCGTTGTGATTGTCTTAGAATCGTGACCTAAACCAGATAATTGTTCTTCGATTATATCTGAAGAAAGTTTATCCATTTTATCAACAATAATACATGTTTTAGCGAAGTTATCGCCTTTAATATCTAATGAACCCAAAACTTCCTCGAGAACTTTTCTATTGCTAATACGAATAACTAAATCTTGAGCCGTTAAACCTACACCTTCAAAGAAGGTCACTAAAACTGATATTAATTCGGCATCTGCAGTTATTTCTGTAGTTCCCCAAATATCAACGTTCCATTGGTAATGTTCTCTTCCTCTACCTCTTTGAGTTCTTTCATAACGCCAACATTGAGGAATTGAAAACCACTTGATTGGCATTGCCAATCCTCCAGCCCGTGCCATAACCATACGTGCCAACGAAGGAGTCATTTCAGGGCGTAAAGCAACCTTCCGATCACCTTTATCTTCGAAATTATATAATTGTTGGGTTATTTCTTCTCCTTGCTTTCTTGTGTATAATTCTTCATGTTCTAAAACTGGAGCATCATATTCTTCAAAACCATGTAAAAGAGCCGCATAAGTGAAGTTATCAAATAACCAATTACGCAATCTCATGTCTTCTGGATAAAAATCCCGAGTGCCACGAACGCCTTGAGTCACACTCGGTTATTGGAGGTAGAAGTTAAGTGCTTTGGGCAGGGGCAAAGTTATAGAACTGCTGCGATAGGAGTACAATGGGAACCTCTGAAAAAATTGATGAACTCGAGAAGAAACTCGAGTATATTTCACGTGGAGACCCCAAAAGAATTGAGAAACAGCACAATGCTGGAAAGATGGTTGCACGAGAACGTGTTGTTGCATTACTCGACCCGGAATCATTTGTTGAACTAGATGCAATGGTAAAGCATAGGAACTCTAATTTTGGATTGGATAAAAAAAGACCGTATGGTGATGGAGTTGTTACTGGACACGGTACTATCAATGGCCGTACGGTCTACATATTTGCTCAAGATTTCACAGTCTTTGGGGGTGCTCTTGGAGAAGCGCATGCTCAGAAAATCTGCAAAGTTATGGATATGGCCGTCAAAACAGGATGTCCTATTATTGGACTAAATGATTCAGGAGGTGCCCGTATCCAAGAAGGTGTTGTTAGCTTAGGAGGATATGCCGAAATATTCTACAGAAATGTAGCCTCTTCTGGAGTTATACCTCAATTTTCTTTAATATTAGGACCTTGTGCAGGAGGTGCAGTTTACAGCCCAGCAATGACTGATTTTACCTTAATGGTGAAAAATACGAGTCACATGTTCATAACCGGTCCTAACGTAATTAAGACTGTAACTCATGAGAATGTATCTTTTGAAGACTTAGGAGGGGCTATGACACACAACTCAATTTCAGGAGTATCACACTTAGCATGCGAATCTGAAGAGGACGCATTTGATGCATTGAGAGAATTAATAAGTTATATTCCACAAAATAATGCGGAAGGCGCCCCAATTATCGATTATATCAAAGAAGAAAACAATGAAATTAAGGAACTAGATTCCATTATTCCTAACAATTCTAATGAACCTTATGATATGCGTGATGTTATCAATTTAGTTTTTGATGACGATTTATTTGAACTACAACCACATTGGGCTAAGAACATCATTACTGGCTTTACAAGATTAAGTGGACATCCAGTCGGAATTGTTGCAAATCAACCTTTAGTTTTAGCTGGTTGTCTGGATATTGATGCTTCAACTAAAGCAGCTCGTTTTGTGCGCTTTTGTGATGCGTTTAATATCCCACTAGTAACTTTTGTAGATGTGCCTGGTTTTCTTCCAGGTACAGAACAAGAACATGGAGGAATTATTAGACATGGTGCAAAATTATTGTATGCTTTTTCTGAAGCTTCAGTTCCAAAATTAACCGTAATTACAAGGAAAGCATATGGTGGTGCATACGATGTTATGTCTTCTAAACACATACGTGCAGATCTAAACATAGCTTGGCCGACTGCTGAAATTGCAGTAATGGGCTCGGAAGGTGCTGTAAACATAATATTTAGAAAGGAAATCAAAGAAGCTGATGATCCCGAGAAGAAACACAAAGAACTAACTGAAGAGTACAAAGAAAAATTTGCATCACCCTATATAGCTGCTGAAATGGGATATATTGACAGAGTGATTTTTCCAAGAGATACTAGAAAAGAACTATTGATTGCTCTAGAACGTTACGGAAGTAAAAGAGAAGAACGACCTAATCGTAAGCACGGAAATATACCACTGTAAAATTTATTTATCACACTCCAGTGAAGATTGATGAGTAATATATTAGAAGTTGGAAGTAAAGCACCTGATTTTACAATTCCAAACCAAGATGGAAAATCTGTTAATTTAGAGAAATTATCCGGTAAATGGGCTGTAATTTATTTTTATCCTAGAGATGATACTCCAGGATGTACTATAGAAGCTAATGAATTTACTGAATTATATTCTAAATTCCAAGACAACAATGCAGTTGTAATCGGCGTTAGTCCTGATAATGAAGCTAAGCACTGTAAATTTATAGAGAAATACGAATTAAAGGTTGAACTTTTAGCAGATACCGAAAAGACTATGCTCTCAGATTATGGTGTCTGGCAAGAAAAATCAATGTATGGTAAAACATACATGGGTGTTGTAAGAACAACATATCTGATTAATCCTGACGGAAATATTTCTGAGGCTTGGCCTAAGGTAAAGGCTAAAGGTCACGCAGAAGCTGTTTTGAATAGACTTATTGATTTAAAAGGATAAAAATCTCCTTACATCATACCGCCCATTCCACCCATGCCACCCATTCCACCCATATCTGGCATGGCCGGCATTCCACCGCCATTCTCATCAGGAATGTCTGTGACTAAAGTTTCTGTGGTTAAAACCAAACCAGCTATTGAACCGGCTGCTTGAATCGCATTTCGTGTGACTTTTACAGGATCAACAACTCCTGCTTTCATCAAATCTTCATAAATATTAGTTCTTGCATTAAATCCAAAGTTGCCTTTTCCTTCTCGAATCTTAGAAACTACAACTGAACCGTCTTCACCAGCATTATCTGCGATTTGACGGGCTGGAATTGCAAGTGCATCTCTTACGATCTTAACTCCAATTGACTCTTCATCTGATAGTTTGCCTGCAAGTTTGTCAAGTGACTCTGCAGCTCGAAGAAGTGCAACTCCGCCACCAGCTACAACGCCTTCAGCCATTGCCGCTCTAGTAGCATTCAATGCATCATCTACACGTGCTTTCTTCTCTTTCATTTCAGTTTCAGTAGCTGCACCAATCTCTAGGATTGCAACGCCACCGCTTAAACGTCCAATGCGCTTATCTAACTTTTCTTTATCCCATTTACTGGTAGAAACTTTTGATTGACTTCTTAAAATTGAAACTCTATCATCTATATTCTTCTTTTCGCCACCGCCAGAAATTATAGTCGTTTTGTTTTTAGATATAATCACTTTTTCAGCAGTTCCAAGGTGTATCTCAGTAATATCCTTTAATTCTGAGCCTTTATCTTTAATAATAACTGTACCACCAGTTAGAATTGCTAAATCTTCAAGTTGTTCACCTTGTTCATCTCCAAAACCTGGAGCTTTAACGGCGCAGGCTTTGACAACTCTAGAAGCTACATTCAGAACTAAAGTAGCCAATGCTTCGCCTTCTAAATCTTTAGAAACTATCAATAGTGGTGATTTACTTTGTTTAACTGCCACTTCAAGAGCTGGAATGAGATCTTGTGCAGATGAAATTGTATGATCTGTGAATAAAATCTTAGGATTTTCCAAGACACATTCTCTCTTTTCACGGTCGGTAATCATGTAAGGTGAAACATAACCCTTGTCAAATTCCATTCCTTCAACAACTTTGAGACTAGTTTCCATTGACTTTGCTTCTTCAACAGTTATAATTCCATCATGACCTACTTTTTCTACTGCGCTAGCAATCAAACTACCAATTTCTGAATCATTATTAGCTGAAATAGAAGCTACTTGCTCAATAACTTCTCCAGATTCAACAGGTTTAGATGCAGATTTTAATTCTGAAACAACTGCCTCTATAGCCTTATCAAAACCGCTTTTAAGATTTACAGGAGACATTCCTGCAGATACATTTCTTAAACCATATGCTGAAAGGGCTTGTGCTAAAATTGCAGCTGTGGAGGTTCCATCCCCTGCAGTATCTTGTGCTTTACTTGCCACTTCCTTTACTAATTGAGCACCCATATTTTCGTAAGGATCTGGTAGCTCTATATCTTTAGCTATTGTAACTCCATCGTTAATAATTGTTGGACTTCCAAAAGATTTGTCCAATACTACAGTACGTGCTTTAGGACCCAATGTAACCTTAATTGCATCAGTTGCAGCTGTTATTCCATTTAACAACTTTTTTCTTGCTTCCTCACCATAAATCATCTGTTTTGCCATTTTTTACCTCACTTGACCTTTGCTTGAAGATCTTCTGATTTTACCAAAAGATAATCCCTATCTTCCCAGGTTAATTCTGTTCCTGCATATTTCTTGTATACTACTCTATCGCCAGACTTAACATTTTCTGAATCTGGGCCTGCTGCAACAACAGTACCTACATTCATTTTTTCTCTGGCAGCTTCTGGTAGCATAAATCCGCTAGCTGTCTTTTCAGCAGCTTGTTCTAGTTCTATAAGAACCATCTCTCCTAAAGGTTCAATTCCAATCGCCATTTTTTTACTCCGTATTTAGGATAGGCAAACTCCTGTAGTGATAAATTCCACAGCCAGTAACCAACCTGAGGTTGTCTACTCCGGCCTCTATATATAATTGATTATAAACCCTGTATTAAATCTAATAAAATTTTTCTTGGTTCTTTTGATTTTACAACACCAGACGCCAATAGAATTCCTTCGGAACCTAATGATATCGCTTTTGAGACATCGGTTTGATTTTTAACGCCAGCACCACAGAGAACTAAAATATTTGGATTTATTTTTTTGACGAGTTCAACTGTATCTGATATTATTTCAGGATTAGCTGTTGAAACTGAAATATCGCCTCCTATTAGTTCAGGAGGCTCTACTGCAATCATATCTGGATTAAGATGTGCACCTTTCTCTGAAGATTCTAAATCTGCAGTACAAAGAACTGTTGTAAGCCCTAACTCTTTACATCTATTAATCGTAGATTCAATCTCTTCCCAACTCATTTGGCACTCTGCGTGATTTACCAAAGTACCAACCGCACCTGAATATCGGACAGCTTCAGGTAATATTGATCCTGTATGTGAACCATAATTCACACCATCAACATGTTGTGCAAATATAGGGATTTTCAGATTATCACTAAAATCTACCAAGTCAATTGCAGATACTGCTGCAGCTAGGTTTACATTATATTCAATAGATATTTCTTCAATTATTTTACATAAATCAAAACCATCTGCGCCGTAACCTTGCTCGTACGCTTTTAGGTTAACAATTATGATTGGAGTACTATTACTCATAATTTGCCATGAAACAAGCATTTAATGACTCTTTGGGAATCATTATAAAATAATGCCAGCAATGCCCATACGTGTCAATTGATAATACCAAAAAAATTCTAGTAACTGGGGCTGCCGGTCAAGTTGGAATTGAATTAACTGCTGTGCTTAGAGAAAAATATGGTACTGAAAATGTTATGGCCATAGATATAAGAGAAACTGAAGTAGCAAAAAACGGCCCATTCAAGATATGTAATATCTTAGATTTTAATAAATACAAAAAAATAGTAAACGACAATAATATTGGAACTGTGTATCATTTAGCAGCCATATTGTCAGCAACAGGAGAAAAAAATCCGAAACTCTGTTTTGATGTTAACATGAATGGACTTCAGAACGTTTTAGAAGTAGCTAGAGAATCTAACCAAAAAATATTCTGCCCTAGCTCAATTGCAGTTTTTGGACCTGATGTACCAAAAGAAAATACACCTCAAAATGTTTCTTTGAATCCAACTACTGTTTATGGTTTAACTAAAGTAGCTGGTGAATTATTATGCGATTATTATTTTAATAAATATAATGTTGATGTTAGAGGAATACGATATCCGGGATTAATAAGCTGGAAAAATAAACCAAGTGGGGGCACCACTGATTATGCTGTTGAAATTTACTTCAGAGCTGCTCAAAATGAGAAGTATGAATGCTTTGTTAATGAAGAAACTAGATTGCCAATGATGTACATGCCTGATGCAATAAGAGCTACTCTAAAATTAATGGATGCACCATTAAAATCCCTAAAACATCATTCCAATTATAACCTGGCTGGAATGAGCTTTTCAGCTGCAGAACTAGCAGAGTCAATTCAACAAATAATTCCAGATTTCCAATGTACCTTCAATCCGGACTCTCGCCAAAAAATTGCAGATTCGTGGCCAGTTTCAATAAATGATGAAGCTGCAAAAAAGGAATGGGGATGGAAACCGACCTTTGATATTACTACTATGACTAAGGATATGCTGGAAAATTTGAGAAACTAATGAGCAGTCCAACGGATTGGATGAAAAAAGAATATGATGATTTAGTCAAAAATGGATTTGATTGGAAACCTCCTGTAATTAGCGGTCCATCAACAAGTAGAGCTGTTATAGATGGTAAGAAAAAAATTATGCTTTGCGCAAATAATTATCTCAATATGAGTAATCATCCAAAAGTAAAGCAAGCAGCTATTGATGCTGTAAAATCTCATGGGGCTGGAAGTGGAAGTGTCAGACCTATTGCCGGTAACATGGATATTCATAATGAACTTGAAGATACAATTGCGAGGTTCAAGAATAGAGAGGCTGCATTGTATTACCAAACTGGGTTTGCTGTAAATTCAGGATTAATTCCTCAATTAGCAGGTAAAAAAGATTCGATTATTTCGGATCAACTCAATCATGGTTCAATTATAGATGGAGTAAGATTATCTGGTGTTAGAAAAGAAAACCGTACAATTTATGCTCATAATGATATGGGTGAATTAGAAGATAGACTAAAAGAAGCTACAAAAAAAAGTGAGAAAACTTTGGTTATTAGTGATGGAGTATTCTCTATGGATGGCGATATTGCCCCTTTGGATAAAATAACAAAATTGGCTATAGAATATGGTGCAATGACGTACATTGATGATTGTCATGGTGAAGGTGTACTGGCTGGCGGAAGAGGAATTGGAGCTCACTTTGGAGTTGAAGATGAAGTTGATATGGAATCTGGATCTTTTTCCAAAGCATTTGGAGTAGTAGGTGGCCTTGTTGCAGGTGAAAAACATATGGTTGATTATGCTTTCAATAAATCGAGAACAATGTTACTCTCTGGTTCTGCGCCTCCTGCAACTATTGCAGCTTGTAAAGCTTCAATTGAAGTCTTAGAATCTGAACCTGAACACGTCGAGAAATTATGGTCTAACACCGAATATTTCAGAAAGGAAATACAGTCAATGGGATTTAATACAGGTGTATCCGAAACTCCAATAATTCCAGTAATGTGTGGTGAATCTCACAAAGCAAAAGAATTGAGTGCAAACTTATTGGAATTAGATGTCTTTGCATTACCAATTGTTTTCCCAATGGTTGCTCCAGATAAGTCTAGAATTAGAGTTATGATGAGTGCTGGACTAGAAAAAGAAGAACTCGATATTGCACTTTGTGCTTTTGAAAAAGGTGGCAAATCTGCAGGAATTATATAATATGGAAGATGAATGGAAAGATAAGTTAACGCCTGAGCAATATGCAGTATGCCGATGTAGTGACACAGAGCCTCCATTTGACAATGAATATTGGAATTGTCATGATGATGGCAAATATCATTGTACTTGCTGTGACGAAATATTATTTGAATCAGAACATAAATTTGATTCGAAAACAGGATGGCCTAGCTTTTTCAAAGAAGCTAGTGAAGATATCATTACTGAAAAAGAGGATATTTCTTACGGAATGAAGCGTATTGAAGTTGTTTGTTCAAATTGTGAGTCTCACTTAGGTCATTTATTTGATGATGGGCCTCAACCAACAGGATTGAGATACTGTATCAATTCAGCTTCTCTAAAGCTTAAGAAATGAACGAAGGAACTGCTTTCCAAAAGAAGGTCTGGTGTGAAATAGACAAAATACCTCGTGGAGAAGTTGTAACGTATAGTTTGATTGCTAAAAATATAGGACACCCCAAATCTGCAAGAGCTGTTGCAAATGCTTGTGGTGCTAATCCAAATCCAATCAAAACTCCATGTCACAGAGTAATCAGTTCTAATGGAGATCTTGGTGGCTATAGTGGATCTGGCGGTATTGAACAGAAAAAAGAATTATTGAGAGGAGAAGGCGTTACCTTATTCTGAAATTTCGCTTAACCAAGCTCCGCCAAAAATAAAAACTGAATTGTAAAGAACTAATAACATAAATGCCAATTCAAAATCAGATGAACCTGAAATTAAAGAATCTGTACACCTAATTGCCGCCTCGATAACTGTGAATAATAGAATTGGTATAGCAAAAAGAGAGGTAATCATCCAACCTCCATGCAAAGGTGTGGCAGTACTTGCTGCTAAAGTTCCAACTGCTGAAATACCAATACAACCCACTAAAACTACGAAATAGGCTAAAAATAAATCATTACTAAATTGATTTTCAAATATTATAATATAAATAATAAAAATTACACTACTCAAAACCCACAAAAGAGCTAAAGAACCAAGCATTCGTCCCAAAAATAATTGATAGCGTGAAATAGAGGATAATTTCAGAAGATCTAACGTACCTCTTTCTACTTCTCGTGTAGAAATATGAGTAATCAAGCCTAAACCGGTCAATAAAATAGAAGACCAAAGAATTCCTGAACTGGTTAGTAAGGAATTTGTAACTATAGAAAATTTAAAAGACATTAGAATCATAAAAGAAAGCATTGATGATGCAACTATACCTTGCAATGATCTTAACTCTACTTTCAATTCCTTTTTAATAAGAACTATTATTGGATTCATTTAATTTCACCCCTAAACAATTCTACTACTCTATCTGCGTAAGTGACTTCATCGTGAGTAACAATTAAGATACTACAATCATTCATTTTAGCCCTCTGTAATAACTTAGATATAATTTCAATACCCTCAGAGTCAAGGCCTGTAAATGGTTCATCTAAAAGCAAAGTAGTTGGTGAATGAGAAAGAGCCATAGCAAAGCCTAATCTCTGAATCATACCTCTTGAGTAATTTCCAGATAAATCATCACTAAAAGAAACTAAACCAATTTGTCCCAAAAAGTCCCGAGCTCTTGATTCGGCATCATCTATTGAATTCAATTCAAGCCATAACTTTAGGTTTTCAACTCCAGTCAATTCAGGATAAAATGGCGGATTATGAGCCAAATAACCTATGCGTGAACGAACTTCCTCAGGATATTTTTCTAAATCGAAACCATCAACTTCAGCTAAAATATAACTATCGGGAAAATCTAAAGTGCTGATTGAACGAAGTAACGTAGTTTTACCACTGCCATTATTCCCAACTAATGTAACTATCTCTCCTGAATTTATTTCTAAATCAATTCCTCTTAAAATTTTTCTAGAACCAAATGATTTAAAAAAAGAATTTAGCTTAATCATTTATTGAAAATTCACGCGAATATTTTTCTGCTGCGGCAGCCGGATCGTCTGAAAGATAAATTCCTCTTCCAACTATGATGTAATCCGCCCCTGCTTTGAGCGTTTCACGAGAACTGCCACCTTGAGCACCTACCCCTGGAGATATTATCGTCAAATTACCTACTAAATTTCTTATCTTAGCTACATCATCAGGCCTTGTAGCTGGCGCAATTACTCCAGTAACTCCAATTTCTAAGGCCAATTCACAAAATTTTTCTATATCGAAAAATTCACCTCCTTTAGGATGAGACATAGTTATTACAACATAAATTTCTTTCGAGTCTGCTACCTCTTTGATTGCCCTAAGAGATTCGGGACCTGGGAAAGCATGTGCTATAATCCCAGAAGCACCGGCATCAAAAACAGCTTCTGAAATAAGTCGGTTCGTATTAGGAATGTCTGCAACCTTAAAATCACAGATTACTGGACAAAATTTAGAGATCTCTGTAACAATCTCTAATCCTGCAGATAAAACTAAAGGATAATTTATCTTTATTTTAGCAACAAATGGAGAAACTACCTTGGCAATCTCTAAAGCTCGAGCTGGATCTGTTTCATCCAGAGCGAGTACTAGCCGTGAATACATTAAATCTCTAGCTTCCCAGTTAGAACAGAAACTGCATATTTTAATTCTGCAACTGCTGCTACTGCTTCTCTTCTTACTTGGAAAAGATCCTGTGGTTCCATTTTTTTACCAAGATTAGACTCTACAAATATCATCTTTTCAAGACTACGTTCAATAGTGTCTACGATTATCTGACTTCTAGCAGAACGTCGTAAAACTTCTTCATCAATCTCAACTTCGTCGGACATAGCCTAAGCTCACCACTAGTGTGGGATATAACCATTTGGCTAAAGCCGACTAATTTAGAAAAAAGATTCTTCTAAGCTAAATCATCACGAGTAAACATTGAAATTCCGACTGGGTCTCTTGGTAGAGGACCTTTCTTTTCGGCTACAATTATATTTATTCCAGCTTTGGAAACTAATTCAATTAGTCTTTGAGTGATAATCCCATCCATAACTAGAGTATTTACTCCATTACTTTTGTGCTTTTCAAGTACTTCTTGAAGACCACCAATTGAAACTTCATCTGCCATTTCTTCATCAATTAATAATCGTGCATTCTTAGTTCCTTGAAGTTGATCTAATTGTTGAATGAAAATAGGACTAGCTACTGCCGGTTCTGCTGCAGGTTCTTCTGCGACAGGCGCCTCTGCTTTAGGTGCACTACGTTTCGGAATTATTATCTTAGATGGACCTTTGTTGATATTCTTAGCTGGTTTTGAAGAGTTCCCTGATCCTGGTCTGGCCCATTTATTTTGTTCCATGAATAATTCGGCAGTTACTTTGTCTCTCAAAGACTTCATTATTTGTTTATGTGTCAAATATTCGACTTCAGTATTTTCTGGAGCTCGAGCTATGAAATCTATTTCAGCAATTTGTAAAAGCTCCTGAATTATCATCTGGCCACCTCTGTCACCGTCAACAAATGCCGTGACTGTTCTTTCCTTACTGAGTCCTACGACTTCCTTAGGTATGCCAGTTCCTTCTACAGCTATTGAGTTTTTTATTCCATGTTTTAATAAATTCAAAACATCGCCACGTCCTTCAACTACTATGACTGCATCACTAGTTTCGACATTAGGACCTGCTGGTAATTTACCTTTATATCGAACAATTTCTTCTACTTGAAGAGCTTGACGAACGGTGTCTGTTATTGTTGAACCTGCTGTTCGAGAATTCTTGATTAGGTCAATCAATAAAGTGCGTGCGCGATCAATAATTGTTTCACGCTTAGTAGAACGACTGTCTTCTAATGCAGTAATTTTAACAGTTGCCTTACAAGGCCCTACACGTTCAACTGTTTCTAAAGCTGCTGCAAAAACTGAAGTTTCTACTTGATCCATACTTGAAGAGATTACTATCTCTCCAGTGGACTTTCCTTTGTCACTTCGTATTTCTACTTCTACACGGCCCATACGTCCGCTTTTCTGAAGATCTCGAAGATCTAATTCATCACCTAATAATCCTTCTGTCTGACCGAAAACGGCCCCTACTACATCTGATTTATTTACTACGCCATTTGCTCTAATTGAAGCTCGAATAACGTACTTACTACTTGTTGGGTCTATATTCATATTACCATCTCTTTATGTTTAACCTTGGAACCAAGGGCGGGTTAATTCTGTTTCCTAATGCCTATGTATAAATCCAAAGGCAGATTTGTGAATTGATTACCGTCAATGACCTCAAGGCCTACGATTAACTGTGCTATGCCGTTATTAAAACTAGCGGTGATGTTTTATGCATACCTATTCGTGCTGAATTAGTGCATTCAGTTACATTGATAGCTCAACCGCGTAATAAACACCCTATGTTGAAAACAGGCCCACTTAAATTGGGTGATTATGAGATTAAGAATAGGGGGACTTTTGGATTATTATGGTTTACTGATTTTGGGGAAAAATTCTGGGAAGCTTGTACTACAGTTGATGATGGTGCAAAAATAAGACTTCGGGAAAGTGGTTTTGATGAAATGAATTGGAGTCTTTCCTTCAGATTTGCAGGTTTTAAGGCTAGGTTAAGTACAACAAAATATAAAGGGTTTTTTGGAATCCCAAAGAATTCTTTGATAGAATTAAAAATAGGAACTGAAAATCCTAATGATTTAAGAATGTTCTTACAAGCACTATGCACTAAATTTGACAACCCTCCATGGATTCTTAATAACTGGAAAAAAGCAGAGGCCACTATCGGAATAAGTAAAGATGAGATCATTAGAACATGGTCTGAAGCCATGGGCCGTGAAATCACTGAAGAAGAGACTAAGATTAAGGGATGGGGAAGTTCTCTATTCACATCCAAGCCTGGGTCTAAAGTAGATATCGAAGAAGAGGATATTGAAATTTTTGAAGACCAAGATGGAGTTGAAATTAAAATGAAAATACATGGAGCTTTGGAAGTAGAGGGAAATGAATATGCAATCATGTCTTATGTTGATAATATAAGCTCCGAATTTGAAATTATGATGATTAATCGTGGAAATGATAATAAAATATCATATTCTAATGTTGAGAATGATGAGTTATATGAACAATTAAGTGAAGCAGCAGTACAGCATTTGGAAGCAAATAGTGCAATATAATTTCTTCGATTTTTTTAAACCGGTGCCAACAGTTATAACTCAAGGGCCGGTATATCAGTCTGGAAGATTACCGCCTTCGCAAGGCGGAGGCCGTGGGTTCAAATCCCACCCGGTCCACCAATAGGAGAAAAATGAGTAGAGAACTAGATTTAGAATCATTAAGACACGGTAAAGAACTTGTAAAACGGGGTTTTGCAAGAATGCAAAAAGGCGGAGTTATCATGGATGTCGTTAATGCGGAACAAGCTAAAATTGCCGAAGACGCTGGAGCTGTTGCAGTTATGGCTTTGGAACGTGTACCTTCAGATATAAGAGCAGATGGTGGAGTAGCGAGGATGTCAAATCCTAATATGATTAGTGAAATTATGAATTGTACTAGTATTCCAATTATGGCTAAATGTAGAATTGGACATACTGCTGAAGCAAGAGTTTTGGAAGCTTTAGGTGTAGATATGATTGATGAATCTGAAGTGTTAACACCTGCAGATCCCTATTATCATGTCGTAAAAGACGGTTTTACAGTACCTTTTGTTTGTGGAGCTACTTCATTAGGTGAAGCAGTTAGAAGAATTTGGGAAGGTGCTGCCATGATTAGAACAAAAGGAGAAGCTGGAACTGGAAATATTGTAGCAGCTATGAGGCATGCAAGATTGTTGCAGGCTGAAATAGAAGTTGTAAAGAAATCTGAAAATCTTAAAACGATTGCAACTAAAATAGCTGAAAAATTCTTTGTATTGAATAATGAAACTAAAAATAATCTTGGCGAATCTACTGATTTTAATCCATTTGGAAAAAATAAGGCTACCATTGAAAAAGAAATTGTTGAAATCTTAGAAGATATCAAAAGATTAGGTCGATTACCAGTAGTTACATTCACAGCAGGTGGCATTGCGACTCCTGCAGATTCGGCATTAATGATGCAATTTGGTATGGATGGTGTCTTTGTTGGATCTGGGATTTTTAAATCTGAAGACCCTGCAACAATGGCTAAAGCCGTTGTAGAAGCCACAGCTCATTTTAACGATGCTAAATTAATTGGAGATGTTTCAAGAAATCTTGGTGAATCAATGCCAGGATTAGAAGAATCAAAACTTGAAACTAAGATGGCAAAACGCGGACATTAATCAACGAAGGTTAATGGAAATGATTATATTAATTTAGATATATTTCAGAATCCATCTTGCCATAGTTCAAAAGCTCGGTATACAAAACTGATGGCAAAAAATAGCATAGCTACACCACATACCCTAAGAGATAACTGGTAATTGCTAGAAGAAAGATTAACTTGTGCTTTACTAAAGAAATAAGCTATTGCTATTTTGACTGAAACGATACTAACCAAAAAAGATATTGCGTAAGCCACTGGGGCGATTGGTTCGGTGTCTGCTGCTGTAGCCATGATTGGCCCTCCAATTAAGAACCAGAAAACATATACACTTGGATTCAATAAATTAGTGATAATACCACGCTTAAACGATCTAGAAATATCTACCTCATCTGAATAAATATCGGGAATTTCTGAATTAAAACATTCCAAACCCATTCGTGTAAGAAAGACTGCACCTAACAGAGAAATCCCACACAAAACAAGAGGTTGGGTCGCTATCCAACCTGCAAGAAAGATACTCAGAATTATCAATGGACCATCTGTAAATATTGGAGCTGAAGCCGCTCGCATTCCCCCTTTAAATCCACTTGATAAGGTCTCTTTGATTACTGTTGTTAGAAGTGGCCCTGGCTTTATTCCTTCAACTATACCTAGCATAATGCCAGCTATAGTAAGACCGAGGACTAGGTCCGTTTCCATATCCTAGTCCTTTCTTACTTTGATAATCTAGTTCTTGAATAGAGAATCACGGTAAATGTAGGCAACTGCACCGAAAGCAGCCAATACAACAACTATTATCATTGCAATAGATGTAACATCAGATGAATCATCAGTAGGACTAACAGTTATTGTTTTTGAAATATCATTCTTTTCGATACTTTCATCAACAATTCCGTTTGAATCTGCATCTATATAGATTACCTGAGCTCCAGATATTGCAGTCCAAGTAGCAGTGACATTTACGTTTGTACCATTATTTATGGCCTCTAAATCTTTGCCATCAATCATTGCCGTACCTATGACTGTTCCTTCTAAATTATCTAAATAGAAAGATACTTCGAAAGCAGTATCTACTTTTGCATCTTCACAAAGACATTTTACAGTTGCATCCAGAGTAACAACATCTCCTTCACTAGGATTATCATTACTAAAGCTCATGGATACCATGTAAATATCAGGTCTAGATTTCAAAGCTGGTTGAATCTTGTATGAAATAACATCAGACATATCTGAAGAATCAGTTACTGTAAGAACTACATTGAAACCATCATCTGAGGTTCCATTGAATGTATGCTCAAGATTAGCCCCTGTACCTTCATTACCATCTCCAAAGTCCCAAACATAAGTTAAGCCATCGTCAGAGTTATCTGAAGAACTACTTGCATTGAAAAATGTGACTTCCCCTTCCATTGAAGCTCCACTAATTTCACTGCCAGTTTCATTTAGATAAAACCAACTGAATGCGGCGCTAGGTGGTGTAATATCATTAACAGTTACAGACATAATTTTTGTATCTGTGTTACCTGCTGTATCAGTTACTGTTAAATTTACATCATATGCTCCCGGATTATCAAATATATGATTTACAACAGAACCTGAATCTGAAGATTCATCTCCAAAATTCCAGGAATAAGAAGAAATACCAACTAAATCACTTGAAGTCGATGCATTGAAAACAACCGTATTGGTATCTTCATCAAGATTAGTTTCATTGTAATCCATGCTATCTAAACCTGCATTGGTTTTCACAGTTGCAGTAAAATCGGCAATAGGATCTACACCATCAGCAATTATGTCCACAGTTGCTGTGTCTTGTGCTCCGAATTCATCTGTTACTGTTAGAGTAACTGTGCCACTTTCTGTGAAAGATTCAGAGTAGTCAGCATCACTGGATGAACCCCAGTTGTATGAAATTCCGCCAACAGATGAAGTTGAAGAAGAACCTGAAAAGTTCACTTCAGAACCTGCTGCTACAATGTGACTATCATCTACAACAATAGTTCCAGTTACATCAATAGAAGCAGTAGGTCCTGGATTTAGTTTGACCATTCTGCTACCAGATAATGGTTCCATAGACTGCCCACCATTTGATGGTTCTATGGCTATGTAAACTATATCATTATGAGCTGCTGAATTAGTATCTAAATTCATATTATGTGTCTCTGTACCTGAAACTCCATCTATCTTCTTTACTGATGGTGTATAATCATCATGATAAGCATAAACATAAACTTCGGATGAGGTTGTAGGTTGTAAGTAGTAAGTGTATCCAACATTAGTTGAATCATACCATGTAGATGAAGTTGCATCATACATGAAAACTATTGCATCTCCCAAAGGATTTCCTGAAGGATCGAAAACACGGACTGTTTGCTTATTAGTATCGTCCAAAGCAGTCATTACTATATTTGTATCTGCAATAGTTCCAAAGGCTGTAGCATATCCTGATGCTTCTACTCTGATTTCATATTGCCCAGAAGTTAAAGAATCAAAACTTGTATTACCCTCAACACTAGTTGTATTGGAAACTGTATATCCTACCGTAATATTAGTCCACCAAGAATCTTCAGTAGTTGATGACATCAAATAAACTGTAGCGCCATCAATATCTGCACCATCTCCATCCGTTACATTAACTGTAACTGAAGTAGAACCAGACGGAGCTGCACTCATAGATACATCATCTAAAGGTAAATCTGCAGGTATACTCCAAGTATCTAATACAGATAAAGAACCAGCTTTTGAATATCTAACTGAATAATCTCCATTGACTAAATTCTCAAAGGAATATGAACCATCATCTAAACTGGTTATACTTGCTGTATTTCCTGTTGCTTGATTGATATAGGTCACAGATACTCCAGAAGAATCTGATGAGGAAATGAAACCAACTGCATCATAGTCTGCAGCTGAAGAATCCTCTGATATTAGTCCTAACAAAGCTCCAGAAAGGAGCATTGCTACGGCTAGCAAGGCTATTCGCGAATTTCGCTTTTGAGTCATAATTCTTTGTCTCCAGAGAGCAAATGCTCTCACTCGGGGTCCGTTGGAAAAGAAAGGTATTTATAAAGATTGGGAAAACAAAAATAGCGGCATTTAGAGGCCATTTATAGACGATAAAGGCGAGTTTAGGAAACAAAAATTGCCGGCCTTAATGGTGAACTTTGATTTCCTTTGGCCACGTGTCTAGACCTTGCATTGTCTGCATTAACAACCGAGATTTCACAATCAAATATCTTACTAAAAAATTCTTTTGATGCTAATAAAATTTCTTCTTCATTGATCTGTAAACTGTACTTACTCTGCCAATCTGGGCCTAATGAGGGAATGTCTCTCAAAACCCATTTCTTTAAGAAATCAGCACCCAATTTCTTTGATTCGGGAGGTATATTTGGCATTACGCTTGAAATAAGTTGATTCAATTTAACTTGACCGCGACCATCTGCCAATTGGCCGGCGGTATGAATTGCCTTCCACTTCCATTCAGGTGCAACTATGAATACAATTTCTTTAGGATTATTAATTCCGGCTATATTCAAAATAGCCCTAGTGTCATCTAAAGTTTGTTTAACTAAATCTTCACCAGTTACTAAAGTTAAATCAGGTTCATGGCCTTCAGGAAAGGGTTGATTGATAATAAAATCTTCTTCACCACTAATAGACCAAGCCTCTTCGGCAGTATGTGGAACTATTGGAGCAATACCTCTAGTTACAACTGAAATATATTCTTTCAAAATATCTTGATGGGCTTCTCCTGTTCTCTGAAGATACCATTTGAAGTATTGAGAAAGTTCAAAGAAAATAAGACGTGTTGAAGTTCTAAATTTCAGTCTTTCTGAAGCTGCAGTAGCCTGATGTGAAATACTTGCCATAATTTCACGAAACCAATCATCAACTGGATGTGATATTGTCCGGCCCTTACCTTTATTATCTTTTACAAAGGATAACCAATTATTCAACTTTTTACCTGCAGTTTCAGCAAACGATAATTCCCAATTAGGATCATCTAAACCTTCTCCGGCATTACATAATGTGAAACGAACTACGTCTGCACCATATTTTTCATTCAATTCCTTAAGTGTAAAGAAATTACCCTTCGATTTAGACATTTTTTCGCCGTTAACAAGAACCCAGCCGTTAACTGCAAAACCTCTTGGCCATTTATCTTTCTCAAACATTGCAGTATGGTTGAATAGACTGAAAGCCAAATGATTCTGAATCAAATCTTTACCACTAATTCGCAAATCATATGGATACCAATAATTGAATTCATTGCGCCATTTGAGAACATCTGCTTGTGTTAATCCACTTTCATCTGCAGCTAACTTAGTATTTCCTTCACCAAATATGGCATCAAATAAGGATTTAGTTAACTGTTCTTCATCCAACTCCTTCAAGTAATGAGCAACGGTGTAAAAGGCCATGTAAATTGTTGAATCACTTAGCGATTCAATAACCCAGTTTTCATCCCATGGTAATTTTGTTCCTAATCCTTTTTCTCGAACACATGCCCAATTTTTCAACCACTGCAAAACATATTCAAATTGTGACCGCGACTTTGAAGGATATAATTCCATGGATGCAAGTGCCTCTTCAGTCACTTTAGTCCAATCTTCACTACTATATTCTAAGAACCATTGATTATCTACAATTTTGACCATACAATCTGCAAGCCATCGAGATTGAACTGGGCCAGTAAGTTCATAAAAAAGGGCAGCTTTTCCTTTTTCAACTAACTTATTTTTTACTATATCTCGAGCTTCTTTAACTGCTTTACCTGCCACATATTCGGCAGAGTCTAGCATAACTCCATGATTGAAACTATGCATGTACAATTCTTGTTTAGCTTTATCCAACTTATTTCTTTCAGTTTGGTCTTTAACTCCCAAATCTGCACAAAGCTTTGGTGCTGGAAGTGTACCCATTTCTCCGGAATCTAAAATTGGAATTGGTTGAATTGCTTTTACTTCTTCAAAATCTAAACCCCAGCTTTCGCAATCTGAACTAGAATTTTGTAAATCTACTAAACCTTGATAATCATCTGGGGAATCACTAGGAACTGAAGTAACAATTCCGGATCCAATCGATGCATCACAAAAATTTGAAGGTAAAACAAGTATTTCTCTATTAATTTGAGGAGCAACATACCTTTGTCCAACTAAACTACGACCCTCGACTTCCCCTAATTCTTCTACTTCATGTCCTTGTAACCTTAGCTTCTGAGGCATTTTCGGTGACATAACCCATACTTCGTTACCTACTTTCGCCTTGACATATGTGCCTTCACCGTCAACCCAAATATTAGTTTGACCAAATACAGTTTCAGGGCGTAATGTTGCAGCGACAAGAAAATGTTCTTCACCTTTAAATTTTAACAGAGTATACTCTTGTGGAGTTTCACCCTCTCCAGAAAGTCTATCATGATCTCCAACTACGGTTTCCCTCTTAGGACACCAAACAACCGGAAAACTCCCTTTAATCAAATATTCTTTAGCTAATAATTGGTTGAATTGCCACCGTATAAAATGATCATAAGGAGGGTTCAAACTAGTTGTGATAAAGCTTCGTCGCCAATCTACAGAAGCCCCAAATTCTTTCAAATCTTTAATTGCTTTTCCTGGAAAATGATTAATCCATTCTTCAGGCTTTGAAAATTTCTTTATAAGAGAATCACTTAGACCCATCTGTTCCAATGCTTTAATTTGAATCTTTTCACCTTCTTTAACTCTCTGAGCTGCAGCTACAATTGGTGTTCCAGTACAATGAAATGCAAAAGGAAAAAGTACATTCTTATTCTTCATTCTTTGATATCTAGAAACCATATCTGCTCGGAGATAGGTGAATGCATGTCCTAAATGCAAATATCCATTCATGTAAGGATACGGGCAGTTAACAAAATACTTCTCTTGGTCTTCCTTAGGTTCTGATTCGAAGAGCTTGGCTTCCTCCCATTTTTTTTGCCACTTTTTCTGTAAAGCCTTTGGATTCACAGATTGCGAGAGGAGGGACCCTTAAAAAATTAGACAGAAAGTGTAAGCTAGAAGGAAAATATACCAAAAAATACGGATAAATGACGAATAGTAATTATAGGACCATTCAATCCGCGAGAATAATGATACGTTTTGGACCCGCGGGAATCCCTCTTTCCTGCAAAGGAAGAACCATTCGAGATGGTATTGAGGATATTCACGCTCTAGGCTTACACAGTATGGAAATTCAACTTGTAAGAGGCAAATATGTAGATGAAGTAGATGATTTTGAAGAACTAGGGGGAATCGCTCAATCACTAGATATCCATATGGGAATTCACGCCCCATACTACATGGATTTCTTAGGTAATGGTTACATGCGAAATAAATCTATTAAATTCCTTGAATTTGCTGGAGAGGTTGGAAATAAAATTGGTGCACGTAAAGTAGTTACCCATATTGGACCTTATCGTGGAATTTCCTCCAGAGAAGCAATTGAAAGATTAGTACCTATGTTCAGAGAAATGAGAAATCATTACTTAGAAAATAATTACAGCCCAGTTATTGGAATTGAATTATCTGGAAAACCTGATCTTTTTGGAAGTATCCGAGAAGTTATGGAGATTTGTCATCGCGTTAGAGGTGTTATTCCAGTAATAAACTGGCCACATTTACACGCTAGAGGTGGACGTTGGCTAAATGACCGAGATAGTTTCAAGCGTGTTTTCAAATATCTTGACGATTCCCTAGGATTGAAAGATTTTTACATGCACTTTTCAGGTGTCGAATTCGATATTGAAGGAAATGAAAGACACTATTCACCAATCAAGAAAGGTGAAATTAAATTTGAATATCTGGCTGAAGCAATATTAGATAATGATTACAATGTGATTGTTATCTCAGATTCTCCTTTAATGGAACATGATGCAATGTACATGAAGCTCATAACTGAAAGAGTAGAAGCTAGGCGTCAAGAAAGAATGGCAAGACGTGAAGCTGCTGATAAGATTAAAGAATCAAGAAAAGCTGCTGCAGTAAAATAGGTGAACAGCCTTTTTGAGCATGCTTCTTTAGCATAGCATGAGCAAGTCATACTTGTTGGTAATTTGCTTGCTTTTGTCATCATTTACAGGATGTATAGGTATTGAAATCAAACAATCTAGACGGTACCAGGTATGACCGTAACCCAGCTTAAAGTCAAACAATATATACAGCCTCTAAATCGTGAGCTGTCTGACGGCCATAGCGGTGGTGATCACCCGTTCCCATTCCGAACACGGAAGTTAAGCCCACCCGCGTATTCGGCGGTACTGTGGTGC
>Ga0114994_10000665_pt1 | contig 23571 bp, 19 predicted proteins | sample ArcticOcean_MG_C_9_FD_87043 | JGI IMG/M metagenome (GOLD analysis project Ga0114994, IMG submission 87043) | Marine microbial communities from western Arctic Ocean - ArcticOcean_MG_CB2_152 | ecosystem: Environmental > Aquatic > Marine > Oceanic | place: Arctic Ocean: Canada Basin | collected...
GGGGCCTCGAGTAATTGCCGTATTTGACGGGAACGGGTACTGCCGAGCCCAAATAAAACACTTTTTGGGGATGCAGACCGGCTCTCGGACTCCCCATGGGTTAAGTCTGATGGTGGGTAGACGCCTACACCGCATGCGCATGCGCTTTGGGAATCCCATGGCTCTCAAAGCTCTGGAACTAATCCTCTGGGTATTCATCCTAAAATGAGCTGGACTGCTGAGAAAAATGAGCTGGACTGCTGAGAGAATTAGTAGATATGACCAGCGCGTCAGCGTGTGCGGTGTAGGCGTAAGCGCACGTCTAGTACTGACCCTAAGCGATCCCGGGGAGACCTCTGGACCACGAAACGACCGCATTCCACTGGCGCCTCGACCACCCTGGTGGCGTCGTCAACGCCGCGAATAAAAAAATTACCTTTCTTGCCCCCCAATAAGCGTCCTATTGACCTCCTTGGACCAGTATCGAACCGGACGATACTCAAACAAGTGCATGTCGCGTTTCATCATCTTGATGCAAAGAGTATACGGGTTTCGCCATGTCACCGCATCGATAAAAAAGCACAGCCACGCAGCAACTTCGCTACGGCACACTCGCGTATCAAAATAGCTGCTGCATTGCTGACAGAGAGCACAAACCAGTTGTTGGCAGCAGCATCATCGGGGCCTCATCAACTCACGGAGACGAAGACTGCTGCCCACAAATGGCCGGCCGGGCGCAGATCCTGTCGCTCTACCGGCGCATCCTCTTCGCGGCGGCGCGCTTCCCGAGCAAGAACCGGGCGAGCGTCTACGCCGAGATCCGCGACGAGTTCCGGCGCAACGCACCGTTGCAGGAGCCGGCGGCCGGCGAGGCCATTGCCGTCGCGCTCTCGTCGCTACGCCAGCTCGAGGCCTACTCGAGCATGACCCGGTCGACCGGCAACTGGGAGATCACCATGGAGAAGAACCCGATGCCCAAGCCGCCGCTCGCCGACGCGTAGTCTACGTAACGATACTGTGTTGTGACCCACGACGGCGAGGCGGCCTACCTAGCAGTGTGTGCGCGCGGCCCAGCTAGCCTTAGACGCCGGTGGCCGGAGTGAGCCGAAATGTCGAGGAGAAAGGCCCTTACGCACCCCCCCGCGCTAAGAGGCGTAGCCCTCGTCTTTCGCCTTCTTCTCCTCGACCTTCTTGAGGAAGTACTCGTAGCCGAACTTGGCCACGTCTTCGGGCTGGTCGCGGAGAACCTCGCGCGTGAAGTCCCTTAACGTCGCCGGGAACTCCTCGGGCATCACAAACTCTTTTTGGTACGAGCTCGCCATCGTCGGCGCCTGCGCGGGGTCGGCCGGTGAGCGCGGCGCACGCCGTCGAGCGGACCAAATCGCGTCGATGGCGTCGAGGCGACGCGCCTCCTTGGCCGGACGTCTTCTCGACGCGCGAGCATTGAAGGCCTTGAGGCGCACGCACACTGTCGCGTCGACGGCGTCGAAGCGACGCGCCTCCTTGGCCGGATCGCGTTTGGCCGAGCATTGAAGGCGCCTCGGCCTGGGACACCGGTAGCCTGCCCTGGCGGCTGTGTAGTAACAAGAACGGCCCGGTCGATGGGCAGCGGTTCCGGCGACGGGAACGAAGCAAATTCGACGGGAGAGGTGCCCGGTGCGCTGGTTATTATGGAGACGAGCTGCGCTCGGCCGTATACGCGCAGCGCATGGGCCGCTACCCCAGGAACCCGATACCTAGGCGCTGACGGAGGCACGGGTACCGGAGAGGTCTATTGGGCCCTACTAGACCTACAATAGTCCCGTGGCTAGGGGACCTGTCGATCAGTACTCGACACGGGTTTTTCGACATAAAAACAAGCAATTTAAAACGAGACAGACCCAGCTGGCTGACAGCTGCAAGAACAGGCGTCGTGTCAAATCTTGCTGCAAGTCTAGACGCTAGGCGGTGCGCGCGCGGCATCGCTGCGAACCGCACAACAAAGAGTAAGCCGACTGGCGCTCTACACTCTGCGAGGGCGTAGCGCAGCATAAAACCGTAAGTCCCGATGTCGGCGATCTTCAACTTCTCGTCGCTGGTGGTCGTACTCCTGCTCTTCGTCTGCACGACCGCCTACCTGCGGGCGCTGCGGCCGACGATCTTCGACGGCCACCTGACGGCCGAGGACCTCGCGGACCCGCAGTCCCACCGGCGGCGGTCGGGCGTCCGGGGATTCTGCTGGCGGGCGTCGCGCGTCGGTGAGCGCGCGTCGCCTTACGTCGCCGTATCGCTCGTTGCCATGGCGGTGCACGTCCTGGTCGGCGCCTAGTCGGCGTTTGTGTCCTGCCCCCTCAGGGCTTTCTAAGTAGTCCATGTTACTCCCGCTTTTGAGAAGAAGAAAAAACCGCGAGCACTCCTAGCTCGTCGTACGGGTTTCGCAAAGCATCCTGATCATGATCTAGGCAGAGCGCTCGAAGGAGCAGTGCACACTGTGCTTGGCTGCGGGTTCCGGCACGGCAAGTCCGCTGGAAAGCGCTCGGACTGCTGGCGCATTAGTGTGAAGACTTAGGTGCTCCTCGAAGCAACACCAGAGCTTTTATGCAGCAGCAAACCCAAGGTCACTAGGTGGCTCTCCGCGAGGAGTCGTCCAGCCGGCCGCGTCGAGATGGCCTCGGCGGCGGTCCGCGCCCTGGCCAAGGTGCGCACGCCGCGCGTGACCCTGGAGCAGCTCACGGGCGAGGTCGCGGACCGGCGGCGCGCGGGCGCGTACCTGCACAACGTGCTGCCGCCGCTTTTGGCGCGCATGGCCGTGAGTTTGGAGGACGGCGCGCCGGCGTCGCTCGCGGGCCTGCCGGCTTTTGATGAATTGATCGAGTGGTACGGCGACAGTGCGGCCCGCATCGCCGCCGTGAGCCCGCCGCCGGAGTGGGCCACGTGGCGGACGAAGCCGAGCGAGACCTTTCTGGACCGGGAACGGAAGTTCGGGGACGCCCTGGACGAAGTAAGGCTAGCGGGCAAGCAGGTGCGCGCCAAGGTGTTCGATGCCCTCGACAGCAGCGGCTGGCTGCACAAGACGCCGCAGACGTCCGACGAGGTCGATTTGTTCCTCAGGGATTTTTACGCACGCCGTTTAACGTTACGGCTGTTGTTGGGACAACACCAGGCGTGCCGGGAAGCTTTAACGGGCGAGAGCGCCTACCTCTGGGCGACGTTCGACGGCCTGGACGCGAATTACGACGGGGTCCTGGAGCCCGAGGAGTTGCTGAAGGCGAAATCGTTATATGATGCCCAGGCCGACGCGCTCCAGACGCACCCGAAGCCCTCGGTGTGCGGTCTTGTTGATAGGGAGATGTCGCCGTTCGACGTTTCTGTCCAGGCCATCGCGGACGTCCAGGAGGAGGTCTTGCGGAGCCCGCACAACCCGGAGCACCTGCTACCGCGCTTCCGCTTGTTTGGGCTGGGCGAGGGCGCGACCATCCCGTTCCTACCCCGGCATTTATACAAAATCATCCGGGACGTCCTACGCAACGCCGCCCGGGCGGCCTTCCTCCGGGCCCAGGCGACGGGCGAACCCATGGGCGAGGTCACGGTGGTCATCTCGGACGCCGACGACAACTCGGACGTCGTGGTCAAAGTGTCTGATACGGCCGGCGGCATCCCCCGGTCCAAGCTCAAAAAGATCTTCTCCTTCTCGGCCGCGTCGCGGAGCTACGGCGAGGTCGCGAACGACCTGGCGGACCAGTCGCTCTGCCACGCCCTGGGGCCGGCGGCCCTGGGCGGCGCGGCGCCGGACGTGCTGAGCCCGGCGGCGGACTCGGCCGAGGGCCACGCGCTGCCCCTCGCCAAGGTCTACGCCACGCTCTTCGGCGGCGACCTCAAGCTCCTCTCCATGGAGGGCCACGGCACGGACTGCTACGTCTACATCTCCCGCATCGAGGACAACGTCCTGCCGACGTGACGTGACCTTAGGGGGTAAGATCACTCCCCTGGGCTCGCCGTTTACTAATGCGAATAAACCGCTGCGGGTTTTGCAACGATTTGCAAGCGGTTTTCATTTTGCCTGCGCCAGGGCACACGCACGGCCGCGGCGTACAGGTCTTCGTATAGAGGCAAACTGAGGTGGTTAAGTCGGGATACAAGCGCGAAACCTACGTCCGCTGGCCGTCAGCGGCCTGAAAATACGCCAGGCGTCACGCCGTGAATTTAGCCTGTTCTTGCCGGACGCGAGTGCCCGGCGGCGCTAGAAACCCGCGAGGCGAGTATCCCAGCGGCGCTAAAGCCCACGAGGCGAGGCTTACAATGCCCCGCGGCCGCCCCCGGCAGAAGCGTAACTCCTCGGCGACCGTGCGCCAGGTCGAGCGCGTGCCGGCGGTGCCGCGACGGTCTCGCCGCAGTAGACCAAGCGCCGACGCGCTCGTGGACGTGCCCGAGGACGACGCGCCCGAGCACCACTTTGCGCCCGTGCACGACGAACCCGACGACGCGCCCGTGCACGCCCCCTTTAAGGCCCCGGGCACGATGAAGGTCCTCTTCGAAGACGGCGACGACGACGATGATGACGACGACGACGACGCGGCGGCGCCGCCGGGCTCGCCGCGGTGCGTCGTGTGCTCGACGACGCAAGACGTCGTCATCGTCGAGCGGGCGCAGGACCTGCTCCGCTCGCAGTTCTACGCCTGGTGCTGCTCGACTTGCGCGCGGAAATACGTCAAACCGCGGCCCGACCCCCGGGAGCTCAACTTCGCCACGGACGACGACGAACCGCTCAGCCCCCTGAAGCGCCAGCGGCTCAGCTTCGGCGACGCGCCGCGGACGGTGACCCCCGAGCCGGCGCCTCTCTAACCTTATTGTCATCATAAAAACGTTGGCTTCAATCGAGCGAGGCGGGCGCGGTCGCCGGCGCCGCCTGGATGGGCTCGGGGATGCGGCCCGTCATCGCGGTGCCCCATTGGCTCTGGGCGCGGAAGTGCGCGATGGAGGCCTCGGGCGCGAGGCGCTCGAGGGCGTCGAAGTAGGCGAGCGCGTAGCCGATGCGCCCCGCGGTCCCCCGCCGGAGCATGCGTTCCTCGAGGCGCGCGAGCGCGGCCGCGTCGGGTCGGAGCAGGCGGCCGCCGGGCGCCGCGCGCACGTCCGTGAGCGCGCGCCGCGCGGCCGCGTGCTGCGGCTCCACGAGGAGCGCCTCGACGCAGCACGCAAAGGCCGCGGCGACCTGGGTCTCGCCGGGCTGGCGCAGGCACGCGACGGCGCACCGCGCTAATAAATTCGCGCACACGCGAATTTCCAGCGCGGCCCGGCAGTCGGCCTCGGCCTCGCGCGGCCGCTCAAGCCGCAGCAGGCACGCCGCGCGGTTGCCGCGCGCGAGCCAGCGCGCGGCGGCGTCCTCCGCGGCGCCGCCCTCACATTCGAGCGCGGCCGTGTAGAGCTCGCGGGCGCGGCCGAGCCGGCCCTTGCGGAAGGCCGCCGTTGCCTTTTTCTCGAGCGACGCCGTGGTCGGCGCCGCGTCGTTGTCCGTCGGGGCGTCATCCGCAGCCGGCGGCGCGGGCGGCATGGGTGGTGGTTCTACTGAGGACATTACAAAACGAGAGGTTAAGCCGTACGCAGCGACACCACAACTACGGAGACTTTCAAACACTCTAGCAAATTAACCCTAGCTCTTAGCATAAGCTTCCCCTCATAAAATTTAATGCGACAGGTTTAGCCGGGTTTCCGCGGGTTTTTCCCGCTACGGCGCGGCCCGGGCCTCTACCGGGCCCCGCCACTAGTCCCAGCACCGTAAATAAAGCGGAAGAGATGGTCTACAATAGCAGTTAGTCCTCGCCCACCGGCAGGTCAAGCCCCCGCGAGAGGTGGCCGCCGTCGACGGGGATGATCGCGCCCGAGATCCAGGCCGCCGCCGGCGACGCGAGGAACACGCACACCCCGGCCATGTCCGGCGCCGCCCCGACCCGCCCCAGCGGCACGCGCGTCGCAATCTTGTCCATGTCCATGCCCCACGTCGCGAGGCCCTTGGACATGCGCGACGGCACGAAGCCCGGCGCGATGGCGTTCACGCAGACGTCCGGGGCCAATTCGCTCGCGAACTTCTTTGTGAGATGGTGCAGCGCGACCTTTGAGCAATCGTACGCGTGCGTGGGCGTGGGCTGGTGCGAAACGCCGGCGACCGAGCCCACGTTGATGACCCGCGAGGGGTCACCCGCTTGTGAGGCGGCGCGCAAAGCGGGTAGGAGCGCCCGCGTCAGGTAGAAGGGCGCCTTCACGTTCAGGTCCAGGACCTTGTCCCAGCCCCAGTTCGCCCGGCCAGACTCCCGTTCTATTGGTTCGCCCCAGCTCGTGCCGCTGTTGTTCACGAGCACGTCGAGCGGGTCACCGAACTGCGCCGCGAGCGCCTCGCAGCCCTCGCGCGACGCGAGGTCCGCGACCGCGATGCTCACGTCGCCGCCCGTGCTCGCCCGGATGTGCACGGCCGTCTCCTCCAACGCCTTCTCGTTGCGCGACGCGATCGTTACGTGTGCCCCGTTCGCCGCGAAGCCCTCGGCCACCATGGCACCGATGCCCGAGCCGCCGCCCGTCACGAGCACGCGGCGGCCGGCGACGCCGAAGAGCTTTGCCGCGCTCAGTGCCATTGTTTTTTGCTGATTAGCGCGAAGTGGTGCAACAACTATCTGTCCTATTGGCTGCAGCGCTCGCAAAGAATTGCTCTCTCGCGACTTCTTCTCAGCTCTGCGTGCCCTAGATGCACCTGCAGCGAGTAAAAGGAGGAGACAGAAAACCCGTCTTATAAAACCCGTACATGCTCTCGCGCGGTGACTCTCCCGGGGTGTGCTCAGCCAAAACGCACCCGCAGGCAGCCCTAGTCTGGCTTGGGCAGCCCAAGGGGTTGCCCAGGCCGCCACACCACGGACAGCTCAACAAACTACGGAGATGGAGCCCACCACTACCGAGAGCACCACGGAGGAGGAGGGTGGGCTACCCCTGGGGCTGCCAGACGACGCCTTCGGCCAAGTCCTTGAGTTCCTCGACGGTAATGCGTTACTGCTCGCCTATCGCGTCGACCGCTCGTGGGCCGGCATTACCGAATGCTGCGGGACCGCGTGGCGCGGTGCGGCCGGGGCCGACGACGCGGATACCACCACCTGGGGCCCTGCTCGCTACTTGGTGTGGCGGGCGCGGACCACCGGGATCGTCGTTGTCGAGCTTGGCGCTACCGCGGACCGCGTCGGCATCGCCTGGGCGCGAGCGCCGGCGCGCGTGCCTGTCCCGGCAGCGATCGCCGCGGACCGAGCAAAGCGATTCCAAGCCCTTCGACTCCAGACGCCAGCGGCGAGGCGAGCACGCGACGACGCAGCCGCCGTAGTTGCGCGGGTCGTGGGCGCCGTCGCCGCTGTGGGCCTCGGAAATATCGAGGGGCTTTCACTCTGCCTGGTCTCCCCGCCCCTCGCCAGTGAGTCCACCATAGGGCGACTGCTAGCGGCGCTCCTGAGCGCGGGCGCCACGCGGGCTCGAGTCGATGACGCGACGATCTGCGCGGTTGCGGGCGCGGGCGCGTCACTGCCGTGCGTCGTACTCGATGTCGGAGCGACTGAAAGTTGCGCAGTGCCCGTGGACCGCGACGGCGTGCCAGGGTCGGTTCGAGAGGGGGCGCACACCGTCCATTCGCACGTGCATACGCGGTTACGATATATTGGCTTCGACGGCGTGGCCGCCGCGCTGGCACGACAAGCCCAGGGCCTCGAAGACTTAAATGACGCGGAGCGCGCGGTGCGATCGATTGCATACTGCCGCCACGTTAGCCCGTCGATTGTTCCGCCTAGCGCAGAAGAGCTGGAGTTTTGTGCGACGGAGGACGGTCTGTCAAGCGCTCGCTTCGAGTGCGTTGAGGCGCTCTTCGCTGAGCCAACCGGCGTCATGCGGCTCATCCGCGCGGCCGCGGCCCGCGCCGGCGGCGACGCGTCGGCGATCGTGCTCGCCGGCGGCGGGACGGCCGTTCGAGGCTTCGGCCGCCGCATCCGGCGCGGGCTGTTACCCAGTGGGAAACATTGCCGGTCGACGGTCGAGGTCATTCCCGCGGACAGCGACGCCCGCCAGGACCTCGTCTGGCGCGGTGCCGCATTACTGGCGCGCGGCGACGGTCGCTGGGGCAACGACTCCCGGCGGACGTCGCTCGGCGCGCTCGGCGCGGCTAAGTGGCGGTCTTCGGCCTAGGAGCGAGGACGCGAAGGTAGTGTTACGTATAATTAAGTGCAGAATTAGCGACCCGCCTCGGAGGCGTCCTCGCGCGCCTGCCAGGCGAGGACTTCGGCGAACGGGATGTCGCCGCCGAAAATATCGAGGGCCGAGCCGATCGTCAGGTCGACGCGGCCCTTGCCCAGGGCCTTGACGCGGTCGAGGTCGCCCAGCGCCGCCGCGCCGCCCGCGTACGTCACGGGCACGGGCGAGCACTCGCCCAGGAGCGTGACGAGCGCGTCGTCTATCCCAACGCGCGTGCCCTCCACGTCGACCCCGTGCACGAGGAACTCCGCGCAGTAGCGCCCCAGGTCCTCGAGTGTCGCCCGGTCGACCTTCAAGTCCGTGAAGGTCTGCCACCGGTCCGTCACGACGTAGTAGTCGCCGTCGCGCTTCCGGCAGCTCAGGTCGAGCACGACGCGCTCCCGGCCCGCGACCTTTACAAGCTCGTCGAGGCGGCCCCGCGACAGCGCCGGCCCGTCGAAGAGCCACGACGTCACGATGACGTGCGACGCGCCGCGCGCCAGCCACTCGGCCGCGTTCGCCGCCGTCACGCCGCCGCCGATCTGCAGCCCGCCGGGGTAGGCCGCGAGCGCCGCGATGGCGGCCTCCTCGTTGCCCGGGCCGAGCTTGATGACGTGGCCGCCCTGTAAATTGTCGCGGTGGTACATCTCGGCGTAGTGCTGCGCGCTCAGGTCGCTCACGAAGTTCTCGGCGGGCGCGGCGGCGTCCGCGCCGTCGCGCAGGGTGCCGCCGACGATCTGCTTGACCTGGCCGTTGTGGAGATCGATGCACGGGCGGAATTTCATTACTAAGCTGTGCTGATGATGTGTTCCAGTTATTATCCAGTGATGACCATAAATGCAGCTAGGTCTCACTTAACGTTTTGACGGGTTTACACGGGTTTTATTTCAAAGCTTAGAGCAAGGCGCTGGCTGCTATCCATCACGCGCACGGATACGTATCCGTCATGCAGCACCGCCGCCAACCAATACCAGCGTACAGCGGAGCATCAGTACCGGATTCAGACGACAAGCACGCCAAGCACCTGCAAACGCGCACGCGCAACCTTAGGGGCGCAGCGGCGGTCATCGGTTTCTCTCTCATCAGCGTCTGGGCCGGGCGCGCGGTGCTGTTCCCGTCGCTTGAGGAGGTCGAGGTGCTGGACGTCGCAGCGCAGCTGGCTGCGCTCGAGGTCGAGGAGGCGCGCCCGCAGTACGTGCACCCCCTCGACGACCGGAGCGCGACGCGGCGCGCGGTGGAGGCCAGCGCTGCCGCGCTGCGGAAGGAGCTCGCGCGGGCCTACGGCCAGGCGCAAACGCGCGTGCGGGCCCGCAAGAATCGGGCCGCGCCGCCGCCTCAACCATCCGAGAAGCTGCGGCCGGCGCGCGCCGTCGCGGCACTTGCAGCGAAGGGGGCGGTGGCCGGCGGCGAGGTGATTGATGGGACGACGCGGCGCAGGGCCACGGACCTGCTCGTGGCGCGCGTCGACGCCATGCACGACGAGGCGGCGCGCCAGGCGGCCATCGACGTGCCGGGCGCGGCCCGCGACGCCTACCAAGAAAACGCGTTCTGCGACGCGGTGCCGGCCGCAAAGGCGCACAACACGCTCCGCGTCGCGTCGCTGAACCTCTGGCAGCCCGCGGCCGACTCGTGGCCGACACGGCGCGCGGCCCTCGCGCGGCTGCTCAAGGACGCGGACGTCGACGTCGTCGCACTGCAAGAAGTGCGCGGAAAGCCGCGCTGGGTCGACCAGCTGCAGGAGGCCTGCAACGCGAGGGGCCTCGCGTTTCCCTATAGCCGCTACGTGCCGGGCACGGGCGGCGGCGCCGGCGGCGCCAAACCGCCGGGCTGGGCCGAGGAGGGCGTCGGTGTTTTATCGCGATTCCCCCTGCCGCGGGAGGAGGACTCGCTCGCGCCGATGCCGCCGTCGTCGCGGTCTTCGGATCGGAACCCGCGCACGGCGCTCGGCGTGCTGGTGGAGACGCCGTTTGGCAGGGTTAGAGCCGTCGCAGCGCACCTGTCGTACGACCGGCGCCAGCAGTGCGACAGCGTCTCGACGATCCTGCGGCCGTGGCTCGACGGGTTGTGGGGGCGCGAACAAGTCCTGGGCCAGGTGTTGTTGGGTGATTTGAACACGTATCCGGACTACGAGTGGCCCCTCGACGCGCTGACCCTAGAGGCGGAGATCCTGCGCACGGTGGGCGGGCCCTGCGCGGCCGAGGCGCCGTTGGTGCTAGAAGGGCCGCCCTTCGTCGACGCGTGGGCGCGCGCGCGGCCGCTCGACGCCGGCGCGACGTTCCCGAACCCGGAGACCATGAATTTGGACGCGGCGCGCCCCGACCGTATCCTCGCGCGCGGCCCGGGCCTGCGGCCGCGGGGCGCGTTTGTGCTGGGCTGCGACTTGGTGGAGGGCACCAAGGGCCACGCACCGTCGGACCACCGGGTGCTGGTCGTGGATTTGGAGGTCGTGGCAATCTAGTCGCGTCTGGTCTACTATATTGTTGTGTTACAAAACTACCTATCGGTCCCTCGCATGCGGTTTTGCGCGAAGCCGTACCTCAGCAGCGTCTTCCGTTCGTCGCGCGCGGGGCGGTTCTGCTGCCGTGTGAGGCTCCCGCCCACGAAGCGCTCTACGCACGCAGCGTCTACCTCGTACGCGTCGAGCATCGACCGCGCGTAGAAGCTGTGGCCGACCTCGGCGAAGGCCAGCGACGCGTCCTTTCCGGCGAACTCCGTCAGCAGCTCGCCGCCGCCGGGGTGCTGGTCCAGGAACGCGGTTAATTCGTACGCCCTTCCGTCGACCACGAGCACGCAGGGGTCTTCCGCGGCTTCGGCGGCCACCCGGCCCGGCATTGACCGAGCGTCGGCGAAAAACAGGCGCGCCGGCGGCTCGTCTTCGTCTTTTCGCGGTATGAGCGTGACGCCGGCAGCGCGACTGCTGCGTCGCCGCAGCGCATCCCAAGGTTGCGGTGAGCGAAGGCACACCTCTGCGTGTGCGCGGTTCGCCTCACCGCAGCGGAGGAGCTCACGCGCGGTTAAGTATCCTGCAGCGTGCCACGCCAAATCGCATGGGAGCCGTTCCAGGTGCGGCAAGCCATCGGTTGGTGCGGACGCTGCCCGCCAGCCGCTGAGCGCGTTCGTCACGCGCCGCAGCGATACCAGACCGAAGCTTGCGATGATGCTGTCGACTTTTTTAGCGCCCTCATGGGGCGACGATGGCTGAGCGACCCAGTCCGATCCCGGTTTGTACCCTAATAACAGCCTGGGAGATATCAAGAGCATTTTGGGCCTGAGTTCTCGTCGGAGCGGTCGCAGCCCAGTCCTGAAGGCTCAGTAACGTACACGCACTCTCATATAGGCATACGGTCAGCACACAGCATGTTAGACCACAGCACGACCAGGTTGACTAGCTCAAAAGCTGAAATGTGTCAGCCGACGGGTTTTTTTTGCGCGCGCGGGTTTTTCGAAGTGCAAAACGAGCCAAAGTTTCACGTACCGATACGCAGCATAGCTGACAACAATCTGCCCTTTCTGTGCGGTTTCTAGTGATTTATCAGCAGCAGTACCACTGGTAGCGGACAGCACTAACAATGCGCTTCTCACTCCTCGCCGTGCTGGCCGCCTGCGCGCTGGCCGCCCCGCGGAGCCGCGGCGGCTCACCCGCCAAGACCTCAGCAACTTCGGAGCGCCAGCGGCGCCTCTACGACCGCGGCTGCCTCTTCTCGCCGGAGGGCCGCATCTACCAGGTCGAGTACGCTGAGAAGAACGTGGCGCGCGGCTCGTTCGCGGCGGGCGCCGTCGCGCCCGACGGCGTCGCGCTGGCCGCCGTGCGCTCGGCGCACGCGCGCTCCGTGCCCGGCGCGCTGCTCGAGGCGCGGTGGCGCGAGCGCGTGCATCGCGTCGACGACGGCATCGCCTGCGTCGCCTGCGGTCTAGTGCCGGACGCGCTGCAGCTCCTGGCGGCCCTGCGCGACTTTTGCAGACGGCACCGCCAGACCTGGGGCGAGGCGCCGCCCGTCGAGGCGTGCGCGCGGCACCTCGGCCGGCTCGCGCGCGCGGCGACGCAGCGCGCAGGGGGCCGGCCCTACGGCGCGGCGTTCCTCATCGGCGGCTTCGACGAGGGCTCGAGCGAACCGCGCCTTTTCCGTACGGATCCGAGCGGCGCGTACGAGGCGTATGGTGTGGGCGGCGTCGCGACGGCGGGCGCCGCGCCGGGCGATTCTACAATTACGGAACTGGAGGACGCGGCAGCGGCCTGTGCTGATGTCGATGGCGCCACCGACGCGGCCTACGCGGCGGCCATCGCGGCCGCGGCGTCGTCGCCGCCGGCGGACCGGAGCGACGCCGTCGCGACGGACGTCGAGCTCGCAGTGCTGCGGCCCTCGGGCTGCGTGATCTGCGACGCAGACGAACTTGCGGAGCGTTTCGAAAGAAGTTCCCCCGCGGCGGAGGAGTCATGAGTAAAATAGAACAAGTGTCCCCTGGGCCGCGGCGGCGGGTCGTGAGTAAAAACACACCAATTACCATAGTAAAAAACAAACTTCACGAGGGAATCCCGTCGAGCCGCGTGCGCGCCGCGGCGGCGGCGGCGGCCGCGCGCGCGCAGTCGTCGTCGGGCCGCTCGTCGGCCTTGCAGCGCACGGGCCGGCCGCCGATTTCGAGGCCCTGGAGCGCGCCGAGCGCCTCCGCCGCGGCCTCCGCGTTCTTGAACCGCACGAGCCCATAGCCGCGCGACTGGCCCGACGCGTCCACGGCCAAGGCCGCGCGCCGCGCGCCCACCGCCGCGTCCTCGAAGACGCGCGCGAACTCCTCCTGCGTCGTTGCGAAGGGCACGTTGCCCACGAAGACCCGCGCGGAAGGCGCGATTTTCGTGCTCTTCGGCTCGCGCGGCCGGTCCCTCTCCGCCGCGTCCGGCCTCACGGAGAGCCGGCGGCCCTCGAGGACCACGCCGTGGAACTCGGCGATGGCCCGCTGGGAGGCCTCCTCGGACTGGAACGTGGCCAGCGCGAAGCCCTTGGACTGGCCCTTGCCGTTGCGCTTGACCTCGCACGCGACGACGGACCCGATGCCGCCCAGCTTCGCAAATAAAGCTTCCGATGTGATGGTCCACGCCAAATTAGTTATAAAGAGCGTGGGCTTGTCCTCGTTCTCGTCCAGGGCGTACACGGGCGGCGCGCTCCAGTCGTCGAAACTCCGTTTTTCTTTCCCGAAGCGCTTGGCGCTGAAGGGCGCGTGGTTCGTGGCTAGGCTGTTGAAGGCGAAGTGGGTCGCCTGCGCGTCCTCGTAGTGCTGGGCGACCGCGAGCCCGTTCCCCAGGACCTCCATCGCCGAGCCCCGGGCCTCTTCCTGTTCCTCGTCGGCCCACTCGGCCATTGGCTTTGGCGGGCACGGCTGCGAGGCGTGCTGGGCAGCTCCTCAGCTATGCTGTGGCTTCGTGTGTGATGTTCGAACGACAGCTATCTCTACACCTTTGCAGCCTACAGCTGTATGGACGGTTGATCGGCTTGAAAAACCCGTATAAAACCCGAACCCGAAAATAGGATTCGTCTCTCGAACCATTCAGAGAGGGTCTCCGTCCCAGGCCTCTCGCTTATCTACCCCTGCGGGCGCTGTGCACAAGAGCGCTGTGCTTGGCTGCGAGAGCTGCCTGCGAGCCTGGCTCTTGGGCAGCACGCCGCGCACGGCGCATCTGGCTGCATCGGGCAGCTCCAGAAGCAAGACGGAGACCCGCAGCGCGGCAGCGGCCGCTCCCACCGACGCGTGCGCCACAGTGCAGGCTAACACTCTAGAGACTGCAGGGGCAGCCACGCACGCCGACGCGACAGCGCACGCGGCGGCTACGCAAGCCAACGCGACTGACACGCAAGCCGACGCGACTGCCGCGCACGCCGACGCGACTGCCGACGCTCCGGACTCTCCGGGCACACCGCGGTCGCTCTTCGATTTCCTCGGCTACGACGAGCTCCGCGAGGTCGTAGATTTTCTCGAGGGCATCGATCTGAGGCTCCTGCGGGACGCCGGCGTCGTCAGCTCGCCGCACAGCGGCCTCATCAAGAAGTGGACGAGCCGCTGGACGCGCAACGCGGCGCTGAATCAGGCATTTGCTTTCCTGGAGCCTGGAGATCTGGGAACGCTCGTTGCAGCGTTCTTTGTCTCGGACGTGGCCCTGGCCTCCGCGGCGCACACCGCGTCGACGACTGCAGTGCGGGCCGGCCGACGCCGCCGCGTGCCGCTCGCCGCGGCGACCGAAATAACAGTTGTATAGCTCGCCGCGGCGACCAAAACAACGGCAGCATAGCGCAAGATGGGCGCCGGCGCCTCGACCCAGGCGGAGCAGGGAGAGCTGCGAGCCGTCTTTGAGCAGTTCAAAGCGGCGCCAGACAATGGAGACGGCCTCGACGCCGCCGCGTTTGGTCATTTAGTCCGCGCGGCTGCGCCGACCGTTCACGCGAAGATGTCTGATGCGGGCGGAGGTGACGCATCCCCGGCGCTCGCCGCGTTCCGCACGCAACTCGTCGGCGCACGAAACAAGCTCGCGGCCCACGCGGCGCCGCGCGACGACGCCGCCGCCGCCAAGGCCCGGGCGGCGGCGCTCCGCGAAAAACACGACTGGGCCGCCGACGTGCCGACGAATTTGCAAAAGGGCCTAATCGCCGGCATGCTCCGGTCGCACACACTGCGTCTCGTGCCACTGGATATCAACGGCGTGAGACTATTGGCGCTCATGGACACGGGCGCGGAAAGGAGCGCCCTCGGCGTCGAGGCGGCGGACCGCTGCGGCCTGTCGGAGCTCGTCGATGAATCGTTTTCGCGGCGCGTCGGTGGCATCGGCGGGAGCACGGACGGCTGCGGCCGCGTGCATTACTGCGAGATTTCTGTGGGCGGCGTTTTGTTCCACGCGGGATTCGACGTCCTGCGGCTGCCCCCGCGTGTCGAGTTCGAGGCGCTCCTAGGCATTGATTTTCTCGAGCGCGGAAGCGCGAGCATCACGATGAGCACCCTCGCCCTGACGAACCACGACGGCGCACAGGCGAGCGTTGAGCTCGTCTTCCCGCGCGAGAATGACGCGCGCGAGGCGGGTCGCCAGGCCGCGGCCGCCGCATCTGTGAGGGGACTAAGTTAGGACATGTTATTTTCGGTAGCCACTTCCCAACTAGCTCTAAGCAAAGACGATTATGTATCGAGAAGTAGATTTACGTGGTAGGACTTATTTCCCGCGCATGCTTCAGCGCGGGCTGGAGGTAGTAGCCCGCGTCGAAAGTCGCGGCCGAAGAAGAAATGTCAACGTCGACAGCCTCGTCGAGCGCGCATGATCGCGTCGGCGCCGCGAAGGCGTCCGCAGCGAAAATGTAGAATTGATACACGACACAGGGTAGCGGGGCCACGAGAGCAGCGTAGCCATAGAGATTTTGTGCGACGCAGTACACGGCTAGTATAATGTTGGAAACGGCGAGACTGAATAGTATTCGATCGACGACGACGTAGTAGTAGGCTCCGCCCGTCTCGAACTTTTTCATGTGACAGAACATTACCAGGTATCGCGTGCTGACGTTCACGGCGAAGAAATATAGCAGCGCGATAAGAGAGATGGCGGGTACCACGACCCAAAACATCGGAAACGTCGCGAAGTTGATCCTCCCTCGGCGTCGTCGTCGCGGCCATGCAGTGGAAGCAGTGCTCGCTCCTGAGTCTCCTCTCCTTCTCCTCGCACAATGAACGCCTACCGCTGAAAGCTTGGATTCAGCGTGTACCGTGATCATCCACTCTCCTCTCCTCTCCGCCTCGCTCGGTGAAGCGCCGGCTATATACTGCAAGTTGTGAAACTAACCGATTATCTGATGCGAAGTCGCCTCTTCCATTTTTACAAGTCCGAAGAGCAGCGCTGTCACGCTTAGACCACGTCTCCAAAGCCGCTTAGACCAAGCCACGAGAAAATTCGGGTTTCAGCCTCGTTCCTCGGGGCGGAGGCGTCGTGGTCTCACTCGACACCCCCGAGGGAGGCACATAGTGACTACAATAAACACAAACTACTCCACCCGCCGGCAAAGCAACGCCCCGGCGGCGAGCGCCGCAGCCACCGCCTGGGCGCCGGCGCAGACGGCGAAGCCGCTTCGACGCGTCGCGGCCTGGGTCACGACGGCGCCGAGCACCTGGATCCACCATTCCACGATCCCACCGGCCATGACAGTCGACTCCGCGCCCGCGCTCGCCGCGGCCTCGGCCAGCGCGGGCCCGACGAAGCCGATCGTCGACGCACCGGCGAGCGCCGCACCGCCGAAGGCGTAGAGGGTTCGGCACGGCGGCCTCATGGTCGCCGCGTGGAGGCCGACGAGGGCGAGGGCGCCGGCCGCGAGCAGCGCGATAATAATCAATCGTCGGCGCTTCTCGCACGGGAACCGACCGAGTAAACCACCGCAGGCCACACCCGAGAGGATGAAAATTACGCCGACCCGCGCCGCGCGCCGCGGCGCCGCGCCACAAACATCGCCAAAAATATCATCGACCACGGCCGGGACCGCAAAGCCCACGCCGGCCGCGATCGCGTACGCGACGCAGGCTATACACCAGCGCGGCCGTTTCACTAGATCGGCACATGTCTTCCCGATCGTCGCCCGTGCGACCGTAGGCGCTTCGAGCAGCGGCGTTGCTCGGTCGCCGGACGCCGGCAGGAGGAGCCGCGCCACTGGTAACGCCATGAGGCAAATGATCGCTTGGAGACCCATGAAGCGCCGGAACGACTCGCCGTCGACCACGGCCGCTGGCGTCGCTGCGGCCCCGAGGGCCCACCCAAAATAATTTCCCTGCATTATAAAAGCGACGCCCGCGGCCCGCTCGTCTCGCGGGAGCCAGAGCTGCGGCACGGCCGCGTACGACGCGACAACTAACGACGTACCCGCGCCCAAAAGCAACGAAGATGCGACGGCGGCGGCGTAGCTGCCCCGGAAAACGGAGACGAAGCGCAGCACCGCCGCGACGGCGTTCAACACGTGCGTCGCGAGTATGGCGCCGCGCTGCGTGTCCACGTTGGACATGCGCGTCGCGCCGGCGAAGAAGCAGGGCAGCGTCGCGAGGAGACTGGCGGAGTAGAGCCACGAGACCTGCCCTTCGGTCACGTGGAAGCGTCGCCTCGTTATGTGGACGACTGGCGAGAAGTTCATGAACATGAATGCATTTACGACGCTCGCGAGCGTCGCGCAGGCGAGCACGCGGCGGCGGCCGCGGCGTGGTCCTGGTGCTGCATTGTCCACCGCTGGACTCGTTGCCTCCTCCTCCTCACGCATGGCTTTTGACCGCTGCTGCAGCTCGCAGCGATCACTTTCTCGTGCTCGTTGTTAGGCAGCAGAAAACTAAGCCTTAATCCCGTGTCTATGGCCCAGGCTATCGAAAGAAGCCGGGGGCGCCGCGCCAGCGCGCCAGCGCTGGGAACCTGAAAAAACCCGTTCATGTAGCTGCTGACCCGACCCACTACCAGGAGCGGTCTGGGATCCGCCGTGAGTTTATATCACACAAGCTTTACATCACACCTCGGCACTGCCCTCGCCGCCGCTCGCCGGGGAGGCGCTGCTCTCGCCGCCCGCCGCGGAGGGAGACGTGGGCGTCCGCGGCGAGGAGCCGCGCCGGAAGAAGCCCTTCACTCCGTCCGAGGCGGCGATGTCCTGGACGGCCGTCTGCGCCTTCACAGTGATGACCGACAAGCGGTCTCGCCACAACGACGCGACGCGGCCCGCGGCGCTGGGCTCGGCCGACGGCGGCGGCGGCGGCGGGGCCGAGGCGCTCGGCTGGGCGAATGCCGCGGCGGCCGGGGAGCTGTCCGGGGCCAGGTCCGGCCCGACGCCGGCCGCCGCGGCCGCGCCGGCGTCGCCGCCCCGAAAGGCCCCGGCCGTGCGTGGGAAGCGCTCCGAGAGCTTGGAGCCCACGTTCGTGAGCTCGGCGGCGACGTTCGTCAGGGCCTTCTGGCCGGTCGCCAGGGCGTCGTCCACGGTCAGGTCCTTCGTGGCCTCGCGCACGTGCAGCCGCGCGAAGCCGATCCGGTCCGCGAGGGACGGGTCGAAGGACCGCGCGAGCGTCGGCGCGTCCGCGACACTCAACCAGTCCGCGAGTGCCGGGTTCCGCTGCGCCAAAAACCGCACCGCCGGCGCCGTGTCCAAAAAAGCCGCCACGAAGGGCCCGCCGTGCCGCCGGGCCAAATCCCCCGCGAACTCCCTGTCCGCGACGAGGTCGCCCTCGGCGTCCGGGACCAGGGGCGTCGCCGCGAGGCGGTCCAGCACGTCTCTGAGGTGCGCCCGCAACGCGTGCTTGGCCCACTGGTCGTCGTCGCGGAACCCTTCGCCGTCGCCCCTTTGGAAGACCTTAGCAGCTCGCTCGTTCAAAGCCGCCGCGAGCGCCTCTTCCACGGGCGTCAACCGGCACACGGCGCTCGACGCGTACTGCGACGGCCCGAAGGCCTTGACCCGCGTCGCCTTGGGCGCGTCGGCCTCGAGCCGCGCCACGCAGGCCGGACTCAGGCGCGGCCCTAGACCCGCCTCGGCCAGGTGCGCGTTCGCCGTGCCCGCGATGAGCTGGAACTCGTCGCCTAGCGCTGCGACGCGATCCAGGTCGCCCAGCGCCACGGACGGCTCGAGGCGGACTTGGGGTTTAAGGCATCTTCCGAACGCCGCGACCGCGTCCCCGTTATCAGAATCCTCGTCGAAGACGTGTAAAACATCCGCAAAAGCTAGGGCCGCGTCCGGCGCGGCGCACACGGACTTGGCGTGCACGAAGACCAGGGACTGGCCCAGCACCAACGCCTTGAGGCAGCGCAGCGCCCCGGCGAAGCCCAAGCGAGCGCAGGCGTCGAAGAGGTTCGTCGAGGGCTCGCCCGGACTCATCGTTTTTAATGAAGCGTGGAAGTCTATGAGCAGAATCCGGTCGTCCAGGTTGCCGCCCGCGAACAATGCCGCGGCGCACGCCTCGACGCGCGGGCCGAGCCGCGCGGACCACGCCACCCGCGAATTCGTGTTGAGCACGCAGATGGCCTTCTGGACTTTCGAGCGTGTGGCACTGGAAGCCGCCCTACCAGTCAAGTCCGACGGCGAGGCCTGCATGACGCAGGAGCACCCGTAGAGCCTCTGGTCGTCCTCGCGCTGCACGGAGAAGCGGCAGACCTCGCCCTTGCCCGCGGCGACGTGGTGCGCGCCGTCGGGCAGGGCCGCGAACGGCAGGCTCTCGCTCCAGGCGGCCTCGGCGCCGGGGAAGGCCCACTCCAGAACGTTCCCCTTGGCATGGTCGGAGCCCACGACGGCCACGAAGCACGTCGTGTTCGGGGGCGGCGCCGGCGGCGGCGTGTATGGCGGCGGTGCCGGCGGCGGCGCGTCGTCGAGCGACGCCTGGAGGGCGCGCGCGAGCGCCTCGTCGCCCTCCTGCGCGGTCGCCAGCGAGCGCGCGAGCGCGGCGTCGGCGTCGAGCTGGGTCTCCAGCGCTGGCGGCTCCGCGGGCTCTGGCGTCGGCGCTGGCGCGGGCGCCGGTTCCGGCGCTGGCGTCGCGTCCGGCGCTGGCGTAGCTGCCGGCGCTGGCGACGGTGCCGTCGAGTCCGGCGCTGGCGTGGGCGCTAAATAATCGAGCTCCTCGTCGTCCTCGGCGCTCAGGAGACTCTGGAGGCGCTGGGCATCTTCCTCACTCATGCCCTGGGCCATCGCGTACCGTGGGCTTCGGCGGAGTCTTCGGCGGCTCGGATGCGCCACGGAAAGGTGTTAAAATTAACTCTCTATAGCCAGCAGCGTGAGCTCCCCGGCAAGAGACTGAGCATGAAACCCGTACGTTTGTAGGAACCCGCACGAAAAGCTCACGAAAGCTGATTTTTGCAGAGCTTTGGCAGGATCGGTAAGGAGCTGCCCCGAAAACGCTCAAGGTACACACGAGACGTGTCTACATTTATAGTCTCGCGCTGCACGAAATGCGCAGCCCACGGCCGGACTTAGTTCAATTCGTCACCCATTCAGTGAGAGCAGGACAAAATTGTGAGTAATGGCCGACATGTACGCCGACGCCATCGAGGCAGCGGACGTGGAGACCGACCTGGAACCGGACGCCTACGCGAGCTTCCCCGACGCCCCGCTGCCACTCATCGAGGTGGATGAGGGGGGAAAGCTGCGGCTCGTGCCCGAGACGGCCGAGGTTATAGCATCGATCGACGCGGAGCTCTGCGTCGTGGCGACTTGCGGGCCACACCGGTCGGGCAAATCATCTCTACTAAACAGACTGCGGGATCCGGCGGGGAGCCGAGGTTTTACCGTGGGACACGGCACCTCCCGGCAGACGAGGGGCCTGGACGTCTGGGGCCGCCCCGCAGATATCGAGACGGAGAGCGGCCAGAAGGCCACCCTGTTAATGATCGACGTCGAGGGACTGGGCGGACTAGGCGTGGATGCAAAGTACGACCAGATGCTGTTCGCGCTCGCCACATTATTAGCATCGTCACTCGTCTACAACTCGCCCGGCGCGCTGGACGAGGGCGCCATCGCGAGCCTCGGACTGGTCTCTCGCTTGGCAAGAAAAATAGAGGCGGACGAGGCGGGCGGCAGCGCTGAATCCTTGCCCGACTTGTGGTGGGTCCTGCGAGATTTTGCGCTGGAACTCGTCAACACCGATGGGTTCAAAATCGAGAGCGACAAGTACCTGGAGAGCAGCCTCCGGGCGACGAGTCGCCACGAGAGCGATGAATACAGGGCAGCAATCGCGGTCGCCTTCGAGCGCCGGCGGTGCGCGACGCTACCTAGACCGTACGACGCTGAATCAGATCTTCAAGGCGACGCAAACAAAGCACCGCGGCCCGTTTTTGCGGCGGCACTGGCGGACTTCCGACGAAGATTGCTAAGTGGACTCCGCCCGAAGAAAGTCAGGGGCTCGGCGCTCCGCGGCAAGACCTTTGTGGCTCTCGCTGCCACATACGTCGACGCATTCAATGCCGGCGCGACGCCTGTCGTCTCGTCCGCGTGGACGGCCGTCGTCAAAGCGGAGTGCGACGCCGCCATGGAAGCGGGCGTTGCCGCTCACGCAGCAGCGTTAGAAGCTGTCCCGGACGACGCCCCGGAAGCGACCTTCGCAACCGCCCATCTACAGGGATGCCGAGCCTGCGACGACATCGTGGCAGCGGCATCGAACGACGCCGTACTGCGCTCGAGCGTCGGTGATCTACCGTTGATAGATGCGCGGCGCCAATGCGATCACGGCCACGCCGAACGGTTAAGACGGAGGCGCGACCGGTGCCGATCGGCCCTCACACGCGCCACTGCAGGTGTCGAGAAGAACATGAGCCGGATGCCATTCGAAGATGCTACGAAAGCGGAGCAAGCGGCCACGGACGCGGTCGTTGCGACGGTGGCACTCCAGCGGGCGTGCGGTCCCGGGGACGCGGGATTTCTGGCGACCGCCGCGGTAGGCTGGGCCTCGGAGAACTGTAGAGCGCTGATGGAGCGGCAGGACCGGACGCGAGACGCCGAGGCGCGGGAGGCAGGAGAGGAGATCGCGTCATTGCGCAAGCGCGTCACCTTTTTGGAAGGCGAGCAACATGCTATGAGCGACTTGGCCGAAGAAGGTAGAAAGACTGTCGCGTCGACGACGACGGACGCGCAGCGCCTGGCCTCGCGCTGTCGAGCGCTCGAGGCCGACGTGAGTAGAAGTCGAGCGGCCTACGCCACTCTCTCGCAGGACGCTGCTTCCGAAAAAGAAGCACTCGCCGATGCTAATTCAGCTCTTCAGTCCGAATGGGATTGGCAGGCCCAGCTCCAGGATCGCTTAGATGATTCAATAGAAGAACACCTCGAGGCGAAGAGGCACCTGGTTGCGCGTGCTACGCGAGCGGAGGAAGCGGTAAGTTCGTACTCGAAAGCCCGGCGACGGTACACGATCTTGGATCTACTCCTGGAGTCGACGGAAGACGCCGCCGTACGGCTGGACGCGAACGCGAAGGAGCTTGAAAGTTTCCTGGTAGATCTCGACGTGCCGCTAGCGGCGCTTCGAGTTCTGCGGGACCTGGGGGCGCGGTCGGTGAGTGACCTGGCCTTCTTCGAGGCGTCCGACTTCGACGGTGCTGTCGACCTGACGGACATCCAGAAGCGCCGCCTCGTCGACGCCACCGACGAAACAAAACGGCGCCTCGCGCAGCAGCGGTCGAACACCAACGCGTGTGCCGTGCAGTAACTATTTATGAATGTGGCTCTACAACACGAATGTGGCCCAGGTCATGCTACGGGGGAATTACGCCGGGGACCGACTTCTGGCAGAGGGTGTTGTATCTTCGGTCTTTACGCGAGGGGAACTACTGCGCCGGCGTCGACGGCGCCGCCGCCCGCTTCTTCCGGTCCCCCAGCACGGGCGACGTCGCGACCGTTTTCTTGGTCTTGATCCGCGCGCGCTGCACGACGGCCGCCATGAACGCCTCGTCGTCCATGCTCTTCTGCTGCGCGATGACGTGCAAGAGCTTCAGGAACTTCTTGAAGCCGATCTGCTTCTGCTTGCCGGCGCCCTTGGTCCACACCATGTCGATCATCGGCACCGGGAAGCTCTTCTTGGAGATGATCCCCTTCGTGTCCCGGCAGAACTTCGCAAACACCGTGTTCGTCATGTGGTCCAGCCGATACAGCTTGCAAAATCTTTCAAACACCTCCTCGATGGACGAGCAGCGCGCCGCCAAGTCCTGCTGCTTGACTAAGATGGGATCGGGCTCGGCGTGCTCCGCCTTTTTGATGAGGGCCTGGGCCCGCTTCGCCGCGCGCGCCGTCATGCACCTTGCCAATGTTCGAGGTGAGGGATCTTCGGGCTCCTTTTCAATTTCCGCGCCGAAGTGCTGCTCGAACGGTGACAAAGGTCTATGCTTCTTGACGGGGCTCCCGTACTTGTCCCGCTGGATGCCCGCGAAGCCGTCCTCGAAGCGCACCGTTTGTGTCAAACCCGCCTTGACCTCCTGCCGGCGCGTTTCAAGCAGCTCGTCGGCCTCGGCTCGGGGTAAATGGGGCGGGAAGTGGCCCAGCGCCTTCGGCGACGCGGGCGTCTTGGCGCCCTCTAGTCTTTCTAACAACAACATCTTCTCCATGTGCCGCAGTTTCACGGCGTGCTGCTCCAGCGCCGATAATTGCGCCCCTAGATCGACTCGCGTCGAGTAGAGCAAGTCGCCCGCCTCGGACTGCTGCTTCGCGTCCAGGTCGTCCAGATCCTGCTTCGTGCCCCGCAGCTGCTGCGCCTTGGCCTCGACGCGCACGCAGGCCGCCCGGATGGTGCGCAGCCGTTCGGTGAAATTATCGACGGGCGCGACGTCCTTCTGCGTCGGCGGGGCCTCCAGGCGAGCTAATAAGTCCGGCCCGTCGCGTACGCCCTGGTCCCGCAACGCGTCCGCTAAAACGCTTTGATCCA
>Ga0114994_10000667_pt1 | contig 23558 bp, 21 predicted proteins | sample ArcticOcean_MG_C_9_FD_87043 | JGI IMG/M metagenome (GOLD analysis project Ga0114994, IMG submission 87043) | Marine microbial communities from western Arctic Ocean - ArcticOcean_MG_CB2_152 | ecosystem: Environmental > Aquatic > Marine > Oceanic | place: Arctic Ocean: Canada Basin | collected...
AACAAGAATTGGCTGGTGAAATTGGTGATAGCACCGTCGGCGCCCAGGCCCGACTGATGAGTGCAGCGATGCGTAAGCTGACCTCTCTCATCGCCAAGGCTCGCACGACTTGCATCTTCACGAACCAGATTCGCGAGAAAATTGGTGTGATGTTCGGTAGCCCAGAGACCACACCTGGTGGCCGTGCTCTGAAGTTTTTCTCATCCGTGCGTGTCGACATCCGCCGTCTTGGTCAAATTAAAGCAACGGACGGTACCGTCACAGGAGCCCGAACTCGCGTCAAGGTAGTTAAAAACAAGGTTGCAGCACCATTCAAGGAAGCCGAATTCGATATCATGTATAACGAAGGGATTTCCTCGGTAGGCTCACTGATCGATCTCGCGATTGAGTTCGACATCATCCAGAAGCGCGGTAGCTGGTTCAGCTATTCAGGAAATCAACTAGCACAAGGTCGCGATGCCACCAAGGTTGCCCTGAAAGAGGACGAAGCACTCTACACCGAGATCGAAACCAAGGTGAAAGAAGTCATGGCCGAAACGAAGGAGTAGCGATTCATCGCTATTCATCGAAGGCGTATTCGCCCAAATCAATTTTATAGTTTCATTGTTTTTACTGTAAAGGCAAAGCAGGGTTTCCGAAAGGGGATCCTGTTTTTTTAGCGTGGGCGTGGGCCCGAAACGGCCGCAACACTGGCGGAGCCAAAGTAGGATAAGTTTGCAACTTGTCGACAACCCAAGAAACACAACCAAAGAAGCGCAAGCCAAGTGCAATTGGTCTAAAGGATCTGTAAACACGTGAAAAAGAAAGATGGCTGAGGCTTGTATGAACTGGCCCTTTGACTATCAAAGGACTATGCCAAACATGATGAAGGATGTAAAATTACTCAGAGCGCTCCGAGTTAGACGATTTTCTGTCGTGAAGCTGATTCTTCTGTTAGCTCTCGTGGATAACCCACTGATTTTCACCCCAACTCTTGCAGGTGATGCTGCACAAACCATTAATTCCAGCAAGGATGTCTTAAAAAACTGGAGTCCTACTCAGCACCTCTACGTCGTAGGTAACATCCGTCTTAGCCAGTCTTCCCTCGATGCATTGGAAAAATGGTTAGATGAAAACGGCAAGAACTGGACCATCGTTCTTATGCAGCGAGCTAACGGGGAATCATAGAAAGATGCTCGTGGTGTGAATTACTATGGAATGGATGCCGTGGAAAATGCACTTGGGCGTGGATTGGCAAACAAAAGGGAGTTTTCAGACTTAAAGGATACTCGCACAGGACAGACGAATGGTGCTGTATTTGTGCTTTTTCTCAATGAGCGAAAATTTTCCTACTTCGGCTCGGATGTTTTTGACCATCGTGGTCTTGGTGAGTCTGCTTGGGCGCGGAATCTTGATGGTCCCGCACGCAATGCGATGCGCAGCGGTGGTCGAGTTATGGACGCGGTTAAAAATACCGTCGGTCATATTGGAAAAAAACTAACCCAGCGCCTAGCCTACGAAAAGCGTCTCAAACGCGAATCCAAAGAACGACGTGAACGGCTTCGACGGATGACTCAACGCCGGATCATTGATGTCAGGCGCGAGCTCAATGAACTTCAAGATGAGGTTGGGAAATTCCGTGGATTAGTTTCAGTGTGCGGGGGAGGTTTGGCGTCACCTCCACTACCTGAATGGCAACAAGATCTTGATGCGGCTGCCGATGCTCTGGGAGGCGGGCATGTCGAGACGGCGTCAAGTGCTGTAACTACGGTCCGCCGCAAGGTAAGTAATCATCACGAGGCATTACAAAATTAGATCCACGATAAAAAGAGGATATCGAACATCAGTGCTCAGATAGAAAAAACCAAACTCGTTGAAGAGAATCAGCGTGGTGCAGAGATGGTAGCCAGTATCCGTAGTCTACACTTAGTGAGTAAAACCGAGCACGACGCCGGGCAATCCACCTATGCAGTGAAGCTAGTCCAGTCGATCCATGCTCTCAACAAACTTGATTCAGGCAATCAGTCATCCATCCGTGCACGCAAACAGAGAGAACTCCGTGATAAAAAACGGGCAGAGAAAGTAAAAAACATGACCGCTCTTGGTGGCACAGTGACGGGGCTAGGGATGTGTTTGTTAGGCTGGGGGACGAACCGTCGTCGTCAAAAAACAAAAAACATGCCGGAAAAGTATTTGCCCATTGGCAAGTACAGATGAAAGACAGGTTTGAGCGATTGTTTGATGTGATGGATCGTGCCGGTGTAGTTGTAGGATCTGAAAAAGATTTATCCGAGCGTGGCTACGAGGGTGAAACTCTAAGAGAATCGATAAACGCAATTCGAGCCGTCGACAAAGCCTTTATCCTTTCTTCCGGGGTCGATGATGTAATTGAGCGAGTTGAGGAGCTCATCCATCAGTTTACCGGTTCACTTGGAGCATCGCAGGTGCAGGACGCTCATTCTCTTTTGTCTCAAGGGCAATACGATGATGCTAGCAGGACGGCCGCCTTCGCTAGAACCCAAGCCCGACAGGCGATCGCATCTGCAGAGGCCAAGGAGGCGTCGATTCGCAGAAAAAAAGAGGCATAGACCAGACGCCGCAGAGCGGCATCTGCAAGATTGAGCAGCTCATCGAGCTCTTCAAGTTTTGGCAGTTCATCAAGTTCATCCAGCTCTTCAGGATTCAGCAGCAGTAGCTTTTCCAGTGGATCGGGATTTAGCGGATCAGGGTGGTGACTTTATTCGCTGAGCGTGACTTCAATGCGGTAAAAACATTTCGTTCCAGTAGGTGTGAGATTGAGAGTGACCTGCTCGAAATTACTATCGATCGGTGTAACGGTTGTTAAACTGACCATGGCATCGGCGTCCGACCAACTACCTCCCTCCAGTGTGGTGGATGTTTTAAGTTGATAGGTTAACGCCCGCGTGACCCGATCCGTTCTTCTAATGTAGCTGATGCTGTTTGCTGTATAATGCGGAAGTAAGCTAATGGTTGTATTAGGGTGTGATCGTGACGAACTCTCAGGGTCACCACCAAATGCGTATTCAAGTAAGTTGCCTATGCCATCGTTATCGTCATCGCCATTACTTGATGAGTCGGTGAGCAAGGACGCCCAGCTCACAAAAGACTCGATCACATCGAAGGTGAAATTTTCAGTAGCAAGTGGGAATTGATCACAGGCGTAGGTCACCTGATGTTGTGCTGTGCCAGGAGTTGGAATATTGAGAGTGATACTGTAAATAGTTGAGGTCCCATTCGCTAGGCTAGCCTTGCGCGCTTGGGTTACTGTTGCAGAGGATTCATCAAACCATCCTGTGCCAGTTGCGCTTGTGACGAATGTGCCAATTGGAAAAGCGTTGGTTAGCTTGAGGTTTTCCCCGAGAGTGGAACCAGTGTTGCTAACTGTGAGATCAATTGTAAATGAATGGCCCGCCCGAATGGGTGAACTAGGAAGCTGATGGTTAAGCGTAAACGTTGTGCTGCCAGGTATAGCCTTGGTCATATGGTAGCCATCGACCGCCATGATAGCGTTGAGTTTGTCCACATAGTAGGGGGTGAAGCTGGCGAGATTACCAAACCCACCAGCAGATGTAGCGACTACGCTGTGGGTGCCCACAATGCCGGTAACTCCATTTTCAGTCATGAATACGGGACTTCCTGAGTCGCCACCTTCGAGATGTGCGTCATCATCGCCGCCTGAATCATTATCATAGTTAGACCTTATCGCTCGCGTTTGGTTGATACCGGTTGCTGATAAGTAGGTGATACTATCAGAGACCTGAGCCCCGCCTCTACCTTCTTTACCTAACATGATGATAGGCTTATCTTCATATAAACGGTATGGGTTAAAATTGAATATACGCAAATTCAGATATGGATGAAACTTGACGTTGTCGGTGGAGGGAATAGCGGTGTTTAGCTTTCCCACAAAAATATCCGATGCAACATTGGCATCATTGGTGACCGCCGTCTGAGTAGCCGTTGTGTAACTTCTAAGCGTTCCATTTGAAGATAAAAATTTGAGTGAAACACCAATTCCTGGCATTGCATGGTTTGCTCCCACAAAGTGGATCGGGGACACCATGGTGATACCTCGATTCTGGCTACTACTAGGATGAAAATACCAACCCGCCCCGGTCAGGTCGATATTGGCGTAAATAAAATTGGGATTGTGAGTTGGGTTACTTGGGAAGTTGAGAAATCGATCATGCCGATTAGCGTCATAAACACGTATCACCAAGGCATGTAAATGTGCAGTAGAAAGCACAAGCATGGTGAAGCTCAGCCGGGTGACGTATCTCTGCTTTGCGATCAGTAAAACTACGCGCAAATTCGTTTCTCACAAGTGAAATTTGTTACATACCCTATGGCAGAAACTTGTCCTTAAAGTCCTGGTCAGGCAGCGGGCAGCTACGTTTCCCCCATGACAATCGATGACGGTTTCTGGCGATAAATCGATAGCCGCCATCCTTGATGAACCTGGGAATGATGTGAATGACCCAAAATACGCTAAGAATACTCTGCGTGAGTCGAAGCGATCGCAAGATTGCATCGGCACTTCTCCAGCGGCGTTCATCGGATCGCCCCGCATTTTCTACCAAAACAGCCGTGCCAGCAGGTCGTCCACGTTCGTCCGTAAGTCTTTTCCATTCAGCCGGGAGCATCGCTGCAGTTTTCCCCTGAAGGGTCGAGAAATAGACCTTTCCTACCCGATCCCACTTATGGAGCAATCTAGCCGACCGCTGGCAGATCACACACTCTCCGTCGAGAAAGAGAATGTGTTTTTCATGTGGCTGGTTACTAACGTTATCCATCGGATTGGTGGGTGATATCATGAAACTAGCATATTTTGCAGGCACTATGTCACCATTTTTTGATATTCATTGGAAATTCTGGGTGAAATAGGACGTTTATGCAGGTGGACAGTGCGTCCCTACATGATCAAGATGAATACCGTGACCGATAACAATGAATTCGTAAAAGAAAACAAACAACTGACTCAGGTCAGGGAGGAGATCGGACAGGTCGTGGTCGGCTTGGGTGACCTTGTGGACCGATTACTCGTTTCCATGCTCTGCAATGGACATGTGTTGATCGAGGGGGTCCCCGGTCTAGCTAAAACGCTGACCGTGAGCACCCTGGCACAGACTCTGGGTGTGGAATTTAGTCGGATTCAGTTTACGCCTGACCTGCTCCCTGGAGACTTGATCGGGACTCTGATTTATAACCAGCAAACAGGCGACTTTACCCCGCACAAGGGACCGGTCTTCGCCAACATTGTTCTTGCCGATGAAATTAACCGCTCACCCGCGAAGGTTCAGAGTGCGTTACTTGAGGCGATGCAGGAAAAGCAGGTGACGATTGGGACCGATAGTTATGCCTTGGGCGAGCCGTTTCTGGTTCTTGCGACACAAAACCCGATCGAGCAGGAGGGAACCTACCCGTTACCAGAAGCTCAGCTCGATCGGTTTATGCTCAAGGTGATTGTAGAATACCCAACCATGGATGAGGAACATGAGATCATGAAACGCATGTCGGTGAATACTCCGAAGATGAATGTGAATTCGGTAATGAGTGGGGCGGATATTCTGAAAATGCGCGAATCGCTCGACGAGATTCACGCCAATGAAGCGATTGAAAAATATATTCTTCGGATTGTTGATGCAACACGGAATCCAGCTGCCTACGGCTTGGATGAATTAACCCCTCTGATCAATCACGGGGTTTCACCGCGTGCGAGTATTTTTCTCATGAAAGGAGCACGTGCTCATGCTTTGTTAGAAGGGCGCGATTACGTGACTCCTCAAGACGTAAAGTGGATCGCCATGGATGTGCTTAGACATCGTGTCTCGATCACTTACAAAGCTGAGGCCGAGGGTAAAGATGTGGAGTATATCCTGAAGCGAGTTTTATCGACGGTGGAAACTGTTGAGTAATTTATTGGGCTCATGATCAATCAGAGCGAACTCGAGAGTAAGGTGCGCCACATTCAGGTGTATAGTCGTAAGGCTGTGCTTGAGATGTTGGCGGGCGAATATCGGAGTTGCTTTAAGGGCATGGGTATCGAGTTTGAAGATGTGCGAGAATACTCCCATGGGGATGATGTTCGCACCATCGATTGGAACGTGACGGCGCGCACAGGAAAGCCGCATGTGAAAACCTTTATGGAGGAGCGTGAGCTATCGCTTTATTTCCTCATCGATGTATCGGGCTCGGGTGACTTTGGTAGCGGCGAGTTCACAAAGCGCGAGATGGCCTCGCGGATTTTTGCTCTATTGGCTTTTGCCTCGGCACATAATCACGACAACGTTGGATTGATTCTCTTCAGTGATCAAATCGAACTTCATGTGAAGGCAAGGAAAGGAAAAAACCACGTGATGCGGATGATCGATCTCATGATGCGTCATGAACCCAAGTCCAAAGGTACAGACATTGCCGGTGCCTTGGATTTCTTGAATCAAGTGAGGACTCGACGCTGTGTGGCTTTTTTGTTTTCTGATTTTCTCGATAAGGGTTATGCAGACCCGTTGCGTGAGGCCGCCAAATTGCATGATGTGGTGTGCGTTTCCCTGAGTGATCTGCGGGAGCGTGAACTACCGAAAAGCGGTATGTTGGAAATGATGGATGCTGAAACGGGTGTCATGCGCACCATCGACTGCAGCGACGGGCGATTGCGTGAGCGAGTGAAAATCCGAGCGAATGCCAAGCAACAACAACTTCGTGATTTGTGCCACGAGGTTAACGCGGACTTGTTGCCACTATGCACCGAGGACGACTTCCTCCACAAAATCATCCGGTTTTTTAGAAATCGGAATAACCGGAGTGCAGATAACAGATGATACGGATTTACATCATGCTGTGCACGGTTGCTCTTGCGCTGTTATTCGGAAGCTGTGAATCAAATACGGCTGCTGAAGCCAATTCAAAACTGACACATGAATCGTCAGCTGATGGCTTACACGTGTCTCTTTCCGTTTCATCAGATAAAATAACAACCAGTGAGATGTTACTGGTGGAATTGATTGTTAAATCTGATGAGTCGATGAAAGTGAAGCTCCCTGAGTCGACGGGAAAGTGGGGCGACTTCGCTATTTTTGAAAGCCGAACAATACCAGCCAAGCTCGGTGGCGATGGTAGGGTCGTCCAAGGGGTTGTTTATACCTTGGAGCCCGATGTTTCCGGCGAAAGTTCGCTTACTGGGCTCGTCGTGAAAGCGGTGGATGGTGACGGGGAAGAGGTGGAGCTATCCACCGCGCCTGTTTCAGTGAAGGTTGTATCCGTTCTAAATTCAGGTGAAAACAAGATGCGTGATATAGCTCCCAATGAGCGTGTGAATGTTGAGGGACAAACTCCTAGGTGGATCATCGCTTTGTTTGGCTCTAATATTGTTTTGGTGCTAGGTGTGGTGGTTGTGTGGTTGACTTGGAAAAAGAAGCAGGTTGTCGTGAGCGATCACCTACACGTTGATTTTGAGAACCTGAGGTCAGTTCCTGCTACCGAGGTGATGAGTCGTATTGAGCGCGTAGTTTGCCTTGCTCTCGCTAAACAACGAAATATTACTCTCTCCAAGGTTGATTTTGCAGGTTTGCACCAGGCTCTGGAGATAGGTGGCACAACGATTGTAGGGCTTGCTGAAGCGATCGCTCAATACGAGAAACTTCAGTATGCATCACAGGCTGTAGATGAGGGCCAGGTGCGCGCGCTGCATGGTCGATTTGGCGCGATCATTTTTGAAAAAGGAAAGGATATGGCGTCATGATCCTAGCCGCTCCGTATTATCTCTTCCTGCTCGCGTTGCTCCCGCTGTTGATGATCTTTCAGCGTAGGCAAAGACGCAACGAGGCAATCCGTTATCCATCATTTACATTCTTCGAGGGAAGTGGTCGGACCTGGCGTCAGTGGTTATTGTTTATCCCTCCCCTATTTCTCTATTTAGCATTGGCGTGCTTGATTATTTGTTTGGCCCGACCGCAAGTAGAGGCCGCGGGTCATCGCGAAGACAGAGAGGGAATTGCTATCCAGATGTTAGTCGATGTTTCCAGTAGCATGGACATGGATATTCAGACCGAAGACGGGCCGATGACGCGGATGGAGGTGGCGAAAAAAGTGATGGTGGAATTCGTTGCAGGTGACGGTGATGACTTATCTGGACGACCCGATGATATGATCGGCGTGATTTCATTTGCACGATATTCCGATAGTATTTGTCCGATGACTTTAGGCCACGATGCCGTCGTTTACATGATCCAAGAAATTACCATCAACGACCGACCTAACGAAGACGGCACGGCCTATGGCGATGCCACGGCACTGGCCGCCGCACAGCTCAAAGCCCAAGAAGGGCATGAGGGAGCGTTGAAGAGCAAAGTGATTCTATTACTCACCGACGGTGAGAACAACTGTGGTGAGCAGATGCCTCTACAGGCTGCCGCCATGGCAAAGGAGTGGGGAATTAGGATTTACACAATTAGTCTTCAGGAGGCCAGTCGGCCTACCGTTATTAAAACCGAGAACGGCACGTTTCTAAAACCGAAAGCCTCTTCTGAATCCGATCAGATTCTTGAAAAAATGGCAACCGCTACAGGTGGTGTTTTCCGCACGGCCCACGACATGGATTCACTGCAGTCAGTTTATACGGAGATCAACGAATTGGAAAAAACCAAGGTTCAAGAAGTTGACTTCCTTGACTATGACGAAGCCTTTACTCCATTTGCCCTCGCTGCAATAGGCTTACTACTGCTTCGTTATGTGTTAACCTCAACCCTGCTTCGGATATCGCCCTAATAGGTTATAAGTGAGACGTTATGAGTGAGATCATTTTCCAGAAATTGACGATGCTGTTTCTACTGCCATTGGTGGTGGTATTCATCGTTGTGTTTCGTGTCCGTATGGTGAAACGCAGACAGGATATGCAGGCCTTTGGTGAGGATGCTGCCTGGCGAGGTTCCGAGCATCGTTCCATGGAGATGTGGAGGTTGACACTTTTGGTGGCCGCGACCGTGCTGATCATTCTCGCTCTGACCCGACCTGCCGCTAACCCACACCCTAGAATACTTCAGCGCGAAGGACGTGATGTTGTGTTCGTGCTGGATGTTTCTAAAAGTATGTTGGCGGAGGATCGACTCCCTAACCGTTTGCAGTCGGCTAAGATGGCTATCGGTGAATGTGTTCAAGACCTGCAAGATCATCGACTCGGTCTGGTCGTTTTTGCAGGGTCATCATCAATCGCTTGTCCTCTCACGGTGGACAAAGACTTCTTCCTCACTAGTCTCGATAAGGCAGGGCCTGATAGCGTGGCACATGGCGGAACACGAGTCGGTGATGCTTTACTCAAGGTTTGCGACAAGTTATTTTCTGATTCCGATCAAGGTTACAAGGACATCGTGCTACTCACCGACGGTGGGGATCATAGCGAGAGTCTGAACAAGGCCCTTGAGATGGTGAATGAGAAGCAAGTCAAACTGATAGCCATCGGTCTGGGCGATGAGAAAAAGGGAGCGAGGATTCCACAGGTTGGCACCAAGTCTGATTATATGCTCTACAAGGATCAGGAAATTTGGAGCCGACTTGATACCTTGCAACTGAGTAAAATGGTGAAGCAAGCTGATCAAGGAGCATTTCTCGCTGTTGGCACACGCCAGATGAGACTAGGCGATATTTACCAGCGCATCAGTGAGCAGGAAGACAAACAACAACTCGCCGAGGAATCGGTGATTACCTATGACGAGATATTTCAGATATTTATTGCGATGGCGCTAGTTATGTTAGTTGCGATGGTGATGATGCCGAATACGCTGACACGCCGACTCAAGAAATCGGCTGTTGCGGTGGCCGCGTTGATGTTTGGATTGATGCAAACTGCTGGTTCGGCTCAGGTCGATATGGCCGATCAAGCCTTTGACGATGGCCAGTTTCAGCAAGCTTTAGAGATTTACGAAGTGCTCGCCGAGAAATCCGAAGATGCTCGGGTATTGTATAAAAAGGGGAACACCCAGTATCGATTGGCTCAGTTCGCGGAGGCGGCACTAAGTTATGAAGCCGCACTAAAACATGCACCTAGTGGGGCTCTGATCCGGGATATCACCTACAATCTAGGTAATGCCTATTTCAAAGGGTCAAAAAAGGCTGAAGACCTTTACTCCTCGCTCTCATTAGTGAACCAAAGTGTGATCATGTATCGTCGGGTGATACTTCAGGGCTCCCTGGATCATGATGCTGCCGTCAACATGGAGCTTGCCAAGATTGCACGGCGCAAGTTGCAGAAAGAAATTGCTGAGGATGAAAAACGCCGCAAAGAGATGAAGGAGGCGTTGGCGGAATTGAAGGAGTTGATAGAGGTTGCTGTGGAAACGCAATCACGCATCCTGAAAGCTACTGATAAGGCTCTCACCGATGATCAACCGAGACTCGACTGGAGGGAGGTGATACAACGAGCTGAATCGTCAATTCTTGGGATGACAAACGAAGCGTTAAAACTAACCGATTCCACCAACGAGAAATTCTTCAAAGACCTCCCTGCCGAAGTAAGCCCACTGGCCGATACCAAAGCGTATCTCACCAAGGCGCTTGGCTATGAATCGACCGCGATAGCATACATGCTTCACCATCCGCACGATGCTTATTTCGAAGAAGAATTCGCTTTAAATGAACTTCGTGCCGCTTTGGAAGCACTGCCACGTGACCCGGATAGCGCCGATGCGCAGGAGGGCGAAGGAGATGACGGTGACGAGGAAGGCGATAGTGAAGAAGGTGAGGGTGATGAAGAGGGCGAAGAAGGAGATCAGGAAAGCGATGGCGAAGGTGAAGAAGGAGATTCGGAACCGATGGAGGCCACCAAGATGAACCTTGAATCGATTGATTTACCGCCACCCAATGATTCACCTGAAGATGTGATTAAAAAGAATGCGTCCATGCAGGAAGCTAGGCAATCACAGGGAGGAAAGAAGAAGGGGAAACCGGTTGATAAGGATTGGTAAAAAAAGATAGGTAGACAATGACAACAAGCATGATGAATATTTACAAACTACTCGCAGCGAGCGCCGCGCTATTGTTGAGCGCGGCTATCGGTCTTTCTGCGCCTAATGCAAAGCTTCACGTCGCCATGTCGGCGAAGTCATTTTTTGTCGGTGAAGAATTTCTTTATGAAATTCTCATCAGTTCGGCGGAGAAAGTCACCGCCGATGAAATCGAGGGCGACGATGAGTTGGCTATCAAGTTTCTCAAGCAGGAGTTAATCAAGCGTGGCGATATCTCCACGGTGGTGCTCCGATATCGGATGATGCCACTGAGCTCGGGGTCGGTGATGATACCACCCATAAGCGTCGAGATTGGCGATCAGGTGTTATCGACGGATGAGGAAAGCTTTATCGATGTCAAACAAGCCGAGGGTTATCCTGGTATGGAAGTTCAGCGTGCGATTCCCGAACGCGATTTCTACATCGGTGAACCTTTCCTCGTCGACTACAAGTGGAAGTCGCCACTACAACTCAATGGATTCCGGGCCGTTAAGTTTAACCTTCCTCTCTTTTACGATTACGCCTTTAAAATCAGAAGCCCGCATAACTGGATCCCAGGCGACGACAAGGCGGCCATCGGTTTCCCCGTGGCCAACACACGCGTGATTGGTAGATACGCCTATTTGAAAGAGGGTGAGAAGAATTTCCACACTGTTGAATTCTCAAAAATAGTCATCCCCGTCAAAACGGGTGAGTTTTCTTTGCGTCCGAGCACACTACTAACCTCGTATGTCGCTCCTGCGGGCGGCCGGAATAAAGGGCAAGGCTGGAAGACGAACTACCCAAGTTACTTTAATAACAATTTCTTTACTGAAACTGAGGGTGAGACCTTCAAAAAATACTACGCCGCTTCAAAGTCGCGTACCGTGCGAGTTCTTCCTCTGCCTGACGCAGGTAAACCTCACGACTTTGTTGGCCAGGTGGGGGCATGCAAACTTACTGTGACAGCCACACCTACCGTGTTGAGAGCTGGTGATCCGATTACGTTAACCATCGTTGTTGAGGGGTATGGATTTCCCGAGGTGTTCGAGTTGCCTAACCTAGGAAAACAGGCTGCGTTTACAAGACAGTTTGCCCTACCAGCTAGGCAGTCGTCAGGCCGAATCGAAGAGGGAAAAAAAACCTACATCCACACACTGCGACCGCTCGCACAGGATGCCACGGCGATCCCATCGGTAAGGCTTCCTTACTTCGACCCAATAACCAAAACCTACGGTGTGGCGGAGTCAGCACCTATTTCGATAACGGTCAAAGCATCCGAGATGGTAACAGCCTTTGATGCCACCATGAGCGGGGCGGGCCCCCTTAAGAATCATATCGATAAAAACCCCGAGGGAATCCGAGCGAACTTTGCGACGGTTGATTCCATTCAGGGACGCGCACTTTCTGGCCTTGAGTGGCTCATACTCCTGCTCGTTTTTCCTCCCATTGGTTTCCTCGTTTTTTATCTAGCAACGGCCAAACAACGTTTGATTCGAAAAGACCCGGTTAAGGCACGTGCCATGGTGGCGATGAAGCGATTTAGTAAACAGGTGCAAAATCTCTCACGGTCTCTCTCAGTGTCTAATAGCGACACCAAGCCGGAGCAGAATCTAGGTCGACTCGATGATATTGTGAGAAACTACTTCGCAGATAAACTGAATCTCGTCCGCCATGCTCACACATTCGAGGAGTTGGAGGACGTCGTTGATGGGCGTGCGGATATTGAGCCGATGCGTGAGGTTTATTTTAATTGTGAAAGCCAGACGTATCGACCAGATGATGATTCACCCAAGTCTGATGAGTCTGATGTGTTTGAGTTGATCAAGAAAGCTAAGCAGTCCATCCAAACAATTAACCAAGCACTATCATGAGCCGGATCATCATTATTTTTCTAAGTCTTTGGACAACGTGTTTGGCTGCCGTCGAGCAGGGAAATCAGAGCATCTTTGACGAAGCAAATCAGTTGTTTGAACAAGCCAATGTCCAAGCCTTAGTGAATCCTTCCAAGTCACAAGACCTCTATCAGGAATCCATTTTAAAATACCAATACCTCATCGACGAGCGAGGCCTCCACACGGCGGAGCTTCACGCGAATCTTGGTAATGCCTATTTCTCCGCAGAGGAACATGGATGGGCCGTATTGCATTACCAACGAGCTCTTGATCTCGATCCCTTGCAAGAGGATGTTCTGCACAATCTTCGTTACGCCCGCAGTCTGACCATTGATGAATTACCGGCGACACGCAGCCAACAGATCCGTCATGTCCTCAGCTTCTGGCATCGCTGGCCGTTTGCCATGCGCGCCGTTTGTTTTGGTTTTGCCCACGCAGCCCTATGGGGTCTGGGAGCCTTGCTGTTTTATCGCAAGATAGGGAAACGTCGCTGGATTTACTGGTCAATGGCAAGCGCCGCTACTTTGAGCATTATCTTTGGACTGTCTTTGTTAGCGAGTCATCAACGCTGGGACAATCCTGTTGATGCTGTTATTGTTGAGCGTGAGGTCGTTGCCCGTTTAGGTAATGGTCTAATCTATGCCAACGCCTTCGAGTCACCCCTTCACGCGGGAACTGAGTTCTCAGTCCTCGAGCAACGCGGTGATTGGTATTACGCGAAACTACTGAATGGCGATACCTGTTGGCTTCAGCGCGACCATGTGCAGCTAGTGAATGAATGATTGTAAATATTATACTTTCAGTAAATAACGAAAATTATATTGACGGCTGCAGTTAAGTTCGTTCATAAGAGGGGCATGCAGGATAAGAATAAGCCATCTATTGATATGGATGAAAGGGAAACAGATGATGATCCCTACGCTACGCCTGAGATCCGTTCTCCGGCACCGGGTTTACAGCCTACACGTAGAAGTTGGCCTTGGGTGGTGACTTGTTTGGCTGTAGCTGCCGTGTCGATACTTTATCGTGTGCTGATGCTTGGGCAGCGTGAACAGTCGGCATTAATGTTTATTGGTCTGCCTCTCCTTCTTGCCATATTTTTATCCCTGACACCGCGACCTAAATCAGCAACAGGGATGATCATGAAGGGAATGAGTTTATCTTTGTTGCTTTTTGGTGTGCTTCTCATTGAGGGGATCATCTGCATTCTAATGGCGGCGCCGTTGTTTTTTCTAGTAGGCTTCATTGTTGGTTGGCTAGTTGACCGCAGTCGTCGGAAAAATGATTTTTCGTGGCGCAACGATCATCTGCGCTGCACGGTGTTAGGTACAATGGCATTGATGAGTTTTGAAGGCGTTACCGACTGGTTATCATTTGATCGTGAGGAAAAGGTGCAGGTTTCCTCAGTGGTTGTGATGAGTCCAGAGCAGGCTCTCAAAAAACTGGCAGCAGGCCCATCGTTTGAGGAGAGTGAACTTCCGCCGTTTCTAAATCTAGGATTTCCTCAGCCCGTCTCCATCGAAGGCCAAGGTATGGAAGTCGGTTCGCAGTGGACGATTCACATGGCGGGGGGAGAGGGTGAGCCCGGCGATCTCGTGGTTAAAGTAGTGCGCAGTGATTCCTCGGGAATCCGACTGGAACGTGTTAAAGACGGAAGCCACATCGCGCATTGGCTCGACTGGAAATCTATCGAATGGCAGGTGGAAGACTTCGGTGGTGGGCAGTCCCTTGTGACGATGACGATGGAATATGATCGATTGTTAGACCCCGCGTGGTATTTTAAACCTGTCGAGCGCTATGGCGTGAAAAAAGCGGGGGAATACTTTATGAGTCAGACTTTTAAGGATGAATGAAGCGTGAATTCGTCATCGAGTGCATTGCTCTTTATTGGCCAGTTTGTTTAGCTGCATTTTTTGTTCTTTTACTTCGGCCATCGCGTCGTGAACTTGCGGCTATAGCGATGGCCGTTACCTGGCAGGCGGCCAGTCTCGCCATGCTCAATGCATGGGCTCAGCATTTACAATGGTGGGAGTTTGGCATGAGCCAGTGGTCTGTGTTTGGTATGCCCGCTAGTCTCTACCTTGGATGGATCGTTCTATGGGGAGTAGCTGCCGTTTTGATCATGAGATATACTGGGCTACTTGGAGCTATTGTTATTCTATTCGTTTTTGATGTTGTGTTGATGCCTATGATGCAGCCAGTTCTTGTGTTGGGAGAGTGGTGGCTTCTAGGTGAAGGGGTATTGATCGTATTTGGTTTGCTCCCCGGAATGCTGTTAGCCCAATGGGTCGTTGCAGATGTAAGGCCGGGTCTGAGAGCTAGTCTTATCTCCGTGGCATTTGTTTCTATTGTGATGATTCTACTACCAGTGATCGGCAGCGGTGAATCGATTCAGGAAATTATTCACCGCGTCTCCTCTGTTTCTTCTATTTTCCATTGGAAGGTATGGGGTTTTATTACTGTGATCTTCATCGTTGGACTCCCTGCGTTGGCCGCGGTGATTGAATTTTCTAGAGAAGGGAAAGGGACACCGATTCCTTTTGATCCTCCCAAGTGCCTTGTCGACTCTGGGGTTTATAGCTACATCGCTAACCCAATGCAGTTTTCCATGTTCTGGGTGCTATTGTTGGAAGGTCTTTTTATTCAAAATTGGATATGTATTCTACTCGCACTGGTCTCAGTGATCTACTCGGAAGGCATTGCCAGATGGTCAGAAAATGAGGATCTGGTGAGCCGTTACGGTGACAGGTGGAAACATTATAAGAAGACTGCTCCCCGTTGGCGGTTTCGGTTGTTACCTGTGCAGTCGGAGTTGGCATCACTCTACTATGCGCCGAACTGTTCTGTGTGTTCTGAAATTGGAAGCTGGTTTGTCCAGCAGGCTACCCCTAATCTTAAAGTAATGGATGCCGATAGCTATTCTGGCGAAACACTCACCAGGATAACATACATCAGTATCACGGGGGAAAGAAGGCAAGGAGTCGATGCCATTGCCGCTGCGATCCAGCATATCCATCTCGGATGGGCGTGGATAGGTTGGCTGATTCAATTACCTGTTCTCTCTCATGTGATTCAACTCGCCCTAGATGCGTCAGGCGCGGCTCCAGCCAAGGAGAAGTGATTATTTTACCAAGCCTTCTCGCCATCCCGATCATAAGGAAGCCAAGCGAGAGCAACGGTCCGAACATCGATGTCCTTCTTGTAGGGTTTGATGACCTCGTTTTTGAGTTTGACGGTGGTCGGGTTGAACTCGAGTTCTAGCTCTTCGATCTCCTCAGCAAGTTCAGCTTCGAGTTCAGCGATGAGCTCTTCGAGTTGTTCGATTTTCTTTTCGGCAATTTTAACATCACGGCGTTGTTTGTAGGCGCGACCAGCACTGCTGACCGTACTAGAGGATGAACTGCGTCGTCCCCCGAGGAGTTTTCCTAATAAGCCTCCGAAGATTTTGGCTCCGATGTCCCAGGTGGCACTGCTGGCCTCGGCTTCTTCCTTGGCGAGGGTGTTCTCGGCGCGATCGACCTGACCTTCCTTGGTTTTAATCTTGGCCTCGTATTTGTCGCGTAGCTTCTCCACGGCTTCGTCTCTCACCTCGCGGGCCTGGGTGGCGAGCCGACCGCGGAAGACTCCTTCGCTTTCACCTAGTTGTGAGTAGGTCTTGAAGAGGGGGCAGTAGAAAATTTCCACTCGCTCGTTGCGGTAGATGTGATCGGCGAAGTCTTTTTCCACCTGTTTATAATTGTCCTTGTTCATCGCGAAGCCAGGGAGTTCGTCGAATCCACAGCCTTTGCGAGGTTCGTCTTTGAGTGACTTAACGGGGTGGGTGCAGCCTGCGTCATGATTCCAGTCGATTCCTTGATCACTGATCTCATTGGTGAAGCGCAACAGGCGTGAGCCGTCGATACTACACTTGGAGGATGAAAAATGAACGTTTGCCTCACGCAGTAGTGCTGGCTTGTAGGTGATGTCGTCAGCTTCACCAGCGAAGGGGATAAAGTATTCGGTGACGCCAGACCCTACGACCGGGCGTTCGCCAGCGGCAGCTTGTGTGCTGGAGCTTGGCATCGCCATCGGGTTAGACGATTGCGCGGCGATGGCCTTTGTTTTACCGGAAGGGAAATTTTTCCGCCTCGGGTCCATCAGTGTTTTGATCTTCGTACGGGTGAGTGGACCGCAGAGATAACTCATCACCCAACGGACGTGGAAGACGACGGGGGCGTCTTCATGCACGTTGTTCATCAGGAAAACTCGCGAGCCAAGGCCGGCGAGGAGTTCTTCCATGGATTTGCGATCAAAGCCGCCATCCTGGGTAGCCGCGGCACCTTCAAGTCCGTCTATGACACGGGCCTTGTCGCGCTCGGTTTGTAATCGGCCTAGCCACCATGTTCCAATGTTAGACAATGCCTTGTAGTCGAGATCGACTGGGTTTTGCGTCGCCAGTAAACAACCTAGTCCAAATGCCCGACCCTGCTTCAGCATCGTCAACATCGGTTTTTTACTCGGTGGATTGGCTGATGGCGGGAGGAATCCATAGATTTCATCCATGTAGAGCAAGGCGCGTAGGCTGGTGGTTCCGCCTTGTGAACGCATCCATCCTAACATTTGGTTGAGCAGCAAGCTGACAAAGAACATGCGCTCGGTATCGCTGAGGTGGGCGATGGAAAAGATGGACATACGAGGTTTACCTTCGGGCGTATGCATCATATTTGCAATGTCCAGAGGCGGGCCTTCCATCCATGTCGCGAAACCGGGGGAGGCTAGTAAGGAGTTAAATTTAAGCGCGAGCTTCTGTCGCTCCTTCGCGTTCATGAAGGAGTTGACGTCGAGGACGCCCACCTTATCGAATGGTGGCTTCTGAAGGTGACGGATGAGTGATTCAAGCGTGAGATCCTGACCTGCTTGCCAGCAATGGCCGAAAATGGTGCCGAGGATGACGGCCTCTGGGCTTTGAATGGGGTCGGCATCGACACCTACCAGTGAGAGCAGTGAGCTGACCGTGCTTTCGATGCGGTCGCCGAGTAGTTCTCCATCGTCGAGCACTTCAAACGGGGGGACCTCCAGAGAGCTGAGTATAGAAACGGGGATACCCGCTTTGCTACCTGGGGTGAAGATGTTGACATCGACCTTATCGCGGAATTCTTTGACTCGCTCAGGGCTTTGCCCCCATGAACCGATACCGTTCTTCCACATATTAGCGGTCTTTTCTGCGTGCTCGTCAGGGGTTTTGCCTTTTTTGGCGGCGTCGTCTTCATTGATCCATGGGCGGAAGTCAGATGCTTCGAAATCGGGGAAATTGAGCATCAGGTTGGCGATATCGCCTTTGGGATCGATGATGATGGCTGGGATATTATCCATGGCGGCCTCCTCGAGTATGGAGATACACAGGCCGGTTTTACCCGAACCGGTCATGCCGAGCACCACGCCGTGGGTGACGAGATCCTTGGAATCATAAAGCACCAGTTCATCGGCGAGCTCGCTTTTCTTTAGATCATAGGTGCGCCCCAGATAAAAGGATCCCAGTTTCTCGTAATCGCTCGCTTGGATTTTCATATCTGCATTTGAGGATGATTTTGGCGTCTTGGAAAGTCACAACTGCGCATTTCGAGAAATAAAATTTACATATAAAACTTTCTCAAAACCCTATAAAACCTAGATTTTTACTCTTAAACTTTTAAAATAGTTAAGATATCTTAAATTTTTACTTGTCAGATCGATTTTTTTTTGAATAATGGGCCCCGTTATGAAAACAACCGCCCTTACTTCCACTGTTTTCGCTCTTACCGCCGCCACCCTTTTAGGCCAAGGTCAGAGTGATGTTGAATTCCTCCGTGCTCGAGCAGATGCTCATGAGCGCAAAATCGTTCAGCTTGAGAAGGAAATCATCAAGCTAAAATCCTACCACGGTGAAAAACCTTCTGCTCCTGCAGTTAAGTCTACACCGGCCGCCACTTCGGCTTCCGCGGTTGGCACTTATGTGGTTAAAAAAGGTGATATCCTTACCCGTATTGCTTATCGCCACAAAACGAGTGTGACCGCCATCATGAAAGAAAACGGTCTGCGTAATGACCGAATCACAATCGGACAGAAGCTGCGCATTCCTGGCGCCACTTCTGCTCCCGCACCTACCTCTACCTCTTCCGGACGCACTCAAATGGCTAAGAAGTCAGCTCCATCACCCGCACCCGCAAAAACTACCGGCAAGCACACCGTGAAAAGCGGTGAGACATTCTACTCCATCGCCCGCCAACATAAGGTGAGTGTGCAAAGCCTCGTAGCAGCCAACCCTAAAGTGCGCCCTACAAGTTTACATATCGGCCAGAGCCTGAGAGTTGATGGTAATGCTAAGACTGCCATTGCCAAGTCAACCAACCGTACCAGCGCACCCAAGCCTAAGATGAAAACTCCTAGCCCACGTGCCGCCGAGTATGTTGAAGCTCCTCAGCCTAAAGCTAAGACTAGAGAGGTTGTGCGCAACGCACCTGCAAATAGTAAGACAATATCCACAGCTTCCTCTGAGCCAGCCATCCGCACCATCACCGTGCACCAGCAGATGACCTACGGTCAGTTTGCCAGCAAGCACGGTGCCAGCATGACACAACTAAATGCACTTAACGGACTGAGCCTGAGCAAGAACACCATGCTTGCCAAAGGATCCGAGCTCTACGTGCCAAAATTCTAGAAACCTCTAGAAAAACTATTTGAACCATTTGTAAGCGACAGGAAAACGCAAACAATTCTCCCTCGGGAGAACATAACGACGAAAAAGGGCTGGGCGTTCGGTTGGGTAATACCACTGGGCGTCCTTCCTTTTTTGTGTGTGGTGTGGGTTTTGCAAAACCCGCGCCTGCCTACAGTGCCCTGCGTATCCTCCGGCGAAGTAGAGATCGCTGATCAACCGGAGGGATTAAGCACAAAAAAACGGCGACCCCTGTATGGAGTCGCCGTCTTGAAGTTGTTACTGTGAGCAATTAGCTAATAATAGGAAGTGGCTTGGTTGTTTTCCACTGACCGCGTGTGAAGTCAGGGAAGTCCTGAGGTATACCGTCTTCCTTAACCGACTTCATCGATAGAGGGGTAACAGCAGACCAGAGAGCGCCTTCGTAGACATTCTGATCGAGAGGCTGTCCTTCGCGGATGCACTCAAGAACACGGAAGTTCATCATGGCGTCCATGCCACCGTGGCCACCGTGTTTCTTGGCGACTTCCTTCATACGTGTGTAAAGCGGGTGATCGAACTCGTCGTAGAATGCTTGTTGATCGGTGGACCAGCCATGGTAGTTGGTGTGGTGGTTCTTACCGGCCAGTTTCTGGAACAGAGCTTGTGGAAGACCTTCGTCTTTACCGTAGTCCAGTGCAATACCGAAGGGGAATCCCTTACCGGCGCCTTTGGTTCCCTGGATGAGGTTGTGACGGGTGTAGGGGCGTGGGCTACTCTCATCCCACTGCACCATGACCGTGCGGCCAAGTTGAGTTTTGATGATTGTGGTACTCATGTCGCCACCTTTGGTGTAGTCGATCTTGTTAAGCTTGCTCTCGGGTTTAAAATGCTTCTTCGCGTAGATCTCGTGGTTTCTCGCAGGAGATGAAAAGGAAACGAGGCGACGGAAGGTGTCATCGGTACGGCCGATGTTCATGTATTGAGCGACAGGGCCAAGTCCGTGGGTTGGGTAGAGGTTACCGCTCTTGTTTGCCCAGTGGTGTGTGCGCCAGCTTCCGGTTCCGCGGCCTGCTTCAACGGAGCGCATCTGGCCACGAAGTTCGTGGATGTAGGCTGCCTCACCGTGGAGGATTTCACCAAAAATATTTTGGCGACACATGTTGAGATACATGAGTTCTTCGCGTCCGTAGTTGACGTTCTCGAGCATCATACAGTGTTTCCCTGTTTTCTCGGACGTATTAATTACGTCCCAGCACTCTTTGATGGATGTGGTCAGTGGAACCTCAACGCAGACGTGGGCGCCAGCATTCATGGCGTCGATGGCCATAGGTGCGTGCCATTCCCAAGGAGTGACGACGTATACGAGATCCGGCTTGGTCTCCTCGAGCATCTTCTTGTAGGCGAACTTGTCACCTGTGTAGAGCTTGACGTTCTGGTGACGACCATTGCCATTAGCGAGGACCTTTTTCTTGGCCTTTTCAGCAAGATCTTCGTATAGATCGCAGATGCCGACAAATTCGGTGCCCTCGAAGGCTGAAAGGTGGCTGTAGTGTGTGCCGCCACGAGCACCGCATCCAATGATGGCTACTTTGATTTTGTTGATCTTAGGCGCGATGAAACCGCCCATGTATTTGGCTCCAATGATGCGGGCAGGGGTGTTGGCACCTGTATTGGCAAAGGCATTGGCGGCTGTGAGTCCGGCCCCTACACCACCAAGGGCCTTGAGGAACTTGCGTCTTGAGTTTGTTTCTTCGGTCATAATGTATGTTGCTGAGATAGCCTTATAACGTTTCGCAGGCAAAAGATTATTCACTATTTGGGTGGGTTCACCAAAAATAACACACTCATCTAAAAAGTGACGCATTGCGATCACATTGTATTTTCATCTAAAAAAAATGGTCTGCGGGTTTGACATGGGGCCTGCTGGAAGGCTTTATTAATCAAAAGAGTAGTTCTCCTTTATACCAGATCACACACCCAACACCAACAACTACGATACATTTATGAGCGACGAAAAAGATTCAAAGCCGATGAAGAAGACCTCAGCGGTCCCACTTCGTAAGGAAACCGTACGTGTCACCTTAAAGGTGATACCTGAAGATAGCAAAGCCCCAGCAGCACCTGCAAGAGCACCCCGACCACCTGCACCTGCGCCAACCATTCCGTTGAAGACATCAGGTCCTGGCACGGCGAAACCTCCAGCACCAGCACCTACCGTGCGGCTTAAAGCTGGATCTGTCACCAAGCCAGCGACTCCAGCACCTACCGTTAGGCTCAATACTCCAACAACAGGTCCTGGCACCGTGCCCCTCGCAGGAGTAGGAGCAGCAGGTGGAACTTCCAGCCAACCTCTTCCCAAGGCTACTGTTCAGCTTAAGCAAACTCAGCCAATGGGTTCACCGGCGACTCCATCACAGGCCGCGACGATTCGTACCGCCGATGATGATGATGACTCTGATCAAGGTGAAGGCGCAGCCTCTGCTCTCTCTGTCGTAGCTCTCATCGCTGCACTCATTGTGCTAGGTGTTCAGCTTGCCACCGCAAACATCTGGGTAGCTGACGAAACCAGAACCGAGGCTCCAGGCTGGGGACGGCTTTTTGAATAGATAACCCGTCCGTTATTTTCTAACCAACAATTTTAATACTTACAAAACTACGATTATGGTAATGCAAATTATTCTTCTGATCTTTGGTGGCCTTATCGCCTATCTTGCATGGGCAACTACGGCCCTGCCTCTCTAGTCGATCTGATCCGATCCTGTAGGCCCTAATTTCAATAAAGGACCACAACAAATTCTCAAAACCGTTCATGGGGGATCCCGTGGGCGGTTTTTTTGTAAGACACTATTGCTCCAAATTTCTTAAATTGATGAACCCGCTTGACGTACTAAAACATGGGTACATATTTCGCGCATGGCTAATGCATATAACGAAGCAAACTTTGAGGCCGAGGTAATAAACTCGGATAAACCCGTTCTAGTTGATTTTTGGGCGGAGTGGCGTGGTCCTTGCAAGATGATCTCTCCTCTGATTGATCAACTGGCGGATGCGATGGGCGATACTGCCAACGTCGGTAAGGTCGAGGTTGATACCAACCAAGCTCTCGCCGCCAAGTATGGTGTGCGTTCCATTCCCTGCCTGCTGTTTTTCAAAGACGGCGAGGTCAAGGAAACAATCACCGGTGCCAATGTCACCCTTGATCAACTTAAGTCCACTCTCGAGGGGCTTGTTTAATTAACTCATCAAATCCACTCATCAAATCCGATCTGGAGCATGTTGAAACAGGTATCCGGATCACTAGACTATTTCGTCGCGCGGCTTCCCCGGAAGCCCGCGGCGTATTTCTTTCTGTTCCTTGCTTGGGCGATTACCTTGTGGTTCCTTTCCGCAGGAAACCCAGGCCCCAAGGACGGTCCTGACATCCCTCATTTGGACAAGGTCGCCCATTTCCTCTATTTCTTTGGCGGAGCGTGCCTACTAGCCGCATACGTCGGCTTAAAATGGTCTGAGGCCTCTAGCCGGCGACTTTTTATCGTAGTGGCTCTGATCTGCTGTATCATTGGTAGACTGGACGAATATCATCAGGGATTTACCCCTGGACGCAGTGGAAACGACAACGGCGACTGGTTAGCTGACATTCTAGGTGGTGCCTCGGGTGTTTTAGCTGTAATCTGGCTGATGTTGCCTCGAATCAGTGACCTCAAGGCTCCAAAGCCTAAAAAATCGTCAGAAAAAAAGGAAATATAGCAAATTCACTTGACTGGCAGCCGCCGGAGTGTATTTCTCCCCGCCCGTAAGCAGCGCTTTTCCGTAGCGCGCTAAGATTTTAGACAATTTAGACCAACCAATTTATAACAATGGCCAGAGTATGCAGCATCAGAGGTTCCCGTGTCCGTATCGGTGGAAGAATTCACCGTTCCGGTCTCGCGAAGAAGAAGGGTGGAATCGGTCGTCACGTGACCAAGGTAGTGAAACGCACCGTTTCTCCTAACCTCCACACCAAGCGTATCTACGTACCAGAACTAGGCCGCCACA
>Ga0114994_10000669_pt1 | contig 23514 bp, 21 predicted proteins | sample ArcticOcean_MG_C_9_FD_87043 | JGI IMG/M metagenome (GOLD analysis project Ga0114994, IMG submission 87043) | Marine microbial communities from western Arctic Ocean - ArcticOcean_MG_CB2_152 | ecosystem: Environmental > Aquatic > Marine > Oceanic | place: Arctic Ocean: Canada Basin | collected...
AATGTTTTTTTGAAAGATAATAATAAGGCTCTAGTTTTTTACAAAATGGGTCTATGTAATTTAATAGCACCCCCTTTTTATAAGATGTATTTTTGAGTACATATTCATTATTTTCTACATCACAAATATTATCTAAAAAATCATATACAATATTTAAGGAAATATCATATTTAAATATTTGTGAGTATGTCATAATTAATTAGGATATATTATTTTAATTAATTAATAAAAACTATAGTTATATATTATTATGCCGGGAGGTTTACTAAATTTAATATCAGAAGGAAATCAAAATATATATTTGACCGGTAATCCAACAAAAACCTTTTTCAAAACAACCTACGCTAAACATACTAATTTTGGATTGCAAAAATTTAGAATTGATATGATTGGATCAAGAAGTATGCGTATGTTAGAGGATTCGGAATTTAAATTTAAGATACCTAGATATGCCGATTTATTAATGGATACTTATATATGTGTTACACTACCGCATATATGGAGTCCTATTTATCCACCACAAGAGAGAGAACATGTATGGGCGCCGTACGAATTCAAATGGGTTGAAAATCTAGGTGTAGAGATGATTAAAGAAATAGAAATTAGCGTAGGAGGACAAATATTACAAAAAATTTCCGGATCTTATATGAAATGTTTGGTAGAACGTGATTTTAATACAGATAAAAAAAACTTATTTAATAAAATGACAGGAAATATACCCGAAATAAATGATCCAGCTAATTCTGGTGGAAGAGTAAATATGTACCCTACCGCATATTTTTCTGAAAGCCAAAATGGTGCTGAACCATCAATTAAGGGACAAAGGTTATATATCCCAATTTTAGCATGGTTTTCTATGAATTCTAAAATGGCGTTTCCATTAGTTGCCATGCAATATAACGAATTGGTTATTACAGTTAGAATGCGACCTTTATATGAATTATTTAGAGTAAGAGATGTCACAGACCAAGATAATTCTTTTCCATATATACAACCACGATTTAGTGCTTCAAGTGGTTTATATCAGATGTATCGGTTTTTACAAACACCCCCAGCAGTAGATTTAAATGAATATTCATATGGTATAAAAAATGATACATGGAACGCCGATATTCATTTACTATCGACATATGCATTTTTATCAGATGAAGAAGTAAAGGTGTTTGCGTTAAATGAACAACGATATCTAATAAAAGATGTAAGGGATTATAATTTTTTAAGTGTGGTAGGAAGTAAAAAAATTAAGTTAGATTCGTTAGGAATGATATCATCTTGGATGTGGTATTTTAGAAGAAACGATGCATATTTAAGAAATGAATGGAGTAATTATACAAATTGGCCATATAATTACATTCCGTACGATTTAGAACAAGCCCCGCCGAATGGATCATGGAAATATAATAATTTCTTGGGCGATTTTGTAGGAGATGGTGTTTCCTATATTGAATTTGAAAATCATTATCAAGCTGGGTTCGGTCCCGGTATAAATCCAGATGGTAGAGCTACGCCTTGGATGATAACAGGAGATTATAATCCTACAAATGAAAAACATATTATGGTTGATTTTGGAGTAATGCTGGATGGAAAATATAGAGAAAATGTGATGCCTTCAGGGGTCTTTGATTTTGTAGAAAAATTTACAAGAACAAAAGCTAACGCAAAAGATGGTATATATTGTTATAATTTTTGTTTAGATAATAACCCATATGATAATCAACCATCTGGTGCAATAAATTTAAGTAAATTTAAAAATATAGAATTAGAATTTAATACGATTACTCCGACGTTGGATGAAAATGCTCAATTTTCGGTAATATGTGATGCAGATGGAAATCAAATTGGTGTAAATAATCCTAATTGGAGAACATATGATTATACCTATGATTTATATCTTCATGAAGAACGATATAATATTGTTATATTTTCTAGTGGTAACGCATCCTTAGCATATGCTCGTTAAGTGAATAATAATATAAATTATGAATTTTATATTATTAAATTGTAAAAATTATGTACTACCAGCAGCAGTAGCCGTAGCAGGATCAGGAGTAGGAACAGGTTTATCAACCATAAATGTAGGATCCAAGCCAACAATCGCTTCACATTTACTAGATGCATCTACAACTAGGCTACTGATTCCATCAGCTCCAACAACATTTTTCATAGTAGCCGGTGTATAAGTACATAATTTTCTTCCCGCTCTACTTGAAAATGAATTACATCCTTGTCCGGGTACATCAGCTCCTTCATCATTACTAAACTGAGAACACGGTGCAATCTGTTCTGCACATGTCGGGAAGCTATTCGCTCCATGGTTCCGAATGTAATGATATGTTCCAATTGGCTCAGCACTTCCTTGTAACGCTGGAACATGATCTCCCTCCATACATTTATAATAATCAACGCCTAATGTGCCTAATTGAGCTTCTTCGTTTTCCGGAATACTAAAAGTGGTTTGGTTAACATCATCTGCAGTGGGAAGTAAGCTATCCACAGTTAATTCGGTAGGACCAACTTGAAAAGTGCCTGTGCCGTTACTAGTATTAAAAGTACCTGTACCTGTACCATTACCAGTACTAGTATACATTCCGGTTGATGGTTGGAAATTTGATAAAAAATCTAAGGGTGATGTATAATTACCACCACTACTACCAGTAGTACCCGGCATATAGGTATCATTTAAGGCATTACCACTTTGACCGGTGACTACGAAATTTTGATTTACAATTTGTGGTTGTTCACCAAAATTATTTGATACGTCAACATATCCAGTATGACTAACACCTGAAATATCAATTACGTATTCTTGTTTATTACTAATAGTACCGGTGTATGTCTGTCCACTAATATCAACATTGATTAAGTTTTCATACAACTCTAATACCGGCTTAATATATACAGATAATGCTAAAAGTAATATCAATATTACAAATAATATTATTAACGTTTTAATAGCAAAAGTTTTCATATATAAAATAATAATATTTTATTTGTGAAATAAACAATATTAAATTGGCTTTATTTTAGTTGGATTTAAAAACCGGTTCATTTTCTTAATAGTTCTATTTTCAGGAATAACCCGCCCATCAATATATGACTGTAGGGTTTTTAATTTCATATTCATTTGTTGAGCGAAATCGTTGAGTGTATACGGAGACTGAGTAATAGCCCATCTTATTTCTTCGTGTATTTGTCGTATTTCTATTGCTTCTGTTACTTCTGTTACTTCTTCTACCATTATGGTATATAAAATGTATTGTTTAAATATTTTTATGAATAATTAAATCCATTCAGACAATAATTTAATAGTCCCATTCTAACATAAACACCATTCTCTACATTTTGAAAATATTTAGCTCTAGGATCCAAATCACAAATAGGATTAATTTCATAATTTCGTGGAAGTGGGTGTAATAGAATAGAAATATTTTTCATTTTTACCATAACCTCTGGTGTCATAGTAATGCCTTTATATTGTTCAATAATAGTTGGATCAGTTTGATCTAATCTTTCAAGTTGTATTCTAGTCATATATACTACATCTACCAAAGATATACAATCATCATATTTGGTAATGTGTTTAAAATTACTCGTTTCTGGAAAAACAGTTTCGTCAAATTCAAGACCATTAATTTCTAAAAAATAAATTTTAATATTATTATCATAAAACATGTAAAGTAGTTTTATAAGTGAATGAACAGATCTATTATTTTTCAAATCTCCAACGAATAATATAGACGACAATTTTTTATCAAAATGATTATGAATGGTATATAAATCCATCAACGCTTGGGTGGGATCCTCACCAGATCCATCTCCCGCATTAATTAGCGGTACATGTGTAAATGTTTTAATATCATTAAATATATTTTTGTCCGGATGACGAATAATTAGTAAATCACAATATGCTTCCATCGTCTTTATAGTATCTCTCAGTGATTCTCCTTTTTTTGAACTGGAATTTTCATGAATATAGGTAATGAATGATCCGCCACATCGATTAACGGCAGATTGAAACGAACAAAATGTTCGGGTAGATGGTTCAAAAAACATAATACCAATATTAAATGGTTTTAGGGTAGTATTACTTTTATTGTTTGGTCTCATTCTGCTATTTTTATTAATAATTTTATATTTTGTAGCGAGTTTAAAAATAATTTCAATATGTTCTTTTGATATATCGGCAATCGAAATTAAACTATGCATTATATATTGATTGATAAAATAATAATAATAATATGAATTAATACTTTTAGAATATAATGTAAAGATATAATATATGACAACAAAAACAGATGAAAAATTACAAAAATCCGAATTACTGAATATATTTAAACCCCCAAAACCAATACAAATTGGGTTTACTGATTTCATAAAAGAGTTAGCTATTATGACTGTTGTATTGATTGTATTTTTTTGGTGTGGTGCTAGTTTCCATACCTTAATGCACGGTTATAAACAGTATAAAATGAGCGATTTTCAGGGGTGGGATGTTAATAAAGTACCTTATACATGTGACGTACCACCTAAAGATGGGGATAGTATGTTTTCATTAAAAACTTCAAGTAGTGCATATTGTCCAAATGGATTAGAAACAATATGGGGTATATTTCCAGAAATAATAGATTGGTACCAAAATACGTCAAAAGAAATATTTTCATCATCAAGGAAAATATTAATGAGATTAATTATGCAAGTACGAGGAAATTATGTTAAATCTACACCACCAGAGGACACGTCGGGGTTTTTTGGATTAATGGCCTCATCTATAATTGGTGGAACTGCTGTATTTGCTTCTCCAGCTTTAGCAGCATGTTTAATATTGTTTTATGGATTTACGAATATAAAACACTTCTTTTTTGTAATGAATGAGACCATAGTATTGAAAAATAAAGATGGTACAAACGATATTGGTGGAGCGGAAGGATCGTGGTGGATAGCAAATGGTAATGATTCATATGTTTCTCCTGCATTTTGGATAAAAATAGCGAAATGGTGTGGTTTTAATTTTGTATTCTTTTTAATAGGATTATGTTTAATGTTTGCATCAGTTCCATTATATATGTTGTCATCTATGTTTTATTGGGTAACTATGTTTGCAGCAAAAGGAGATAAATCATTTAATAAAGAGGGTAAATTTAATGATATATGGAATATATTAAAGAACCATAGTACTGGAATAGCTTCTTTGTGGATATTGTTGGGTGGATTGATTGCATGGAAAAATCTAGGTTTTGGTGCAACGATTGCTGCAATTGTAGTGTTAATATTACACATGGGAATGAATTTTTATGGATATATGAAAGGTGACAGCATAAATATATAATTTATCGCAATATAATGAGTTACAAATATAATAATTTAAAAATTAATTTATTATATTTCTATGGGCAAGAAAAATAATAAAAAAAATAGTTCTGGTAAAAATAACCAAATAATAGTAAGTGTTTGTACCCCTACATTTAATAGGCGACCGTTTGTATCGACTATGATACAAATGTATGAGAATCAAGATTATCCAAAGCATAAAATGGAATGGATTATAATAGATGATGGATCAGATAAGATTGAAGATCTAATAACAGAAGCCCAAAAACGTATTCCCAATATAAAATATTTTAAATACGATGAAAAGATGCCGTTAGGTAAAAAAAGGAATTTAATGCATGAGAAAAGTATTGGTAATATAATTGTATATATGGATGATGATGATTATTACCCCCCATGTAGAGTAAGCCATGCTGTAGAAACATTAAATGCAAATAATAACGCCTTATGTGCTGGATCAAGTGAAATTTATGTATATTTCAAACATATAAATAAAGTAATACAGTTTGGGCCTTACTCTCCGAATCACGCAACAGCGGGGACATTTGCATTCAAACGTAAATTATTACACGATGGAAATACATATAATAATGAAGCAGCATTAGCAGAAGAGAAACAATTTTTAAAGGATTATACAGTACCATTTGTACAATTAGATCCAAAGAAAACCATATTGGTATTTTCACACGAACATAACACATTCGATAAAAGAAAGTTATTGGAAAACCCCAACCCCCAAGTGGTAAAAGATGCCAAATGGACAGTAAAAGATCTAGTAATAGAAGGAGAAATGCGTGATTTTTTTCAAAATAAAATCCATGGTTTGCTTAAAAGTTATGAACCCGGGTTACCCAAGCATAAACCAGATGTTTTAAAGCAAACAGAAGAAATAAAACTAGAACGAGAACAAATGATGAAGGTAGAGCAAGAAAAAATGAGGAAAAACGGTCAAATACCACAAAATGCGAATCAACCTCAAATTATAGCTGAAGGGCCAAATGGTGAAAAGAAAGCATTAAGTATGGATGAGATAATACATATACTTAGACAGAAAGATGAACAAGTTCGAAATCAGCAAGCATCGATTAATCAATTAGAATATAAAATAACAGATTTGACTAAAACAAATAATGAGTTGTCACTAAAAAATACCGTTGCACCAACCACAACTAATGCAATTAATAATTTCGGCGATGATGTAGTAATATTGCTTAATCAAAAGATAAAATTATTGGAATTGCAACTATCCAACTTAAGTAATAGTAATAATGTATCCGTAGTAATTAATATTCCCGCTGTTCCAGTAGTAAATAATGATGAGGATTTAGTTGAAAAACTCATCCTACAAGGACAAAAAATAAGACTATTAGAAACACAAGTAAACGGTTTAAAGGATAATAAAGAACCCCTAAATGTAATAATGGAGGGGCCTGATGGTAAAAAGAAATCGTTGTCATCACAAGAAGTTATAGAATTATTAAAAGAGAAAGACGGAATACATATGAATTTACATTCAAATTTCATGCGTTCAATTGAACAAACAAAGGCAATAACTAATGAGAATGAATTATTAAAAGAAAAGGTAGCATTATTAGAACATATGAAACATAAATTAGAATCTACAGTAGAAATGAATGCTGCTAAAAAGATACAGATAAAGGAAAGGGAAGTAATTGAAATTTCCATAAACGATTAAAATTGATTTTTTAATTTCCATAAACAATTATATAAAATATAACATGTGGAAAATAAAACCAAATTTTGATTATAGCGTATATTACGGAAAAGAAATACAAGTTTATTATAATACAAGTGGGTTAAAATGCGATGAAAAAGAAAATAAAATATCAATAGGTATATTATACCTAATTCATCAGACCAACATAAAAGAACCAACAGTTGTAATATTAGAGAAAAAAATCAATATAAATAGTCCTAACCCATATTGTTACGAAGTAAAAATATCTATTACTGCTAATTTAATACAACATGTAAAAGTAAAAGAAAACGATATTGAAGTTGCAGTAAAACAACTATGTAATGATGTGGTAGGTGTTTATGATGTACATGTTAATATCTTAGAACTTATAGATTTGTTTGTAGAAATATAAAGAATAATATGTCTATAAATATAATATTTTTATAATATTATATTTATTTATTTATGGTATCAATTCATCATCACTAATATTAATATCGTGATCTTGATCAAAATTATCATTAAAAAATGAAATGTATCTATATATTCTACTAGAATCTAATTTTGTAATATCATAATTTTCAAAAAGAGTATTAATTTCGGTTTCATTCAGATTTTTGTTTTTCAAGTCGTTGAAGAATACCAGTAAATCCTTTTTATCCATCATCAGTTGCTGAGACAAATTAAATATAAAGATAGAATTATTGAACTCTGTAGAATATTTAGTTAACACTTTTGTAAATCTTACATCATCTGTCTCTTTTGGTTTATATTTAATATTAGTACCCTTAATATGTTTGTGCAACAAATAATTATTATTAAAAGTTTTTAAAAGTGAGGTCATTTCGTTAAATTGCCATATTTGTTTTTGAAATGTGATTCTATCAATATAATCCGCAAAACAAATATTATCTAAAAACATGTTATAGAGAGGTATATTATTCAAATCTTTTTGCTTAGATAATACATCAACAATATTTTCATGCCATAATAATGCAATAATAGTTCTATCTGTTTCTGATATAATTTGATTATGTGATATAATATCATACGAATTATTAAATAAAGTTACAACAGTTTTTTTAATATCATCAATATATGATTTTGTCTGTATAGTATCAAAAATATTGTGTTTTCCAAAAATATTTGGATTTTTAACATAGATATTATATAAATTGCATAATTTGCGAATATCGTATTGTGAATATTCTTTAATTCTATTATTTATTTCCTCTGTATGTCCAGGCATAATCGTTTTTATAATATTTAACATTTGAGGGTCGGTTGGTGATTTTAGTTCGAAAACATGACACACTTTCATGAGTTCTTTAATTTTTTTATCAATATGATAATTTCCAATGCATATAATAGGATTATAACTATAATCTTCACTCTTTTGTTTTTTTGTTTTTTTCGGTCTAATAATTTTAATTAATGCATTTATTCCTCCTTTATCGCCGTTATTCATTCCATCTATTTCATCCATAATAATGCATATTTTTCTAGTATTTCTTTTGAACATAGTCATAACATTATTTTCAGACATATTTTGTTTAGTAATGGTTTCTATGACTGACTTATTTCTGACATCTGATGCATTATAATTAATTATATCATAGTTTAAATCTTTAAGAATATTATTTATAAGTGTTGATTTACCGCATCCCGGATTTCCATATATATATAATCCTCGTTTAATGGTTAACGAATCTTTATTATTTTCAAAGTCATTCATAATGTTTTTTATATTATGAATTAAGTTTTCTCTATCCAATATTGTATTTAAATTAATAGTTTCCATAATAATATACTAATGTGATTCTTTTATACAAATTTTTACCTAATTAATTTATCGGTGTATATACCTTAACATGTTTCTACATTTTGTCGATTGATATTGAATACATAACGCATCATACAAATTATATAAAGTACTATATTTCTTATTTTTATATGTAATTTTTCTATTTTTAAATAATATATTGAGCGTATGATTAATAAAATGAGAGAATGAGAATGCGTGATCAAACGATATTAATCGTCTACCGTACGTTATTTGATTGGTTATTGTATTATAAATAGCTTTGTTGTAATATTTAATATAGTTCTGTTTAGAAATGTATACTTTAACAGTGATCGGTATATATTCATATATATAACGACGTAATTCAACTGCTATTCTTAAAATATATCCTAATGTTTTGTCCATTTAATATTATATTTTAAAATAATATTAAATTTTTTTATGCATCACATAAATCTCTATCATTTGTAATTCCGTCCCATTTTATACCGAGAGCATCAGACCATGATTGTTTATTACACTTACCAATAGCACCTGAGTATTTTGGGTCATCTCCAAAATTGAATCTTTCGCAATTAGTATTCCCTGATGAAGGATAATTTGGACATACAGTATCATCCGTATTTCCTAAACCGTTAATATTTACACATTCTCTAGTCTGATCATCAAATTTCCAAAAATCAGGGCAATTACCAATAACAGGAGGCCATTTTTTACTGTTAACTGAATTACTAATTGACCACCCAATAACAAATAATGCAATTATTAATATTACAATTGACGCATAAATTACGCTATATTTGAAACTATCCATATAATATATGATAATAAATAAAAAAAGCTTGAGATTTTTTTATAAAATTATATATATAATAATGTCGAAATCATATTTAGCAAACGGACGAATTCCAATTATGGATGAAGCTCAAATGAATCCATTTGAGTTATATGATAAAATACCTACAAAAACAGAAGATTATGTAGAAGCGATGAATGGAAATTTCTATGATACTGTTTTATCTAAAGCTTATTTTTCAGCACCCAATCAAGATATATTACAAAATGGGATAAGGGCTGGTGTATATGCAAAATCAAATAACCAATATATTATAGCTAAACAAAATGTAGATAGTTTAAAAACAATTATGAGAAGCGTGTTTTTACAACACGCAGTTAATATACCAACTGATATTACTGGTCAGATAGAAACCTTAAATAAAATAGTGATTGATATTTGTGTAAAAGACGTACATGGTGAGGCTACAAGTTATATAAAATATAAACAAGATTTAACAACTTTGGTACAGCCGATGGATAAACCTGCTCAAAATGACAGAGATTATAAACACCTAGAATTTAAGAGGTTTTAGATAGTAACTATAGAATATCAGATGATTCATAAACTACAATATATAAATAAATGTATATATTGTACCTATTTGTACCTATTTGTACCTATTTGTAGTTATTTTAATTTGAAAAGCATCATAAAGTCATCATTTTTATTGGTGTCTTTTCTGGTATCGAATAACGTAACATTAAATTTTTGTTCAATTTCTGCTTTATTATTAAAGGCACTTAAATTAGATAACAGAGGAATATTTTTGGGTTGTATACATTCGATTATATATATACCATTTTTGTTTAAATATGGCGAAAGTGTATTAAATGATAAAATCTGATGAGAAAGTTCATGACTTCCATCATCAATAATAATATCTAATTTTTTCTTAATTTGGTTATCCATTAAATTTTGTAGTTGAGGTTGATTAGATTGATCACATACAAATGTATCAATTTTGTCTTCATTTATAATCATAGCTTCTTTGTATATATCAATTCCATAGATATTAGCATTAATGAAATAGTCTCGCCACATACGCAAACTATTCCCCGTTTTATATCCAAATTTTGTAATAATTCCATTTTTACCTCCCATTTGTCCTTTTTCAAGACACCCAATACCAATCTCAAGAACATTTTCTACATCATCAATATCAAATTCTTTGAATATTTTATTATAACTATTCATAAAATTATGACCAAATATATGTCTTCCATCTTTAAATCGCATAACCTTATCTAGACCATAATCTAAGGCACATTTATTTAAACTAAAATGTTCTGATTGTGGTATTTTATCATTTTTTAATAATTTAAGTTGTTTTCTTAGGTTTTTATTTTCTTCATACAAATCATTATATTTTTCTTCAAATAAATTTAATCGTATAAATTCAGCTTCAAGTTCTTTCGTATTTTTAATATATTTATTAAAATCAAACATATTTTGATCTTCCATATCCTTCCATTTTATTTTTATATTCGGATTAAAACCTATTGCCTCGTTTTTTAATACATCATTTTTTTTTGGTATATAGCTAGCTATTTTATTGATAAATTCATTTTCACTTTTTTGTAACATCGTATCTATTATTAATTTTAACCCGGAATACTCTCCAAATATATTATTAAAATATACTTCATAGTTATTTAACACTTCATTAATTTTATCATATATATTACCTAAATTGCTCCATACTATAAAATCACTATATGGTATTTGATCTTTACATGGTACTTCTTCACTAATAATTATAACACCACTTAATAATGCCGGTAATATCCTAAATTCTTCGAATGTATGATGATGATCGGTTTGGTGAACATTAATGATAATTTTGGTATCTTTATAAATATTTTTAAGATGATCGATATTAAATATATTGGTAATATTTTTTTTATTATATGTTGTTAATTTCGGATCAGTTTTAAGTTTATCCATAAATATTTCACGTCGTTTACTATTCCCAATACAAATATAAGATGTTAGTATATCAAATTTTCTTGTGGAAAATGCAGATTTTACATAATCAAATGGTATTGGTGGTATATAAATAATTTTGTTTTTCTCTTCTTGTGTTATAGAATTAGAATTTGTAATGTTATATATATTGGGTTGACTATATTCAACTATAATATTAAAATTACGAAATGAATTCATATTATCAATACGAACATTATAATATTCATTTTCGTTATAGATACCTTTGATAATTCCTGGTTTTGCACCTTTCATATCTCTACCTCCATTCAAAACTAATGTATGTTCTAATTGAAACCAAAAACTAATTTCGTTTTTAGATCTGCTTTCGGTATTAATATTAAATTTTATTTCACTATTAGGATTACTTTTAGTATAATTATTTATAAATGTAATTAATAACGGTATATTTGTAGCATATCTATTTAACGTCGATTTTTCAAAATTAGATGGATATACAATATTATTCATACTATAATTTATTATATTATAATTTGTTATTTTACTAAATTTATAAAATACATTAACTGTAAATGGAAGACATATTAAACGGATGGATTTACCCAAAGAATATGAAAAAACGATCTTATCATGACGGAGAGTTTAAGATTGACTTTCCTAAACAGAATTTAATAAATATGATTAGAGGAGAATGCGAGAGTAAAGATGAAATAATATGGATTCGTAATTGTGCCCTTATAAGTAAGAAAAGCAAGTATTGGTTTAAAGAGGATCAGTGCAGGGTTACAGATTTAGATTTACTAGCAGATAATTTAGATGCATTAACGCATGATTGCATATTAATATCTTCTTATGGTGCTAGACCTGTTCCTAGTTCAGTTAAAGATGAGACTGTACAAAAAATATTAGAATGTAAGCATATTACAAAATGGTTTACCCAAAATTACGATGGAACACTTATACATCCAAAATTATTTCCGTATCCGATTGGATTTCCAGCCGTTTCTATCTGGTGGGTTGGTAACAATAAAAACTCAACGATTGATAGAATGTTAGAGATGAGGTATAAATGGTGGGATAAAAAAGAATTGAAAGTATTGTGTGATGTACATTTATTACAAAGACCTGGTGTAGGTAAAGAAAGATTAATTGTTAAAAGTGAAGTGGCGAACAAACCCAAATGTGATCATGTAGAAGTATTACAGAAGCGTACATCTGATATGAAATCTGTATATGAACTATATTCTAAGTATCAATTTGTAATATGTACACATGGATTAGGGTTGGATTGTCATAGAACATGGGAAATTTTTATGGCTGGAGGAATAATCATTACAAAACATTCATCTATGGATTACCTATATGACGATTTACCAGTTATATATGTAGAAAATTGGGGGGAAGTATTTGACAAATCAAATTTAGAAAAATGGAAAAAACAAGTCGTTCATTTAACCAGCGAAGAAAATATTTTACCAAAAATGAAAAGAAGTTATTGGGTTGAGGAAAAACAATATAATTTTAATAAATTATAATTTATATGTCCGAAGAATCAACTCCATTAAATAATATCTCAAATAATAAAAAAATAATAAGGTTACAGGCCAACGTAAGAGGTTTTATGGAACGATTGAAATCCAAGAAAAAGAATGAAATAGATACAAAAAGCATGAACCATCAATATACATATCCACATTATTTTCCTAGAGGATCCCCCCCAAGAGGTCCACCCGGTATGCATACCTATCACAACGTAAACACTATACTATCAGATGATGAAATAAATAAAGAAACCGAACCTGAACCGGATGAAAGCAGTAATAAAGATGAAAATAGTAATAAAGATAAAAATACAAAGAAAAAAAATCTTAGTATGAGTAATATAGTAAATTTAGCAAAATTAGTTCAGAAAGAGGTAGTGAATGAAGATGAATTTAGGGATATTGTAAAGAGAATTCGAAAAAGAAACGAAGAAGTAGAATGGTCATTAAAACAAGAATTAATCTTAAAATCAGTTGGTGAAAAATCGTGCTGTTATTATCTATTACACAGAGATATAGCAGATGATTATAGAAAAATGTATCAAAAATCGATGATGTGGATATTTACACAAACTATGATTTCAAGCGTTATAATGTTTGTTGCTTCTGGTATACATACTAACTGTGCAGAAAACACATTATTTATAATACCACTTGTAGCGGGAGCTCTAAATTTATTAATTGCATTTCAACAAAAAATTTTAGAATTCAAACAACCCGAAAGATATATGTTAGAACATGCAACTACATCGAAAAGCTTTAGAGAATTATATGATGACATAAATATACAATTGGGATTATCCAGAAAAGAAAGAAGTCCTATGCCATTATATTTAAATATGATGAAAGATAAATATATTATGTGTAAAAAAATTGCTCCTTATGTTTCCAAAAGTAAATATGGAAATTTTGAAACTACTTATTTAAATCGGGTCGATCCTGCATCAATTAATGGAAGAAATATAGGTAACTTTATGAATGCATTTCAACTCATGTCCGATGACAACGTAACAAGTGGTGATTGGGATTTATTAACGAGAAAAAAACTAAATGGTATTCCTGAGGATATACTAGGGTTAACGCCAATTGATATATCAAAACGAGATATATTATTATCAGATGAAAAAAGAAGACTCGATAATAATGAAGAATTAGTTGATTATAAATTAAGAAGCAAACATAAAATACACCAATTGAAAAAAAAGTATAAGGAAGATGAGGAAGATTACAATAGTGATCTTAGTTTTGATTTAAACTCCAGTAATAATAGCTCTGATATTTCGGACGATGAACAAGTTAATGACCAACAACCTGTATTACTTTTAACAGGTAATAAAAATAGTAGAAAAATAGGAGAAGAAAATGTTTAGATATACTATGTGGAGTGATACTACTCAAGAAGATAAGGATCTATTTAATGAAAATGGATATGCAATTACATATGGAGAACTAACATTAGATGGATTGAAAGATATCATGAAAAAGGTTGATGATAAAAAAGATAAAGTATTTGTAGATCTTGGATCGGGTAACGGAAATATAGTTATTAATGCTATAAAAGAGTATCCTCAATTATACATGTCAATCGGCGTTGAATTATCAAAATCAAGACATGATGTTGCTATGGATAATTATATGAAGGAAAATGTTAATATAAGGGAAAAGGTGAAATTTCTAAACCAGGACATACTAGACGATGGATTTGATTATAGCGATTTCGATATTATATATATAAGTAACTTGTGTTTTCCTGACGATGTGAATATTAAACTTTCGAAAAAAATTAAAAAGGAATGTAATCCCAGTACACATATTTTTTGCAGTAAACAGCTGCATGATATAGATAAAATAGAGTCCTTTCCTGTGTGTCAAACTTGGACAAATAACAGTATTATCAATTATTATAAAATATAATATGTAAATGAATTAAATCTATATATATATTATATGTCATTCGTTTATTCTAAAAAACGAATTTTAGGAGGTAAACGTAAAATTAGGTCTAGAAGGAATGGTGGGTCAGGTAGAGGCATGCCTACCGGATTAAAAGATCACCGGGGGAATATGATATATGTTCCGATAAAATCAGACAGAGAATATGCGATAGAAGGTGATATAGGAGAAAGCAGTTGGTCAGATGTAGCGCAACTGCGTGGAGTTGGTGCCCCCCCCACTATGGATGAAATAGATCAAGTTAGCAGCGAGAACTCAACCCTAAACTTTATAGCAATTGCAAAGGCGAAGGCGAAGGCGGAGGCGAAGGCGGAGGCGAGGGCGAAGGCGAGGGCGAAGGCGAGGGCGAAGGGTGGAAGAAGAAAAACAAAGAGGTCGAGTAGAAAAAGTAGAAAAAGTAGAAAAAGTAGAAAAAGTAGAAAATCTAATAGAAGAACCAAAAAGTAGATAAATACTTATAAAATGTATATAGAACTTTAGTATTATTCATTATTAACTAAATAATAATGAATACTCAAAAAGAATTCACCATAATGTGGTTTATAATGTTAGTATGTCTGATAATGTGTTGTTTAATTACAATATTATATTTATCTTTTAGATGGTATATATATTATTGCTGGTCGTATTGTAATCCAAAAAATATTAGTATTAATACGGTTAACTCGCCGATTGAACAATTGGTGATGTCAACATTACCCCAACTAGAAGTATAACTATTGTTAAAATTTTAATTTAACGTCTTCTCTCTATAAAATATATTAGACCCTATAATTTATCAGACTTGTCTATATAGAATCAGTACCTCTCCTCTCAATATAATACACCCTTATAAGATAATAACGAGAGACACACCGTAAAATAAAAAATCGATATTATTATTAAAACTTATGCATCACCCCCAATTATCTTGAAGTTGTTTGTCAAATCGAGCTTTAGTATCAGACGCTGCATCATATATTGATGTTACGCTATCATTCTCTAGATTAATAGTTTCGTTTGCTGGATTATAATCATAAGTAACTCTTTCATACGAAGTTAAAGTGGACGGCGACATAAACATCGAAGGAACCGGCTTGTTAAATACTCCACGGTCAACCACATTCATAAATACGTTGAAGCTACCAACAATATATACATTCATTTTCGCCCTACTTATAGAAGTATATAATAAAGATTTACAATTTCCTCCACATTCGATGGATGGATTCCACATAGTATGTGAAGGATGCATAAATATTATAACGTTGTTAAACTCCAATCCCTGTACTTTGTGAACAGTAGATGCATATGATAATTCAAATACTTCAAATAATTTCAAAGTTGAGTTTATAACTTCAATATTACTATCAGAATGGTATTTTATATTGAACTCTTCTTTTGATACATCTATACCTACCAAAGTAGCAATATCACCATTAACACGGGGTACTCCATCATCATTATAATTATAATCATTCTTTTTTCTGGTCAGAATATCACCGATACAAAATGTCTGAAAATTGTTTTTAACACAATTATCCTCACTATCTAAATGATCATTCGTGATATATTGCTTCTGGTTATTTTCATCATATATATATTCTGCATGCTTTTGTTCATTATAGCATTCTTGTATTAAAGAATTTATTGATTCAGACGAAGCAGCTGCCTTTGCTGATCTATGAGGTGTAATTAATTTCCAGTCATAAATTAAAGAGGTATAAGTCTCATCACCATCGCCATGATTTATCCCAGTATTTACATTTTTGGATTGATAATCCTTTGATTTATAACCGATACTATCTAAGACAGATTTAATTTCTTCATCTGTCCCAAGAGATGATTCAATAAATTGAACGGTACCCTTTATATCTGATTTATTAATTTTTATTCCATTTTCAATCTTGTTGCATATATTTTTAATATCTTCGTTGCTACGATTATTAATTTTTAATGTTACAACTGGCGATACACCCATTTCGTTATTAAAATACCCATTTGGTGCTGCATCGCATATAATATTAAATGGACTACCAGATCCAACAGGGGGTAACTGACCTGGATCACCAATTAACCATAATTGACAATTATATTTCTCACAAAATGACATGACATCAAAATACAATTTATTATCAAGCATCGATGCTTCATCTATAATCAAAAGCTTAGGTAGTGGTAATTTTTCTCTAATTACTTTACCAATAGTATAATACAGAAATTTATGGATGGTCATTTGATTTGCTTTTGGGATTGGTTTACATGCCTCAATCGTTTCACAGCATCTTCTAAACGCAACTCCTGTGGGTGCTGTAATATAAACATTCTCCATATGCAAATGTTCAGTATAATTAATCTTAATATATAAAGCAATATCAACACATGTTGTTTTTCCCGTTCCAGGTCCACCTCTAAGAATAGCGTAACTATTATTGATCATATTATATATTGCATTTAACTGTTCATTATTAAAGGTATTACCATTCATGTAAGTACGCTCATGCAACGTGATTGCAGTATTAATCTTGTCCCTATCATAATAATATGTATTTCGATTACGAAACTCGTCTATGGTCAACGTAGTCATTTGTTTATCATATTTTTTAAAGAACTCTACAGTAGAGTATGGACGAGATTTTACCTGTCCATATAATATCGAACATGCCATTTTTTCTACTAGGGCTTTAAAAATTCTAACAACATTTTCCCTAATTTCAATATTACGTCTGCTTTGATCCATTCGTATAATATCAGTACCCGATATTGTTTTAATAATATCTGATTTAAATATATAATTTATTAAAAACTTACTCTCCCCGTCTATATTTATTTTGTTAGAAAGAAAATCTTTGGATAGACGTTTATAATTTTGCCACTTTAAATACCACGAATCTCCGAATAACTCAATTAGCCAACCTTCAACATACGTATCAGGTGTTATTTTTAAATTCAATTTGGTACAAATCTTAACGCATGATGCAAAAGATAATAAGTTGGCCTTGAACCGAAGAAAACAAAAGGGGTTTGTAAATAAATCTGACAAAACAATATCGTTGCCTGGAGTGTTAGAAATATGATTAATAATTTGATAAAGTTTATTAGATGTAATACGAGCGTTTAGTTGACGTATGTCTTCTAGATGATTGACCGTAAAAGTGTCCAATTCGTGGCTATATTTATTAAGTATGTCATTATCAAATTTTTTTTTTTGATAACGTATTGCATATTTCAATACATCCTGGTATTTTTCTAGTATTCGTTTATTATCCTTTTTTGCATTATTACGCTTTATTGTTGCTAAGTTTGGCATTATTATTTTATTATATCGATTGAGCGTATTTTCAAATCATTTTTAATTTTTAATTAATTAACAAAAAATTTAATTAATTAAATCATTTATAAAATTCATTTATAAAATTCATTTCTTAGCCTTAACCTTCTTCTTCTTACCAGTTTCGTTTTCTCTTTCGAAAACCCTGTGAGTTAAGAACTTTTCATATTCAAGTTCTAGACAATCAAGTTCTCTTAACCACATATCTTGAATAGACGTATTCATAACGTCTTGTAAATATTCAACCTTTACATCATGATCATTAGCAATCTTATCAACATTTTCTTCCGAAACACTATCCATCGTCATTTTCAATAAATATTTATAATCAACATCGTTATCAATTGTATCATATTCCTTATCCTTCAATATTTGAATAATAGTTTCCTTCTTTTTCTTTCTCAAATCAATTGTATCATCAAGTAATTCTTGAATATATCTCTTTTTATTTGATAACAAAGTAAGTTCTTTTTGGATAATTTGAATTAAATATTCTTTTCTAGTATTATATCCAGATAATCGATTACCATAATAATCATCAATAATTTCAGAAACGTTTTCATATTTTTTTAGCTTTTCATTTGCATCGAACATATGCATATTAGTAGTGGTAGCAGTAGTTGTTAGTTTCAAATGCTTTTCAAAACTAGTAATGCCGTTTTCACCATATGTAGATAATAGCTTATATAGTTTATCCTCGCTATGGAATACAATATGAATATCAATATTTGTAGATTTACTCATATCACTAAAATCTTTAATTAATGGGGTAATTTTTTTACCATTCTTGTCTGTAGTTTCCATAAGAGTTTCTAGAAATTGTTTATAATCATCCGTCCATGTACCAATTGGTAATTCTGTAATATGAACAGTAGTATCACTGATTACCTCATATTTACCTTTAATAAGATACTTCTGATCCGATATTTGAGAAATACTACCATTAAAACCCTCATAGTATGGAAGAAATGTGTTCTTATTTTGTCCTACTGTTCCGTCGGTAAGTTTAAAACGAAGATATGAAATAATATCCTTTACGTTATATGACAATATATCTGTACTAAAACCAGTACCAATTCCTTTTGAACCATTAATAAGTACCATAGGAACAATCGGCATATAATAGATAGGCTCAACAGGAAGCCCATCATCATCTAAATATTTTAATATAGGATCGTCTTGCTGATTAAATATAATACGTGTAATTTTATTCAATTGTGTAAATATATATCTCTCCGAAGCTGAATCCTTTCCGCCTTGAAGGCGAGTACCAAATTGACCATTTGGCATAAACAAATTAATATTATTCGATCCAATATAATTTTGTGCTAGACCGACAATTGCTCCATTCAAACTTGCTTCTCCATGATGATAACCAGAATGTTCAGATACATATCCTGAGAACTGTGCAACCTTAATTTCTGATGTAAGATTCTTTTTAAAAGAAGAATATAAAATTTTACGAAGACTAATTTTGAGACCATCCATCACATTTGGAATAGACCTATCACAATCATATTTAGAGAAATGAATCATTTCTTTATCAATAAAATCGTTGTATGTTATAGTTGAATGGTTAGTATCGAGAAAATTATAACGACTATATGAAGACAACCATGTCTTTCTATCGTCTGCTCTCTTTTTATTAAATACTTTATCGATAGCATCATCGCTTGTTTCTCCTAAATGTGAGAATGTAACAATCTTTTTATTTTGGAAATATTCTTTAAATTCAGTACCTGTACTAGTACCAAGTCCCTTGTAATATTTAATTTTCCAACCACTAGTATCATTCTCCTCCTTCCATTTATTATACTCGCCGTCATTATAGAATAAGCGTTCCTGTGATCCCTTTTTCGCTTTAAGAATAGGAGTATTCATAAAACCCATAAAACCTGGAATTTTGGACAACGTATCCCATTCAGATTGAAATAGATTAATACCTAGACCCTTAATATGTGAACCATCTAGATCTTGATCTGTCATAAACAATATTTTACCATAACGAAGTAATTTAGTAATATCGCCTTCTAAATATTTCTTTCCGGTTTCAAGCCCTAATATTTTTTTGATTTCAATAATCTCCTTATTATCATTAATTTTTTTCTGTGTTTCTCCTCTAACATTAAGAACTTTACCCTTCATAGGATAAACCCCTATCGTATTTCTATCCTCACTTGATAACCCAGATACAATACCAGCCTTTGCTGAATCTCCCTCACACATAATAAGCGTACATTCATTCGAATTTGAAGTACCAGCCCAATTAGCGTCAATTAGTTTATGAATACCACGAACATTTTTGGATTTCTTTCCATCACTTTTCTTGGCCGCCTTATTCTCTTTCAAATTCGTAATATCGCATGCAGCATCCATAATACCTTGCTTTGCCAACTTTTCAATAAATTTATCGCTAATAGAACATACTGATCCGAATTTAGCCAACGGTGTATTTAGATAATCCTTTGTTTGACTATCGAACGCTGGATTTTCTATGTCACATCGAACGAAAAGAATAATTTGCTCCTTAATTGAGTTTGCAGTTACAGTAACCTTCTTCTTCTTTTCGATGTAAGTAATCATCTTTTTAGTAATTTGATTTAAAATATAATCAACATGTTTTCCACCTTTGGATGTCGAAATTCCATTTACAAATGACACTTGTTGAAATTCATGTGTAGTACTTAATGCTGCTGCATATTCCCACCTATTATTTAAAGATTCTTCATGTACTTTTTTATTTCCGTCATCTAAATAAAGGTCAATATATTGTTGAAAATTCTTTATTGGTATTACGTTATCATTATATTTCACCTTAATATTTTTATCAGTTACAGCAGCTATATCATATACACGCTTAATCAGTAGTTCACGCATTTCGGGTGATAGATTTTCTATACCAAATCTCGAATAATCGGGTTTAAATACAATTTTAGTATATGGTTTAGCAACAGATCTACTAATAACAGGTTCACAAGTAACATCCAAGTTATTTTTAAATTCTTGACAATATTTCTTTTTTCTTGTATGGTCAATAGTTTCAATATATCCGTATGATGACCAAATAAGTACTAGTTTAAAACCAAAGCCATTTTTACCGCCTACTATTTTTTTTTCATCCTTATTATAATTCGTCGAAGTTCTAAGATGACCAAATATTAGCTCCGGAATCCATACATTATACTCAGGGTGTTTTTCAACATCGATTCCATTTCCATCATTAATCATCGTAATTGTTCCATCATCAGAAATAGAAATACTAATATTCGATACAGGAATACAATTCTCTTTTTTATCGTTAATTGCTTGGTTCATGCGAATAACATGATCTCTACAGTTTACAATTCCTTCATCAAATAGCTTATATAATCCTGGAATATAATTCATATAACTTTTTACAATTTTTTTGTCTTTACATACCCAAGAAACAGCATCAATATTTTCAACGCTCCCGATATAGGTATCAGGATTGTCTAAAATATGCTGTTTGTCCGTCTTTTTTTGGTATTTACTTGCCAATTCTGTCATGTTTTATATCTAGAAATCTCTTTAATCTATTTTCAATTTTATTTAAAAATACAATTAATATATATAACATGAATTATACTCCTCAAACAAATACTAGAATGGCGAGAGATGCAGATATTGTATTAAAACCCGTTCATGATCCAAACGCATATCGTAAATCTGTACGTGAATTTGCTGCTAAACAAATAAATATAATTAGAGCTAAACAAAGGGTGACTGTTACACGAGCCTTGAATAGTTTTGGTAGGGTTGCTGGGGGTGAAAATGGATTTGGAGAACCCATTAAAAATAAAGGCTATTATGGTATAACACCCCCATTAAGTTATGCATTTACATCTAGACCTAGTTACCAAGCCATAATTAGCGATAGTGTTCAAAATAAACATTTGGGGGCTGTTCATAGTTCAAATATATCATTTAGTAATATACCCGCTCGTACTAAAGGAACTTATTGTCCTCCTAAAAAAATAAATATAAGATAAAATAAAATATTTAGAGAATATATAATGGTTAAGAGACTTGATGCTTCAGCCGATGGTATGTACCACACAGGGGGTGCTAAATATAAGATGAATAGAGGTAGTCGTGCCCAAGTATGGCACAAAACTGCACTTAAAACAGCAGGAGGTTTAACAAGAAGCCAACTTAAGATGAACAAGCACGGGCGAATTGTTTCTTTGAAAAAGTCAAAGAGCAACCCTCTTAAGCGTTTGACAGCAGCTGGCTACAAGACAAAGAAGGGTGTTTTTGGTTCATCCAAAGACGGTAAGAAAACTAGAAAAAAGAGAAGTCGTAAATCCAAAAAGTAAATCGATATATAAACATATAAGTTAAATAGTTTAAAAAATTTACATTATTTATTATAATATGAATTTTTTAGAAGAATTAAATAATGAAATATCGGTGGTTATTAAATGCAAAATAAGTAAATTTATTAAAGAAGAATTGCCAGATATTTTTGAAAAATCATGGGATAATGCCAATACAAATATTACGAATCATACTGTAAATATTACGAACAAACTTGATGTAATGACAAAAGATATATGTGGATTAATTAATAATATTAGCAATTTACATGGTAATACTAGCACATCATTAAGCGTAGTAGAAGATATTACAAAAAAAATAGAACAACATGTATCGCATATTAATAATACAATTAATAATAGTGATAATGAAAATGTATTTTTAGAAATAAATGAATGTAATCGTAAAAATGATGAAAGTTCTATTAATGTTGTTCCTAGTGACCAAGAATATAAAAATGAAATGACTAATAATGAAAAAGATAATAACCAATCACCAATAACAAAGTTTTTCCCACCAAATTTAGAATTTACAACCACCGACAAGGACAAGGAAGAGGAAGAGGAAGAGGAAGAGGTTTTTGGAATGAATAACGAACAGGTAGAAGATTTAATAAAGGAAGAGGAAGAGGAAGATGAAGAGGAAGAGGAAGAGGAAGAGGAAGATATTGAAGTTGAAGAAAAGGTAATTAATGGAAAAACATATTATTATCAATCAAAAATCCCTGTGGAGGAAGAGGAAGAGGAAGAGGAAGAGGAA
>Ga0114994_10000671_pt1 | contig 23482 bp, 24 predicted proteins | sample ArcticOcean_MG_C_9_FD_87043 | JGI IMG/M metagenome (GOLD analysis project Ga0114994, IMG submission 87043) | Marine microbial communities from western Arctic Ocean - ArcticOcean_MG_CB2_152 | ecosystem: Environmental > Aquatic > Marine > Oceanic | place: Arctic Ocean: Canada Basin | collected...
CCAATAATGGAATCTGAAGTTATTATTTGAAAATCACAACTTAAAAGTAATTCAAAACCACCTGCTAAACAATAGCCACTTGACACACCTATTATTGGTTTTTTGTACACCCGATCTTTCCTGTAAAATTTTCTTAATAATTTATCGTCTACAATTTTCTTTTCAACCTCGGTAACAGGTTCCCTTTCTTTTGTTAGAAGTGGTATTAGTTTCTTTAGATCAGCGCCTGCTGAAAAAAATTCTTCGCTTTTACTTTTTAAAATCCCAATGCTAATGTGGCTTTCATTCTCTATAAAATCCCAGATATTACATAGCTCATAAACAAACTCTGGACTAAATGCATTTCTTTTTTTTAGCCGATTCATTTCTATTAATAAAACACCTTTACCATATATTGTTTCAAAATATTTATATTTTTCAGATTCCATTGTGCAAACCTTTCATGTTTCAGACTACAATAATTAAGGCTAGGAGCAAATTTGTTAAAAATTATATTTAAAAAACTAATTTTTATCCCCGTCGCCTCATTTTTTGTGAGTAGTCTGGCATTTATAGTTGTAAACTTAACTCCGGGTGATCCTGTAGAAGTAATAGCTGGGGGAATCGCATCGGAAGAGACTAAGCAAGCAATAAGAGTTGAGCTCGGGTTGGACCAGAGTATATATGAAAGATATATAAATTACATTGGTGACTTGTTGCATGGTGATCTTGGAAATTCTTTTTATACTAAAATTCCTGTTATAGATAGTATCAACCAATATTTATTTGACACTTTCGAATTAATCATAATGTCACTAATAATAGCTTTATTACTAGGTTTTCTCATTGGTGGTGTAGGTGCATACTTTAGGGGTAAACTTCCAGATAGACTTTCAAATATTCTCTTATCGATTATTCAATCTGTACCAGATTTCTTTTTGGGTCTTTTATTAATATATTTGTTTTTTTATAAACTTGAATTAGTTCCAGCACCTATAGGAAGGATTGGCCTATCAGATGTACCTCCTGAAGAGATTACCGGTGGTCTATTAATTGATTCAATTCTTACAGGAAACTGGGAAATTTTTAAAGTTGGATTAAAACATGCAATTCTACCTTCTGTAACTCTCGGAATATTTTATTCATCGTATTTTGGACGAACTGCAAGAAACGTGTTGGGTAATTCTCTCAACTCAAAACAGGTTGAGTTTGCTAAGTCTCTTGGTTTATCTAAATTTAGAACGTTCATATATGCTTTAGTTGATGCTCGAACACCAATTTTAACTTATATAGCAATATTGTTTGCTGGATTATTTGGAGCATGTGCAATTATTGAAACGGTTTTTGCTTGGAATGGAATTGGGTCATGGGCAATTACAAAAATTATGATGTTGGATATTCCAGCAATTCAAGGATTCATATTATTTGCAGGATTAATTACTCTATTTACTTATACCTTTCTTGATATTTTGATAACCTATTTAGATCCTAGAATAAGAAAGAAAACTTTATGATAAATCTTATAAAAAAAATAAACAAACAAAATGCTCCAGTCATTCTCTCCTGTATCGTTTTATTTAATTTATCTTTCGGAGCTTTTATATATAATTTTGCACATGATCCTTATACGACCGATATTATTCAAAGACTATCTCCTCCCGGCAATGGATTTATTTTTGGGACTGATGAGGTAGGTTTTGATATCTTCAGCAGAACAATAATTGCAGGTAAGATAGATCTATTTATTTCATTATCAGGAACTTTAGTGGCTTTACTTGTTGGCTTACCTCTTGGGTTAATGGCAAGCGATAAGACAAAAAATGCAGATAGGATTATGAAAGTATTAGACATGTTTCAGGCTTTTCCTTTGTTGGTATTAGCTATAGTTATTGTTGCGATGTGGGGAAATAACATAAGAAATGTTATTTTTGCAATTATTTTAATTAACATACCTCGATTTACGAGACTTATTAGGAGCGAAGCCTTAACAGTAAGAGAATCTCGATTCATAGAAGTAGCAACAGCTATGGGAGCTAGTAAAACGAGAATCATCTCCAGACACCTTCTTCCGAATATCTTGGGGACTTTACTGGCACAAGCTTCAATAACAACAGCTCATTCAATAGTAGTTGTTGCAGCACTAAGTTTTATTGGGATTGGGGTAGTTCCCCCAGAAGCTAGCTGGGGATCTATGATTAGAGCTGGATCACAATATATGATGACAGGCCAGTGGTGGATGTCTATTTTTCCAGGCCTGGCAATATTTATAAGTGTATTAAGCTTCAACACTATTTCACAATATATATTGAGAAAATATGAACAAATATAATCAAGAAAAAATCTTAGACATTAAAAACCTATCAGTAACTTACCATTCCGGTGGGACGATAGTTCCTGCTGTAAAAAATATCTCTTTTTCACTCCAAAAAAATAAGATGTTAGGAATAATAGGTGAAACTGGTTCTGGAAAGTCCTCATTGATACGAGCAGTAAATGGTTTAATTAAGTATCCCGGTGTAACCTCTTTTGAAAAGCTTGATATATTATCTAAAAATGGAATTGATAACACTTTTGACTTTTCTAAAATGAGAGGAAAAGAGCTTGGATTTATACCTCAAAACCCTTTCGGTTCATTAAACCCAGTTTATAAAATAAGTAAACAATTTAAATTTGTAAATAAAAAACATAAATTATTCAATAAAGACCAGCTTGGAAATGAAATTATTCGAGCTCTTACTGAGGTAGGAATTGCTGATCCTGAACGGGTTTCAAACTCATACTCCTTTGAATTAAGCGGTGGAATGGCCCAAAGGGTTGTCATTGCACTTGCTTGCTTTGCTAGGCCAAAATTACTTTTTGCAGATGAACCAACTACCGGGCTAGACGTAACCGTAGAAAGACAGCTTTTAGACAATTTTTTTACATTGGTAAATAATAATGACATGACGCTAATTATTGTTACGCATGATTTAGGTATTGTCGCACAGTACTGTAACGAAGCAATAGTTATGTATGAGGGTGAAATCGTTGAGAAAGGTTCTATAGAAAAAATATTTTTAAATCCAGAACATGTTTATACACAAAAGTTAATAAAGGCATCAAGTGAAGAAATTAGCTGAAATAAGTAATTTGGAAGTCAAGTTTAAACTACCTAATAAGGAGTTAGTACATGCTCTTAATGGAGTAAATATTAACATTCACGAAAATGAGACACTCGGACTAATTGGTGAGAGTGGTTCTGGGAAATCTACATTAGGTAAAGCTTTATTAGGATTAATTGAATATGAAGGGAAAATTAATTTATTTCAAAGAGATTTAGACCTAAATAATAAATTACTTATCCGTAATACTAGAAAAGACATTGGTGTTGTATTTCAAGAGCCTTTTCTTTCATTAAATCCAAGAATGAAAATTAAAAACATACTTGCGGAACCACTTGTTATACACAATCCAAATATCTCCAAAGATGAAATTAATGAAAAGACTAGAATTTCAGTCGAAAATGTATTTCTAAATACCGATTATTTAGAAAAATACCCTTCTCAGCTAAGCGGTGGCGAGCAACAAAGAATTGGTATTGCTAGAGCTATAATTAACAGCCCGAAGTTAATAATTCTTGATGAGCCAACCTCTTCATTAGATTTATCAGTTAGAAACGAAATCTTAAGATTGCTGAAAAATTTGCAAATGGAACTGGGGCTAACATACTTATTTATAAGTCACGATATTCATACTATTAAAAATATTTCAAACAGAACAGCAGTAATGTACTTAGGTTCAATAATGGAGCTTGGAGAAACAAAGGAAGTGATTGAAAATCCTGTTCATCCTTACACTAAAGCACTTTTATCTTCAGTTCTATCTCCAAATCCAAAAATAAAAAAAACACAAATTAAATTAAAGGGTGAAATACCAAAAGTAACATCACTGCCTAGAGGATGTCTATTTAGTTCTCGTTGCCCAAACCCAACAGAAGATTGTAAAAATGGAAGTATTGAAAGAGAATTAATTGAGGTTAGTAGTAACCATTATGGAGATAAGTGCTGTGTAAATTGTTTATGATAGATTTAAAATGATGAGTAGAAAAAAAAGTAGTAAGATATAAAAATGAACAAAACAGATTTTGGTTATATACCGTTAAATGTAGCTAATGGAATTAGAGAATTCTCTATCGCCAATCCTGGGAAGATTGCAATAATAGATGGTAATAGGAGTATTTCATACAGAGAACTTGACATTCGTTCTAGTCAGGTTGCTAATTTTTTTATTTCTAAAGGGTTTACAAAAGGAGATAGAATAGCTGTAATCTCAGGAAATAGAATGGAATATCCTGAAATAGTTGCTGGATTATCCAAAGCTGGATTGATTGCTGTTTTGGTAAACCCAAGATCAGTTTCTAGAGAAGTTGAATACTTTATAAAACATAGTGGCTCCAAGGGAGCTGTTATTGAGTCATCCCTTGTTCCTCTTGTAGAAAATTATATTTTTGAAACATCTGTAGAACAGATTTTAACAATGGATAGTGATGATTTTGGATTAAATTATGAAAAAACAATCACAAATCAAGACAAGTATGACCCTTTTGTTTTTGTAGATGAAAGAGAACCATTTAAAATTTGCTACACATCCGGAACAACCGGAGAACCCAAGGGTATAACGATCAGTCACAGATCTAGGTGTTTAGTTTTTATGGCAACTGCACTGGAATGGGGACTGGGTCCAGATAAGACAACCATCGCTGTTGCTCCAATGTATCATGGTGCAGGTTTTGCATTTAATTATGCAGCTTTATTTACAGGAGGACAGCTTGTAATACAGAGAAAATATGACCCTCTAGATCTATTAGAAATGATTAAAAAACATAAGCCGGATTCAATCTTTCTTGTTCCGGCACATGCGATACAGCTTAGAGAGCTTGGACAATCGACAATAAAAAAATATGATACATCATCTTTAAGTTGTTTATATTTCAATGCTGCACCACTACCACAAGAATTAAAACTATGGGTAATGGATACATTTGATACCGTAGGTTTGCATGAATTATACGGGGCAACAGAGACAGCAATTGTAACGAATTTACGACCAGAATTTCAAAAAAGTAAAGAGAGATGTGTTGGGCCTCCATGGTTTTTTAATCAAATAGAGTTATTAAACAGCGAGGGCGAAGAGGTAGGTGTTGGAGAGCAAGGAGAGCTTTATGCAAAATCTCCATACCTAATGAATGGCTATTGGAATGATGATGAAAATACAGTGAAAAATACAAACGAAAGAGGATTTTTTGGAGTTGGGGACATTGCTGTGAAAGATGAGGATGGTTTTTATTATATTGTAGATAGGAAAAAGGATATTATAATTTCTGGAGCAACAAATATTTCACCGCGAGAAATTGAAGAAATAATTCTAAAATTTCCTGGAATTATTGATGCAGCCGTTGTAGGTAAGAAATCTGAAAAATGGGGAGAGGAAGTCTACGCTGTAATGGTCAAGAATAAGAGTATTGAAATTCAAGATCTTCAACAACATTGCAGAGATAACTTATCAGGCTATAAAATTCCAAAGAATTTCCAATTTGTTGAGTCACTACCTCGTAATGCCTCTGGAAAAATTCTAAAGAGAGTAATAAAAGAGAAGCTTGACAATAATCAATCCAGTGAATTATAAAAATTAATTATTTCTGAACTATATATCTCGGGCTCCCTAAGGTGCAGTTGTCCGGGATGATTTGTATGTAAAGAAATTTTACTGTTTATCGTAATCTTATCTGCCTCAATATCACTCTGAGCTAATAAATCTTTTTTAGTATTAAGAAAAAGAATTGGTATGTCTAGATCTTTTAAAAGACTATCAGGAACATACTCAAATGCAGCATTGTAAGCCCAATTATATCTTTGTAAGCATCCCAATATTCCAACCGCTCCAAAATTAAGCATCTCTTTTGATGTTTCTTCTCCATAAATTCTTTTATATCTTTCCCAAGCCCAAAGCAGATGCTCTCCATTTTCATCAATTTCTATGTCTGGAGACCAGTTGTTCATGTACTCTTGTCTTTCCTCAGCAGAAAAGTATGGAACACCATTTAAGACACAAAAAATTGCATTTTCTCTTCCTTTTAAATTGATAACTTCAAGAGCTAGGGAAGCTCCTGTATGACATCCTCCTACAGCATATTTATTAATATCTAAATTGTTTATTCCCTCGACTAAAAGTTGAGCATAGTCTTCAATTTTTAGTGGACCTTCAGGCGGTGTAGACATTCCATATCCAGGGGTATCGAATGCATAAACTGAAAAATTTTCAGAAAGATACGGTATTACTTTTTCATAAACTTGACATGACTGAGGTGATTCATGAAATAACAATAATGAAACTTCCCCTTCTCCCATGTGAGAGTAATGAATCTGTCCATTAGAAGTATCGGTGTATCCTTTTTGTATATTTTCTTTTTTCAAATTACCTCGAAACCTTCAACAAGTTCTATGACTATATTTTTTGCTGGCTTTACCTCTTTGACCATCCCACTAATCTGTCCAGCAGGATTATTCATTAGCTCATACTTTTTTGATGATTCTGCAGACCAAACAAAATCATCGAACAACACAAACTGGAGAGGCATAGGTAGAGTTGTCAGATTTGAATCTTTCCATCTTTCTAATATTTCAGTTCTATATATCCTGGATGGTTTTCCTGTATAAGTTCTACTAATTACAAAGTCTTCAGTTGAACCCTCTACTAACTGTTTTTGGTGTTCTGGATAAATATCTGTTTCAGTAGCAAATAAAAAGGCCGTTCCCATCCATACTCCAACGCATCCAAGCGAAATAGCAGCTGCAATGCCTCTACCATCAGCAATCCCACCAGCTCCTAAAACTGGAGCAGTTACAGCATCGACTACTTGGGGAAGTAGTGCAAAGTTAGCAATATTACCTGTATGTCCACCAGCTTCATAACCTTGAGCAACTATTATGTCTACACCCGCATCATCATGGATTTTGGCAGTCTTAACATTACCAACTAGCCCTAAAGTTTTAGTATCTGTATTTTTCACTTTTGATACAAGATGTGAAATATCTCCTAGTCCCATAGAAATAAAAGGTACCTCTAAGTCCACTATTAAATCAATCTGTTCTTCAGCTGCTCTTCTTGAAACTGTTTCTTTTGCCGGTAGGTTAACTAAGCTAATTTTATACTCCTCGCATAAGTTTTTTATAAATTTCAGATGTTCTGGGTATTCATTTTTAATTACATTTCTAATTTCTTCTCGTGTTTCTGAATCAGCAGCTACATCTCTCGGTAAAAGCGTTCCAACACCAAAAGGTTTGTCTGTATTTTCTCTTATTTTTTTTACAGCTTGGTCTATTTCATCAAGAGTTAAACCGGTGGCACCTAGGAATCCAACTCCTCCTGCATTAGAGACTTCGTAAACAAGCTCTGGTGTAGTTGGGGACCCCATTGTTTTACCCATTCCAGCTTGAAAAATAGGATATTTAATATCAAATTGTTTACAGAAGTCTTGATTAAATTGCATCTTTTCTAGTCTATTATGACTTCACCTTTTACTAAGCCTTTAGCTATTATTGTCTTCATAATATCGTTAGTACCTTCACCAATTGCCATCAAAGGTGCATCCCTATAAAGACGCTCTATTGAGTACTCAGTTGAATATCCCATTCCCCCGTGAATTCTCATTGAGTCTAAAGAGTTAGAAATTGCAACTTCTGAAGAGAAATATTTTGCCATTCCTGCCTCAGTATCTACTCTTTTCCCTTGGTCTGCCATTGAGGCTGCCCACCAAGTTAGCAACCTAGAGGCTTGAGCGTTAGTTGCTAATTCAGCAAGTTTTAGCTGTATTGCCTGAAATTCGTTAATTTCTTTGCCAAAGGCTTTCCTCTCTTTTGAGTAAACAAGAGCTTGGTTGTATGCCTCTTGGGCAATTCCTACAGCCCTTGCAGCAATATTAATTCTTCCGATTTCAAGTGATGATAACACCTGCTGAAGACCTCTTCCTTCAACTCCACCTAATAGCATAGATTTATGAACTTTTACATCTGAAAACATTAATAGACAACTCTCAGGACCTTTATATCCCATTTTTCCTATATCTTTACTAATTTCAAATCCATCTGCGGTTTTATCCATTAACAATACACTCATTCCTTTATGAGCAGGTTGTGTACCTGTGTCTGTTTTTACTAGTACAGGTAGGGGATTTGCATATCTTCCATTTGTAATCCACATTTTGCTTCCATTTACAATGTAGTGATCCCCATCTAGAACTGCCTTTATACTAATCCCTTGTAAATCAGTCCCTGCATCAGGTTCAGTCAATCCAATACCTGTTCTTAATTCCCCTGTCGCTAATTTTGATAGAAATTGATTCTTTTGATCTTCAGTGCCATGTTTATTAATCATCCATGTTGAAAGAGAGTGACTCCCAATAATACCTGCAATGCCCATCCATCCTCGGGAGAGTTCTTCAAATAATATTGCCATGGATACAAAATCAATATCTTGGCCACCATATTCTTCTGGAATTAAAATACCAAATAATCCCATAGCTTTCATTTTTTCTACTATTTCTGTTGGATATGTTCCAGATTTTTCTAATTCAGAAGCTACTGGTCTAATTTCTTTATCGACAAAAGATCTTATTGTTTCCTTAAAAAATTGTTGGTCAGATGTTAAGTTAAAATCCATTTTTTACTCCTTTATTTACCTAAAGCTATTTTACATCTAACATTAAGGAATGGAAAATAACAAATCATATAGTTATCACTATCTTTATGTGCCCGGAAATAAATTAGAGTTTATTGATAAAGCTATTAAAAAAGGTGTAAGAAATTTAATAATTGACTTTGAAGACTCTGTCCCTATGAATGAAAAAGATATTGTTAGAAAAAATGTATGCGAATTTATTTCAAATCATGAAATTGATATCAATATAAGTGTAAGGATAAACTCAGATAATGAAATTCAAAAAAAAGATATCGAATCTCTTCTAAGTAATAGTATTAAAAATATTTTCGTACCAAAGTTAGAAACTAATTCTTCAATAATAAAAGAAAAATTAGGTGATGAATTTGATAGTGTAATTGGAATAATTGAAACAGCATCTGGTCTCAATAACTTAGTTAAAATTACCGATAAAATTAAATTGAATAGAGCTGCTATTGGTGAAGTTGATTTTTCAGCTGACCTGGGAATTGAAGAAACCTCTGAGTCACTATTATTTTATAGATCTCAATTAGTTTTTATCTCAAAATCATTAGATTTAAAAAAACCAATTGCGGGTGTATATAAAAACATAAATGACCTGGAAGGCCTTAAAGAGTTTGCTTTATACGTTAAAAAACTAGGGTTTGGAGGTATGCAAGCCATTCATCCAACTCAAGTTGAAATTATTGAAAAAACTTTCAGGCCAACTCAGGATGAGATAAGTGATGCCGTCAACCTATTACAAGAAATAAAATTAAATAATAAAAAAGGGATCGGTGTTTTCGTTGACAGTAGTGGATCAATAGTCGATGCTGCAATGATAAAAAAGGCTGAGGAAATTATCACTCAATCCGAGTAATAAATAACTCCCTCATCGCTGATTTTATTAAAGAAAACTTTTCTACCAATTTCTGGAATTTCATCTTTAAATAAGACGTTGCATATTATCTTTATACTCTTTTCTATTTCTACTAGACAAATATAATATGGTACAGTAAAAATTTCTGGATTGGGACTTCTGTGAACTTGAGTATAAGAATATACTACTCCAGAACCATCTGTACGTGAGAACTCTAAACTTTTAGATGAGCACTCTAAACAAAAATCTCTAGGATAAAATTGCTTATGTTTACAATCCATACACTCTTGAACGTTAATTGAGCCTTTTTTTGCTTCATCAATCCAATCCTGCCATAATTTCATGATTTAAGAAATTCTTTCTAAAATCATTGAAGCGTGTGTAGAAAAAACCCCTCCTGTTCCATGAACAAAAGCTGTAGATGCGTTGGGTACTTGTCTTTGTCCTAAATTTCCACTTAATTGATTAACAGCTTCAACGACTAATAAAAGCCCTAACATTCCTGGGTGACAATATGAAAGACCTCCACCTGATGTGTTAAGGGGGTACTGACCTCCTTTGAGAAACTCTCCACTTCTAAACATTTCAATTATTTTCTTAGGCTCAGCTATACCAATAGAGGCTAGGGTGGAAAGAACTGTTATCGTAAAAGAATCATAAATTTGTAGAGTGTCAATATCACTTAATTTCATCTTTGAATTCTTTAAAGCCTCTTGTGAAGAAGCTTTGGCACCAGTAATTAAGTAATCTGGCATCTGCGAATAACTAATATGAGTATCTCTTTGTCCAAATCCATTTACTTTTATTTTTGGTAAATCTAATTTATTTGCAATTTTATCGTTAGTTATTAACACTGCTCCCCCTCCATCTGTTACCAAACAACAGTCAAGTTTATGTAAGGGTGATGATATCAAACCAGAATTAATAACATCCTCGACAGTTAAATCTCCACTTGCATAATGGAAAGCTTTCTTATTTAGCTGTGCCCATTTTCTTGAGTTGATAGCAATTTCAGCTAAATCTTCAGAGTTTATATCCCATTCATGAAAACCTCTTTGTGCAACTAAAGCATAGAGAGATAAAGGTGACAATACTCCTTGAGAATATTCAAAAAATTTCTGAGGGGTGTGATTTTCAATTACCCCACCAAGACTTCGAGATTTTGAAGATTTTTGATTAGAGCCATATGAAACAATTGCAATATTACACTGACCAGACTCCACTGCGTCGACTGCTCTTTTTATAAAAGTTAGATATGATGAGCCACCTAAAAAAGAGCTCTCTGTCCAACTAGGAGAAATTCCAAGGTATTCTGACATACCTACAGTTGAGAACCTTTCGACTCCATTCGTAGCAAGTCCATCAATATCTTTTACAGATAGTCCTGCATTGGCTAATAATCTGTGAATGGCCTCAGACTGTATTTCATAGATACTTTTAGGATTATCATAAGGTATAACGTCTGTAGCTAGATTGATTGATGCATTATTCAATTTTGTACTAACTCCACTGTCGTCGCGGCATCCAGAATTACTACTCTATCTCCCACATATATTGTGGATGAGACTTCTAGAAAAGCTTGATTATCTTCTACCCACTCTTTTAAAATAATACTTTTAATTTCTATTTCTTCGTCTTGGAAAACCATATTTTTATAATTAAATTGCATTTTTTTAATTCTCGCAAGATTACTAAGTGAATTCTGAACCTGTTTCACTATCAAAGCTCCAAATACTTGCCCATCTACAACTGGTCTGGGTATTAAGTTTTTTTCAAGATATTGATTGTCATAATGTATTTTGTGCCAATCCCAAGTTGAGCCAGCATAAAGAATCATATTTGGAAGAGTAAACTGATGTTTTAAATTTTTAATCTCCACTATATCTCCTGAAAAATTACTGTCTCGAAATTCTCACATTTGAGATTTTTATGTTGATCTAGATATTGAATTAAGTTTGTGAGAATAAGTAAAGCTTTATTTTTTGATGATGTTTTTTCCTCTATATGGTGGACTTTATATATTGCAGTAACCGTATCGCCCACATAAAAAGAATCATGAAATATATACTCGTTACCACCTCTTATATATCTTGTTCCCGGTATTTTTATTCCCCAATCATGTGCAATAGCACCATCTTCTCCAGGGGAACCATTCATAAAACTATTAGTTTCAGTAATAAATGTAAGTGGTACAGGTATTTTTTCATACCCAGCATCAACAGCAGCTTCTTCATCAGAATATATCTGGTTTTTTTCATTTATAGCTAAACAATAGTATCTAACCATAGAAAGACTAATTTCATCAGGGGATGTATATTCAAACTTTTTGCCGGAAATATTAGTAATTTCTTGAGTAAGTAACTTTTTAGACATTAAAAACTCTTTGCAAAAGGATCTATTTCTATTAAAAACTCTGGTCTTAAAAGTGAATGACAGATAATACCTGTAGAAGCAGGATACGGCTCTTTTAATAGTTCCAACCTAACAGAAGCAGTAGACCTATAATCTTTTAGTCCAACTGGAGTAACATATTCAATAGTTTTTATTAAATTACTTGGGCTCATATCGGCAGCATCTAATACTTTAATAATATTTGAGTATGTATATTTAGTTTGTTCATAAATACTATCTTTAAAAATTGCTTGTTCAGATTCAGGATCTAACGATGCCTGGCCTGACATAAATAAGCTACCTCCGCATTTAACAGCTGGTGAGTATGTCAATTTTTGGTATCTTTCCCATCCTGGATTAATAGACTGTTTTTCACCTTTTGCGGCAGTTATATTTACAGAAATTAGGGAATTATCTTTTGAGACTTTTGACATAAGTATTCCTGTAGCACCTGGATAAATAGGGCCTAATTTTTCTTTTCTAACTTTTCCAGTGTATTTATAATCTTTCAATCCTTCAGGTGTAATATGATCTACAGTTTTAACAATGTCAGAAAGATCAAAACCTGCACTTTCTAAAATTTTTTGAGCTTGTTCATAAACATCTAAGGTTTGTGCCACGACATCATCTCTATCAACAGTATGAGAGGGTGTAAGTGTTGGTAAGGTGATAACATTATTTTCCGTGTAATCCAAGCCTTTTTCAACTCTTATTTCTAATTCAATTAAAGCATCTGGTCTTAAAAGTGAATCTACAACTAATAGTTGTTTATTTATATTTTTAGGCAATCTCTCTATTCTTACTTTTTCATACTCGCTGTAATAATCTAGACCTTTAATTGTTATATTTTCAGTTACATGTGTTGCATCAGATAAGCTTGCTCCGGCTGTCTTTAAAATGCATTCAATTTTATCCAGAGCTGTATTTACTTGTTCCCGCATTCCTCCTTTGACAACAATTTTTTTATTATCATAATCAAACTCTGATGCCGAGTGTCCTGAGATATAAAGAGAACCATCTAGTGTGAGCCCAAGAGAGAAGGTATATCTTTCATAATCAAACCATTTAAATTCTTTTGGGTTAATACTTTGTAATTTGTTCATTTAATATCCTTCTTATTATCTCACCAATATTATCCATTTCTTCTATTTTCAATAATTGTTCAACAAGTTCATCTTTAGGGTTCAAATCTGAGTTCTGAAAAAATTTTTTTAAAATTAAATCTGAATTTGATATTGAGTTGTCTAAATTTTCTTCCTCATAAAAATTTATCGTGCCATCAATAAAATGTATCTCAATCTTCCCAGGAATACTTGCTGCTGTTTCTGTATGTTGAAATGTTATTACATCAATTTTATTTATTAGACTCTTTATTAGATTATTTTTTAAATATTTTTCATGAAAACTTTCTAAGGTTAATTCTTTATTTATCAAAAATACTGCGAGTACCCAGTAAATACTGAACTTTGCTTCATAAGGAGTTCGTGGTTGAGATTTAATTGATTTATCTTTTGCAACTATATCAAAACTGTCTTCTGGAAGATGTATTATTATTTTTTCGATATTAGAAATTTTTAGATTCTCAACTATCTCTGATGCCAATCTTATGGTAGGTATGCTTAATTGGCATATGGGATATGGCTTAAAACTGACATCATTGATTTTCCAATTATCGTTACTCAAATCAATAATTTTATTTTCTAAAGACACATCTGAATATAAATTATAAATACCATTTTTATCTTCAAATATATTACTTGAACCAGTAATTCCAAGATTTACTAGTTCGGCAGCACTACAGCCACTAAAAGAAGCCCATCCGGGATGAACAATTTTTGTATTGTCACCATTCTTTAGAAAAGATAGATTTCCAGAACAAAAACTTCCTGCAATGCCAAGAGAATTAACAATTTCTTCTTTTGAATATTCGTTTAAATATCCATATATAAATGCTGATGAAAATACCCCAACTACTGAGGTTGCATGAAAACCTTTCTTGTGAAATAAATGCTTTTCGATACTGGCAAGCTGGACTGCAAAGTCAACCCCTAGAATTAGAGATTTTATAAAATCTTTACCACTAATTTTTTTATTAAATGCGGCATATATTCCTGAAGGTACGGTAATTGAGCCAGTGTGTATGAGTGCTTCATAGTGCGTGTCATCAAAATCTAAGCTATGAATCAACATACCAAGATATAGTGGAGTCATATTGTTATTTTTAGTTAAGCTTTGAGCCATGCTTTGATTTAGCTTTTCATTACCACCAATTCTTAAGGAGGCAATTATATTACCCAATGAGTCAATTAAAAGATTCCTACCAGCTTCTAGGGTTTTAAGATCTAAATCATTGTGATTAATGGAAGTGTACTTTTCAACAAAATCTTGTGAAATAGTCATTTCTAAGAAATTATGCCGTTGTCTTTTAAACGTTGTATTTCTTCTTCTGAATAGTTAAGTCTCTCTCGAAGAATCTGATCGGTATGTTCGTTATATAAGGGAGCTCTCTTGAGGTTAGTCTTGTTGCTCTTTCCAACATTAACTGGACTTAATACTTGTTTTACCTTACCAAGATTAGGATGTTCGTATTCAAAGATCATTTCCCTAGATTTTGCATGTTCGTCATCAAATACATCTTTGAGGCTATTAATGGGTCCTGAAGGAATCTGTTTAGCTTTTAAAAGTTTAAGCCATTCATCTGCATCTTTATGAGAAAATAATTCATCGAGGATTTCAATTAACTCATTTTTATTTTCAAATCTTAAAGAAAAATTACTAAATTTTTCATCTCTTAACCTTTCATCTCCCAACAAGTCTCTTAATCTTTCCCAGAATTTCTCTTTCGCACATCCAACTACAAACCATTCATCTATGCCTTTAAAAAGTTGAAAAGGTACTAGGGATGGATGTGCGGATCTTGAAGATCTTTCAACTTCATATTCTTTACTAAGCCACCAGGTTGCTGGATAGGTCAGTAAAGATAGGGCTGTATCATACAAACTTAAGTCACAATCCATACCTTCGCCTGTTCGTCTTGCGGAATGTACACCAGCAAGAATTGCTACTGAAGCAATCAACCCTCCTGAATAGTCAACTAAAGAAAGACCGGATTTTGTTGGAGGTCCATCAGGCTCACCTGTTAAATTCATCCAACCAGTCAAGCCTTGCATTATGTAATCATATCCAGGTTCAGAGCTTCTTGGACCAGTCATACCAAATCCAGTTAAAGAAACACAGACAATTTTTTTATTTATTGATTTCAAATGGTCATAGGTAATTTTTAATTTTTCTGGAACATCCCCACGAAAATTAGAATAAACAACGTCACTTTTTTTTACTAACTCATTAAAAACTTTTCTTCCACCATCTGAATTTATATCTATTACTAGGCTTTTTTTACCTCTGTTGAATGTTTCATGAAATAAGGAATCGGTTCCATCGTTGAAAGGGGGGACATATCTCCCTACATCTCCCTTGAAATTCGGATCTTCAATTTTTATAATCTCTGCACCAAGATCTGCAAGATGAAGTGACCCAAAGGGTCCTGCTCCATATTGTTCAAGGGATAAAATTTTTATGTCATCAAGTGGTTTCATAGTGCATCATTAAGTTTCTTATATTAAAATAGTATAAATAGTTTGTAAAAGTTAGGAGGGTTTTTGTGGTTAAAGAAATAGATGGTTGGAAAGGGAGATATTTTGAAGATTTCGACATTGGAGATCACTATAAACATCCTTTTGGTAGAACAATAACTGATGCTGATAATACTTGGTTTACTCTTCTTACGATGAATACCAATCAGAATCATTTCAATGCTGAATTTGCAAAGAATTCACCCTTTGGAAAAATACTCGTCAATTCAGGACTTACCGTAGCAATAGTTCTAGGTCAGTCTGTAATCGACATAAGCCAAAATGTATTTGCAAATCTAGGGTGGGATAAGATAACTATGCCTAATCCTGTGTTTGTAGGAGATACCTTATATGCTGAAAGTGTTGTCTTGGATAAAAGAGAGTCTAAGTCAAGATCCTATGGAGGTATTGTTACTGCAAAAACTCGAGGAATCAACCAAGATGGTAAGACTGTAATACAGTGGAAAAGAACCTTCTTCGTTTATAAATTAGATGCCCCTCAAGATAAGGGTTGGTTTCCAGAGGCCGAAGTAGATATTGAGGAATTCGAAGTATGAAAATTTCTTTTGGTCCGTGGGGAGAAACATTAAATGAGTTTATTGAAGCTGGTATTGAAGCTGAGCAGCATGGATTCGATACCTTGTGGACCAGTGAACTTCATAGAACTCCTTTCGTTCCACTTACAGCCTTAGCAGCAAAAACATCTGAAATAAAACTTGGGTCTGGAGTAGCTTTGGCATTTTTAAGGTCTCCCCTAACTTTAGCCTTAACTGCATTAGATCTTAATGAAATATCAAATGGCAGATTTATACTTGGACTAGGCTCAGGAGTAAAAAATTTAAATGAATACTGGCATGATGTTAGATTTGGTAGTCCCGTAAAGCACATTGAAGATGTAATAAATATTTGCAGAAAAGTCATGAAAGAAAGTCATCTTAATCCTATAAAATATGACGGAGCTGAAAAGAGTATTTCTCTAATAGGTTTTGATAGGCCATTTATTCCACAGGAAACGAATATACCAATTTACATGGGTTCAGTTGGTCCTTTGATGACAAAAAAATGTGGTGAAATAGCAAATGGATGGATTTCTCATGAACTTTGTTCTCCTCATTATTTAAAATCAAATATTATCCCAAAACTAGAAGAAGGTTCTGGAGACAACAGTATTCCAAAATTAGTAGTTTCAGGATTAACAGTAGTTGACCCAGATGAACAAAAAGCCAAAAGAATCGCTGCGGGAACAGTCGCCTTTTATGCCTCGGTAAAAACTTATGATGAATTTTTCAGTAATCATGGATTTGGGGCTGAAGCTAAAAAAATTAGAGAACAGTTTAAAAATAGTGACATTAAAGGTATGATCGAAAGTGTTCCTAATGAAATGGTTGATGTTTTCGCAATTGCTGGAAATAGAGACTTTGTGTCAAATTCGATAAAAAGATATTCTGGAATTGTTGATGAGATTAAATTAACCCCTCCAACACATTATGTTACAAATGAAGAAACCCGGTATGCTCAAAAATCGATTTTGTCCTTAGTAGAAGAAGGAGAGATATATTAATACTCATACACTTACAATTAAAGATAACCTAGCAATTATTGAATTTATTAGACCAAAAGAGTTAAATTCAATAAATGAAGACTTCTTGGAAGAGATGCCAAAAACTATAAATGCTATTAATGAAGACGAGTCCGTTAGAGCTCTTCTGTTTCAATCTACAGGAAAAGCATTCTGTGTAGGACTGGATCTAGAGCTGTTAAAAAAAGCTTTTTCTGAAGATTCATATTTTACATCCGTCCTTGAGAGATTAAGAGAAATTTATCTAGACCTGGAAAATTTACCAATACCTACCGTCTGTAAAGTTGAAGGACTTGCAAGAGCAGGTGGCTTTGAATTAATGCTTTCCTGTGACATAGTATACTTGTCTGATATGGCGAAAATTGGAGATAATCATACACATTTTTCTGTTCCCCCAGGTGGAGGTTCTACATCTAGGCTACCAAAGCTTATTGGAAACAATCTTGCTAAAGAGATCATTATGACCGCAGATTGGTTAGATCCTTTTTATGCGGAAAAAATTGGATTGGTGAATAAGGTCTATGATTCAAAAGAAATTGATTCCAAAATAGATGAATTATTAGAAAAATTAATACAGAAACCTAGATCCGTACATAGAACTGTTAAAAAAATGATTAAATCTTCTCTTAATTTAACCAGTGAAGAGGGTACTTTAAACGAGATAGAAATTTTTAAAAAATATGCTTACAACGAAAGTGATGCAAAAGAAGGATTCTTTGCTTTTGTTGAGGGCAGAGATCCAAATTGGAAAATTAAAAATTAATAAACTTCAAAAAGTACTGTGATTTTGTTAAACCCCTTGTAGTTTCACCACTAACAAATTCGTAACTATTCAAATCTAATCCAATAAATTTTTCATTCATTATTTTTTCGTCTTTTTGATTATCTAAGAACACTGAATAAAATTCATCATTTTTATTCAGCTCTATAAAATTTTCATTTTGAATGCTGTTGTTTATTTTTGAAGTAACTTTATTGTCAGGATTTTCATGTTCTCCTCGATTCCAAGATGGTTTAGTACTCCACCATACAAGTGCAGTGCATCCATCTGGACAAGAAGTATCAGATCTGGTGAAATTTGGTGGAAAGAGTACATAATCATTTTTGCTATATTCATTCCCACTAATCTTAAGTCCTCCATCTAAGATAAATAATTCCTCGTAAGCTGGATAGTGGCCTTCTTGTTCTCTTGTGAAATTCTTTGGAAACTCAACAAGCATTAACCGACTTCTGTTTTTATTATTATTGACAAAAAATGTTATTAATTTTGTACCAGGGGAACTATCTGGCATCGGAGCTTCAATCCAGTTTAATTTATTTTTTAACATATCTAATAAACTTTACTTTACAATCTATCAATAGGACATCATCATTATTAAAAATTTCCCATTTGTATTGATACTTTTTTACATCTTCTATTAATAACGTCATCTTCAAATATATTTCATCATTTATTAACCCTGGTCTATAAAAATTAACATCTTCAAAGCTACTCAATGCAATAATATCTTTTGGAAGGTCTCCCGAACTCTCAGCAAGTCCTCCTGCCAAAAATAGTAAATACTGGCCAGGAAAAGGTTGTGATGCAAATTTGGCTGATAAGGGAGAATTTTCAAAATTAGTGAAAAGCTCATGAGTATAATTCCCATTTTTTAAGACAACATCAAAATCATTTTTGGTTAGTGTTGTTTTTTTACTTATAAATTCCATTATCTAATTTTAGTTTATATAAAATAATTAGATTGAGACAAACAAACAAGTTAAAATTGTTTTAGTGAATAAAAATATCAAATATCTTTTATTATTATCCCTTATTTTTATGATAGCCTGTGGCGAAAGTTCTTCTTCAGATGAATTTTCTCCTATTGTTCGTATTGTTGATGATGAATTTTCACCAAAAATTATGAATGTTCCAGTTGGGACAACTATTATTTGGGAATCTGGTGGCTCAAATAATCATAACGTTATAGCAAGCGATGGGTCCTGGCAGGCAATTTCCTCAGACTATTTTGAGTCCGGAATTATAACCAAAGGTGATCAATATGAATATACATTTGAGGAACCTGGAGTCTATGAATATTACTGCCCATACCATGGTACTAACAATAAAGGAATGGTTGGGACAATAATCGTTGGAGATATTGAATATACTGCTCTAGCCGAAGAAGTTGTAGAAGAACTTAGTGCTAATGTCTTAGAAGTTGGAGATGGTAAAGATTTCACAACAATCCAAAATGCTGTTAATAAAGCCTTAACTGGTGACTTAATATTGATCAGTCCCGGTGTTTATAACGAAAGTGTGACGATAACTACTCCTTACTTAACAATTAGAGGTACCGATAGAAATTCGGTGATCATTGATGGTGAATTTATGAGAGAAAATGGTATTCAAATCTACGACACTGATGGTGTAAGTGTTGAAAATTTATCAGTAAGAAATTTTTCTTTAAATGGTGTTTATTGGAATGGCTCAAAAGGTTTTAAGGGTTCCTATTTAACAGTTTATAACAATGGTGATTATGGTGTTTACGCATTTGACTCAACAGATGGGATATTTGATAACATATATGCCTCTGGGCATCCTGATAGTGGAATTTATATTGGACAGTGCTATCCATGCAACTCCTTAATTTATGAAAATGTGATTGAGGGAAATGCCCTTGGGTATTCAGGAACCAACGCTGGCGGTCATCTTTATTTATTTAACAATATTTGGCGAGATAACATGTCAGGTATTGTACCAAATACATTAGATTCTGAGCTTAATCCACCCGGTAGAGAAACAACGATCATCAGTAATTTAGTTGTAGATAATAATAACTATAGTGCTCCGACCAACCGTTTTGGCCTTGTTGCTAAAGGGATGGGAATTGTTGTGCCAGGAAGAGTTGGTGATATTATTGAAAAAAATATTGTAATCAATCATGATAGGTATGGAATAGTCGCCAGTCCTATGCTTGATGCGAAATTATATTTCTCTCAGCATGTTCAAATAAAAAATAATATTGTTCTTGATTCAGGTTACACAGATTTAGCACTTGCAGGTCCTTGGGGTCCGGGGAATTGTTATGAAGGAAATGTATACCAAACTTCAACACCACCTCTTCTTGAGCAACTACATAATTGTTCTTCTATTGAGGATGGGAGTCTTTTATCCAGACTTCCTCTTCAAGGTGATGTTTCTGGATTAATGATGCTTGCTGGATTCTTTGCTGAAGCGCAAAATGAAGAATTGGACAAAAATAGATACAAAGAATATCCATGGCCCAAAGAACAAGTCAATATGTCATTTGAAAATATCAAGACACCTAATCCAGCTATAAATCTATTTTATGTCCCAGACTTAAAAAAAATGGAGCTTCCTTATGATTTAATGAAAGATGAAAATTTAAACGATTTATTTGAAGCGAAAAAGGAGATAATAGTGAGCGGAGTGCCTATATCAAGCCCAAGTATTTGGCAGTTATTGTTTCAATTATATGGATACTTGATGCCGTTTGTGCTTTATTCAGCATGGACAGCATTAGCACTATATGATTTAAACACTAATAAGCAAGTTCAAGGTGGGAGAAAATATATTTGGTTAGCAATTGTATTTTTGGTCCCATTCTTTGGAGTCCTTGGATACCATTTGGTTGGACCAAGCTCTATTTCGAAGACAATGAAATATGCAGCTATCGGAGGGGGACTATTAAGTTACTTACTAATCCTTATCCTTACAGCTGTTATAAGCGGTCTAGTTTAGTTATAACGAGATAATCTGATCAGGCATGTTGCCAGATAAGGCCTTATACAAGTCAGGGAAGCAACCTACAGCTACTCCGTCAATAGTACCTTCTGGAGTGTATCCTCCATCTGTATTTTGAGAAGCTAAGCCTCTTTGATTTGCGCATTGGTCGCACATCATCAAAAGCATCCCTTTTTCAGCAGCTATTTTTGCAAGTCTCTCTCCTTTTGGATTTCCTTTTTGTAGTAACATTGTATTATCATCAAAAAAGAATATTCCTACTACATCAACACCGTGATTATCAGCTTCAAGTTGTGGGAGTATCATTTCTCCAACTTTATAATTTGCTGCGTTAGGAGAATTAAGAACGTAAGCAACTTTCATTTTCTATACCTTTCATAGTGTTTTAATATATTATAAAAGAGTCATGATTTATAAAAAAATATTGTGTTATGGAACAATAAATCCAGATCTAATATATTTCATTGATGATCTCCCTAAAGCTGGAGGAGATATCAGAAGTAGTGATTACAATATCAGGGCTGGAGGAACTGCAATAAACTGTGCAGAAAATATCGCCAACTGGGGAATATCTGTCTCTGTACTTGGTAATAGTATTGGAAAAGATGCTCTAGGTGAATATTTACTAAGTGAATTGAAAAAAAAGGATATTTCTCATGAGGAAATAATCACAACTGATGCCCCAACCCCAACATGTTCTATCTTTGTTGATAAAGAGGGTGAAAGAACTATTATCTCTTCTGGGTATTCAAGCTGTACGTGGAATGATCTATCTCGAGCAAAAAACTTTGAATCCTTACTCATCGACAGATACTCGATACCTAATATTAAAAACTCAATCACTAAAATAAAGAAAAGTGGTGTTTTTGTTGTGCAGGCAGGATATGAGTACCCAATAGACTACGAAATTGATTTCTTGGTTGTTAGTAAAGATGAAATTGATGTCATTGAAGCTGAAAATCTTTTGAATAATAATTTAGTATCAAGAATATTATTAACACACTCAAATTTACCTGCAAGATTGATTAGTACAGAAGGTGTAATAGAAATTACTCCTCCTGACTTCAAGACTATAAATGCAACAGGTGCTGGAGATGTAACAGCAGCTTATATTGCAGCAAATGGTGTTGATGATATTATTTCAACTATTAAAAATGCCTGTGCGGCTGGAGCAGTCTTAGCGGGTACAAGTGAGCTTCCAACTCTTGAAAAAATAGCTGAAATATCGAAGCTTGTTGCAATAAGTCCAAGGTAAAAAATGGGCGTTGAATTTAATTTATAGTAAAATTTAACAATGGCTGTAAGTTACAAAGCTCCTGTCAAGGATATAGTATTTGGATACCAAGTTATCAATTCATATGATGTCTTGTCAAAAATTACTCAATTTAGTGATTTTTCTGAAAGTATAGTTATTACGACAATGGAAGAATGTGGTAAATTTGCAGAAGAAGTTTTAGCTCCAATTAATACTATAGGTGACGAAAAAGGTGCCACAATTAGTGATTCTGTTGTAACAATGCCAGAGGGTTTTGTAGGAGCTTACAAAAAGTTTGCAGAAGCAGGATGGGCATCAATTTCTCTACCAGCTGAAATAGGTGGAGGAGGAATGCCTGTAATCCTCTCTGGTGGAACATTAGAAATTCTAAGCTCTGCAAATCTAGCTTTTGGTTTAGCTCCAGGATTGAGTGCAGGAGCAATTTCATCACTTAATTTTCATGGAAGCCAAGAGCAGAAGGATAAATTTCTTCCAAAATTAGTTTCTGGTGAATGGACCGGAACAATGAACCTCAGTGAACCTCACGCAGGTTCAGACCTTGGTACAATTACAACTAAAGCCGAAGAAGAAGAAGACGGAACATACAGAATTACTGGCACTAAAGTTTGGATTACTTTTGGTGAACATGATATGACAGAAAATATTATACATCTAGTCCTCGCCAAAGTTCCAGGTTCTCCCGAAGGCACTAAAGGAATATCAATGTTTATTGTTCCTAAGTTTATGGTCAATGATGACGGATCTCTTGGAGAAAGAAATGAAGTTAAATGTCTTTCGATTGAAGAAAAACTAGGAATACATGCTAGCCCTACTTGTGTCATGGAATATGGTGGAAATGAAGGTGCTATTGGGTACTTAGTAGGTGAAGAAAATAGAGGCTTAACCTATATGTTCACAATGATGAATGAAGCAAGGATTTGGGTAGGTGGACAAGGTCTTGCTTGTGCTGTACCTGCACTTCAAGGTGCTGCTCAATATGCTCGTGACCGAGTACAAGGTCGACCTGTTGGAATGAGTAAAGAAGATGCAAAAAATTCAACAATTATTGACCATGCTGATGTAAGAAGAATGTTAATGACAATGAAGTCTTATACCGATGCAATGAGATACCTAATGTATGACAATCAATTGATGCTGGATTTAGAGTACTTTGCAGAAGATGAGGAAACTAAAGCTTTTGGCGAAGAGAGGTGCGGACTCCTTACTCCCGTAACGAAGGCTTGGATTTCGGATTTAGGAGTTGAATTAAGTTCAATAGCTATACAAGTCTACGGCGGTATGGGCTATGTGGAAGAAACTGGAA
>Ga0114994_10000672_pt1 | contig 23467 bp, 16 predicted proteins | sample ArcticOcean_MG_C_9_FD_87043 | JGI IMG/M metagenome (GOLD analysis project Ga0114994, IMG submission 87043) | Marine microbial communities from western Arctic Ocean - ArcticOcean_MG_CB2_152 | ecosystem: Environmental > Aquatic > Marine > Oceanic | place: Arctic Ocean: Canada Basin | collected...
AACTGCCGCCGACACTAGGACCATTTCGGACCCGCTCTAACCCGACTCTCGCCCAACCCTAACCCTAACCCTAGTCTACTCCTAACCCTAACCCTTACTCGGACCGAATCCTAACCTCAACCTAGCGACAGATCAAAAAAAGTCGAGTCAGTCATTCCGATTCTGACTTTTTCCATCTCAACTCATCGCTAAATCGCCGAATCACCAGTGTCAGTACCGTGATCAAAAGCCGGTCATTCTGAGAGATAGAATGGTTCTTCATGGTACCAAGGAGCGTGGAGGGAAGGAGGCTGTTATATACGTCATTTCAGCACGATACGTGCGCGTCGGTTCTTCATGGTACCAAGGAGTGTGGAGCGGCTGGTTGAAGGACCTTGCGTCATCAAACATAAAGCTCATATCCGTCACATGTCGACCACCGCAGAACTGATGAAGGTGCGCGCGATCACGGATCCGCGCCTGGTCCGCATCGAGGCGACGGTGTCGACCGCTGAGGAAGCGCGGAAGGTGGTCGCGATGCGCCGTCTCGATCGGCGCGTGAGCCGCGTGGTGGTGCGCACGACGCGCGCGGCGGAAGTCGCGAAGGCGTTGAAGATGGCGGGCGTGGACTACGTGTCCCTGAATAGGGCCCTGCCGTCGGAAATTGTCGCGGCCGCCGCATTACCGGGCATGGGGCGCCTGGGCTGTCTAACGTCGACGGTGGAGGGGGCGAACACCGCAATCGCGGGCGGCGCGGATTACTTGGCCGTCGAGTCGGCGAACGTGGAGGTAGTCGTGGCCGCGGCCACGATGCCTCGGGTGGACTACTCGGCAGTGCGGACGGTCCGTCCGCAAATCGCCTTAGAGGCGGACCGGCTCGGTCTGAACATTCATCTCCTCGACGGGGAGGCGCAGCGGGCGGCGGGGCGGCGGCTGCGCGCGGTGTGGCGCGCCGAATTTGCCGCCGCGTCCATCGCCGGCGTTCCAGATGTTCGGACTCCGCTGGAAAGGTTCATCGCGGCCGTATTCGAGCTGGGCCTTATAAGGCCCAGCTCGGCGAAGTAGCGGGCGATTGGCCGACGGGAATAACGCCCCTAGGGAGTGCCGTAGGAGCAGAACATAAATAGACACATATATCTTAGAGCGCACCTCTCACCCGAGCGCGACGTCCATGACCATCATCAGCCCGAAGCCCCCCATGAACGCGAGGGTCTGCTGCTTGCCGGTGGAGGGCCCCGCGAGCGACTCGGGGATCAGCTGGTCCACAACGACGTAGATCATCGCGCCCGCCGCGAAGGCCAGCGCGTACGGTAGAATAGGCGTGACGAGCGTGACGAGCGCCGCGCCCAGGACGCCCCCGACCGGCTCGACGGCGCCCGACAGCTGGCCGAGCAGGAACGCGTGGTAGCTGGACAGGCCCGCCCGTTTTAAGGGGAGGGACACGGCCAGGCCCTCCGGGAAGTTCTGGAGGCCGATGCCCAGAGCGAGGTTGATCGCCTTGGCCCGCGACTGGCCCGCCAAACCCGCGGCGGCGCCGCCGAACCCGACGCCAACGGCCAGGCCCTCCGGGAAGTTGTGTAGCGTGATCGCGAACACGAGGAGAGCTACCGCTCTCCGCTGCGCCGCGGCTTTTTTGGCCGTCGAGTCGTCGTCCGGAGGCGGTCTGCGGCCCCCTTCCAGCGACGAGGGCACGCGCGGCAGCTGGTCCGGCCGCCGGAGCCGCGCGGTTGTCGGCGTCGCGTAGGCGGCGGCGCCGGTGCGCGGCGAGCGCCGCGGCGACGCTTTTGCCTTGGGCTTCAGGCGCACGGCCTGCTGCATGAGCTCGAGGGGGTCGTGGATCTGCCGCGTCTCCATGTACAGATCGCAGGCGTACAGGAAGCCGCCCCCGAAGAAGAAGCCGACCGCGACCGGCACGAAGGACCACCTTCTTCCTATCTGGTCCTCGGCGAGCTCCAAGGCGGGCGCCAGCAGCGAGAAGAAACTGGCCGACGTCATGACGCCGCCCGCGAAGCCGAGCATCGGTTGCAGGACCTTCCGCTGCGTGGCCTCGTCGGGCGGCAGCACGAAGACGAGCGCGCTGCCGGCGGCGGTCACGGCCCAGGTGAAGCACGTGGCCAGGAACGCGTCCCACGTCGCGGCGGCGAGGCCCATGGTTGCGTGCGGCGCAGCGGCGGCGTGTATGGAGGGCCGCGCTCGGCGCCTTATTTAAGTCAGTGCTATGTGGGGTCAAAGTCAATCGGCGCTGCCACAGCGCGGAGCAAAAAGCGAGACTGAGCACTCGCAGCAATTTGTAAACTACCAGGCTGATCTGGACGGTGAACTGGTCTCAGCGGCCGCAGAGCCGGAGCAGATGACTTCGGATTTCATGGGCGCGGGTTTTGCAACGTGCGGGTTCTACTGGAAACGAGGGTTCGAGCCACGGTGGGCAGACCTCCCTTCTGCGGCGGCGAGGCGTCAAACAAGTGTTCGTGAATGCTTCAACGCAATTGGGGCGCGCGGTTGGTGGCCTGGCACACTGCATTTGGGCAGCATAACTCGTCGCACGCATTGGTCATCAGAGCTGCGCCGCTGCCGCCGCGCCGCACGGAGCCACCATGGCCCTGGCCGCGTCGCTGGCCGCGGCCCTGTCCGAGGCGAACCTCGCCATGGAGCACAGCAAGGTGCACGAGGACTACGCCTACGCGGACCCGGCCTCGTCGCCCGTGCCGCCGTCCAAGCGGTCGCCGATCAAGGCCTCGAAGGTCTTCCGGCCGGCGCCCGCGGCGCCGCCGCACACGCCGCCGGCCGCCGTGACGCGGAGCGGGCCGTCCAAGTCCTGGTCCGCCGGGAGCTCGCCCCGGAAGAGCAGCGGCCAGGCGACCACGGTCGCCGCGCGGCGCGCGCTCCGAGCCGCCGTCGAGGGCGTCGAGCGCCGGTGCGCGCGCGTCGAGGCCGTCGTCGCGAGCCGCTTAGACGTGCTCGACGCGCGCTGCGCGGCCATCGGCCGCTTAACGGAGAAACTGGTGGAGAACGCGCCAACTCGAGCGTGCCTCGAGGCGGTCAAAATGGCCAAGGAGGCCCAGCGCCAGGCCGAGCTCGCGCGCGACGAGGCGCAGCAGTACCTCAAGGACGCGTCGCCCCTCAATCGGAAGCGGAGCCCGAGCTTATCGTCGCGCCTGAAGGCCCTCTCGCCGCTGAAGAAGGTAGTTGTGGAGGAGGAGGCGGTCCCTCGGGTGGAGGAGGATGCATTGGTCGCGGCGTACGCGTCGTATCAAAGACCGGAGCCGCCCTCCACGTCGCACGTGCCCCAGGACTTTGACAGTATCCAAGCGGCGATCGACGCGGCCGAGGACGGCGGTCTAGTTGTCATCGCCCCCGGGGTGTATAGGGAGGCGCTGGTCGTCGCGCGGGCCGTGCAGCTCGACTCGAGTGAGTTCACAAATGAAAGCGATACCATCGGCGCGCCGCCGTGCGCGGTCACACTAGAAGCGCCGCAGCCCGGCGCGCGCGCGTTATTAGTGACGGCCGCTGGAAACTGCGACGCGCGGGGGATTGAGTGGCAATGTTGCTCCACAATAAATGAGACGGCGCGGCCCTGCGCCGCCGTCGGGGTCAAGGGCGGGCGGTTAGCCATGGACGCGTGTATAGTGGGGTCCGATTCGGCCCTATCCGGCGTGAACGCCCAGCGCGGCGCGACGTTACTGCTCACGCGGGTTTCTGGAAAACACTGCCGCCACACGGGCGTGCTATTGAGCGGGGCGGGGACCACCGCGTCTTTGGAACGGTGCGACCTCTCGGACAACGGCGCGCACGGGTTGGAGATCCAGGATAGTGCGCGCGTCGAGGACGCGCTCCATTTGCGCTGCGCGAACAATGCCCTCTTCGGCGTGTTCGTCAGCGACGGTGGGTCCTATGCGAAGCTGCGGAGGGCGGACCTCTCCCGGAACCGGCGGTGCGGCGTCTGGGTGCAGTCCGGGGCGGCGTGCGAGGTCAGCGACGCGTCCTTCTCGAAGAACGGCGAGCACGGCGTGGCTCTCTCCGAGGACAAGAGCGCGGCGGTGTTAAGGCGGTGCGCCTTCGCGGGAAGGGACGACCACCTCGCCTGCTTCAACGGCGCCGCGTTTTCGGCATTGGACGCGCGGGACTGCTGCTATGAGCCCGGCGACGAGCCCGGCCGCATCGAAGCGGGCCTTTAATTCATTTCACTTACACAGTCTTGCGGTCCGAGAGCACGCGCACGATGGCGCCCACCCCAAATTTCTCCGAGAGCTTGGCCTGCCACTTGAAGAGCGACGCCGTGCGCTCCGACGGCGTCTCCAGGCCGCGGTAGACGTACTTGAGGAGCACGTCGCCCGCGTCCGGCGTCATTGCCTCGATCGTGACGTCGATCTTGCTGTCCGCGATCTTGTCGAGCGCTGCGAAGACCTGGTCCGCGTGCGCGGCCTTGGCGCCCAAATCCTTGCTGCCCGCCGGCGCCGTGGCCAGGAGCGTGTCGAGGTCGGCCATGCTGCAGCGCTTGGTCTTGGTTACAACCCAGCGCTACGGCGTCTCGCGGTTGGAAGGTTGCGGCGTGCTGGCGACGGAGCTTGGAGCGCTGCGGTGTGGCAACGTCTCTTTTGTGTGGGCGCCGCGGCGTCCGTAATGTGTCGGGCAAAGCCGAGCAAATTTATTGCGTCATGCGTGCGGGTTTCACGTTCGGCCTAAACGGGTTTTTGCGGCACAGCTCGCACCCACCCCCCTTAAGCCTAATGCCACAGGCACTGTACACAACCCGCTGTGTGCTCGCTATAATCACACACAGTAGTTATCACGAAAACAGGTATATTTCCTTCCCGTCCGGCGGCGACGCCGGGGGCGACGCACTCACAGGGCTCACCTGCGGAAGAAGGCCAAGTCCGGTCCCGGTTCCCCCATCAACCGAGGCAGGCGGCGGCGCAGGCGGCTCTAGTGCCTTCGACGGCGCCAGGTCCGCCCGCAGCGTCTCGACGTCCGCGGCGAGATTCTTTACCAGTTCCGCACCGACGGCCACGGCGCCCAACACGCGCTGCTTCACCAGGTCCGGGAACGACGCCGCCGCCGGCTCGTCCGCGACGGCGCCGACCGCGCCCTCGCCGCAGGGCGCGAACGTCGCGTCGCACGGCCGCCGGTCCGCGAGCAGGGCCAACGCGTGAGCGTAGCCCGCGACGTTGTCGCCGTCGACGACGGTGACCGCGTCGCCCACGTGGATGCCCCCCTTCCACGCGCGGCCGCCGGGGGCGACGCGCGCCACCCGCGCCACGGGCGTGCCATCTGGACCGCGCGCGTCCACCAAGCGCAGCCCCAGCGGACCTTCGGGGAGGTGCACCGTCTTCGTCTTCGGAGGCGCCTCGTCCTGCGGTATCGAGGCGAGCAGCACCAGCAAAGGCCGGGCCGCCGTCGAGAGCGCGGCCTCGACCCGTTCGTAGGACACGCGGTCGCGATCGGCGTTGACGCCGACCACACAGGCGCCGTCGCGGACCCCCGGCACGCCGGCGACGCGCGCCACCGTCAATTCGCCGCTCTCGTCGCAGGCGATGCGGGCGCCGAGCGGCGCGCCCGCGGGCACGACGACGGCGACGAGCTCCGGCGTTGCTGGCGAGTGCTCGAGGGGCCGGAACGCGACCTCCCCGTCCTCGCTGTCGAAGGATCGCGACGCGCGCGCGTCCCAGTAGCTCTGGACCTTGGAATGGGAGCCGTTCTGCCTCTGCGAGCCCCAGGCCGCGTTCGTCGCGGATTTCGGAGGCGACGGCGGCTGTGGCGCAGGAGAGAGCTCCGGGTGGTCCACCTCGACGCGCTTCAGCAGCAGCCGCACCGTGCCGCGCTTCTTCGCGGTGTTCATCGCCTGCACGACCGCGGCGTAGCGCCAGCAGCGTGTCTCCCCCACGCCCACGACGTAGTCGCCGGGCGCGATGGCCTGCGTCCACGCGCTACAGGCCACGACGGCGCAGCGGCCGCCGTGCACCTCGGCGAGCTCGAGGCCCAGGCGGCCGTCGCTCGCGCGCAGCTCCACACGGCGCTCGTCATGTGAGGGCGTCATGTCGGTTGAGTCAACGGGCGTCGCGAGCAGCTTCACGCACGCGTCGCGCCGGTTCCGCAGCGACGACTCCTCGTCGTCCAGCCAGTGGGCCTCGTAGTCCAACGGCGCCTTGACAGCGTCGCAGGCGGCGACGGCCAAATGTTCCGCGTACGCGACGATGAAGGGCGCGCTCACCGCGAGGTCCGCCGCGCCGACCGCCTCGAGCTGGCGCCGCAGCCGCCAGTTGCCGCCCAGGCACAGGGCCGCGACGTGCCACGGCGCCCAGGCGTCGTCCGCGAGGCTCGTGTGCCCCCGCCCGCACGCGGCGCACGTGACGGTGCCCGTCGTCGCGTCGCCGTAGGCCCGCTCGCCGTCCGGGCACCGCAGCCCCTCCAACCGCAAAAAGCAGTGGAAGCAGCGGTCGTTGCCCGGCAGCGCGGCGACCGCGGCCCGCGCACTTCGCGCGAGGCCCGTCGCGGGCTCCTTCGGCGGCGGCGGCGGCGGCAGCGAGACGCTCTCGTCGTCGCTGCCCTCGTGCTCCTCGAGGAGCAGCCGCGAGACCCAGCCCTCCACGGGCTCGTCGATCCGACACCGCTGGCGGCCGCTCGGGAGTGTTCGCGTGTCCAGGATGAACACGGCGCAGCCGCTGTCGAGCGTCGTCACGACGGGCGAATCGAGCTCGGCCTCCGTCCGCACGGCGCTCTCCCAGCGGGTCGTGGCGCGCGTGCGGCGCGGGCTGGGGGGAGGGGTTGGCATCGTTGTGTTCAGGCGGTTGCGCCGCCTGGCTGTGCCACAGCGATGGTGGATGCGACCAATGTGTCACGTAAACGTGCTGTGCTGCCTACTAGCGGTGAGCCGGGGGCTCCTCCAAGCCAAAAGCAAAACTAAAGGGATAAAATCCCGCATGTAAAACCCGTTTCGAGCGAGCGTAGACTTACCGGTTCGAGGGGGTTGGTCTTAAATATGATTACAATACAACACTAAAGGGCATCGGGCGCAGTTATTCCACGGGGCCAGGTCTCGCCGCGCGACCCATACGAGGCGACTGAGGCATAGCGCCCCCATTATTGTCGAGATCGTGAAGAGATACAAGACGAGATTCGCTGCCTTCACGTTCGGCCTGTTTTGCTCGGAAATCACAAACGCGGCGAGGCCGGATAGGACGACGGCGCAGGCGCAGATCAAGCAGGCCAACTCCATCGGCTTCAGTCGTAGCGCGACGGCCGCTCTGGGATCGACGCTTGAAACGTCGAATACGCCTATATTGAAGGCCCAAGCGACGAGAAGCGAAACCCCAAACGTCGATGAAGTGGAGCAGCGAGTGTAGGCTTCTGCGCCTCCGATGCCCTGCGATGCGCTCGCCACCATGAGCATGGTTTGAAAGCCAGCAAGCTCGAGGGCGCGCGACGCGTAACGGTGGGCCTGGTGGGTGAGCTGCCCGCGGAACCGCTCGCGCAGGACCGCCCGCATGACAGACAGAAGCCATCCCCAGACTGCCGCGAAGATCATGAAGGAGATAGCGAAGAATACACCCGTCGCCACTTGGCCGTAGAGAACGTTAATGCCGCCGAACACCAACACTTGCAGCAACATAATTCCGACCCACATGCCTACGCTCCGTCTTCCCATCGCCGCCGAGTCGATCGTCCCAAACACGAGCCCCCAAGCGGCAGTGCACGCCAACGGGAAGTAGATGAATTCCACCTGGGCGACGACCGACTGCTCGTTTCGGGACGCCGCCGCGGCGGCAAGCAGAACTGCGTCAATCGCAAGAAGCGCCGCCACCATTGCGTGTATGCGCCAGTAGTACGACGACGGTCGATCGCTCTCAACCTCGGCCACGTCCAGCAATGCGACGAGCTGCGGATGCGCTGCCAGCAAGCGCTTGGCCTTTTCCAACTCGTCGTCTGGTGGTGCGCTGGGCGCCAGCGCGGGTGAAATCATGCTGATAGGAGTTGTGTGCTCCCAGTGTTAGCCACAGTTTCGTCGTGGCGGGCTCACTGGGCGGCGTGGGCAGCCTGTGCAGCGCCGACCAAATCGACCAAATTTCAAAGTTTGACGGGTTTCGAGCCGGCAGCGTACAAGATAGCGTACAGCCCTAGCGCAAAAGGCTGCCCGTCTCGCCGTCGACGCATCGTCCTAACAGGAGAGGCGCGACGCGTCTCGGAGAACTCGCGCCTTAACCGACACTCAACCGGACACTCAGAGGACAGCAGAGCCACATGTGGGGCCTGGGCTTCACGTCGCAGCGCAGCCGCTTCGCGGAGCACGCCCGCGTCGGGTTTAGGGCCGAGGCCCCCGGGAAAGTACGGGCCAAGCAGAGCGAGGCGGCCGTCGCCGAGGCGTTACGGCTCGCGTTATCTGATGCGGGCCGCTACCGGCTCGTAGTTGTCGATAGAGGCGCCGAAGGCGCGGTAAGACATGTCCTTCACCCGGAGGAGAAGGAGGTGCCGGCGGACTCGCCTTTGGCCAATAGACCGCCGCCCCCGCCGCGGTCCGAATTATTGATCGTGGCGCGCCTGTCCGAGGACTGCCACCGGTCCGACCGGGTCTTGTTCGAAGTGAAGCGCATCATGGACCATCTGGGCGCGGACAAGCTGGACGGCCTGTGCGTGCCGTGGCCGGCAGTTGGGGAGGACGCGCCCCTTGATCCGCACCACACGGGGCCGGATTGTAGGAGACAGAAGAAGCTGTTCCTACGGACCTGGCGGACTTTGCACAAGGAACTTGTTGGTAAAAAAATAAGGTGGCTCGGGACGGAGCTCTTAGACGCGTGGCAGTTGGAGCGGGTAGTGGAGGACGTGTCGGAAGTTGAGCGGCCCGTCTTCAACGTCATCCATATGGACGTGGGGTCTCCGAAAACGAGGACGATCACGTGGTGCCAGGCGCACGGCATCGAAATATTAGGATTGCTCGATACGTCCGAAGATAAAATACAGCAGGGCATCGAGAAGTTTCGATCATTAAGCGAGGACATGGGCGTGGAGCCCGCCGTGTTGATTACGCGGTGGGCCGTGCAAAGAGGGGTCGTGGCGCTGCCTTCCGTGAGCCGCGTCGTCGCGGAAGGAAGTTCACTGACGTCCGCCGCGGCCTACGAGGCGTGGGCCGACAAGCTCCTCCGGATTCTGGCTTCGCGGACATTACACCTGCACATGCCCACGGAGGCGCGGCGCGTGAATTTGACCAACGAGCGCCTCGCGCTCATGAACGCCTTCGACCAGGACCAGAACGAGAAGCAGCTATACTACGACCAGCGCCTGGCCGAGATCACGCGGCGGAAGTTGAAGCCGGTCCGGACGGCGGCCAAGGCCATCACGGCCCTCGGGGCCTTCTCGACGGCTGGCGTATTAGCTGCCAAGGACCGGGGGGAGGAGGCGCCGGAGTTTACGCTCTGAGGATTGTGTCGTAGATATACCTCGCAGGTTGCGGCGGCGGCGTAGGTCCGGCGCCTTCCTTCCTTCTTCTTCCTTCCTCAAGCCGGCGCGTCCGCCGCGTCGCTAATGTCGCTGCTTGCCGACCGTCGTCAGCGGGGCGCTTCAACCCCACACGCCATCGCCGCGACGTAACACTAGGTCAACTTACTGGTCGTCGAGCCCGCACACGCCGAAATCGGCCATTTCCCCCCCTTGCTTCTTCCGATGCTCCTCGCGCCGCTTCATGAACTCGTCGCAGCCCGGGACGGCGAGGAACTCCCGCTTGCTTAGGGGATTGCCCTTCAGGTCGAGGTGACCCAGGGACGGCAGGCGCAGGAGCGACGACGGGAGGCCCGCGGCCGCCAACCGATTGCGTTCCAGCGCCAGCCGCCGCAGCGACGGCGCCTTCGCGGCGAGGTCCACCGTTTCGATGGCGTTGTCGTCGGCCCGGATGTCGATTAACGAGGGCAGGGCACACGGGCCGTCCAGTAACGTCCGCAGACCGCAGCCGCACACGTCTAATAAAGATAATTTGGCCAGTTCCGCAATGGCGGGCCACATGGAATCCCCAAGCGACGCGTTTTTTGCCAGCGCGAGCTCCTCCAAATTAATGGTTAAGGCGCTGCCAACGTCCGTCAGGCGGTTCTCGGACGCGTCGAGCTTCTTTAGGGAGGCACTCAGCTCGGGCAGGCGCGTCAACTTGTTCTTGGACATGTTGCAGGTGGTGAGCTTGGGGAACGTCCATCGCTCCGGCACTTTGTCGAGCCGGTTGTGGCTCAGGTCCAACGTCCGCAATTTGGACGCCGCGCCGCCTAACACTTCGAAGACGATCCGGGGCACCGTTTCCAATTTGTGCTCCGTGAGGGAGAGGACGCCCGTCTTGCTGGCGTGCTCCACTTTCTTCTTGACGACGCTGCTGCCGGTCTTGTTGGTCGGTGGCCTGGCTAAGCCCGTCATCTTGGCGATGTCATTGCCCATGCTGGAGGTGTTGCAGCCCATGCACGGCTTGGTTCCGCGGTGTTTTGTGGCTCTTACGCGTAACGACGGCGTGAGGCAACCGCTCTTCCGCGCAGCGACGTAGGCAGCAGTATGCTCTCCGGGACGAACAAGCGCTCTCGGAGCCTGGCTACGCGCCGGGAGGCGGGAGCCGGTCTGTGTTCGATGGATGCCCTTGAAAGAAGTCTGCACGCTGCGTCTGAAAGCCGAAATCCAGCGTTTACGCCTCCAACAAAGGCAAAGATAACGCTCTGAAACCCGTTTTTCTTTTTAGCCCCGATCTCCCGTTCTAGCGTCTAGTACTGTGATACACGCCTGCGAGGCCTCAGTTAACAATTATCCCTTCAACGGACGGTAATGTGGCTCGACCTGGCCCCAAACCCGCACGCGGGTCACTGTGACTCTCACATCGTGGCAGAGAAGAGAAGCTCTAGGCCATTAGCCTCCACTGGGGGGAAAGCAGAGCAGGAGAGTAAGTCATTCCTTACTTGACGGCTTCGGAGCGAATCTTGTCGTCGGCGGCGGACATGAGCTTGGCGTGCACCGCCTGTCGTGTCGAAAAAGATCTAGAGGCCTTCTCGAATGCGCAGAAGAACAAGAATGGCCCGCCTCGGTGCCGCCCTTGCGTGGACGCTCAAGCTCCCTCGGTCGTAGATACGCCCCCGGGATATCGTCGCTGCAGGAATGACGGATGGAAGCCGCTCTCCGCGTTCGCAAATTCAAACGATTACTGCGCCCGCTGCGAGCCCATCGTGCGAGAACGACAAGCGTCGCAACAGCGCGAACGCGAGCGCGACGCGGCCCGAGCCGATCGCAAACGCCGGCACCAACCGTGCAGCGCGGGGGGACCACTTTTGCCTGGAGAGTGCCGGGTTCGAGACGTGCAGCGCGTTTACGGGCATCAGTGCGAGATCCCTCTCGAGGCGTACGCCCAGACGGGCGTCGCCTCAGACTGGGACGACTTTGTGACGAAGAGTGACGTCGTGGCCGCTTCAAATAATTGGGACGTGCGCTCGGTTGCCTATGACATCGACACGCAATGGGGTGAGATGCCGGAAGGCGGCGCGTACAGCAACAGCAACTACTTCTACGGACCCGGCTGCTACGACTACTACTGAAAAGTATCTCCGCTCTCCGCGACTGCCGCGGCGGCGCGGTCGGCGGTGTCTGTCCCCCCCCCGGGCTCCGCCCTCTAATACTAGCACCATACTAAGTAAGAAAAATCAGCTAAAAAAACCCACCCACTCGTCAATCCTCTCCTCATCCCCGTACCACGGCGCGTCGGATTCGGTGAGCTCCGGCGACAGAAACGAGGGGAGGTTCGCCGCGTGGATAGTTGCACCGCGGAGGGTCAGCCGTTTCGCGCCCTCGAAGTCGAGCGCAGAACTCAGGGGCGTGACGTCGTCCCCGTCGGCGGTCGCCACCTCCTCCGCCGAGAGGCCGCAAAACTCGTAGGAGCCGCGGGTGAACTCCCCCGCCTCGTCGCCACGGAACCCCGCGCCCGCGACGGCCAGCGCCGGCACGGGCGCGGGCTCACGGCGCGCCCAGGCGACATTCGCAAAGACCACACCTTCGCTGGCGGCGTGCGGTGACCCCAGCGTCACCAATCGTCGGACGCCCCGCGCGAGACCGCGGTGCGAGTGGCCGCCGTACTTCTCCTCGCTCAGGTATATACGCGCAGCCCAGCCGGCGGCGCTGTGGCCAACGATGCTGCAGCCGCGCCGCCGCTCGCGCCCATTATAGGTGCCGAAACTTCCACGCGGCTCGACGTAGGGAAACTCGTCCGGGTCTGCACTTCCGCCGGCCTTGAGCACCCCTCCCGGATTATTTACGAAGTCACTTACCAGGTCCGCCGGCGAGTAGTTTGGAAATGGTGCCACGACATCGAGGTCCTCAGCTGTAGTAGCGTAGGCGCACGCGTGATCAATGCGCGCGAGTATAGGTCTAACTGAGCGGCCGCCCAGGCACGGGATCCAGTGCCAGCGGTGGATCGGCGCGACGGTCGCCGGGATGCCGCGTTTCCGCAACGCCTTCGCGATGCCCACAAACTCTCCAGCACCCTCGAGAAATCCTGGAACGATGACTGCGGCGTCTGGCGTCCTGGCCGGCGCGGAGAGGGCAGAGGCAGTAGTGCTGATGAATGCGAGAGCGCAGCACGCCAAGCGTACCATAATGCACGCGTAATCTTTGTCTTACAGAGCAGATTTGCTGCGGGCAAAAACCCGTCCCGTCGTATCGTGCGGGTTTCTTCAGCAACTCTCAGCGCAACTTTTGCTGCTGAAGCAGATAATTGCCTGGGATAACGCACATACCCCAGTGCGCGAGCAACAGCACCGCTTGCAGAAGCTCTCACAGCTCTCCAGCAAACGACGCCGCCGCGTCTCCAGCAAACGACGCCGCCGAGCACCACTGAACTTCAGCAAGATGGCCGCTGTCCGTCACGTGACCAAGATCAGCAGCCTCTCCCCCAAGGAGATCAAGGGCGTGCTCCAGCTGGCGCTCAACATGAAGGCGCGGCCCGCCGACTACTGGGACGCCCTCAAGCGCAAGACGCTGCTCATGTTCTTCGAGAAGCCGTCGCTGCGCACGCGCGTCTCGTTGGAGGCCGGCATGACGTCATTGGGCGGGCACGGCATCGCCTACATGACGGGCGACTCACCGATCGGCGAGAAGGAGAGCTATGAAGACACGGGCGCCGTCCTCAGTAGGATGTGCGACGCGGTCACCGCGCGGGTCAAGTCCCGAGAGCAGATCAACGGGCTGGCCGAGAACGCCACGATTCCGATCATAAACGCTCTCGACGACTACGCGCACCCCATGCAGATGCTCGCGGATTTGCAAACGGTCGTGGAGCACAAGTGCGGGGGCGACGTCGAGGCTCTCGGGGGCAAATCCCTGGCGTTCGTGGGGGACTGCCAGAACAACGTGACGTATGATTTGATGAGGTCCGGAGCCATGATGGGCATGGATGTTAGAATTGCGGGCCCCACGGGTTTCGAGTGGGAGATCGAGCCTGATGTATTGGCGGAGTGTGCAGCGTTGTCCAAGGAGCACGGCGGCACGGTCAACGTGTGCAAGACGGCGGAGGAGGCCGTATCCGGCGCGGACGTCGTGTATGCGGACAGCTGGATGTCCTACGGCATCAAGGGCGCCGAGCGGAACCGCCGGATGAAGTCCCTCATGCCCTTTCAGGTGACACCCGAGTTGATGACGAAGGCGGCGCCCTCGGCCTCCTTCATGAACTGCCTGCCGGCGGTGCGCGGCGAGGAGCAGCTGGCAAGCGTGATCGACGGCCCCCAGTCCATCGTCTTCGACCAGGCCGAGAACCGTTTGCACGCGCAGAAGGCACTGCTCGTGAAATTGCTCGTAGAGGGGCTCTAGGATCGCTACTCCCTGTGAATAATTGCGCTAACAAGCCTAGCTAGGATAACTACTCCAGGTTTAAACTCCCGGTATATAATCGGCGTATACTGATTAATCTAAAAGGCCGAGCTCGTGGCCCATTCGGTCCTGCTTGGTTTTGAGGTACCGGTAGTTCTCGGGCGTCGGCTCGGTGAGCACCGGGACCCTCTTCAGGACCTTGACGCCCAGCGCCTCCAAGGCTTCAACCTTGGCCGGGTTGTTCGTGAGCAGGCGCACGGCGTCGACATTTAAATCATTCAGCACGCGCGCGACGGCGTCGTACTCGCGCCCGTCCACCGGCAGGCCCTGGTCCTCGTTCGCCTCGATCGTGTCCCGGCCCTGGTCCTGCAGGGCGTAGGCCGTGAGCTTGGCACCGAGGCCGATTCCTCGACCTTCGTGCCCGCGCAGGTAGATGAGGCAGCCGGCGTCCGACGCCGCGATCAACTGCAAAGACCGCTGGAGCTGTTCGCCGCAGTCGCACCTCCTGCTCCCGAAGATGTCGCCCGTGGCGCATTCCGAGTGCGCGCGCACGAGGGGCGCCTGCGCACGGCCCACGTCGCCCTTGGTCAGGACGAGGTGCTCGAGGCCTGAGCTTGACTCGGTGTAGCAGACCGCGTCGAAATTACCGTGGGCCGTCGGCATGCGCGTCTGCTCGCCGCGCGTCAGGCGCAGGCGATCGCGGCGCGGTGAGAGTGGCGGTGTGACTCGCCGCTCGATCTCGTCGGTGCAGGGGCGGCACTGTAAGTTCGACTCCTCGACCACTGCTGGCTTCGGTGGAGCGCACATGTTGATGAGCAGCGACTTCGTCGATAGCTTCTACGTGACTGGCAAATCCCTGCAGCACGAAGCTTGCTCCGTGCTGTTATACTTGGAGGCTCTCCGCTGGCAGGCATGCAACCAGAGTGGATGAAACCCGCACCGGCAGACATGCGTGCGAGCACTACCCGTGGCGGCCGGCAGCACTCTCGCAAGGCTAGGGCCCATGCTAGATCATTTGGCTAGGACACCTGGCGGCGGCAGTGCATCTCTCCCAACATTTTTGGACTGGTGCAAAAAAGTGTGCTGATCCTACCCATTAGCACCACAACAGCAAAGAATTCAGCGCATGATGCCTTTCACCATCCACAACGTCTCTTCGTGTCTATTTCTCTCTGTATCCGTCGCCTTTATTGGACAGCCAACATTACCAGCCTTTGGGCTGCACCACCGCCGACGGCCACGAGCCCACAGCCACGCAGTGCAACGCGGTCCCGTAGTGGGCTCGGCGGCCGTCGTGCCGACGACACGAGGCACGGAAAGAAGGCGGCTCGTTCCACGCGCGGTCGTGGACTGGCGCCGACACGCCGTCGCGGATGGACAGCGAGTCGTCGTCCCCGCGATAGCGCAATGGCGCGACCACCTCGCCGCGTCATTATGCTACGCCCGCGTCGCTGCCTCGACCGGCCTCGTCTGGGTAGTTCACGCCATCGCCGCGCCGCTCCAAAAACAACTGGGCTGCACTCATTTCGCCGCCGCCTCACTCGACCACTGCATCCAGCTCTCGCGCCTCTTCCTGGGCCTCGCGCGGCGGCAAAAAAAAGCGCGCGTCTGCCTCCGACGGTTGTAGGTGGGCTCGTAACCCGCGGCGATGGAGACTCCCCCGGCACGCGGCATGTGTAAGTAACAACGGTCGTTTACGAGGGGAAAGGGGAAACTCTAGCCCTCCAGGCCCAGTAAGTGGCCCATGCGCTTCTGCTTCGTGAGGAGGTACTTGTAGTTCTCCGCGTTCGGCTCCGTCACGCACGGGATGCGCTCCACGACCTTGATGCCCATGGCCTCCAGGGCTTCGCACTTGTCCGGGTTGTTCGTCAACAATCGCACGCGGGACACGCCCAGGTCCCGCAGGATGGCCGCGGCCGCCTCGTAGTCGCGCGCGTCCACGGGGTGGCCCAGGTCCTCGTTCGCCTCGACCGTGTCCCGGCCCTCGTCCTGCAGCGTGTACGCTTCTAATTTGGCGCCCAGGCCGATGCCTCGCCCTTCGTGGCCCCGCAAGTAGATGAGCACGCCCGCTTCCGCTTCCTGAATGGCGGCTAAACCCGCGTTGAGCTGCTCGCCGCAGTCGCACCTCCTCGAACCGAAGATGTCGCCCGTGGCGCACTCGGAGTGCAATCTGACTAACGGCGCCTCGGCCGCCTGACCCGAGTCGCCGTCGACGGGCATGGCCGCGTCCGCCCGCTGGAGATAAGAATAGGCGTCCGTCGTGTAGCCCTTTAGCATGGCGATGTGCTCCAGGCCCGTCACCCGGTCCGTCGCGCACACGGCGTCGAACAGGCCAGCATTGGTCGGCATGCGCGTGGCCTTGCCCAGGTCCACGCGCCGTTCCTGGTTGTCGAAGGCCTCGTTCAAAACGTGCTCCTCGTGGGTCTCTCCTAAAACAACCTCCCGGTACGTCCGCAGGTCCTGAATGGTCGTAAAGGCCAACTCGTGCTCCTCGGCGAACACCTCCAAATCGTCCCACCGCGACATCTCCCCGTCCTCGTCCTTGACGATCTCGCAGAGCCCGCCGGCGGGCTGCAAGCCGGCCATGCGAGCCATGTCCACGGCCGCCTCCGTGTGGCCGCCCCGTTCCAAGACGCCGCCGGGCCGCGCTCGGAGAGGAAAGATGTGGCCCGGGCGGCAGAAGTTGCCCGGTTGGCTCGAGGGATCACCTAATGCCCGAATAGTTCTCGCGCGATCACTGGCACTAATGCCCGTAGTGATCTCGCCCCCTTTCAAATCGACGGTGACGGCAAACGCGGTCCCCTTGGGGTCCTCGTTCTTCGAGACCATCGGCCGTAACTTGAGCCGGTCGAGGTCGTCCCCGGGCATGGCCACGCAGACCACTCCTGAGGTATGTCTGACGACGAAGGCCATGGTCCGCGCCGTGACCGTCTCCGCGGCGAAGATCAAGTCGCCCTCGTTCTCCCGGTCGCCGTCGTCGGTGACGACGACCGGGCGCCCATTCCGCATCTCTTGGAGCGCCGCCTCGACCGACTCCCTTCCAAGACACCAGCCCTCGGCGTCGGGCAGGGGGTTCAGCTGGTCCGCCAACACGTCGGCCTTGAGGCGCAGGACGTTGCTCTTCTCGCCGACGCCGGGGAGGCGCGTGGCCGTCGCGGCGGGGCACCGCCGCCGGGCGTGGGGCGTACGCGCGGGCCGCGCCACGATCAGCGGGCCGCGGGCGACGAGGCCCACGCAGGGCACCGCTAATAGGACCGCGGCTACCACCCTTCGCCGGCTCTGGCGCATCGAAAGGCAACCACGCATATTGTTCTTTGCTGGAGCCATGGTGGCGCGGCGCAGCGCAGCGCGGCGTGCTATGGCTTCGCAGTGGGCCAGGCAACAATCCCTGACGTGGGCGGGGCGCTCAGTATTCAGCGCGACGGCCACTACAACTACGCTGGACTCTCTTCAGCCCTGTTTTTTTGGCACGCGCCCACTCGCTGTTTTGACCAATCCAAAGGCCCATCCTTCCTTCTCGTGAGCAGCAACGACCCCTGCGCAGTTTTTCGGACTTCATGCTTTTCCTCAGCCACTAGCATCTCACTAGCCTGAGCAAAAGCGCTGGGAGAGCAATTTGACGCGTATGGGGCTGCGCGTTGAGGCAACGGGACCATAGAAGCACCCGCGCGACGCCCCCAGACCCCAGGCGTGCGAGTGGGTGGCAAACATGGGGCTGCCAAAGCTGCGGCCGCATCAGCTCAGCCCCGAGGCCAGACGCCCAAAGCTGGACAGCGCCTCGGCGCCGCCCGCGTTCGACGACGTGAGCTTCTTGAGTTTGGACAACCGGAGCTTCCTGACGGGCTTGGACGACTACGGGCGGCCGCACAGCCCCAACAAGGCCAAGCTCGACAGCGCGACGGCACCCCTGGCGCTGGACGACATGAGCTTCCTCACGACGGGTTTTGACGACGCCCAGACCTGCGCCTCGTATGAGACGTACCCGTACAACATCTGGGCCTATCCTACGTTAGATGATTTACCGATCACGAGTCGGCGGCGGGCCATCCGGAGTTCGCTAAAACAGCGCCACCGGAGCCAGGTGAAGAAGCGGCGGAGCCGGATCGCCCTGGCGAAGGAGAGGAGGACGTTGCGGCTAATCGCGGAGCACGCGAAGAGGGTGGCGATCCTGAAGGATAAGAAGCACCGGAAGGAGGTCGCGCAGCACTGGTTGGCGGTGCTGGCGCAATGTGCTTCTTATCGGAAGGTCACGTCCATCCTCACGGACTCGAAGCGGGCGAAGGCGGAGCTGGACGCACGAAAAGCGTGGGAAGCCAAGCGAAGCGAGAACGCCTGCGTGATCCAGCGGAGTGCGCGGTCGAAGCTCATCACGGAGGGCGTCAACCCCTGGAAGCAGGCGGCGCGCTTCGCCGGGCTGATGCGGAAGAACAGGTGGCGCGTTTCATTACATCTCAACTGCTGGCGGAGATACCATGCCCGCATTATAGTGAGGGACTTCCTCCGGAGCACGGAGAAGCTCCAGGGCTCCAAAGCGTTACTGGTATTCCAGCAGCGCGTGAAGTTTGCGCAGCGGCTTTTTAAAGATTGGGTCGACGTGCGAAGAAGACGGCGGGCGTTCCTGCGGACCGTGTGGGACGAGGTCGAGGACGCGGCGCGCGCGGAGATCAGCGAGAAGAAGGCCAAGCGCTTAGGTGATAAACCGCAAGCGTCCCAGCGCAAGAAGTGGAAAAAGCCTTCAGTGACCGAGGAGGTCGAGGACATGGCCCTCGTGTTTCGGGACCTGGAGGAGGATTTTGATAAAATGCGCGTGCGGCAACATGAACTAGGCGTTTCTTTAGGTGTGGTGGCCCAGACGGCCCAAACCATTGAAGTGTCCCGCGTGCCCGGCGTGTTAAGGGACGCGGCTTTAGCTGACCTGTTTGAGGAGGTGTGCAAGCGGCACAAAGCGAGGGGTATTGTCTTACGCAAGAAGGCCGGTGCCGCCGATGTCACCGTGAAGGCCCGGGAGTTCAACTTAGCCGACGCTTCGAGTATCCTATCGCTCCACTCGACCAAGAGCCGGGTCAAACCGTTAAAGGCGAGCGAAATGGTGGACCCGCGTTGTCTGGCCGACAAGAAGCCGCTCATGCGGCTGTTCACGGCCTTCCACCCGAGGACGCTCCACGAGACGGTCACGGAGCTCTGGACGGAAGCGTATGATACCCAAAACGAGCCCGTGGCCGCTTTATACCTTAGCCATACGGTCAAGCGGGACCAAAGAGGGCGGCGGGGCGCCTTAATTCCGAACCCCAAGGCGTTACAAAGGCGCGCCGCTATTGCGGTGGTGGATGTGGCTCCTTTACTCTCAGACGTGCCGGCCCAGATCGCGCGCCACCTGCAGCGCATGTCGCGCGACTCTTTGCGCGAGAGGCCCGAGCGGCGCTTGAGCGAAACGACCTTCATGCGCGACGCGGCACTCATGGAGCTCGCCCGCCGGAAGACGCCACAAGTGGAGGAGGTCGTGATAAAGCGACCGACGACGCCCTACGACATCAAGGAGTCCATCGCGCGGCGCGCGCGGCGGCTGGGGGTCTCGGACAAGAGCCCCATGATCGCGACCGCCGGGCGGGGGCCCCCGAAGAAGAAGAAGAAGAGGAAGAAAGCGGAGCTCCGGGCCGCCGTGGCGAAGCTCGAGGCGGCGAAGGCGCTGATGGCTTCTCTCGGCGCGTCCATGGCGTCGGCCGCACCCGCGCCGGCCGACGTCCTAGTGGTAAATTAATAGAATGTACGTATCCATGCCGCGGCGGTGGCGTCTATCGCCCTAGCACGCCATCGCTGCTGCCCCACCCCCTCGAAGACATCTCGAAAACAGTCGCTTACGCCCCCCTACTTGTCCTTGGACGCGTCGGCCGCGTCCTTCTGCGCCATGATCGCGTTGAGCATGGCCTCGACCTCGACGGCGGCGCGCTTCTCCTCGGCGAGCTTCGCGGCGGCCTCGGGGTCGAGCTTGGCCGAGTCCGCGGCGGCCTCGGCGCGGTCGTAGTACTCCTTCCGCGCCTCGAGGAAGTCCCTCAGCTGGAACTTGTCCTGCGTTTGTAGCCACGCGATGAAGGCGTCGCCCTTCCCCACGGCCTCGGATAGAGTAGCGCACCCTAACGCGTCCGGGAGGTAGTCCCGACACGCCAGGTCCGTGGCTAGGACCTGGCCCTCGCGCTCGTCCACGAGGTCCGGTAAAGTTTCCTTCACCACCGCGATGGCTCTAGGTAGCACACCAGTCGCGTCCCAGTCCTCCTCGCCGGACGATCGTAATAAAGCCGCGAGAGCAGGGGGCAGGTCGTTCTCGTCCCGCCGCCCCAAATAATGCGGCAAACAATCCAATAACAGCCACAGCTTGTCGTCGATGGATAAGGAACCGGTCACATTCCCCAAAGGCTTCCAGAAGCTCTCCCGGGGCGCCGCGATGCCTAACCCTTCTCGCAGCGCAAATTTTTGCGCACCAGAACTCGGGTCGTACTTGGGCGCCACGTTCGCGGCGAACTGCGCGAGTAACGGCGAGGCGATGACCACGGCCATGGGCTTGAGCGTGTCGTAGAGGAACGGCAGGTTTGCGGCCGCTTTCGCGCCTAACGCGGCCCGCCTCGCTGCGTCGTTCGGTTCATACCTCTCCAGGCACTCCATCAACCGGGTAGCGCACATGCGCTTGTCGTCCTCGTCCATGGAGGCCGCGTTCCACAAGGCGGCGTCCATGCGGGACCCGGCCGCCGCGTCGGTCGACACGTCCAGGGCCCGGTCGGCCTGGACCACGAAGAGGGGCGTGGCCTGGCTCGCGGCCTTCTTGGCCATGTCGCCCAGCTTCTCGCCCACGTTCTTGCCGGCGTCCTCCGCGGCGTCCAAGTAATCATAGCCTCTCAACAGCCGCCAGCCGGCGCCTGCATTATAGAAAGTGAGTGCCATCGTATCGATGGCGTGGACGGTGAGACGTGTGTGTAAAGGTCATCGGTAGGCCTCAGGAAAATCATCATTGCGGAGCTCGAGACGAATTACGAATGATTGTGTACTGAGAGTTTCGTCACGTGACTCGTTTGAAGAGTGTTCGACACCGAGCATGACCCCACATGGTCGTGGCGATCTGGGACTCGTCGGCGATCATGGCCGCGGCCGGCGCGCCGGCGCTGAAGTGGAAGTACGAGCCGACGACCCAGAGCCGCTGGGCGTCGTTGTAGTCCTTCCAGGTCTGGGTCTGCTGCGCCGCGTGGGGCGCCGGCGAGAAGCGCGCCGAGCTGAAGGCGATGACGGCCCGGCCGCCGGGCTTCAAGACGCGCCACAGTTCTCTAAAAGTGCCGCGCGGGTCCGTGAGGAGCTCCGCGGCGGACGCCAAGACGACCGCGTCGAAGGACTGGTCCGGGTAGGGCAGCGTCGCGTCGCCGAAGAGCTGCGTCGCGTCCACGCGCGTCACGGACTCGGGCGGCGTCCAGAGCTCCTCGCCACCCTCCGTGGGGATGTAGGTCGCCCCGGTGCAGGTCCCATCCACCTCGAGCACGGACGTGGCCCCGCTGTCGAGGTGCGTGACGAGGTGCGCCCGGAAAGTTTTTTCGGCGTCCTCGTCGAAGACCTTGGCGCCGTCCACAATCTTCTCCTCCTCGCCCTCGGGCTTCTTGAAGCCGTCCCGGCCGTACGGCCACTGGCGCGGCCACTTCCAGGCCGTCGCCGGCACCTTGAGGCCGGGCTCCGCTAAACTAGCGGGGATCTCGGGCATGGCCGCGCTCGGCTTCTCTGTGCGTGGGAGGGCATCATCGGTGATCACCACGCGCATGCGCGTCGCCGGGCGCGGCTGCGGCGCCGGGCCGCGGAACGCCGCGGCGACCGCCGCCAGGGCTACTGTACAGCGCATCATGGCTGCTGCTGTGTCGCTTTTTACTTGTAAGCAACTACAACAGTGGACGCACCGCTGCAAATCTCAAATGGCGCCGCGGATGCGTACGATGTGTAGCAACCGTTACGTCCAACACGCCGCAATGTAATGTGCAGGCTTGTAGTTGCCGCTCTTCTACAATCTCCGCTGGATCAACCTTGATCAACTCGCCGGCCCGCACGTTTTTTTGGCGAAAAAGCGTCCAGTGCAGGTCTCCTAAGGCTATTGAAGGCCGCAAGCGACCGCTCCTCCAAGCAGCCCGCTCGTGTCGGGTATTTTCTGGTGGTTAGGCTTGGCTGCCGCGAGACCCGACGACGCGCGTTCACGGCTGCAAAGCCCTTGTTAAAACTCTCTTCGTCGAACGCCTGAAAAAACGGCTGCGGAGTCTCGACCGAGCCTGGCAACCACCGCTTCTGCAAGGCTTGAGATATTTGTGCACCCAAAGCATTGCAAAACCGTGGCCGCACGGGCGCCGCGGAGCAATAGAGCGATCACAAAACATGGCAGCTCTCACGCTCGACACGCTCGAAATCGCCGAAGCGCCGGCGCCCTCGACGCCCTACGCCGAGGCGCCCGCGCCGGCGCCCACCGGGAGCCCCGCGCCGGCCCCGGCCCTCGTCGACGAACCGGCCCCGTGGAGCGACTCGCCCACGAGTCCCATCGAGGCGCCGCCGCCGCCGCCGCCCGCGCTCTCGCCGACGTCGAGCTACTACTCGGCCGCGAGCCCGACCCGCTCCGTCTTCTCGTCCCATACGCGCGACGCCTTCGACGACGACGACGACGACGCCTTCGACGACGGCCGCTCCGACGTCAGCGACGCGTCGGCGTCGTCGGACGACGACGCGTGCGACGACCCCGAGGACGTCGGCAAGGTCCCTGGGACGTATAGGGACGTGCGGCTCCACGCGGCGCGCCTGGGCCTGACGCTGGAAAACGTGCTCGAGGCGACGGTGGTGCACGAGGTGGACCGGGACGGCGCGGCGCAGGAGGCCGGGCTGGTGGCGGACGTCTTGGTGGTCGGGGTCAACGGCGAAACAACTAGAGGTCTTCTCCACGAGGAAGTCATCACTTTGTTGCGGACGCCGGAGCGGCCGCTCACACTAAAAGTGCAGGACCTGGACCCGCCGACGTTAGCGCGCCGGCGCAAGGAGGCGCGGGGTCTGGCGCTGGCGGCGCGGCAGCCCGCGGCGAGTCGCCTCGACGCGTCCATCGATAAAGCGCCGGTGCTAGAAGCGGTCACCCGCGCGCTGCGGCGGGCCGGGTGCCTCCCCTCCTCCATGCCCCTCCAGTCGCCACCGCCGCCCGGCCAGCCGCGGCCCGACGCGATGCTGGAGCTCGCGCTAAGCCTGGCAGGATTGGACGACCTGTGCTCGCGGCCCAACGCGGGCGGCCGCAGGGCGCGGAGCGCGCTCTGCCGCCACGAGGCCGCCCTGGCGCCCGCTTTAGCTAAAGTCATTGAGGGCGGCGCCCATAACGGCCCGATGGACGCGCCGCGGCGGCCCATGGCCTTGCTGCTGCCGGCGGCGGACGACGACGCCGAGCTCGCGGCGGGCGCCGCGTCGTACGCCGCGCAGGCGGGCGCCGGCGACGCCTTCGCGCCGTGCCGCTGGGCCTCGGCGGCGGCCCTCCCGCTGCACGCGGGCTCGCCCGCGGCGGCGTCGGCCTTGTCCGCGGCGCGCCTTTTATGTCGCATCGCGGCCTTGCAGCGCGGGCGGCCCCACGCCGCCGGACGAACGATAAAGCACCTGGCGCGGCTGGCCGCCCTGGCCTGCGGCGACGCGCCGGCGTCCGCGC
>Ga0114994_10000676_pt1 | contig 23326 bp, 6 predicted proteins | sample ArcticOcean_MG_C_9_FD_87043 | JGI IMG/M metagenome (GOLD analysis project Ga0114994, IMG submission 87043) | Marine microbial communities from western Arctic Ocean - ArcticOcean_MG_CB2_152 | ecosystem: Environmental > Aquatic > Marine > Oceanic | place: Arctic Ocean: Canada Basin | collected...
GCCCGCCGTGTCGTTGAGCGCCGCGTCGAGCGCCCCCTCGAGGTCGCCGCCCGCGTCGTCGTGGTCGTCGAACTGGCAGCCGTCGTCGTCGTCGTCGGCGCCCGCGAGGAATCCGCCCTCGTCGTCTTGGACAACCTCCGCGGGCGCGCCGTCCTCGACCTCCCGCCGCAGCGCACTGAGCGCGGGGCAGAACTCCGTCATGGTGCTCGGCAATAAGTCACGGAGCGGCTGCACGTGCACGACGGCGTCGTCCTGCGAGTCCCGGATCGCGCCCGAGTCGCCGAACGACACGCAGCCGCTCTCCGCGGCCAGCCGCAACAAGAGCATGGCGCGCGCCGACGTGCCGTCGGTTAATCCTCCTCCCCCGGACCGGGAGAGCCGCGAGAAGAGCACGTCCGTCGCGGCCTCGTCGACGTCCGCGGCGTCGATCTGGTCTAACGTAGCGAGGGTCGAGGCGGCGTCGCCGCGGCGGCGCTCCTTCTTCTTGCGGGCCTTCTTCTGCTTCGTGGCCTCGTCGTCGTTGTCGTTCTCCTCCTCGACTTCCTCGTCGTCGTCCGCGTCGTCCTTGCCCCGGTGCAAGGACTCGAGCACGCGGTAGGAGGTGGATAAGGTGTCGTCGACGCGCGAGCAGTAGATCTTCATGCCCGCCTCGATGGTGCAACTCGCCTTTTGGAAGTTCACGGCCCGCTGCGGCTTCGTCTTGTCCTTGCTGGCTTCGCCCCCCACGACGTCCCGCATGTGGTCGATGAGCGGCAGGTTCCAGGCGTTCTTGGCGTTGATCTTGCCCTCCGTGGCCATCTTGATGGTCTTGGAGTACATCGCCGCGACCTCGTCCGCGGACATGTCGACCGCGGCCGTGCGCGCGAGGGCCGCCTTGCCGAAGCTTCGGCGGCTCGCGACGCCGGAGCGCCGGCGGTTCGTCTTCTTCTTGGGCTTGGCCGGGGCGTCGCCCTCCGAGTCCGTCGCCATGAACGCGGCGCCGCTGCTGAGGCGGCGGCGGGCCTTGGGCTTGGCCTTGGGCACCTCTTCATCGGAGTCGCTCGCCATGAGCGCCGCGCCGCTGGAGAGGCGGCGGCGCGGCTTGGGCTTGGCCTTCGGTACGTCTTGGACGTCCTCCCCCTCGTCGGAGGAGACGTCCGCGAGCGCGGACGCGCCGCTGAGGCGGCGGTTGCGGCGGGCTACCATGGTAACGCTCTTTTAGGTGTTTAGCGGCTCTGCTGAGCCGCGCAGCGCTGTGTCTTCGCAGCAAGCGTCCTCGCAGCACGCGCTGGCTGTCGCAGCACGAAAGCAGTGCCACACACGTTGTATGGCGCTGTACAGCGCTAAAAACGATGGCAGTTAAAACAGGGCAAAAAAACCCGAGGCAGAGCGCCAAGTCCAGATCAGCAAGATTTAGGCGTCCAAGCTGAAGAGCAGCCCTCGCTGTTCGTGGAAGGAGGGCTAAATGGAGTTTTCCGCGCCCCTCGAAACGACGGGTTGTTGCTGCCGAGCGCTCGAGCACCGACGCTTCGTCTGAGCTTAATACGGGTCGATAGCAGCAGAGATTCTCGGATACGCCGCTCACATACACCAGGTTTGGTACCGCACGCTGAGAGCGCCCAGAAATACTGCTAGCGGGCGCAACAGCATCCAACGCTTCACTAACGTTCACTGACGTTCATTACGCCGCATCTGAAGCGCGGTCGTTGTACGGTTCAACGACGCAACGATTCAATGCCCGGCACTTCTCCTACAGCCGCATTACGGGACAACCGCCTCTTCGCCGCCTACCGGCGACGAGAACGCGTCGACGCCGCCGCGGCCGACCGCAGTAGTCTGGCGCGGCTGCCGCTCGACGTCATCTCCAACGCGCTGAGCTACCTGCCGTCGCGCGAGCTCACGAACGTCGTCAAAAACGTGAACGCGCGCTACAAGGAGCTGGCCATGCCGCTCCTGACGCAGCGCCTATACTGGCTGGAGGGCGAATTGGGCCACGACATGTGGGAAATGGTGACCGAGTGGCAGTACGTAGGCCGGCGACACTACTACCAGGAGCTCGCGCGCCTGTGCCGAACGCTCAACTGCCGGACTTATATAGAGGATCCGAAGACGGTCCTCACATGAGTGACATGACCGCGGGTGCGGTGCAGCGTGCGAAACCGCAACGCGCACCCCCGCGGAAATTTTGGCGCCAGCGCATACAAGACAAAGCAACAAGAAAGTACTAAGAATGAATCATAACAACATGTAGTTAGAGCCGCTCGCCCAGTCCGTCGGGGATGACAGGTTCATAGCCCGCTAAACGGATCATCTTGCACGGGTGGGCACCGCAGCTCCGGCCCGAGGTGGTCCCCCTTCGGCCGACCGCACTTGCACGAGCCGAAGGCGGCCGCCATGACGTCGATCTTGAACGTACCCCCGCCGGCCTTGTCCGGCGGCGACGCGAAGGGATCCGCGAAGGGGTCGGCCTTCGCCTCCGTCGGCGCCAGGAGGTCCCCCAGCAAATCGGCGCCCTTCTTCGGTGGCGGCGCGAACGGGTCGGGCGCGGGCGGCGCGGCGAACGGGTCGCGAGGCGCCGGTGGCGCGGCCGGCGCGGCGAACGGGTCGCGAGGCGCCGGCGCGGGCGCGGCCGTCATGCCGGAGAAGATGGGGTCCAGCAGGGGCGCCGGCGCCGGCGATGAAGCCAGGAGACCGCCGGCGAACGGGTCCGCGAGCAGGTCCGGGGGCGCCTTCGGCGGCGAGAAGTGGCCGAAGGGCGCGGGCCGCGGCGGCGTCTTTGGTCGCGGCGGCGTCCTCGGCTTACCCGAGGGCATCGGCGGCGGCGGCGTCTTCGGCCGCGGCGGCATCCGCGGTTTACTAGAAGGCATCAGCGGTGGCGGCGGCTTGGGCGGCGTCCTGCGCAGCGGGTCGAACGCCGCCGCGGCGACGGACGGCGGCGGCGCGACAACTTTTGGCGGCGGCGGCGGCGGCGCGGCCGGCTTGGCGGGCGCCGGCTTTAAGCGCAAACAAGCCCGGTAGTCGAACGCCAGCATGCTGGGCCGCCGCAACCGGTGCAGGGGCTGCCCCCCGTCGATGGCGTGGCCGCGCGCGACCACGAGTAACCCGCCATGCGCATGTCTCCATAAACTCCCTTTGCGCCCGCCCAGGGACGAGTTGGTCCAGGCCGGTGTTGACCCCAGGATCTGCAGCGCGGCTAAGGCGTCGACCATGCTAATCGGCACGCACCGCACGGCGCGCGGCGGCGGCGGCGCGTCCGTCCGCGTCGCCACGTGGCCGAGCGCCACGTAATTGGCGTCGGGCGGGACCGGCGCCCAGCCGTACACGCTACGGTCCCCCTGCGGCAGGTGCCAGACTTGTCTATATCTGATTGGTGGTGGGAACAGCCGTTCCGCACAAGCTTTCAACCACCTTGTCCGATTCCGCCGGAACGTGTACTGGTCCGACAGTTCTAAACACAAAACGCCCGAATGGTCGGCCTGGCCGTCCCAGGCCAGCTCCAGGGCGTTCTCGTCGAAGGTCGGGGCATGTAATAAGGGGTCCGCGACGCCCACCGAGACGTAGTCGCCCAGCGACAGGCGTAGCTTCGAAGAGGTGCTCCGGTTCCCACTGAGGCGCCACAAGCTCACGGGCTTGCCCGAGGCCGTGCCTAAGGACGACCAGACCGGTTCGAGTTTAGAAGGTGGTCGCAGCTTGATGTGCAAGCCCTTCAGGTCCTCCGAGGCGAGCCGTTTCGCGTAAGCTAACGTTTCGTCGTCCAACACGTCGTTGTCGTCCGTGGCGCGCCGCGCTTCGCTATGCAAGTTCTCGGCCGATTTCGCGGTCCCGTCGGAATCAAGCGCCTTCTCGTGGAGCTTGCGGCGGGCTGCCTTCGCGCGCGCCTCGGCTTCCTTGGGATCTGGCTTGCGCCACGGATTTAGGGCGTCCACGGCTTTGAGGAGAGCGTTCCGGTCCATGCGCGGGGCCGGACTTGGTACGGCCGGCCGCAATCGAGGTAAGGACAAAAACGGCGACTGCGTGTCTGATCGAGGCGCGGCGTCCCGCAGCCCGGCCCTTAGTTCATCTAGAGCCACCCAGCCGTCCCCGTTCAAATCCATGGCGTTGGCCAGGTTGTCGCAGAGCTCGTCCCGCGCGTCGTCCAAGGCCTTCTTCTGCCGGAAGTCCACGTTCGTTCCCACGCCGAACGCGCCTAAACCAAGCCAGTGCACCGCCAAGGCCACGGCCGCCACGGGCGCGAGGCGCCCGGGGTCATACGTCTGCTGCACGCGCATGGCCTTGGACGCGCGCGCGCACCGCCTCAGCAAAGCCGCGGCCGGGATGCCCCGCCGTTGTAAGGCTAACCGCACTGACCGGTGCGCGGCCCGGTACTCGACGACCGCCGCCTCCTCGTCGACCACCAACGCGGCGACGGAGTGGCGCATCGGGGCGTTTATGGGGTCCACTCTTTCGTCTTCATCTGCGGTCCCCTCGGCCGCGGTCGGCCGCTTGCCGAAGGTGGCGCCGAGCCAGCCCGCGGCGCCGAACAGAGCGACCTGGGGCCGCCGCCGGCTCTTCCGGATGTCATCTCGGAACCGCACGCGCTCGTGCGGCGGCGTCGCTTGGAGAGCCCGTAGTAACAATGCGCCGTGCTTCGGGGACACGTCGTCCGCGTTGTCGAAGAACTGGAGCTGTGCCAGCGCCGTGGCGTCCCGCTCCACGTCGGGCCGCGGCCGCCTCGTCGTCGCGTCCAGCACGAGGCCGACCCCGGGCGCCAGCGGGTCGTCGAGCCGCGTCGCCCCGTCCGCCGGCGTGCTGCCGTCCCAGGAGCCCACGATCCGCAGCGCCGCCCGCGCCGGCACCCTGGCATTGCCCCGAAACGAGGCGTGCAGGGCGCCGCGCACGTGCTCCGCCTCCGCGAGAGATAAGACGACGTAGGACGCGCCGCCGCCCTGGTCCGCCCTTCGTAAGGCCAGTCTTTGAAACGCGTCCGCGAAGGTGTCCGGCGTCGACGCGTCCTTCGACGACGTATCCCGCACGTTCGCGCACGCCAGGAGGTGCCCAGACCGCTCCGCGTCGACCCGGTCCAGCTTCCCTAGGTCACTCGTTGACGCAGAGAACGCGAGGACCTGCGTCCCGCCCGTGTCCGCGGCGAAGGCGTTCTCCGCTTCGCGCGCCTCCCGGTTCTGCTTTGAGCGACGTGCGTTGCCCTCGTCCGCGAACGTCGTCGCCTCGCTTACGTAGTCGAAGGCTCTTCGTAGCGAAGCACGGGCCGCCGCACTTAGGGACCGGACGCTCTGGCCGTTCGCTAATGCCAAGTCCGCGGCAGCTTCATCGATAACAGTTCCCTGGTCGTTCGGGTCCCACTCGAGGACGACCGTGACGTTCTTTAGTCTACGAGGCGCCGAGGCCCTCCAGTCCGGTTTGAAGTAGTTCGGGGAGACCCGCAGATCCGGCGTGAAGTGCACCTTGGGCGGCTTGGACTGGAGATAGGACCTCCTATAGACGCCGAACTCGGACAGGGCGTAGAAGGGGTGCTTTGATGATAAAGGCTGTTTCAACGTTTCCAAGGACCAGGGCACCGGGGCCTCGTCGTCGCGCACGTACCGTTGGGCCTCGGGCTTGTCCCTTTTAACAAGCTCGTCGACGATGACCTCTTCCTCTTGCCGTCGCTCCTGCTCCTGTTCCTGCTCTTGTTCTTGCTCTTCCTCTTCCTCGGCCTCTTCCTCTTGCACGGCCTCAAAGGCCCAGGCCTGCTGGTTCTTCGCTCTGGAAGCGGATTCCGCGGCGGCGACCTGCTGGAGCATGCGCTGGGCGGTCCCGAAGTCGCTGGCGGCCTGCATGAGGTCCGCATGGTCCTCTATTGTTTGCGCTATTCTTTCACTGGTAGGCTTGGGCGTCGGCACGGCGTTCTCCACCGTGAAGTCCACCCTCGTTCGGAAAACGTCGAGGCACTCGCGCAACCGCGCTTCGCCCTCGCCCGTCACTCCTACTTCCGTACTTCGTTCCACTAAAGTTCTGTGGGCCACTTTTCGACACACGTTCTGCACGTTCTGTTCCGCTAATACAAAAAAGTTCACCCGTTCTCTCCTAATTTGATTCACCGCGAGCCACGACAGCACCCTCGTTAAGCCATGAGAAGCCCACTTCGCATCCAGGGCCAGATCCTCTCTAATAATATCTATGTTTGTCAAAGTGGCTTCGCTCACGCAGTTGGCGATCTGCGGGATGAGGAACAAGCGGCACCGCTGGCCGGCGCCTAAGCGTCTCAATCTGAACGCTGCTTGCGCCGCGTCTCTTAATGTGGTATCCTTTGAAACAGTTAAAGCAGCAATGCAGTCGACCCGCTGCTTGACGTCTAGTCCGGTACAGTGCGCGTGGTCGTAGAACGTGAACCGCTGGTGCGGCTTTAGGTTCGCCGTCAAGGCGCTTTGGACGCGGGTCCCGCCGCCGTCCGCCCGTGTACAAATGCAGGCGTTGTCCTCCTCGTCGTAGAATAGGACACCTTGCACATGAATTAACGCGTCCGGCGCGCACGTTAAAAGATACTCGGCCACTTCTCTGTTACTGAGACCGGTCACTAGAGCGCCGCAATCAATTAGAGCTAGAAATTCGTCAGACGTGGCGATGACCTCCAGCAGCTTCTTCGGGGTCCAGCCGGGCGGTACTAGGTATTTCGACACAACCTCCGAATCCGCCAACACGCGATTAATACGACCGTCCGTGGCCTTCTCGTAGACACAGACCCCTAACTCGGCTGGGACCAAATCATTAGGCGTGCCGCTGAAGCCGATTCGGACGTCGAATATGGCCTCTCCGCCTAATTCCTGGCCCGAGGCCGCCAATTTCGACGGCCGTAACGCCAACGTCTCGGGGAAGCTCCGTCGCCACAGGTAGTCCCTTCCAACAGTTTTCACGCGCCTCAACAGTAAGTAGACGGGCCGCACCTGCGAGTCGTCCTCCAAGTCCAGAAAGTGCACGGGCCACACTTCCGGCCTCACGTCTTCAGTATCCACTAGACGGCTCTTGGCCGTCTTCAGGCCCCGGATGCGCCCGCCGGCCAACTGCACGTACCGCGCGTATCTTTTAAAGGACTTTCTTTTTTTGATGGGTCCCGTCTCCCGCCTGAAATCCCTCTGGAGATCATGGAGCAACCACAGGACATCGCCGTACCTTAAACCCTCGTGGAAGATCGCTAAAGTTGTGAGTCCGATCAATACATCAGGATGCGAGAACTCGGACGCGTCGGACGGGCGGTCTTTGCCCACAAAGGGCACCGCTAACAATCTTCTCGCTAATGGCACGGCTTCTAAATGCTTCGCCGTCACCATGCTTCCTTCGGCATCCGCGTGGCGGCGCGCGGCTCGCTCTAAATCCGCTGGTGAGAGCAACCCGTACGCGACTCGATCGACCCGTCCTAAGGAAAAGGGCAGCATGTGCGTGAGCCACGAGTGGTACAAATTCAACAGTTTGGCCTGGTCATCCGAACAGCACGCGTCCACCGCCAGCGCCGCCCTTTTCCGATCCTCCCCTTCGCCCGTCAAATACGCCAACACGAGCGAATCGTCCAACTCCCCCAGATTCCCAGCATAGGCCGCCCCGGCCAACGCCGCGGCGGCGCGCGTCGGGCTCCGCAGCAGCAGCAGGACCCAGCGCGCCAACACGGGCCGGAGCTCCGTGACGTACCATTTTTCCGAGACCAAGGTCGGGTGCGGCCGGGCCTGGAGGTGGCCCTTCGCTAAGCCCCCCTGGACGATGTCGTCGATCTCCTGCCTCGCTTGGGCAAGCTGCCGCCGCGTCGCCACTCCTTCATCGTCGCCCGCGAAGAAGGAGTCGTCGACACTTACACCTTCGCGCGCCGCCTCCCTCACTTCGTCGCCGTCCGCCTCCAAACAATCGTCGTCGGATTCTAAAGTGGCGTCCTCGGCCTCGCCCCCCTCGTCGGAATCGTCGGATTCAGCGATAGAAATCTGCGGGACGAGAGTCCTCCCTAGAGCGGCGCCGATGACCGCGTCCAACAAGAGGTAGGGCACGCGCCATCTTAATCCGGGCGGATTCGTGGCCGCCGTGAAATCTAGAGGAGCCCGGGCGCCTAGCGGCCAGTTCAGCTCGGACTTCAACGGGTCCAAAATGACGTCGACCTCGTCGACGATCGCCACACTCTGCGTCCGCAGCATCCTTAATACTTCGGCGGCGACCTGGGCCTGGGCCCGGAGACTTCGTAGTTCGGCCTCCCGCTCCGTCCGCTCCGCCGCGCCGGCGATCTTCCGTTCGAGTTCGGAAGATTGGGCTTCGGGCTTCGCGTCCAGCCCCAACGCCGCGGCGCGCGCCTTGTCCGCCGCCTTCGATTTGGAGGACTTGAAGAAGGTGGAGAAGGTCGACTGTTTTCTTTGAGCAAGGGTCCGCTCCTTGGAGGTTCTATGAGAATCCTGGGAATAGCGGGAGGCCTCGTCCAAGTGGTGCAGGACTTCAATGCTTTTAAGATACAGGGCCTTCATGGCCGTGGGGTCGCTTAAAAGTACGCCGCTGTCCCGCGCCACCGCCCGCAACTTCTTTAACAAAGAGATGCCCATGAACGTCCGCCGGCCGAACCGCAAGCGCCGCACCGGCCGCCGGCCCAGCGACGGCCGCGATAGGGCTTTCGCTAAGACCTGCCGCGTAAACACGACGAGCGCGTGCGGCACTACTACTACCACAAGTGTTCGGCCGTCGGCCAGGGACGCCACGAGCGCCGGCGTCAGCACCGTGGTCTTGCCGGAGCCCATGATCATCTGTCGGAGGGAGGACTTCCTGTTCGATGCGTCGGTGCATAAGGTACGTGACGTATGAACCTGGGCCTCCCTTAAAATAATGTCCCAGGCCCTCTCGAGTAAGAACAGACGGGCGTCATACACGTAGGAGCCATCCGACGGGGGCGGTTGATTTAATTGTCGTACCCGAAGGAGCGACCCGTCCGCGTTCCGGAAGTGTTTCCTCGTTTCGCATAGAGTGGCCGCTAAAGCTTCCGCTTCTAATACGAGCTCCCGCCAGTCGTCCTTGGTTTGGACTCGATGCTCCAGGAGCCGCGCGGCCCGGCAGCCCCGCCGACTCGCGGCGCACCGGCCCTCCAATAAAGCGACGCCGCACGCTAAGGAGGCCACGTCGGGCCGTTCCGGCTTCCCTTCCGCCAGCGCCCGCAGGACGTCACCTAACGTCCGCCTTGGTTTCGCCTGGCCCGTCGACGCGTGCCACCGCCGGTCGTCGTCCGTACCGCCGTCTAGTAATGAGCCGAGCCGCCGCCGCGCAGCTCTAGCGCGCTGCGTATCTTTTGATACTGAGTGCGAGAGGAAGTCCGCCAGCGCTTTGGCGGTGGAAGCGGCTTTCGCACGGTCCTCGCGTACATCGAAACCGAGTAACGAGGGGACTTCTCTTTCCCGTTCCAGGGCGCCGTCCTCCTGCGCCGCGTGATGCAGACGCTGGACGTACGCCGCGGCCGTGGGCTCGCCGGCGACCGCCGTCGTGCTCAGGTCGTAGGGCGGTGTGGTCGACACGTTTTTCGTGCGCACCGAGGTGACCACCAGCCCGCTCGGCGCGCCGTGCCCGACGCTGTCCTCGACCAACGCGACGTCGAAGGACCCGTCCCCGAGCGCGTGGTTCGCATTTTTGGGAGAGAAGCGCACGGCGTCACTCGGCACGGCGGGATACGGCATCGGAGGCACGGCCGACGCCACGACACACGGCGGCCTTGTACTAGGTAAAGGCGGTCGATTCGCGTCGGGTAATAACTCCCCGGCCTTGTGTGCTGCTCTTAACGCCGTCGCGAGGCCGACCCAGGCCTTTTTTAAAGGTTGCGTGGCGTCACCTGAAGATATAATGGACTCCATGTACCCTGAAGGTTTTTCTGGGGGTACGTAGCGCGGGGCCTTGCCCGATCGGGATAATGATTGTGCTAAAGCGGCTCTTCTAGCTAGTATAGCCAGCGTCGAGTAGCACAATACTCCCCCATCATCTAACCCGCCCCTTCCATTGGTCACATCAAAAGCGCACTCGTACAAGTGCAGCAAAGCCACGCCCCAGCCGAAGGCGCCGTCCCGGTCTCCCACTCGTAGCGGTAGCGTGTTCGTCAGCAACTCGTAGCAGACGCCAAAGGGCGTGGCCCCAAAACAACCGTCTCGCTGCGCGTCCCCCTTACACGCCTCCAGGGAGTCCGCCCCTTGGCCAGAGAAGGCGGTGGCTTTTCTCAACCAAGCAATGGCCCGCCCGCCCAAAACCGAGGCACTTCTAGGCGGCCCCTGGACGGGCAGGCCCGTCTGCGAATCCGTGGCCGGCACCTCGAAGCCGCACGGCCGTGCATACGCCGTGGTCCAGGACGTAGGTTTGGCTCGCCTACACCGCTCGTCGGGCCACCGGCACGCCACCCACGAGATCTCGACGCCCACGCGCGCCTCCTGCATGACCAAAGAAGGAGCAATGGCGTAGTCCTGGAGGGTCGGTTTTTGTTTTGTGTTCACGCACAGGGAGCGGTTCGCGACCGCCCGCCGCAAAGGCGCGTCGGCCGCGTCGTCCCGGAAACCGAGCGGGGCCCGCCGTCGCTCCACCTCCGCTAACGCCCGCGCCTCGTCCGCTATACTTAAAGCACACGACGCGTTAATCCTTGACCGGTGGTGCACGACCAACGCCGCTTCCTCCGCAAAGGCCCAGGGCCAGTCGTCCACGGCGATGAAGGCGTCGCAGCCGCAGTCTAACGCGGCCAGCGAGAGCTTCAAGCGGCACGCGCGCGCGTCCGGCGACACGTCGCCCTGGCACGCACTGAGGGCGCTGATCATGGCATCCACTAAAGGCGGCCGGGCCTCGTCCGAGGCGCACGCCGGGGCGATCAAAGACGCGGCGTCGTAGCGCCGCGCCAGGCATAACCGCAGGACCTGCGCCACCGCCGCGCAGGCGTTCTCGGGCACCAGCTGGCCCGCTAACCGATCGACGCTGTATAAGTGATGACCGGCGTCGTGCCGGCGCCACCGGCTATCGTCGTGGTCGAACACGACTTTACGATCGTCCGGCGACCGGAAAGGTCTGCTTCCCGCGGACGTTAACACCTTGAGCTCGAAGGTGTCTGGGTCCCTCAAGACCACACACGGCCCGAGCGGTGCGACGAGATTCAACGCGTCGCCTTCTCGGTCGAGGTCGTCGTCCTCGCCCGTCAACGCTTTGCTGTCCACTAACGCATAACCGTCGTACTCGTCGCAGAAGTACCTTCCATGTCGTCGGCGCAAGGTAATGCGGAGGCGCGGGAGTTCGACGCGTGAGACGGCGGCCTCCGGGTTATCCTGCTTCCCCGCCCACACACTCGATTCCTTCACTTCACCTACCTCGACCCATGCCAAAGCGTGGCTCAACGCGTCCAACTTTCGCAGCTTGGAGGCCAGCGGACTGGGTTCGGCGCCGCACCCGCCCAACCGTAATAATGAAAGGGGTTTGATGCTTACATCGATCCCGAAGCCTTCCAAATTGTCCGGTAAGACGATATCATCATCGAGCTCGCTCGACCCTCGCCTCAAGACTAGACGCACGACATCGCATCTCGGCGATTTACTCTGACCCGTCAAGCGGACCCTTAGTGTCTCAACCCTATCGGACCCGGTCTGTCGCTCTTCATAACCAGATAAGGACGCGTCGTCGTGGTTGTGCCAGAAAACAAAGGTCTCGAGCAAGGCGTCCGGGAGCAGCCCCCGTAATAATGATGCAGGGACATAGGTCTGGCGCACTCTTTCTGAACATCGCTTGGCCGTCCGCGAGATCTCCAGGGACGGTCCCCGTTCGGTGGAACAATTCGACTGGCCCCTTTCCAACGGTGCCGTCGTGAGGGTGTCGCCGTTGTCCTCAAAGGCGTCCGCTCGGACCGCTCCTGGTGCTGGGGGCGGGGGCACGCCCAACGACAAAGAGGCATCCGACGTATAAATTAAAGCTCGCCACCACTGCCGGCCGTGCTCCACGAGTTCGTAGACCTCCACGAGCTTTTCATTTCGCCGGCAGTGGACCTCGCGCCAGTACTTCGTGTGGTCCACCTCCATGTAGCCCACACATACACACCTAGCATCTCGTAGACCTCCTCCTGATAAAGCAAATAACTTCGCGGAAGATAAAGGCCCGTTAGTCCGCAAGCGATCGAGCAATTGGGTGACCCACGACCCGCTCCCTTCCAAAGGCCGTAACGCATTGATGCCGACGGGCGGGTCCGGCGCCAACGGTGTCGCTTCTTGCGGCGGCTTGGTCCACTTCACGACGTCAACTCTCCGGGACACCAACCGCCAGTGCCTTCTAAATGCGCGGTGGCTCACCTCCGCGGCCCTTAGATCGTCGCCGCCTGACGTGTTGTCCAAGGCCCGCTGCAAGTCCGCGTGGTCCGCGACGTCGCGCGGCAATGCTTCCAAACGCCGCGTCTTCAAAGTGAACTCGCCGAGCTGGGCGTCCACGATCTCCGCGTTCTTCGGTTCCAGGACGCCCCGCAGCCAGGCCTCGTAGTCGTCGTCGTCGTCGTCTTCGTTGGTACTGGAAGCGCGCGGCGACGGCGGCCGCGGCTGGTCGTTCTCGCCAATCGGCGAGAAGCGCCCGGGGCAGGCGTCGTCCTCGCGCCACCGTCGGGCCACGCCGTTGCGCTCGGGCTTGTCCATACTGGACTCCGCGGCCGCCGCCACCGCGTCCACGGCGGCTTCGAGGCATTCGGCGCTCCCCGGGTCGTCCCGCAGAAACGTGAGGAGCGGCCCCCGGTGCCGCTGCCACACGGCGCACAGCTCCGAGTCGGCCAGGCCCAAGGTCCCTTCGGCCAAAATCGCTTTGGCCTGGGGATCGTGGGCGTCGATGTCCGCGTCGACGAGGGAATGGCTCTCGTCGTCGTCGTCGTAGGCCGCGAGGAAGCACTGGGCCTCGAGCAAGGCCGTGGCCGTGGTTCTATCCAGGGTATCCGAGGTGACGCACTTCGCGGCGCTATACGCAATATGCGCGTGCACGGCGCACGCTCGCCGAAGCGCCGTTCTCGACCCGTCTTTGGTCAGCGCGGGCAGCCACGCTTTGAGCGCGGGGGCGACCTTATCTACGAGAGTGGCGGTCAGCGCCTTGGAAACCGACATACACACGGCCTTCCGAGGCGCGTCCGCTTCGTCCAAGCCGCGGGGGGTCCCCGCGCCCGGCGCGGAGTGGGTCTTGGGCGTGGCCGAGCCGCCGGCGACGGCCCGCAAAAACGTCACGGCCCGCGCCGCCGTCCGCGCCGCGAATAAAAAGGCCTCGGCCGCGCCGCGCGGCGCCCACGCGCCTACGTCGCCCTCGAGCACGCGCGCCAGCAGCTCGTGGATCGCGTCCACGCAGGGGATGGGCGCGAGCGCGAGTTCGTTGAACAGCGCGCCGCACGGCGTCCGCAGATGATCTCGGTGGGCCGCCGGGATCGTCTCGACGCGGCGGCACGGTCGATCCGGGAGCCACGGCCCGGGCTCGAACAGGCACGCTTCCACGCAGGACCGGAGCCGCGCGTCCCGTAAACTTCGGGAGCGCCGCGCGTCCGCGAAGAAGCGCAGGACAAGGGGGAGCCGTAGGTACGGCGCCGTCAGGACGCAGAGTAATCGTTCCACATCTCTAGGCGGTAACGCGCCCGTGCCCCCGGCCAACGCGGCCACTCTCACTTCCAACGCTTTCAGCTTGGCCTTGCGATCGGCGGGCGCGTTCTTTATGCGAGGCGATTCCCGCGGCGCGCTGCCCAGGTCGCCCGGCAGCGACTTCAGGTGCAGGACGTCGTCCTCCGTTGTGATAACGTCACCCGCTAGATGGGAAGGATCGCCGCCGGACGGCGGCGCTCGCGGTATGCTTGCCCCCTCGATGGCCGCCCGCACCTTCGCCAGGGCGGTGGCTAACGCCCCCGTGTCCGCCTGGTCGTCGTCGCTCTCCGCGTCCTGCGCGTCGCCGCCCACGACGTCGACGCGGCACCCGTACATCGTGACGCTCAGCGGCGCGCCGACCGCGTCCGCTAAGCGACTGCCGTGCGCCCGCTCGTGCTTCTTCTGGCGCCAGCGCTCGTCGCCGCCCCTAGCGCGCTCCTCCAGGCACCAGCGCGGCGTGGCGTCGTCCACGGACCACCGCTTCCGCTCCACGTTCGACGTCGGCGCCAAAGCCACTTTCAGCACTAATACGACATCCCGCAAGTACTCCAGCTCGGGCACGTCCCGCAGTAACGGCGAGTCTTGGACCAAGTACCCCGCGAGCGAAGCCCCGCGCGGCTCCCGCTTGTACCCTAGTGCCGTGCACAGGCGATCCAGTAACCGCGCGTCGCCCGTGCATAACGCAGGCCCTCTCGACGTGGTGTCGCCGCCCATGAACGAGCTCACTAAACCGGCCTCGCCCTGACTACTCCGCTCCCAGCCGAAGACGCGGTTCCTATGGGGCGTGGCCTTGCGCAGGGCTCGGAAGTAGTCCAGCAAGGACGTCCTCGCGGCCACGAGCGCTGGGTCCGGCAACAACGCTCTCCCGGTGTCGGCCGCGAAGTCGCGGACCGCGAAGCCAAAGGGTTTGGAATGGGGCGGCACGACGCGGCCTTCGCCCGCAATACACGAGGAGGACCCGCCGTAGAACAGCGATAAAATGCAGGGCGCGTCCACGGCGATGTTGCGCACGACGGCGTCCGCGACGGCCGCGACGGCCGCGACGCACAAAACGCGCTCGCCGTCCAACGCCCGCGTCTGCGCGCAGGAGGCCGCCGCCGCCGAGGCGTGCAACGCGTTCCGCCGCAGCAGGAAGAGCAAGTCCGCTTGGAGACTCCGCGTGCACTCCGAGTGCCAGAAGCCGCCGTCGATCTGCGGACAGGGCAGACATCTCAAGAACAAGTGGGACACGAGCGCGAAGCGCCGCGCGTCGGCTCGAGGCACCCTATCCCGCATGTGTTCCAGGGTGACGCAGGCCCTATCGCATCGTCTCAGCGCGGTGCACGCGGCCGCGAGAGAATCGCGGGGATACGGCCCCGCCCACGTCGGCTCCAGGGGCCAGATGACCCGCGCCAGATCCGACGGCAGCACCAGCGCGTCGGCGTCCGCGTCGCCGGCTAAAAAGTCCAAGTGGGCCCGGCGCTCCTCGTCGATCGTGGCCGCCTCGCCCTTCATCGAAGGTAACAAACGGTGCAGGTGCGTCGCGAAGGGCGCGAACAGCGTGCCCGGGGCCCCGAAGTCCCGCGCGGTCGTCGATCGGTGTAAATCGTCCGCGCGCAGCTGGCCCCGCGCGACACCGCGCGCCGTGGCCAAGGCCAGCGCGTCGAGGATGCGCTGGGCGGCCCGCTTCGCATAACTGAGGACCGCTTTTGTGGACGCATCCCTCGCGTCCACCGCTGACGCAGCGCGGCACACTCTTTCAACACAAGCGCGGCAGGTCGCCGCGTCCGCGTCGCCCAACCGACACTGTCGCCTCTTAACTTCGTCCAACTGATCCGCCAGTACATCTAGACCCGCGCCTCTTAAAGCTAAAGCGCAGGCCACCGCCGTGGGGTCGTCGGGGCCCTTGGCCAAGTAGGCGCAGGCGCCCCGGGCCGCGTAGACTAGGGCGTGCGCGGCCAGCAGCCCCGCGCCTCCTTTTGTAGCGGCCACGTCCACGTACAGGTCCAGAGCTGCGCTATCCCTAGCCGAGTCGTCGTCATCTAAAACAGGCAAACACTCCCCGTAGAAATGCCGCGCCTTGTCGAGGCATGCGCCCTTCTCCGCGACGACGGTGGTCGAGACGGTGCCGCATCGTAAACCTTCCGTTTCGTTCAGGAGGAGCGGTCGTAACAGCACGAACCAGCAGGCCGCGTGGGCCACGCGGTGGCGCGGGACCTTTTGCAGCGTCAGCGCGGACCGGCGGAAGAACGCCCCCGTGGTCGTGTCCAAGCGCGACGCGTGGTACAGCAGGCCGTCGCCGTCGCCGCCCCCGTTAATGACGGCCACGGCGCACGCGTTCGCGTCGTCGCCGGCCCAGCCGCCCGGGACGCCGCCGCGCGCGACGACCGCGAGCATCAAATGGCCCCTCCGGTCCCCGTCGCTCCACCCGACCGGGGCGATAAGACTTTGGCCCGGAGACAACGCCTCGCAGTCCCGCGCAAAATTCGCAAGCAGCGCCGCGGCCGCGTCGTCGACCGCGTCCTTTTCCGGTTTCCGCGCGGCTTGGGCGTGGTTTTCGATGACCTCCTTCAGCGCGTCCACGCGCGCGGCCGCGGCCGCCAGCGCCCGCCGCGCGGCGTCGAGCGGGGGCGCCAGCGTGCCCCCGGCGCTGCCGAAGGCCTGGTCCTTGCTCGACGACGCCCGCGCGGCTAGTCGCGCCGCGCCCCGTAACGCGGAGGCCACGTCCGCCCACGGCAGCGGCTGCGTGGACGCCGGGGCCTCGAACTCGCGGACGCCCTGCCAGTCCGGCTCGCCCTGGACCAGCGCGCGCCACGCGCCCGAGCGTAGCGCGGCGGGCGCGTGATCATACACGCCGGTGGCGTCGAAGGCGCCTTCCGCGAGCTGCTGCTGCTGCGCGTCCTCCGTTTGTTTTGGTGTGGCGGCGCCGAGGCCGACCTTGCTGGCTAGTTTGTTGAGCGCCTCCATCGGTGTCTCGCGCCGCGGTCACGGCCAGAGACCACTTTGGTTTCTCTGCGGCTGTGTTGGCGGCCGTGTTTTTTTTGTTTTGTAGCTATTGAAGATACACGTCGCAGTACTGCACTGCTCCGCTACGCGACAAAGTTTAAGGCAAAACATACTTTCACTTTTGAAACCCGCACGAAAAAAACCGGACCTAATGCCAAGCTTGCCACCGGCCACCAGCACGCTGTCCTGTGGTTGGACATCACTCGAATGATGCTGCGATACCTTATTTCGATGCTTAGTGCAGTGGTCAGCCTCCAGCCATCAAGGCAGCTGAAGCAAAGAGTGCTGCGATCGGGGCTTAAGCGGCTTGTCACGCGTGCTGACGCAGCATCTATCGACACTGACACATGCAGTATCACATGGACCACTGCGGACGGCTCAAGAGTCATCGACGTCCAACGCGGCGAGCTGCTCCGCACGGCATTGCTGCGACGCGGCCTCTCGCCGCACAACAACAACTCGCAATTGATCAATTGCCGCGGCCTTGGGACGTGCGGCACGTGCGCGGTCGAAGTGCGAGGCGTCGAGCCGCCAGAGGCCTCGGCGCGCGAGAGGTTCCGCCTCAGCTTTCCGCCGCACGAGCTGAGGCCAAACCTGCGCCTCGCTTGCCTAACCTGTGTTCACGGTGATGTTGTTGTGTCGAAATTCGAGGGTTTCTGGGGCGCGCAGTCCACGCCCGCGCCGGCTGCTGCGGACGCCAGGACGTACTTTGGCGCGCCTCAGCGTCCTTACACGCTTACGTCGACGGCGTTGCGCCTCGAACGCTATCGCCTCGATTTGGAGCTCACCGGTTGATTCTCCATCGCAGGCGAATTGGAGTTCGTTCTCGACAGTAGGACGCCACCCGCCGCCACGTCGCGACCACTCGCGAACGACGCGCTCAATGATTTGGGCTGGCGCCTGCGCGACCTGGGCAGTGTCGCGCGGCTCGCCATTGACCGTGCCATCAGGGGCGACGAGCCCTGTGGGGTCTGTAACGGCACCGAAGTCGCCGGCTGTCCGAAATGCGACGGAATGGGCCGCTACGTGAGCCATGGCATGGAAACGGAGTGCAAGGCCTGCCGCGGCGCGGGGCAAGTCGTCTGCCGCGCCTGCTTCGAGGGCGACCCGTGGGACCTGGAGGCCGTCCGCGAGCGGGCGAGGCGCAGGCCCGACTAAGCATACTGTTGTGACATGTGTCCGAGTCAGCAGTCCAATCGACCGTTAAAATGGCAGGTAGTATCGCCGCGGGCAGCGGATATCAAAAATCGAGGCGGCGCCTTCTCTTACACGGACTACACAGGCGCGCGCCGGGGGTTCTTTCTCCCAGAGGAACAGGGGGACAGGACAGGTTCGGGGGGGGGACACGGCTTCGCGGGGTTAGGCTCTCCTCCCTCGGGAGGCGAGTCCCGTCAGTCCATCGCCGCGAGCTTGGCCGCGGCCTTGAGCGTGTCGGCGTGGTCGGGCCCGCGGCGCACCGCGAGGATCGTCAGGGCGCGCTCCCGCAGCTTGCGCGCCTCGGCGACGCGGACCAGGTAGTCCGGGAAGCGCGCCGCATTTTTGGGACTGAGCCGCGACGCGACGGCGGCCACGGGCCCGTCCCGGGCCAGGACGGTCGCGAGGCGCAGGATGGCCTTGGCCACGCGCGGGTCGTTCGTACCGAGCACCACTCGCTTGATGCTGCACGAGCGCCGGAGGAGCGGGATACAACTGCCGTCTGCGCGCGCGTGGAGCGTCGTGGCCAGGTTCGTGAGCGCCGTCGCGACGGCGAGCCGTGCTTCGTCGGAGCCCAGCTCGCGCGCGCAGGCCTCGCGCAGCGCGAGCGCGCTCTGGTAGCGGGTCTGGGCCTCCTCGAAGCGCCCGGACGTCGCGAGCAGCTCGCCGAGCGCCGTGTGCGCGTCGGCCTGGAGCCGGGGCGGCGCGGGCACCCCGTCCAGCAACTTGGCCGCGCGGCGCACGCAGGCCTCGGCCTCGCCGCGGCTCGTCCGGCGCAGCGCCGCCGCCCGCTCTAGGAGCGACGCGCCTACGACACAGGCGTCCCGCGAGGCTTGTGATGCATCATCGTTGGCCTGCTCCACGTCGACGACCAGGCCCGCATCACACGCGTAGGCCTGGGCGATCGTCCGTACCGAAAGCCGCCGCGCCGCCTCGGCGTTGGCTGATACAACGTCCACCGTCAAGTTGGGCCTCGCGCGCTTGGCCGCGGGGGCCGCGGCGGGCGATACGCGCTTGGCGGCGGCCGGGCGGATTGGCTTCTCGCGCGGCCGCGCCGGCGAGGTCTCGTGGGACACGCGGGCGACGGTGCCTGGCGAGGCCGGCGCGCGGCGCGGGCCGGCCGCGGCGGCGACGTCCACCGTGAGGCCGGCCCAGGTCCCGGACAGTCTACTCGTGAGCTTCGCCACCTTGTGAAAGGGGCTGGGCGTTCGTTTTTGGTCTTTCATCGCGGTTGATGAAGTTGGCTGCTTGGGGGGCAGCCGCTCAGAGGCTGCGAGAGGGCTTTAAGCCCGCGTGCTGGTGTTACGGCAGCCTCGGTGGGCTGTGCGCGGCTGTGTTCCGGTCAAGTGCGAGGCGACCTCCCGAGCCTGACGTTTGAAATATTTTGGAGTGTGGGGCGGTTCGTTCCTGCGCGAGGTTTCCCGCCACGGCGATAGATGCATGGGGGATGCTACTTTCCTATCGTGCGGGTTTCGTTGATTTTTTTTGTGCTACCAAGCTTAAGGCTGTTAGAGTGCGCTGCGCACACGCAAGTTGCTGTAGAAGCGAGCTGCACATAGCTGCTCAGTTACCGAGTTGAGCCGTATCGCGCCATCACTGCACGTCGGGTACACTGCCAAACTCAAAACGCAGCACCAACTGACTGCAGCGCTCACTGCGTAACGCTGCAGGATAATGACGGACCACGTCTTCGCGCTCGGCGCCACGACGACGGCCCACGTCGCTCTACACGAGGAGGAGGTCCTCGCCGCGTGCGGCGACGACAGCGACGAGTGCGTGCTCGTGACGTCGCGGCGCGTTGTCGTGATCGCGGACGGCGCGCAGCTGAGCTGCGACTTCGCGGACCGCGCCACGGGCACGGGGCCCGCGCGCGCGTGCGTCGCGCGGAAAGGCGAGCGCATCGCGGCGTTGTTGTGGCGCGGCGACGCGGAGGGCACGAAGCCGGAGGCGGCCTTCTTCGAGGTCCAGGAGCGGTGTTTGAGGCGGACGGCGTCGGGGCGCAAGACGTCGGGCCGCGTGCCGCGCTGGTTGCTGCCGGCGCGGGGCCTTGCTCCGAAATCCGGCCTGGCCGCGATCACGCGGTGCGGCGCCTTGGTGCACCTGTCCTGGCGCGGCACGCCCGCCAAGCAAAGCGACGTGCGCGTCGTGCCGGCGGCGGTCGGCACCGATTTGCTCGTGCTCGACGCGCGGTCGTCGGACGCGGGCCACGTCGCGGCCGTCGTGCGCCAGCGGTCGGAGATGCATCGGAACAACGGCGCCTTCGTGGCGCTGCTGGCACCGAGTCAGAACCGGCGGCGGCGGGTCTGCGAGGTCACTACTTTAGGCTTTGGCGAGCCGCGCGCGTGCGACCTGGAGCGGAGCGGCGAGCGCGTCGTCGTGGCCTGGGAGGGCGGGGTCACGGTCCACGCCTTCCGGGGGGGCGAACCACTCCTAGCAAGAGCCTACGCCCCTGTCATGCGGTGTGCGGTGCGGTGGGTGCCCGGGGGCGACGCCTTTTTGCTTGGCGGCGAGGGGTCCCCGGACTGGCATCTTCTATCAGGATTGGCGGGCTCGGTCGCGCGCGGGGCGCTGGAGGCCCCGATAGCCACGCTGGCGTGCGCATCCCATGGTGCGTGGGTCGCGTCGAAGGACGGCCGCGTCGACCGCGTCCCGCTCGCGTTCAATTGTGGAAGGACGCCGTGCTTGCGCGGGCGGGACCACGTCGTCTGCGTGAAGAGCGACGACGCGTGGCCGCGGTACGCTCTTAGTGCGCTTGGTTTACAAACGCCTCCGAAATGCGTGTCCGTAAGCGAGGCGCGCGTGGCGGTGGCGGGCCGAGAACTCAGCGTGGCGATCGCCGATTTGGTCACGGGCCACGTGTCGGCGGCCTTCCTCAAGGAGGATGTGCACGACCTGCAGTGGTGCTTCCCCATCCTGCTGGCGGCTTCTTTAAAACGGCTCTGCGTGTGTTCACCCCAGGGCGTCGCCATGGCCGTCGACGGCCACCTCCCCATCATTACTCGGTTCCTCTGCTCTTCAAAAATCCAGGAGACGTACCGCGTCGCCTACGTGGATGCAGACGGCCTAGCAAACGCCTTTTCGCTGCGGCCGGGGAAGGTGGTGCCCGGCGAGGACGCGTTCTTCGTCTGCGAAGTGCTAGAGACGGAACCGTTAGTGGTCGGGCCGCGCGGCCGCGGGTGCTGGGCCGGTACGTCATTGATTATCCTGGACGACGGCCTCGCGAAGACGAAAAGGTCCATCATCGCGCGACGTGTGAACGCGATCGCCCCGGCGGTGTCGGGCGTCGTGCTGTTTGGGGAGGAAAAGACGTGGGCGTGGTTCCCCGGCGATGCGGTGGAGGACCTCATACCGGAAGCAGGGGCGCTGGAGGCAATACGTCTGGAGGACCTCGACCCCTTCACGGCGCCCTGCGGCTTTGCGCACAGCGCGCGCGTCGTCGTCCAGGCATTAAGGCAGGGCACCGTGCACGAGCCCACGGCCCACGCGTCGTCGGTCGACATGCTGGGTGCCGTCGTACGGGCGTGCGTCCGCCGGTGCTCGCGGCGCTTCGCCGCGTCCATCACAGCGGGCACCATCGGCACGGCCTTCGACCACTTCGCGGCCGCGCCGGACCCGCTCGTGGACGGCGACATCCACGACGCGGCCCTGGTGCTGGGGGACGCGGCCGCGGAGGACGCGACGACGGCCCTGGCCGCGCACGTGGCCGAGAGCGCGGCGTTGGCGGCCGCGGGCGACGTCGAGCAGGCCTTCGCGAGCCGCGCGTTGCTCTGGCTCGCGCGGCACGTGCTGCAGGAGGGCGGACTGTTGCGGGTGGCCTGCCGCGCCGCGCGGCCGCTGGAGCCGGTCGAATTGTTGGCGTTATTTTATCACGGGCGACGCGGTACGCCGTCGCCCTCGGCGCTCGACACCTACGCGCGCCTGGACGCGCCGCGCGGACTATTCACGCGGTGCCTCCGCCTCGGGGAATTGGCCACCGCGGCGGAACTGCTCCCGCTAGTAAGCGCCGGATTATATGACGACCATGATGCCTCGAAGGCGCGCGGCGAGATGTTGGGCGCATCGCGCGAACTGTTGTGGCGAACTTTAGGCGGACGCGACGACCACGATGCGCTCGCACCGGTCTGGCGCTTCGCGCGGCGGTGCGAGGGGTCCTCGGGAGATACGTACTCGCGCATAGACGTCACCTTCTGCGAGTGGGACGACGCCGCGTGGGACGCTAGACATGCTGCCACTGATGAAGTCGCGTGTCGGGCCATCGCCCGGCACCTGGCGTGTGCCACTCCCAATAGTATCAAGCGCGCGGCCACGTGTTGTCTGGCACTACAGAGTTGCGAAGAGGGTTGGCCGAATGACGTCGCGAGGAAGCGGTGCGTCGTGCGCTTCCAATACGCGCGTGGCTCGAACTTGACGCACGTCGTGACGCACGCGCTGGATTCTTTGGTCGCGGCCTTTGGCGAGGAGGTGATCCTGGGACTGGTGTCCACGAAGCACGCGGAGCGGCTACAACCGCACCGCGACGCCTGCGAGGCGCTACTCGCCTTCTGCGACGCGTACAAGGTCGACGGCTTCCGCGCGGTCCTGTCTGTGGCTCTCGGCGTGCACGCCGAGTGCGCGCCCAAGCTGGCCGCGGCGGTCTACAAGGCCTTCGAGCGGTCCGGCGCGGCGCCGGACGTCGTCAGCCGCGCGGAGCAAATGTCAGTAATCGCGGCGCACGCGAACCATCGCTCCTTCCGCGCTTGAGTTTTGTTGTTAATCTTCTATATGTACACGCCTGCACCGCCAACCGCCCCGAATTTTCTTGCCCGGGTTTTCGCTTCTCGCACAAGAAGGACCAAGCCTAACTTTAAGCGCGCTCCCACACCCTCCACACACGCCACTCTTTAGTGCAACTCCGCAAAACTGTCGTATCGTATAGACAAACAGCACCAATAGCGAAAGCTTCAAAGACAACACCAAGTCCTCACCAAAAATGGCTCTAACCATAGAAGAAGAATCGGGCCTGCTCCTGCCGCCCAAGGTCGACCCGCACGCCAAGCGCCGCGGCCTCGCCAGCGCGTTGTTGGTCGCTGCCTGCTTCGTGGTCAGCGCTTATGCTGCGTCCGCCACGGCGTCACCCGTCCCGACGGCCCTCGAGGCGTCCGCGGCGTGCTCAAGGAATTGTGTCTTTACCAGCAACACCCTCAAAACGGCCGTCAACGAGTGGGTGGCGAACCAACAGTCCGCCGAGTCGAAATACGGGCATATTAAAGACTGGGACACCAGTCAGGTGACGAGCATGGCGCAACTGTTTGACCGCAAAGCGTCATTCAACGAACCGCTGAACAACTGGAACGTAGCCAACGTCAAGAATATGAGGATGATATTCTCTGGCGCCCTGGCCTTTAACCAACCGTGACCCGTACCGTTAACGGTACGGGGCACACAGGTCCTAGTAGGTTTTGCGCCACTAGCCCTAGTGTGTTTTGCGCCGCTCGCCAGAACGCTGTTCTTCGCCGCTCGCCTCTTCGCCCCACGTAAAAACGTTTCTCTCGGCCCCAGCGTTCCGATGAGCACTTTTTCAAAACCACCCGAGC